>SMEN01000235.1_pt1 | contig 33114 bp, 29 predicted proteins | sample 2456271 | NCBI WGS metagenome assembly SMEN01 (sample SAMN10132593, study PRJNA489261) | soil metagenome | isolation source: day1 control-loamy sand soil ammended with raw manure from dairy cow... | place: USA | collected 2015-04-01 | reverse complement strand
GCATTAAAGAAAAAACAGCAACGCTTTGGTGTCGCCGCTATTTGTATTGGTGGTGGTGAAGCGACCGCAATTGCGGTTGAAATTCTGCATTAACACCCTAAATGTAAATGGTTAGTAGCCTTTACATATCGATGATTGAGGAATTTAAGTTATGTCCAATGCCGTAGAAAAATATCAGAAAGCTCAGCATCTGCAATTAACCGATAAGTTGCTTGTGGAAATGCGCGGGCATACTGCTTTACTGACTCTGAATAACCCCTCCGCGAATACTTGGGACGCGGAAATGTTGCAGGGCGTGAAGCAGTTGGTAGAGCATTTGAATGACGATAAAGATATTTATGCGTTAGTGATTACCGGCGCAGGTAGCAAGTTTTTCAGTGCTGGCGCAGATTTAAAACTCTTTGCTGAAGGTGATAAAGCCGTCGCACGCAGTATGGCGCGCTATTTTGGCGAGGCCTTTGAAGCGCTGAGCAATTACCGTGGTGTCACCATTGCCGCTATTAATGGTTATGCCATGGGTGGCGGTTTGGAGTGTGCTTTAGCCTGTGATATCCGTATTGCCGAAGAGCAAGCGCAAATGGCTTTGCCTGAAGCAACCGTGGGCTTATTACCTTGCGCCGGAGGCACACAAAAACTGCCTTGGCTGGTGGGCGAGGGCTGGGCAAAACGTATGATTTTGTGTGGCGATCGTATTGATGCCAAAACAGCCGAACGTATCGGCTTGGTGGAAGAGGTTGTCGCTACCGGTGAAGCTTTGCATGCTGCCTTGGCTCTGGCGGATAAAGTGGCGCAGCAAAGCCCCGTCGCTGTGCGTAAAATTAAGCCGTTAATTCAAGGGGCACGTAGTCATGCGCCAGATCAGTGGTTACCGGCGGAACGTGAAGCTTTTGTTGATTTGTTTGATGCGCAAGATACTAAAGAGGGTGTCAGTGCGTTCCTAGAAAAACGCAAAGCGCAGTGGCAAAACAACTAATCCCACGCAATGTCTGACAAGTCCGCAAATAGATTGCACAGATTTTTTGTGCGTTTATTTGCGGCTTTTTATTTACAGATGAGTGCAAAGACACACAGGCCTGATAGGTCAGTTGCACAAGGTGCAATACAGTTAAAAGATGAAGTCTTTTTTAACAACCATAAAAAAAGCCGTAACACTTGCGGGCGCTACGGCTTACTAACAATACCTTAACCCTGTGACAGCAATTGACGCAGTTCGATGATCGCTGCGTTAGCGCGGGAAATATAGTTGGCCATAACCAGTGAGTGGTTAGCCAGAACACCATAGCCATCACCGTTTAGAATCATCGGGCTCCACAGTGGTTCTTGTGCGGCTTCTAGCTCACGAATGATTTGACGCACGCTGACAGTGGCGTTTTTCTTAGCAATCACATCAGCAAAATCAATCTCAATGGCACGTAAAAAATGTGATAACGCCCAAGCCTGACCACGCGCCTCATAGAAGACGTTATCAATTTGCAGCCAAGGTGTTTTAACGATTTCTTCGACACCATCTTTACCATTGGACATTACTGAAGGAGCGCCTGATAGGCTGGTTTCCTCTTGGTTGCTATCCATATTCAAACGAGCCTTGCCTACGCTTGCTGATAAACGTTGTGACAATGAACCCAGACGTGTTGCGACATCGCCTAGCCAATTGTTGAGGTTGTCGGCACGCGCATAAAACTGTGTGTTAGTTTTTTCTGGATCACTTAAACGCGCTAAATAACGGTCCAAAGACTTAATGCCTAAGCGGTATTCGTCTTCGGTTGCTGGCAATACCCAGCTTTTATTGTCGAAGTTGAAACGTGGCTCGGCTTTAGCTAAATCAGGATCTTCGGTGGATTGCGACTGTGAACGAGCAAAGTCTTTACGCAGCGCGCGAGATAAGTCACGCATCTGTACCAGCACGCCGTATTCCCACGAGGGTGTGTTGTCTAGCCAAATACCTGGAGGCGCGATGTCATTGGTTAAATAGCCGCCGGGTTTGTCTAAAAGAGTGGTCGCCACCTGTTTAAGGGTTACCACAGTGGTGTAACCGGTGACGATAGAGTGCTGAGCTTTATCGGCAGATTGCTGAGTGTGCTCTTGCACTGAGAAAAATTCCGGCTCTTGGCTCCAATACCAGCCAATAACAATGGTCACTATTAAATAAACAGCGACTAGAGTGAGCAGTGTTCGGCTGAACCAGATGCCGCCGAGGTAGCTTTTGACATCGTCGACAGAGTCATTAACTTGGTCACGAGCGTCGCGTGAACGTTTTTTCCAATTGAGCATGATTAAGCCCTTTTATTGTGCAGCGCTAGCAGCATATGCATGATGTTGTGTTGTTGAAGTGTACTATAAAGTTGGTGTTTACGGTGCAGGGCAATGCGATTGAATATAGGCATTGCATTTGCTTAGATCAGCGCTATATTGGATTTATGATGATATTGGCATTCAGTTGGTTTGCATGTTTTAAACTGCTCGAACATACAGGGTGGTGGAGTAGCCAAGAGTATGACAGGCACACAAATGGATAGTTTAGAACGCTTAAAACAGCATTTTGCACAGCGCGTGATTAATCAAGCGCGCCAGCTTTTAGAAATCTGGCAAAACCTGCACACAACCCAGTGGAGCAGCCAAGAGCTGATTAACATGCAAGAGGGCGCTCAGCGTCTATTGCGTTATGCTGAGCGCTTTGAGCAGCAGGCTCATATAGAAATTGCTCAAGCTTTATTAGAAAACCTAGCGGCAATAGAAAATAATAATAACCGCTTAAACAGTCAGTTTATTGAGACCATGACGTATTTGCTGCAGGACTTGCTGCAGACAGGATTGCGCCAAGGTGAAAGTATTGAAAGTGTATTTCTGCCACCTTTAGTGCGTAAGCCTATTTATATCGTTTTACAGGATGATGCTAAAGCTAAAGATTGCGCTCAACAATTGCAGTCGTTTTCTTTGCAAGTTGAAGTATTTGATGATGAGGCTTCGTTCTTTGCTGCTATGGCCAAGCGTCATCCTGCGTTAATTGTTTTAGATGTGGATTTTAGAGCTGCTAAGCAGGGCTTAGAGTTGGCGCAAGCTTTAAAAACCGAACATGAAAGTCAGGTTCCGATTTTATTTTACAGTTGTGATGAAGCAGATTCGCACACACGTTTAGCTGCAGTACGTGCCGGCGGGCAGGCTTTTCTTGTTGGTACTTTAGATGTCGCGAGCATTTTAGAAAAAGTAGAGTCGCTGACTCGTATAGCCCACAGTGAGCCCTATCGTGCTTTAGTGGTGGACGACTCGAGATCGCAGGCTGCCTTTACCGAGCGAGTGCTCAATTCAGCGGGTATTATCACTCGAGCTATTAATGATCCAACTCTGGCTTTAGCTGAGTTGCTAGAGTTTGATCCTGACTTAATTATTCTCGACATGTATATGCCGCAGTGTGATGGCCCTGAATTAGCTAAAGTTATTCGGCACATCGACCGTTTTGTTGGGGTGCCGATTATCTATTTGTCTGCTGAGGATGACTTAGATAAACAACTCGATGCCATGAGTGAAGGAGCCGATGACTTTTTAATGAAGCCTGTTAAACCTCGGCATTTAGTGGCAACAGTGCGTAATCGTGCGGCACGTGCGCGTCATCTCAAGTCTCGCATTGTGCGTGATGGCTTAACTGGGCTGTTTAATCATACGCATATTTTACAATTGCTCGATGATGCGCGGGTACGGGCGAGTAAATCTGCGCAGTCGCTATGTTTTGTGATGATTGATATTGATCACTTTAAACAGGTCAATGATAGCTACGGGCATCCGATGGGCGATAAGGTGATTAAGAGTTTATCTTTGTTCCTTAAACAGCGCTTGCGTCGCACTGACTCTATTGGTCGTTATGGCGGTGAAGAGTTTGCGGTGATTTTACCCAACACCAATGCGGAGTCTGCGTATCAGGTGATGGATGAGATTCGTCAGCGATTTTCCGAGATTCGTTTCCCCGCGCAAAACGAAGATTTAGTTTGCACTTTTAGTGTGGGCATTGTTGAGTATGTTGATGGAGTGGATACTGCGTGTTTAGCGGGGCAGGCCGATAGTGCGCTGTATGCGGCTAAACGTGCTGGGCGCAACTGCGCAATGGTTTATACAAAACCTCAGCAGTAAGCGCCTATGAGTTAGGCGCTTGTTTGTTTTCAAAGTGCTTGTTGTGCCGCTTTTTTAACCTTGTCGAGTAGCGCTGCATTAGGGTAGCCGTCAGCAGGTAAGTTTTGTGCTTGCTGAAAACTTCGTACAGCTTGGCGTGAGTTAACCCCGATAATGCCGTCAGGGTTGCCGCTGTTAAAGCCTAATTCATTAAGTAATGTTTGTAGCTCGATGCGCTCTTGGCGACTGAGCATGCGGTCGTGTTTAGGCCATGAGGCAGGCGTGCTGTAATCACCTTGCAGAGCTTGGGATAATAAGCCAATCGCTAGGGCGTAAGACGATGAGTTGTTGTACTTTAAGATGCTGCGAAAGTTGTTGAGCAGCAGGTACGCAGGGCCTTGATAGCCGCTGGGCAGGAACAAGGTGGCCTGTTGTTGCAAGTGATGTTTGTCGACTTGATCTTGCACTGTTACTCCGAGAGCAAACCATTGGTTAATGGTTTTGCTTTGCACTCCGTCGGCTTGTGCGTAGTCAAAGCCGCGCGATGGTAATTGAACTTCAATTCCCCATAGTTGCCCATGCTGCCAGTTGGATAAACTTAAATAATTCGCCGCAGAGGCAAGCGCATCAGCGCTGGAGTTCCAGATGTCACGGCGGCCATCACCATCAAAGTCGACCGCATACTGGCGGTAGGTGGTGGGCATAAATTGCGTTTGTCCCATAGCGCCAGCCCAAGAACCAATCATGCCATTTATGCTGGTATCGCCTTCTTGCAGAATATGCAAAGCAGCAAATAATTGCTCGCGCCAAAAAGCGCTACGACGGCCTTCATAGGCCAATGTTGCTAATGAGCGAATGACGCTTTTACTACCGATTTGTTGGCCGAAACTGCTTTCCATGCCCCAGACGGCGACTAATATGCTGGGTTCGACTTGGTATTGTGCTTCGATAGCTTTTAGTGTTTTAGCATGTTCGGCCAGTAAGGCTTTACCCCTGGCAACGCGCCAAGAAGATACGGCGCTGTCAAGGTATTCCCATACCGGGCGGCTGAATTCTGGTTGGCTTTGGTCAGCGGCAATCACTTGTGGATCTGGCGTTAAGCCAGCAAAGGCTTGTTCAAACAACAGTGGCGTGATGCCTTGGCTTAGGGCTTCCATGCGTAAACCAGCGCGCCAGTCAGTAAAGCTTTGTTGAGGAGCTAAAAACGAATTATTTGGCGTAGACGAAAGGGTGACGCTTGGGGTGACCAATGGCGCGACAGTACTGGCTGACACTTGGCTGGCAAACAAGCCAAACAAGATCAACATTAAAAAAGATGATAAGCGCTCTAACATAGGTGTTCTCAATATTCAGTTGGGCTCAACTTTAACATGTTGAACGACAATACATAGTCAGTAAAAAGCATAGAGCGGAGCAGTTGTGCATGCCAATGGCTCATATCAAGCCGCTAGATATAAAAAAGCCTCTGGGCTATTAGACCAAGAGGCTTTGTTGTCACGGCGGTAGCTGCCTTTGCCTTTTTTAGGCTGCTCTTCGCGGCTTCTAAACAGCGGTTGCGCAATAATTGATTTGGCTTTATTGGTGCGTTTTTCAGAACGCTGGCTCATTACAGACTCCTTGCGAGCATGGGCTCGTAGTGGCTTTTTACGGTTTTTTAAAAGCGCTATTAGTATTCTACTCTATTGTATGGATGTCCAGTGGTTTTCTTCTTGGCTTTCTATCAGACAGGCTGCACTATAAAAAGTGCAGCTGTTGATAAAAATATTCGCTGGCCGAAGGAAACACTGAATAATGTTAGCGAGGCAGTCAGGGCTAGGCGCAACGACCAGCGGGAGTAACAGCTAAAAGCTGACCCGAAGGGCGAGCGCTAGCGAGTCAAATCAGCGAAAAAGCGCAGTTTACAGGTAGTAAATGAGCACTTTATTCGCTTCGCTCCCCCCCCCCTCGGGGCCGTGCTAAAGCACGTTCAATCTAAAGATTGTGAGCTGATTTTTAACAACGCCGTGACAACACAGGTAATTATTCAGCGCTTCCTTAAGCTAAACGCTTATAACGCACACGCTTAGGTTGGGCGGCAGCATCGCCTAAACGCTTTTTACGGTCTGCTTCGTATTCCGTGTAGTTGCCTTCGAAGAACACCACGCTAGAGTCATCTTCATAGGACAAGATGTGCGTGGCGATACGGTCAAGGAACCAGCGGTCGTGCGAGATCACAATAGCTGAGCCTGGGAAGTCCAAGAGGGCTTCTTCTAGGGCGCGCAAGGTTTCTACGTCAAGGTCGTTGGAGGGTTCATCGAGCAGTAAGACGTTAGCCCCTTGCTTAAGGGTTAAGGCCAAGTGCAAACGACCGCGCTCACCACCAGAGAGGTCTTTAACAAACTTTTGCTGGTCTGAACCTTTAAAGTTAAAACGACCGACATAACCGCGCGATGGCACTTCATAGTTGCCGACTTTAATCATGTCGTAACCGTCAGAAATCTGCTCCCAAACAGTTTTTGAACCGTCGAGGCTGTCTCGTTGCTGGTCAACACTGGCGAGTTTGACTGTTTCGCCAATAATGATTTCGCCAGAGTCAGGTTGTTCGACACCCATAATCATGCGAAATAGGGTGGACTTACCGGCGCCGTTACCACCGATCACGCCAACCAGTGCGCCTTTTGGCACAACGAAGGATAGATCGTCGATCAGTACACGCTCACCGTAGGCTTTGCTGACATTTTTGACTTCAATGACTTGGTCGCCTAAGCGCTCGCCAGCAGGGATATAAATTTCGTTGGTTTCGCTACGCTTCTGGAATTCTTGCGATTGCATTTCTTCAAAGCGGGCGAGGCGGGCTTTGGATTTTGACTGACGTGCTTTTGCACCTTTGCGTACCCACTCAAGTTCTGCCTTCATGGCTTTATTGTGCGATGACTCTTGCTTGGCTTCTTGACTTAAGCGTGCAGATTTTGCTTCCAGCCACTGCGAGTAGTTGCCTTCAAAAGGAATACCTTGGCCACGGTCGAGTTCCAAAATCCAGCCGGCGACGTTATCGAGGAAGTAACGGTCGTGGGTGATGGCTACCACTGTGCCGGTGAAGTCATGCAGGAAGCGCTCAAGCCAGGCGACGGAGTCAGCATCCAAGTGGTTGGTCGGCTCATCGAGCAATAGCATGTCGGGTGCTGATAGCAATAAGCGGCACAAAGCGACACGGCGTTTTTCACCACCGGATAAATGCTCAATTTTTGCATCCCAAGCTGGTAGGCGCAGAGCATCCGCAGCAACTTCCAGTTGGCGTTCAATGTTATGGCCATCGCTGGCTTGGATGATGGCTTCTAGCTTAGCTTGCTCGCTGGCCAGTGCATCAAAGTCAGCATCAGGTTCTGCGTAAGCGGCATATACTTCATCTAAACGTGCTTGTGCGGCTTTGACTTCGCCAAGGGCTTCTTCAACAATTTCACGCACAGTTTTGCTGGGATCAAGCTGCGGCTCTTGCGGTAAGTAGCCGATATTGAGGCCAGGCATAGGGCGCGCTTCACCGTTAAATTCGGTGTCAACGCCAGCCATGATGCGCAGTAATGTCGATTTACCTGAGCCGTTTAGACCCAGCACACCAATTTTTGCGCCTGGGAAAAATGATAAAGAAATATCTTTGAGAATCTCGCGCTTAGGTGGCACAACTTTGCCGAGACGGTGCATGGTGAAAACATATTGAGACATGAGCAACCTAAATAGTTAATGGGTAAGTGGTGGGTCTGGTGTCTATTGTTAAAACAGCGACCTTTAAAGTGCCAAGATTGTAGCGTTTTACAGAGAATTAAGCAGTAGTTGCAGATGTTTGTCTTCTTTGCCGGTGCTTAACTCTTATGTGAACTGCTGGCTGGGAGCGCAGGCGGCTCGCCCGCAAAGATTACCGCGCGTTGTGTCATACGTACCTTTGCTGTTTTTGTGTTGCTAGTTGTGCTGGGAAATTAGGCGCATGTCGTTCTTCGGGGTCGGTGTTTATCCGTCGATGCACCCGTCCGGGGTGCAACTCCGGCGCTACGCCATCCATGGCTCGCTCACCACACCGACCCCGAAGCACTCGTTGACCATTTGCGGTGTTTGCACTATTGCAATACTAGTCAGTTATGCAGATTTACACTTGCTGCAGTTCTAATAGAACTGAATAGACCAGCGCAGGCCAATGGATTTTAAAGCGTCATGCGCAAAACTCACAGGCAACACCGATAGTTAATGAGTACCTTGTTCGTGTCGCGACTAGCGTAGCCAGGGATGGCGGAGCGCCCGAATCGGGTCAGGATGACCCGTTGAGGGAGCAGCGATACGAACAAGGTGCGGCACGCACAAATCGATCAATATACTTGGCTTTATTAAGAGGGATAATTGGGGCATACCGTACTTCGGGGCAGGTGTTCATCCGTCGATGAACCCATCCTGGGTTCAACTCCGGCGCTCGCCATCCCTGGCTCGCTCGTCACACCAGTCCCGAAGTACTCGTTGATCATATTCAGTGCTTGCATTCTTTACGTATCAATCATCAAGGCAGTAGTAAAAGTAATGAACTACCCACCACTTTAGAAGTGGGGGTTTCCTAGGTAATGCACAGACTTGATTGGGCGCGCTGCGCCCCATCAGAGGTTATGCAAATTGACTGGGCTAACTCCCTCGCACCGAGGGTTTTTGTAATGGATAGCAAGTAGCGCAAACCTTCATTGAGAATATTGATACTGGCGTTATAGTCGCGATCTAGGACAGCGTTACAACTCGGGCATTGCCACTGCCGCATGGCGAGGGTGAGTTCACCCTCGCCAAGAACATGATCGCAGCCTGAGCAGGTCTTAGATGGAAACCATCGGTCTATTTTAACGAGCTGCTTGCCATACCAATCTGCTTTATAAGCCAGCATCGTGGCGAACTCTGACCATGCGCTATCACTGATCGCTTTAGCTAAACGCCTATTTTTAACCATGCCTTTGACGTTCAAGTCTTCAATAACAATCACATCGTGGTTTTTGATGAGATTGAATGAGGTTTTGTGCAGAAAGTTTTTACGGCAGTTGGCTATTTTCTCGTACACCTTAGCAACTTTTAATCGCTGCTTTTGGTAATTGCGGCTTTCAGACAGCTTACGATTGGCGGCTTTAGCCATCTCCCTGCGCTTGGCTAAAATCTTTTGTTCACACGCCAGTTTCTTTTCGTACTTGGCTAGAAACTTAGGATTAACAACTTCGGTTTTATCTGATAAAACAATAAAGTCTGTTATGCCTAAATCAATGCCGACACTGCTATTGGTTTTAGGTAAAGGCTGCACAATGGTTTCAACCAGTACACTGACAAAGTATCGACCCGCTGGGGTTTTAGATACCGTGGCGCTTTTAACTAGGCCATTGATCTCACGATCAATCTTAGCCTTGATGTGACCAATCTTAGGCAGTTTAATTGAGCGACTGGTAACAGCCACCGTGCCTTTTTGGTTGTTGGTGGTGTAGCTGTCCTTAATGCCTTTTCTCTTGAACTTAGGAAAGCCAAAACTGCTTTTGAAAAAGCCCTGAAAGGCTCTTTGCAGATCAAGCTGGACGTTGGCCAGCGCCAAGCTGTCCACTTCTTTAAGCCATTCAAACTCTTTTTTATATTGGGCGGGAGTGTTTTTCAGCGTGGTCTTGGTTTTTTCGTAATGCTCGATTTTATCGTGAAGCATTTTATTCCAAACAAAGCGAGCGCAACCAAACGACTTAGCAAAGAACTCTTGCTGTTCAGTCGTTGGATAGAGCCTGTACTTATAGGCTTTTAGTATGCATGTACTCATGCTGTATATAATACCAGTAAGGGACTGTAGTGCAAAGGTTTCATAAGCCAACAGGCTAGCGCCTGCACCGCATTCATCCCACCACCTAAGAGGTGGGGGAATTCTGCGGAATCTTTGTTAAAAATAGTAACAGCAGCGAATTGATGACATAGATTTTAGCTCAGCTCATGACATTCTACTGACTTGCAAACAACGCCAATGATTGAGACACCGCGCGTGAGTGTCGTGGCCAGCGTAGCCATGGATGGCGCAGCGCCCGAACCGGGTCAGGAAGACCCGTTGAGGGAAGAACGATACTAGTGCGGTGTGTCATGCACATATTTGCTCTATGTTTTTGAGGTGTAAGTTCTACGTGAGTAAGACTTATTGTCAGAGTGATCGCCTTTCATGTGCCAAGGCCGTTTAGATAATGTAGAATCCCTAACTTATATTTCTATTAGCCTTGTTGATTCCATGAGGACCGCTATGTTCAGCCGTGATTTGACTGTTGCCCGATTTGACGCCGAACTTTTTGATGCGATGGAGAAAGAAGCCCAGCGCCAAGAAGAGCACATTGAGCTGATTGCATCAGAAAACTACACCAGCCCTGCGGTTATGGAGGCACAAGGTTCTGTGCTGACCAATAAATACGCCGAAGGTTACCCAGGAAAACGCTACTACGGTGGTTGTGAGTACGTTGATATTATTGAACAGCTAGCCATTGATCGCGCTAAAGAGTTGTTTGGCGCAGATTACGCTAACGTGCAGCCGCATGCTGGTTCACAGGCCAACGCAGCTGTTTACCTCGCCTTACTTGAAGGTGGCGATACCATCTTAGGTATGAGCTTGGCACACGGCGGTCACTTGACTCACGGTTCTAGCGTGAGTTCTTCAGGCAAGCTTTACAATGCTGTGCAGTACGGCATTAATGAAGCGGGCCTGATTGATTATGACGAAGTTGAGCGTTTGGCTGTAGAGCACAAACCAAAAATGATCGTTGCAGGTTTCTCTGCCTATTCACAAGTTCTGGATTTCCCACGTTTCCGTGAAATCGCTGACAAAGTGGGTGCCTATCTGTTCGTTGATATGGCCCACGTTGCCGGCTTGGTTGCAGCGGGTGTTTACCCGAACCCAGTGCCTTATGCTGACGTAGTAACCACCACCACGCACAAAACTTTACGCGGACCACGTGGCGGTTTGATCCTTGCACGTGCTAACGAAGCGATTGAGAAGAAACTTAACTCTGCAGTGTTCCCTGGCACCCAAGGTGGCCCGCTGGAGCACGTGATTGCTGGTAAAGCGATCTGCTTTAAAGAAGCATTACAGCCTGAGTTTAAGGTGTACCAAGAGCAAGTGATTAAAAACGCACAAACTATGGCTAATGTATTTATTGAACGTGGTTTTGATGTGGTTTCAGGCGGTACTTTTAACCACTTGTTCCTCGTCTCGCTGATCAAGCAAGAGATCACTGGTAAAGATGCCGATGCTGCTTTAGGTGAAGCCTTTATCACAGTCAACAAAAACTCTGTGCCGAACGATCCACGCTCACCTTTTGTCACCTCAGGTTTACGTATCGGTACGCCTGCAGTAACGACGCGCGGCTTTAAAGAAGCAGAGTGTAGTGAATTGGCCGGTTGGATTTGCGACATCCTCGACAACATGGGCGATAAGTCTGTGATTGATGCGGTACGTGCCAAAGTGCAAGCGGTTTGCGCGAAGTTCCCGGTATACGGCAACTAAGTCGACTTGTGTACAGAAAACCCAGCTTCGGCTGGGTTTTTTTATGCTTGCAAAATAGACATAGACTTTTCATGGCTAGAAGAGCTGGTTTAAGCAGCGAAGCACATTGCTCGGCTGTGTTGCTTGAGTTTAAGGCTGTTGACGATCTGTAAAACACGGGCTTTTCAGTCACTGAATGGGCTGATATCCGCGTTAAATAAGCCAATTTGATAAAAAACCTTTGCATTGAATGCTAATCTTTCGCATTATTGTTCTCTGATTTTGATCATAATCAATTTTGCTTTAACCCTTCAAGGATATTCTAATGCGTGTTTTTTCATTTGCTCATCTGAGCGTGTTGGCTTTGGCAATTAATCTAGCGGCCTGTGGTGATAGCGAGCCCACCACATCTGCTGCTGCAGTGACACCAGCACCTGCTGCGGCAACTTTAGCAACAACTAAAGCTGCCGATGCACAAGCCATTACCCGCGAGCAAGTGATCAGTCACTACGCTGATATCGCGCATGCCACTTTTGCGGATGCGCATAGCACCGCGCAAGCCTTGCAGGTTGCGGTAAACGCCTTCGTGGCAGCGCCCAGTGCAGAGACTCAGCAAGCTGCCAAAGATGCGTGGTTAGCTGCACGTGTTCCTTATATGCAATCTGAAGTGTTCCGTTTTGGTAATGCTTTGGTGGATGAGTGGGAAGGGCAGGTTAATGCTTGGCCGCTGGATGAAGGTTTGATTGATTATGTCGCTGGTGACTATCAGTACGCTTTAGGCAATGACGGTGCAATCGCCAATATTATTGCCAGTCAGAGCATTCAAGTTGGTGAAGAAAAAATTGACGTTAGCGAATTAACTGCAGAGTTATTGGCTGGACTTAATGAGCTGGGTGGTTCGGAAGCCAACGTTGCTACGGGTTACCATGCCGTTGAGTTTTTGCTCTGGGGGCAGGATTTAAATGGTACCCAGCCCGGTGCCGGTGAGCGTTCTTACACTGATTATTTGACCGATGAAAACTGTACTGGCGGCAACTGCGAACGCCGCGGCCAGTATTTAAAAGTGGTGACTGATTTACTAGTGGATGATCTTGCTGAGATGACGGCGCAGTGGGCAAGCGGTAATCCAGACAATTACCGCACTGAATTGCTGGCGGACAGCGCTGAAAAAGGCTTACGCAAAGCATTCTTTGGCATGGGTAGTTTGAGTTTAGGTGAGTTGGCTGGCGAGCGGATGAAAGTTGCGCTGGAAGCCAGTTCGACTGAAGATGAGCATGACTGCTTCAGTGATAACACCCATAACTCGCATTTCTACAACGCCAAAGGCGTGCGCAATGTCTATTTGGGTGAGTATAAGAAAGTGGATGGCTCTGTGCTGACAGGTCCGAGTATTGCGCAGTTAGTGCAAGCGGCTGACAGCAATGCTGATCAGTTGTTACAAGCTCAATTTGCCGCTACGGAGAAAAGCTTGCAGGTGATGGTGGATGCGGCGGAAAATGGCATGGCCTTTGATCAGATGATTGATCCTGAGAATACTGACGGACAACAGATTGTGCGTGATTCGATTGCTGCGTTGGTTAAGCAAACAACCGCTATTGAGCAAGCAGCTTTGGCTTTAGGGATCACTGAACTGAATCCTGATACAGCTGATCACACGTTTTAAATTGCCTATACTTGCTGTGTTAACCGCTCAATAGCCTGTTAGTCAGTAGTATCAGTGCAATTAACCCAGAATGCCGACATCTGTCGGCGTTCTTATTTTTATAGGTTTTTAGGTTGTGGGTATGAATTTTTTTTTAACACTAAGTTTGCTCGGCATGAGTAGTTTAGTCATGGCACAAGCAACAACAGATCTGAGCGACTTTGATCCACAAGAGCGGTTCCCTGGTGGCACGACGACAGTTAATAAATTTGATGCTAATGCTTTCTCTTTACCCTCGGCTAATTTAGCACCGACCCGTCGCTTGTTGGATTTTAGTGTGGGCAACAGCTTCTTTCGCAGCCCTTGGGTGATCGCCCCAGCCACCACCACCTCGCGCGATGGTTTAGGGCCGTTGTTCAATACCAATGCTTGTCAAAATTGCCATATTAAAGATGGCCGTGGTCATCCGCCTGGACCTGATGCGGTGAATGCCGTGTCGATGCTGGTGCGTTTATCGATTCCGGCAAGCGCCGCTGATGCAAAGTTGCTGGCGAAAAAAGGCATTGTTCCAGAGCCAACCTATGGCGGGCAACTGCAAGACATGGCCATTCCAGGGGTTGCACCTGAGGGCCGCGTGCGCGTCAGTTACACGCCGCTACCGGTAACTTTTGCCGATGGCAGTGTGGTCGAGTTACAACAGCCACAGGTGCAAATCAGCGATCTAGGTTATGGATCCATGCACCCGAATGTGCTGATGTCGGCGCGGGTGGCACCGCCGATGATAGGTTTGGGTTTACTCGAAGCCATTGCTGAAGACGATATTCTAGCCAATCAAGACCCTGATGATCTAAATGGCGATGGTATTCGTGGTCGCGCCAATCAGGTCTGGTCACATGAGGCGCAAGCCTTGGCGCTGGGCCGTTTTGGTTGGAAAGCGGGACAGCCGAGCATGCGTCAGCAAAATGCTGATGCGTTCTTCAATGATATGGGCTTATCGACACCGTTGCTCAGCGGCAGTGCCTGCACTGAGCAACAAACCGATTGTCTCGCCGCACCTGACGGTGGTGCGCCTGAGGTCAATGAAAAAATTGAAGCACAGGTGTTGTTTTATTCACGTAACTTAGCCGTGCCAGCACGACGTAACCCTGATAGTCCTGAGGTATTAAAGGGTAAGCAGTTGTTCCAGCAAGCCAATTGTCACAGCTGTCACACGCCACGCTTTGTCACGCGTAAAGATGCGGCTGAACCTGAGTTAGCCGAGCAAGTGATTTTCCCTTATACAGATTTACTGCTGCATGATATGGGTGAGGGTTTAGCTGATCAGCGTCCTGAGTTTTTGGCCAGCGGTCGTGATTGGCGTACGCCACCTTTGTGGGGCATTGGTTTAACTGAGGCAGTCAGTGGTCATACGCGATTTCTGCATGATGGCCGCGCGCGCAATCTAATGGAGGCTGTGCTCTGGCATTCTGGCGAAGCAGAAGCAGCCAAACAGCAGGTGTTAAAGTTCTCGCAGCCTGAGCGCGAAGCTTTGTTAGCTTTTCTTAATTCTCTTTAGGTGCCAACGATGTTTAAAAAAATAGTCTATGCCATTGCCAGTGTCAGCTTGTTGGCCTGCAGCAACAGCGGTGATCCCTATCAACAAACCAGTGCTGCTTTAGCAGAGCAAGTGATTTACCAAGCACACCAAGACTGGCAAGCCAGTAATCAGAATTTGCTGAGTAGTGCACAAGCGTTCTGTCAGGGTGAGCAAGACCTTGCGCAAACGCGCGATGATTTCTTGCAAGCACAGCACCATTGGGCAGCGTTACAGCCGTTATTGATTGGGCCATTGAGCGAAGGTAATCGGGCTTGGCAGGTGCAGTTTTGGCCAGATAAGAAAAACTTAGTGGCACGTCAAGTCAAGCAGTTTCTCAAAGCCAATCCTGAGCCGAATTTGGCCAATCTCGAGCGTGCCAGCGTTATGTGCTGTTTGATCCAGAGCTTGATCTTGCTGATAGCGCACAAAAACAACGCTACTGCCCACTGTTAGAAAACATCGCTGCGCATCAACAGAAACTGGCAGATGAGGTGGTAACGCAGTGGCAGGGCGAGCAAGGCATGCTGGCGCAGTTAACCACATTCCCTAATCAGCGCTACGCCGAGCCATTGGAAGCACTGACGGCGATTTTGCAGGCACAAGTCATCAGTCTCGATGGTCTGAAGAAAAAGCTTGGCACACCGCTGGGACGTAGCATTAAAGATATTGCTCAGCCGTATCAAGCGCAGTCATGGCGCAGTCAGGCTTCACTCAGCAATTTGTCTGCTGAAGTCGAGAGTGCCTTAGCGATTTGGCAGGGCGCAGAGCAGCATTCCATTCGCGCACTGTTAGCCGCTGAGCATGCGGATCTGGTTAAGCAAATAGATGCCGCGTATTTGCAAGCTCAGCAAGAGTTGGCTGCATTTAAACAGCCGTTAACGCTATTACTGCAAGATGAACAGCAGCGCCAAGCCTTGTTTAGCTTATATGGCAGCTTTGATCGCCTGCACCGCCTGCATGAAAAAGAAGTAGCGCGCGCATTGGGTGTGCAATTGGGCTTTAATGCCCATGATGGTGACTAAGTATGCAGCGTCGTACATTTTTAGCCGCCAGTTTGGCGGCGTTGGCGGGCAGCGCTGTGTTGGGCTGGCGCCTGTGGCCACAAGGTCGCCAGCCAGTATTGTTGTCAGCGCGTGATAATTCCCAAGGTGAGCATTTCGCCGTGGGCTATAGCTTAGCCGGTGAACAGCTGTTTGCTACGCAAGTCACTGAGCGTTGCCATGATATTTGCGTGCATCCTTCATTACCCTTAGCGGTGTTTACCGGGCGCAGGCCATCGACTGAAAGTTATTTAATTGATTTGCAAACAGGACGCTTAGTACAGACCTTTGTAACCCCAGCTAATCGGCATTTTCAGGGGCACGCGGTGTTTGACTCAAGCGGCGCGCGCTTGTACAGCACAGAAAATGATACCGATGAGCCGGGGCGCGGTGTGATTGGCGTCTGGCAGTTGGATGCTGCGCAGCGCTTACAGCGTGTCGATGATTTATCCAGTCATGGTGTCGGGCCGCATCAATTGCTGTGGCTGCCCGATGGCAAAACTTTAGTGGTGGCCAATGGCGGAATTCGTACTGAGTCGGGAAGTCGTGAAGAGCTTAATTTCGATGCGATGGAGCCCAGTTTAGTGCTGATGAATACTCAAGGTGAACTCTTAAGTAAAGAGTTACTGGCCGATTCGATGAACAGCATTCGTCATTTGGCTGTGGCCGATGACGGTACTGTGATTGCCGTGCAGCAATATCAAGGTGCATTAACTGAGCGCATTGATTTGCTTGCCATCAAGCGTCCGCAGCAAGCTTTTCAGGTATTTCCCGTAGCTGAAGCCCAGCGCAGTAAAATGCAGCAGTACGCCGCCAGTGTGGCCATTCATGATCGGTTACGTTTAGTGGCGATGACCGCGCCACGTGGTGGTCGCGTGTTTATCTGGGATTTAGACAGTGCTGAATTACGCCTCGATGCACCTTTTCCTGACTGCGCCGGTGTTGTCGCCAGTGCTGAAGGCTTTGTGGTGACCACCGGAGTAGGGCGTTGCCGTGCCTATGATTGCCGTAGCGATAGCATCCGTATGCAGGCGTTGAATATGCCTGCAGGGCTTTGGGATAATCACGCTTTGATGGTGTAACGGTTTATTTGCCGAGCAAAAGAGCTCGGCAAATAAACAATGTTGCAGTCGGTTAGGGCAGTTGTGGGCTGTTATAAAACGTCTGTAAAACACTGAGCAAATAGCCTAAGTCCTTGCTACCTGCTAACTCGCGAATCGAGTGCATGGCAAAAGTGGGTACGCCAATGTCGATGGTCTGTACGCCCAGTTGACTGGCGGTAATCGGACCAATGGTCGAGCCACAACCCAGATCACTGCGCGTGACAAAACTTTGCACAGGGATATTGGCTTGCTGACACAACAGCTTAAAGAAGCTCGATGTTTCGCTGGTGGTGGCGTAGCGCTGGTTGGCATTCACTTTAATCACTGGGCCGTGGTTTAGCAGCGGGCCATGATTAGCATCGTGCTTGTCGGCGTAGTTGGGGTGAATACCGTGCGCGTTATCCGCCGAAATCAGCAGTGAGTGCTGAATGCAGCGCACAAAGTCTTCTTCTGAGTTGAGCACGCGGCGTAGTACTTGTTCGAGGAATGGGCCGTCAGCGCCACACGCAGAGTTAGAGCCGACCTCTTCGTGGTCAGTACAGACCAAAACTTGGCTGTGCTGATTATCGCTGTGTAACAGTGCGTGTAAGCCGCTGTAACAAGACAGTAAGTTGTCTAAGCGCGCGCTGGCAATAAAGTCTTGGTTGAGACCAATCAATGCAGCGGGTTGGCTGTCATAAAAACACAACTCGTAATCCAGTACGCAGGCATCGCTGATGGCGTGCTCACGTTGCAGTTGATCCGCCAATAGGGCTCTGAAATCTTGCTTGGTCTCACCTTGCAATTGCGCCAAAACCGGTGGCAATTCAGTTTGCGCGTTAATCGCCCAGCCGCTATTGGCTTCACGATTGAGGTGAATCGCTAAGCTTGGAATGCTGGCAATCGCGTGTTTAAAATCGATTAAGCGGCTTTGCAGTTGCTCGTTGTGCTTGAATGTGACGCGGCCAGCCAAAGATAAGTCGCGATCAAACCAAGGGCTAAGTAATACGCCGCCATAGACTTCAACCCCTAACTGCCAATAACCATGGCGCGCTAACTCAGGCTGTGGTTTAACTTTTAGGCACGGGCTGTCGGTGTGTGCGCCGACCATACGTATGCCATGCTGCACCGGGTCGTGCTGACCGAGCTTAATTGCAATGATTGAAGAGTCGTTGCGGGTAACGTAGTAACGTCCCTGTGGCTGCAGTTGCCATGTTTCACGCTCATCCAAGGCTTGATAGCCTGCGGCTTGTAACGCCTCAGCCATGCTTTGCGTGGCATGGAAAGGGCTTGGCGAGCGCTTTAGAAAATCCAATAAACCCTGACTGGGCGTGTTGTGCATGGTAACTCCGACTATTAAATCAATCGCAAAAGCTTAGCATTCTTGGCTGAGCGCCGCGACCTCTGGCTGATCCGTGATTGTTAGCGCTAGGCTGGTTGTGTCGAGCAGTGCTCAATTTTAGTTGGCGTGAGCAGGTTTTTAAGGTTGCTCAATGGACCATAACTTAATCGCTGCGCCTTGCTCTGGCCATAATAATAACTGTTGGTGCTCGGCAAACTCCCAGCGCTGCACCGTGGCTAAAGCGGCTAAAAAGCGCTGCTCTTGTTCCATCAGTGCGGGTGCGCAGAGTTTGCGCGTTGTGGCAATGTTATCCAGGCTCAGTCTATCGCCACTCAATTGATACTCTGCCATCCAGTTATTGCAACCGGCTAATCCAGACGCTTGGTTGTTATCGCCAAGGGTCAGTGTCAGCATACTGCGATCAATCAGCGGGCGCTCACCAATCCATTCGACTTGGTAGCTTTGTAAGGGCTGTAATTGTGTGCCAGGCACGCTGCTACAAGCACTTAATGCTGCGATTGCGCAGCCGATAAATACTGTTTTTTGCATGATCAACTGACTCCTAGTTTAAACCAGCGATGAGGTTAAGCCTCAGTCTGCTGGCAGGCGCGGCACAAATGACGACCGTGACGATTTTCCCAGCCGAGTTCTTGTAGGCGTTGTTCCGCGGCGGGTTGAAGCGCTGCCTTACCGATGCTGGCGTCCACGGCGAACTCCAAGTCGAGCAGGCTGCCACAACCATCACAGTTGACCTGCCAAGTATGGATGGCCAGTTCTTTAAATACAGGTCCTGTGGCCACCGCCGTCCATTGCCCAGGAGGGTTGATCAGGTGACGAACCTTGCTGACCTGTAAGCGCATGCTCAGTGACTTACTGCCCTTGAGGCTGACCTGCAAGGTGTCACCCGCTTGAATTGAGCCGCCTTGACCGGTGACTTGGTATTGTCCCGGAGCTAATGCGCGGCACTCGGTTAGCGTGTGCTGAGGGTTGAGTAAGGTGTAACGAAAATCATGTTCGGCCATGCCGATCTCCAAATATTTGATAAAAGACGCGGCGTTTTAATCAATACCGAGTTTTTTCAAGCGGTAGCGCAATGAGCGAAAGCTTAAACCAAGACGTTCAGCGGCGGCAGTGCGATTCCAGCGCGTTTCTTCAAGGGCTTGGGTGATTAGTTTACGCTCAATGTCTTCAAGGTGGTCTTCGAGGTTGTCGACACGCTCGAGTGGCTGTGCTGCTGGCATTGCGGCAGGCTCGGGCGCTGCGTTGGCAACGCTGTTGTCGCTGGTTTTATGCAGGACAGCCTGCTGGAACTGTAGGTCATCGGCGTGAATAAACTCGCCTTCGGCGAGGGTGTAAGCACGCTCAAGCATATTTTCCAGTTCACGGACATTGCCAGAGAAACGATAGCCTTGCAGCTTGTTTAGCGCCTCAGCGTGCAAATGAACCGGTGAGCCGCCAGCGCTTAAACGCTGCAGAATCGACTCACTGAGCAAGCCAATATCTTCAGGGCGTTCGCGCAGGGGCGGCACTGCCAGCTCAATTACATTGAGGCGGTAATACAAGTCTTGGCGGAAACGCTCAGCGGCGACTTCATTAGCGAGGTTTTTATGTGTGGCACTTAAAATGCGCACATCAACCACCTGCTCTTGTTGACTGCCAACCGGACGAATGGCTTTTTCTTGTAGCGCACGCAGCAACTTAACCTGCATGGATAAAGGTAAATCAGCCACTTCATCTAAAAATAAAGTACCACCATGGGCGGCTTGGAATAATCCGGGCTTGTCTTCGCTCGCCCCGGTAAAACTGCCTTTTTTATGACCGAAAAATTCACTTTCCATCAGTTCTGCTGGAATTGCACCACAGTTAACTGGAATAAAAGGTTGTTTGGCGCGCGCGCCTTGCAGATGAATTTGCCGTGCGACCAGCTCTTTTCCGCTACCTGATTCGCCGCTGATATAGACCGGAGCTTGGCTGCGCGCGAGCTTATCAATTTTCTCGCGTAACTTTTGCATCGGCCGAGATTGGCCAAGTAGCGGCCCTTCGGTGATTTGCGCAGGAACATGGGGTTCACGTAGGCGTAAAGCGCTATTGATCAGTTCGCGTAGGCGCACTAAATCAACCGGTTTGGTAATGAAATCAAAAGCACCGGCTTTCAGCGCTTGTGTTGCCGTTTCGACGCAGCCATAAGCGGTAATCATCGCGATCGGCATTTGGCTGTGATTTTTCTGCACAAACTCAATGATGTCTAAGCCGGTACCATCGGGCAGGCGCATATCCGTTAAACATAAAGCAAAAGGTTCACGGGCTAACCACTGATAGGCTTCTTTGGCATTGCAGGCGCTGCGCGTCTGCAGGTTCATACGGCCAAGGGTAATCTCTAGCAGTTCGCGAATGTCGGGCTCGTCATCAATGATCAGGGCCGTTGGTATTGTCATAACTTAAACACTCATCTTGTGCGGGTGTGCGAATGTTATTTTAAAACAACTGCCGCCGCTCTCGCGTGGGCTGTAGTCGAGGCGAGCCTGGTTACTTTCACAGAGTTCGCGAGAAATGTACAAGCCAAGGCCTGTGCCTTTGTTTTCAGTGGTGAAAAAAGGCTCAAAAATATTCTGTTGATCGTTAAGCGCTACGCCAGGACCATCATCGTGGATTTCTAAGGTCGGCAGATCAGTCTGTGGGTGGCGATAGAGGTGCAACCAGACCTGACTTTGGGGATTTAACTTACCGCTGTAGCGCATGCCGTTTTCAACTAAGTTGCTGAGTACTTGGTCGAGTTGGTGTGGATCCATGCGTGTTTGTAGACCGCTGCCTTTGATGGTTAAGTGCAGGATGCGGTTCGGGTGAACGCTACTGCGAAATTCACTGGCAAAGCGGTGCAGCCAGTACTTTAGGTCCAATAACTGTGGCTCGGCTTGGCGCTGTCTTGATAGCTGTAAAACGTTTTCAATCACGGTATTCATGCGCCGTGATTGATCTTGAATGATTTGAGTTAAGCGCTGATCGGCGCTATCAAGGTTATTGGATTCATGCAGTAATTGCGCTGCGTGACTGATTGCGCCCAAAGGGTTGCGAATCTCGTGAGCAATCCCAGCAGTGAGGCGCCCAAGTGAAACCAGCTTAAGTTGCTGGGCATGCTGATTGAGCTGTGAGGTGTCTTCTAAGAAAATTAAAGTCTGCGAACTATGTTCGTTTTGTAACTGCACAAAGCTGGCTTGCAACTGCGTGCTGTTTTTCGCTGACTGGATTGCCGGAGTACGCAGTGCAGGGTTGTTTAACCATTGTTCCAAGTTCTGAATTAACGCAGGGAAGTGTGGGTCAAGAATTCTGCCTTGTAGTTTTTCACAGCCAATCATTGTCAGTGCTGACTGATTGGCTTGCAGCACGCGGTGCATTGAGTCCATCACGACAATGCCTGTACGCATTCGCTGAATGACGACTGCGTTAAGCTCTTCTAGATTGGCTACATCACTGGCGCGTTGCTCTGCTAAGACTTCGCTGGCGCGCAAACGCCTACTGAGCCCTTGCACAAATAAGGCTGCAGCAAAACACAGAGTGCCTAAAATCCCGGCCTGCATAAATTGATTGCTAGCAGCGCTATTGGAAATACTTAAGTAAAAGGTGAGGTATATAATGCCTGCGGCGGCAACGGCGGCAATTAAAAAGCCGATGCGCCCGCGCAATAAAATATTAGCAACGGCGACCGCGACAATAATTAAATTACCAATACCACTTGGCGTACCGCCTGCTGCATAAAATAAGACGCTGAGCTGCACAACATCAAATAACGCCAGTGAAAATAGCGGTGCCAGGCGGTCGACGCGATGCATGCTGGCGATAGCGATAATATTAACAATTAGGTAGCCCCAACTGCTGTAATGAAACAGTTGAGTATTGGTTAGTTCAAGGAGTTGACCGTCTAAGTCGCTAGAAATCAGCAGTACTAAAGCAAAACCGATCAGCAAACGATAGAGATGGTAGAGCCGTAAAATACGCTGCCCTTGTCGGCCAGAAACAGCAACGTGAGAATTAGTCACGGGCTTTCGGACCTTGTGCTAGATGCTGATTGCAGCAGTACCAGTGCTGTCCTTTTTGCAATGCGCGATCATTGGGGATATGTACATGGCATTGTGCACAGCGCACCATGGTCTTGGCTGATGGCTGGCTTTCTGCGCCAGAGTGACGACTATTAAAGCGCCGCCATGCCCATACACCGAGACCAATAATAATACCCAGCAGAATTAAACGCGGTAAGCCCATTGCATTGCTCCTTGGTCACGCAATCTGATGCGTTAAAGGCGCTAAGTGTACCTGTTTTTTGTCTATAGCGTGCCATCCTTGGCCGCTTGCTAAAGCAATTTAATGGCTCTGTTGCTCAGCGTTGAAATGCTGGCCCAGAGCGCGCATATCAGCACCGCTAGGCGCTTGGTAAACGCGCAAGTTAAATTCTGGAGCAATGGCCAATAAATGGTCGAAGATATCGGATTGAATACCTTCGTAAGCCGTCCATGCTGTAGTGGTGGTGAAGCAGTAAATTTCGATGGGTAGACCTTCTGGCGTGGGGCTTAATTGGCGCACCATTAAAGTCATGCCGCTTTGATGGATTCCTGGGTTGTTGCGCAAGTAATGTTCAACATAGGCACGGAAGCTGCCAATATTGGTGAGCCTGCGCGAATCGAGCGAATCGCCGTTGCTGGACCTTACGTAGGCTTCATTCCATTTGTTCAGTTCACTGATTTTGTTATCAAAATAACCATCCAGTAAGTTAAAGCGCTTCAAGTGCTCAAGCTCTTCTTTGGATAGAAAGTGAATGCTGTGCTGGTCAATCAGTAAGCTGCGCTTAATTCGGCGGCCACCGCTTTCTTGCATGCCGCGCCAGTTGATGAATGAGTCGCTGATAAAGCGCTTAGTGGGAACAGTAGTAATTGTTTTGTCCCAGTTCTGAATTTTCACGGTGTGTAAGGCGATATCAATCACATCACCATCGGCATTCAATTGTGGCATCTCAACCCAGTCACCGACGCGGATCATATCGCCAGACGATATCTGCACGCTGGCCACCAATGACAATAAAGTATCTTGGAAAATCAACATTAATACTGCCGCCATTGCACCTAACCCTGATAACAAGATCAGTGGTGAGCGGTCAATCAATGTAGCGACAATTAGAATTGTGGCAATGGCATAAATGACGATTTTAATAACTTGTATATAGCCTTTAATAGGCTTGAGATACGCGTTTTTACGGCGCATATATAACATGTTGATGACTTCTAGGATGGCACCTAAGGCCAGCGCAATGGTTAAAATAATAAAGCCGCCAGCGACATTTTTAACCACGGTAATGGCCGCTTCTGGTAAGCCAGGAATCAGGCCAATACTTGAAGAAATGATCAATGCTGGAACAATGTTAGACAGGCGTTTTACCACGCCGAAATCATTTTTATTGGAACCACCAAAGCGCTTGAGCATGCTATAGAAGCCGCGTACCAAAATATGCTTAACCAGCCAGTTAGCGAGTGCAGCAACGATAATTAATGCGAAGCAGGCGAGTAATGTTTGCAGTTGTGGATGTTGGCTAAGTAAGTCTAGCCAAGAGGTTACTTCTTCTTGCATTATTGACTCCTGAAATAGAGATAAAAGGGTTGGAAAGTATCTTGTCTGTTGCGCGAGAGCTAGCTGGCAGATGTGGCGTTAACTTGGGTGACTTGTAGAGTGACATGGCCATCAGTCAGCCGCGCTTGCACAGTTTGAGAGGGCTTTAGGTCTTCGACACTGCGAATGATCTGTTGTTCGTCGCCAGTGCTGAGAATGCTGTAGCCACGCTCGAGAGTGGCTAGAGGGCTGACTACGTGCAGCGACTGCATTAACATCTGCAGGCGCTGTTTGCTTTGGTTTAAGTGTTGCTGGGAGGCGCGCAGCAAGCGCTGTTCCAATTGTTTGATATGCAGTTGCTGGGTAACTATAGACTGCTGCGGATGCTGCACATTCAGGCGCGCTCGCAGGTGATCTAAACGCTGGTTACGTTGTTGCTGTTGCGTTTGTACTGCGCGCTGCAAACGTAAAGTTAAATCGTCTAAACGCTGACTGTGCTGCTGTAAACGTTCGCGCGGATGACGCAAGCGCTGGCGCAGGTGTTGCAGTTGTAAGTGTTTACGGTTTAAGGCTTCTTGTAGGCGCAGCGTGAGTCGGCGTTCAATGCTGCGTAACGTTGTCAGCAGTTCTAGCCGATTAGGCGCTAACTGTTCGGCAGCTGCAGAGGGTGTTGGTGCGCGCACGTCAGCGACAAAGTCACTGATTGAAACATCGGTTTCATGGCCAACAGCGCTGACAATAGGCGTGCGGCACTGGGCAACGGCTCTGGCAAGCGCTTCCTCGTTAAAACACCACAAGTCTTCTAGCGAGCCACCACCGCGAGCCAAAATAATTGCATCAAACTCTGCGCGATCGGCCAGTTCTAGCGCGCGCACTAATTGCGCAGTGGCTTCGCGGCCTTGGACGGCGCTTGGAATCAGGGTTAATTGCACATGCGGTGCACGTCGTGCAAACACGCTCATGATGTCATGTAAGACTGCACCGGATGCTGATGTGATAATGCCGATGCGCTGTGGATGCGCGGGTAAAGCCTGTTTGCGTTCTTGGGCGAATAAACCTTCAGCTTGCAATGCGGTTTTTAGTGCTTCGAAAGCTAAGCGTAATGCACCGTCACCGGCTGCCTCGACACTGTCGAGGATCATTTGATAATCGCCGCGACCTTCATATAAAGAAACGCGGCCACGCACACGCACTAAAAGACCGTCGCGCAGTAAGTCACGGACACGGCTGGCTTGCTGTTTGAAAATAGCGCAGCGCACCTGAGCATTACGATCTTTTAGTGTGAAATAAACATGACCAGAAGCCGGGCGAGCTATGTTAGACAGTTCACCTTCAACCCATACTTGTGGAAATACATCCTCAAGCAGGAGGCGGGCACGCTGATTAAGTTGGCTGACGGTGAGTACTTCACGGTCGAGGCCTAAGCGCTGGAAAGGATCAGTAAGCATGTGGCAATGATAAAGCAACGGCTATTTATAAGCGAGTCCTGCCCATTGCAGTAGAATGTTGGTGAAAGTTTATTGCTCGGCGACTTGGTTAATCATGCTGGATATGGTATAAAACGCGCCGCTTTACTTGAATATTCAAGAGAGCTTTAAAATCCACACACATATCGACACGAATTTCTGGGTGCCTTCGGGTTGAAAGTCGGGATATGTGGAGGCCTAACCCGTTTTATTATTTTAGGAATGATCATGACTCAACAAGTCACTATGCGCGAAATGTTAAAGGCTGGTGTGCACTTCGGACACCAAACTCGTTACTGGAATCCGAAAATGGGTAAATACATTTTTGGTGCGCGCAACAAGATTCACATCATTAACTTAGAAAAAACCTTGCCAATGTTCAATGACGCGATGTCAGTCATTGAGAAGTTATCAAACGGTAAGAACAAGATTCTATTTGTTGGTACTAAGCGTTCAGCCAGCAAAATCATTGCTGAGCAAGCAACGCGTTGCAACATGCCTTACGTTAACCACCGCTGGTTAGGTGGTATGTTGACCAACTACAAAACCATTCGTGATTCAATCAAGCGTCTGCGCGATTTAGAAGTGCAAGCGGCTGATGGCACCTTTGAAAAGCTGACTAAGAAAGAAGCTTTGATGCGTACTCGTGATTTAGAAAAACTTGAGCGCAGCATCGGTGGTATTAAAAACATGGGCGGTTTGCCTGATGCAATGTTCGTAGTGGACGTTGATCACGAGCGTATTGCTATTCAAGAAGCCAACAAGCTAGGTATTCCAGTTATTGGTATCGTTGATACTAACAGCAGCCCAGATGGTGTTGATTACATCATTCCAGGTAACGATGACGCGATTCGTGCCATCCAGCTGTACCTAGGTGCAGCAGCTGATTGCGTACTACGTGTACGTCAAGGTGCAGCGACTACAGCTGAAGAGTTTGTTGAAGTGGCTGGTGAAGCGACTGAGGGCTAAGGCTCTGTAAGTCCGCCAGTGACGAAAAAGGGGGCTTGGCCCCCTTTTTGCCTGATTTGATCGGCAGTTTAAAACTGCTGTTTATACTGAATTAAAGAGGAATGTGAAGATGACTCAGATCACTGCTGCTATGGTAAAAGAACTGCGTGAGCGTACTGGCCAAGGCATGATGGATTGCAAAAAAGCCCTAGAAGTTTCTGGTGGCGATATTGAAAAAGCCATTGATGACATGCGTTCTGCTGGTGCAATTAAAGCGGCTAAAAAAGCCGGTAACATTGCAGCTGAAGGTTCTATTGCGGTTAAAGTGGCTGACGACAACAAAAGTGCTGTAATTGTTGAAGTGAACTCACAAACAGACTTCCTAGCACTGCAAGACGACTTTAAAAACTTTGTAACAGCGACCTTGGATTTAGCTTTTGCTGACAAAAATCTTGATGTTGCTGGATTAATTGCTGCACAAGAGCCAGCGCGTGAAGCGGTGGTTGCTAAGTGTGGTGAGAACGTCAATATTCGTCGTTTAACTCGCGTTGAAGGCGACGTGGTTGGTGCTTACCTGCACGGTAACCGCATTGGTGTTGTCGTTGCGTTGAGCGGTGGCGATACAGAATTGGCCAAAGACATTGCGATGCACGTTGCTGCAAGCAGCCCGCAGTTCCTCGATCCAACTCAAGTTTCTGATGAAGCAATTGCTAAAGAAAAAGAAATTTTCTTGGCGTTGAACGAAGATAAGATCAAAGGCAAGCCAGACAACATTGTTGAAAACATGATTGCCGGTCGTATCAAGAAGTTCTTGGCTGAAGCAAGCTTGGTTGAGCAAGCATTCATTAAGAACCCAGAAGTCACCGTTGGTAAGTTGGCGCAACAAGCCGGCGCAACCATCGTTTCTTTTGTACGTTTTGAAGTGGGCGAAGGTATTGATCGTGGCGAAGTTGATTTCGCTGCAGAAGTTGCTGCACAGTTGGCTGCTGCAAAAAAATAAGCATCTACTGGTAACACCAAAAGGCTGCCCGCAATTGCGCGCGGCCTTTTTTATAAAAAAGACACTGTGCTTTATACGGCTGTCTTGTAATATGTGCGCACATAAACAGCACTGTTTGCATTAGCTGTGGTCAGAATACGCCACAGACGTTAAATCACATCCGTAGGAGACACAGATCATGGCTCAACAAGTCGGTGGACGCCAACCCCGCTATAAACGAATTTTACTTAAGCTCAGTGGTGAAGCGTTGATGGGTACCGAAGAGTTCGGTATTGATCCAAAAGTGCTTGATCGCATGGCTTTAGAGATTGGCCAGTTGATCGGTATTGGTGTGCAAGTCGGCTTAGTGATTGGTGGTGGTAACCTATTCCGTGGTGCTGCATTGTCTGCCGCGGGTATGGATCGAGTCACCGGTGACCATATGGGTATGCTGGCGACTGTAATGAACTCATTGGCCATGCGTGATGCTTTAGAACGTTCGAATATCCCTGCATTGGTGATGTCGGCTATTTCGATGGTCGGTGTGACGGACCATTACGACCGCCGTAAAGCAGTCGGGCATTTAAAGAAAGGTGAGGTGGTGATTTTCTCTGCGGGCACCGGTAATCCATTCTTTACGACCGACTCTGCGGGTTGCTTGCGCGGCATTGAGATCAGTGCTGATGTGGTTCTTAAAGCAACTAAAGTGGATGGTGTATATACTGCCGATCCCCTGAAAGACCCGAATGCGGAAAAGTTTGACTATTTGACCTACGACGAAGTATTGGATCGTAAATTGGAAGTGATGGATTTGACGGCTATTTGTTTGTGCCGCGACCACAAAATGCCATTACGGGTTTTTAATATGAATAAGCCAGGTGCTCTGCTAAACGTTATTTTAGGTGGCGCAGAAGGCACCCTGATCGAGGAAAATAAACAATGATCAATGAAATTAAAAAAGATGCACAGGTGCGTATGCACAAGTCAGTTGAATCTTTACAGCATGCTTTTGCAAAGATTCGCACCGGCCGTGCCCACCCAGGTATTTTAGATACAGTGATGGTGTCCTACTACGGTAACGATACGCCGCTGCGTCAGGTGGCTAACGTAACAGTTGAAGATTCACGTACTTTAGCCTTGTCTGTGTTTGATAAAAGCATGATTCAAGCTGTAGAAAAAGCGATTTTAGTGGCTGATTTAGGTCTAAATCCAGCAACCTCTGGTACGACTATTCGCGTACCTATGCCTGCCTTGACTGAAGAAACGCGCAAAGGTTACACCAAACAAGCGCGTCAAGAATCAGAGAACGCTCGTGTTGCCGTGCGCAATATTCGCCGTGATGCCTTGGCGCAGTTGAAAGATTTGGTCAAAGAAAAAGAAATCAGCGAAGACGAAGAGCGCCGTGGTGCTGATGAAATCCAGAAAATCACTGATCATGCGATTGAGGAAATCGATAAGCTGTTAGCAGCCAAAGAAACTGACTTGATGGCAGTGTGATTTAGGGGTCGCTGTAATGAGCAAAGCAACGCAGGATGCGCAGTGTATCGTACCGCGTCATGTCGCGATTATTATGGATGGCAATAATCGCTGGGCTAAGAAACGTTTTTTACCTGGCGTTGCCGGCCACAAAGCTGGTGTGGATGCTGTTCGAGCGGTGGTTGAGGTCTGCGCTGAAGCCGGCGTTGAGGTGCTGACGCTGTTTGCCTTCTCCAGTGAGAATTGGCAGCGTCCTGCCGCTGAGGTAGGCGCTTTGATGGAGTTGTTTTTAGTGGCTTTGCGCCGTGAAGCTAAAAAACTTGATCAAAATGGCATCCGTTTGCGCATTATTGGTGATCGTTCACGCTTTCACCCTGAGTTGCAAGCAGCGATGCAAGAAGCTGAGCAGCGCACCGCTCATCACTCTAAGTTTCTCCTGCAAGTGGCCGCCAATTATGGTGGTCAGTGGGATATTGTGCAGGCAGCGCAGCAGCTCGCACGTTCTGTTCAAGCAGGCGAGTTGCAGCCTGATGACATCAGTGCTGAGCGCTTACAGAACTGCTTGAGTACAGCATCACAGCCGCTCCCGGATTTATGTATTCGTACAGGCGGAGAGCGCCGTATCAGTAATTTTTTATTGTGGCAGTTAGCCTACAGTGAATTATATTTTTCGAGTTTGTTTTGGCCCGACTTCAAGCATCAAGCAATGCGTGATGCTTTAGCGGATTTCTCATCACGGCAGCGCCGCTTTGGGAAAACTAGCGAACAAGTGGCCGCAGAGGAACGCACACCATGCTCAAACAACGAATAATTACCGCACTTTGGTTAGCGCCTCTAGCATTACTAGGCTTCTTTGCTTTGCAGGGTGCAGCTTTTTTAGCTTTTGTCGCTTTAATTGTAGCGCTGGCAGGCTGGGAATGGGCGCGCTTGGCGGGTTATGACACGCAAGGTCAGCGGATTGCTTATGCTGTTTTTGTGGCGGTTACGTTAGTACTGCTCAATAGCAATACGATGTTGTTGCTGCCTATTTTGTGTTTAGCGCTGGTTTGGTGGTTATTAGCCACAGCTATGGTGGTGGTTTTTCCGCGCAGTATTGCTTATTGGGGCGGTAATCTTGGTAAGCGCGTGATGGGCTTGGTTATTCTTATTCCAGCCGGCTTAGGCTTAGTTGTTCTGAAGAATCAGCCGCAAGGCAATATGCTTATTTTGAGTTTGATGCTGCTGGTTTGGGGCGCTGACATTGGTGCATACTTTTTTGGCCGAGCCTTCGGTAAGCGAAAATTAGCACCGCGTGTTAGTCCTGGTAAAAGTTGGGCCGGCTTCTTTGGTGGTTTATTTACCAGTGTCTGCATTGCTGCGGGTTTAGCCTTGTATTTACAGGTGCCTGTTAGTCAGTTGTTTGTCGTGCTGCTTTGTGCCGCAGTCGTGGTGCTTTTTTCTGTGGTCGGTGATTTAACTGAAAGTATGTTTAAGCGGCAGATGGGCATCAAAGATAGCAGCCAGTTATTGCCTGGCCATGGTGGCGTGTTAGATCGAATTGACAGTCTGACAGCTGCAGCGCCAGTGTTTGCGTTGTTATTGTTGTTAAGTGGTTGGACGCTTTCTTGAATACCGATAAACCTCGCCTGCAACAGATTACAGTATTGGGTGCGACCGGCTCGATCGGCAGCAGCACCCTTGATGTCATCAAACAGCACCCAGATCGTTATCAGGTGTTTGCCTTAACTGCACATTCGCGCATGGCCGAACTACAAGCCTTGTGCATACAGCATCGCCCGCGCTTTGCTGTGGTTGCGGATGCTGCAAGTGCCAAGCGTCTACAAAGCGATTTGCATACTGCTGGAGTCGCCACTGCGGTTTTATTTGGCCAGCAAGGTTTGGCAGAGGTTGCTGCGCATCCCGATGTCGATGCAGTCATGGCGGCTATTGTCGGTGCTGCTGGTTTGCCGTCAGCGATGGCTGCAGTGCAGGCAGGTAAGAAAATCTTATTGGCCAATAAAGAAGCGTTAGTGATGTCTGGCGCGCTGTTTATGAGCGCAGTACGCGAGTCTGGCGCGCAGTTACTGCCAATTGATAGTGAACATAATGCGATTTTTCAGTGCCTACCTTGTAACTATGCAGAAGGTTTAGCGCCAGTCGGTGTGCGTCGTATTTTGTTAACCGCGTCAGGTGGGCCGTTTCGTAACAGCAGTTATGCCGATTTAGAGCGCGTCACCCCAGCGCAAGCCTGTGCGCATCCAAACTGGTCAATGGGACAGAAAATTTCTGTCGACTCAGCGACGATGATGAATAAAGGTTTGGAGTTGATTGAGGCGTGTTGGTTGTTTGCAGCGCGCCCAGAGCAAGTCGAAGTGGTGATTCATCCGCAAAGCGTGATCCACTCTTTAGTTGATTACATTGACGGTTCGGTGCTGGCGCAGTTGGGTAACCCTGATATGCGCACACCTATTGCGCATGCCATGGCGTGGCCGGAGCGTATTGCTTCAGGAGTGGCACCTTTAGATTTATTTGCTTTAGCACGCATGGATTTTATTGCCCCAGATTTACAACGGTTTGCCTGCTTACGCTTAGCCATTGCAGCGGCGCAAGCAGGTGCTGCTGCACCGATTGTTTTGAATGCGGCTAACGAGGTTGCGGTTGCGGCATTTTTGCAGGAACGCATTCGTTTTACCCAGATTCCACAATTGATCGAAGATGTACTGAGTTTGCAGATGAGCACTACAGTGCACGATCTTGAAAATGTACTTGAAATCGATCAGCAGGCTCGCGCATACGCGAATACATGGTTGAATAAGCAGTCGATCACTGCAGGGGTAGGGTTATGAGTGGTTTGTATATGTTGCTTGGCACGCTCGTTACGCTAGGTGTTCTGGTGACAATTCATGAGTACGGACATTTCTGGGTGGCGCGCCGCTGCGGCGTCAAAGTGTTACGTTTTTCGATTGGTTTCGGTACACCTTTGTTGCGTTGGCATGACCGATATGGCACGGAGTTTGTTATCGCTCTGATTCCGCTTGGCGGCTATGTGAAAATGCTCGATGAGCGCGAAACACCGGTCGCTGAAGCGGAGCAAAGCCAATCGTTTAACCGCAAAACAGTGGGTCAGCGTATTGCCATTGTGGTTGCCGGACCTGTAGCTAACTTTGCGTTAGCATTTGTATTGTTTTGGTGCTTGGCAATGCTCGGCAGTCAACAGGTTAAGCCTGTGATTGGTGAAGTGGCTGCTGAAAGTTTAGCTGCGCAGGCAGGTTTACGTAGTGGGCAAGAGATCATTGCCGTTGACGGCCAAGCTGTTTCAGGCTGGTCGGATGTTAATTTGCAACTTATTCAGCGTTTGGGTAACAGCGGTACCTTGCGCATTGATGCCCAAACTCCGGGTAACTCTGCTGTCAGTAGCTATACGTTGAATTTGGATAAGTGGTTGTACGGTGCTGAAGAGCCTAACCCGATCAGTGATTTGGGTATTGAGCCTTGGCGCCCACAGGTCGCAGCGGTTGTTGCACAGCTTGATCCTGAAGGGCCAGCGCAGCATGCGGGCTTGCAATTGCAGGACAAAGTGATTGCGATCGATGGTCAAGCCGTCGAAGATTGGCAAAGTGTCGTCAGTTATGTGCAGGCACGTCCCAATACAACGATAGAATTGAGCGTTGAGCGAGCTGGGCAGCGTATAGAGTTGCCAGTGCTGTTAACTGCTCAAGGAGTCGCTGCTGAAGCCCGTGGTTATTTAGGTATGGGCGTGACGGGTGGTGAGTGGCCAGCAGAAATGCTGCGCGATGTCCGTTATGGTCCGTTGGATGCGATTGTGCAAGGTGCGCAGCGAACTTGGACCATGAGTGCTTTAACTCTAGGCTCGTTGAAAAAGATGCTGTTTGGCGAACTCTCAGTAAAAAACTTGAGTGGACCGATAACCATTGCTAAAGTGGCCGGCGCTTCGGCTGAAAGTGGCCTGAGAAGTTTTTTGAACTTCATGGCTTATTTGAGTATTAGCTTAGGCGTGTTGAATTTATTGCCAATTCCTGTGCTTGATGGCGGACATCTGCTATTTTATATCGTTGAGTGGGTCCGTGGTCGACCGTTGTCAGAACGTATCCAAGCTTTAGGGATGCAGATCGGTATTGCTTTAGTGGTTGGTGTTATGGTTCTTGCGGTATTTAATGATTTAGCGCGTTTGTAAAAATACTGATTCGCTGCTTGGCAGTGGGTTTTATATATATCGTTGAAAAAGAAAGGTTTGCATGAAACGTCTGCTGCTACCTGCGGTTATATCCGCGCTAATAATTTCTGAAGCTCACGCTGCACCCTTCACTGTCTCTGATATCCGTGTTAACGGTTTACAGCGCGTGTCTGCTGGCAGTGTCTTTGGTGCCTTACCATTAAATGTCGG
>SMEN01000211.1_pt1 | contig 33209 bp, 29 predicted proteins | sample 2456271 | NCBI WGS metagenome assembly SMEN01 (sample SAMN10132593, study PRJNA489261) | soil metagenome | isolation source: day1 control-loamy sand soil ammended with raw manure from dairy cow... | place: USA | collected 2015-04-01 | reverse complement strand
CATCGTTACTTACAACAATGTGTTCTTCGATAACTTAAGTCAGCACATCAGTAACTCCTTTGACGGCTGCTTAGCAGTGTTAAATCAGGTACGTGAAAACCCAGACGTGCAAGATTTAGGTGAAATCTGTCTCGCCTTCAGACCCTATATGGACGATGTGGAAGTGCTGATTGCACTCGGCGGCGGCTCGGTGATTGACACCACTAAAGCCTTGGCGGTAGCTAAGGGCTATTCGGAGCGCGTGGTTCGGGTCTTGGAAGCCAACGGCAAAGTTGATTCGCCACTGCCAATTATTGCCGTACCGACCACCACCGGTACCGGTAGCGAAGTCACCAGCTGGGCAACCATTTGGGACAAGAAAAACAATCGCAAATTCTCGTTAAATGATCCGGCGCTCTATCCGGAAGCTGCCTTTTGCGATCCGGTCCTCACTCAGTTTTTGCCGATTGAGCTGACCGTACAAACCTCTCTTGATGCGCTATCCCATGCGATGGAAAGCATCTGGAATAAAAACAGTAATCCCGTGTCATTTGTGCACGCCAAGCAAGCGATTGAGCTGATTTTAAAGGTGCTCCCAGAGCTGCCGATTAGCTCAGCCAATCTTGAGCTGCGCGAAAAAATGATGCTGGCCTCACTGCACGCAGGTTTGGCGTTTTCTAACACCAAAACCTCAATTGCCCACAACATTTCCTATGCCGTCACCCTGGATAAAAAGGTGCCGCATGGAATTGCTTGTTCGTTCACCTTACCGAGCGTTTTGGCATCTTTCAGCGAAAGCCAATGTGCTGTAGCGCAAAATTTACAGCAGATTTTTGGTAGCGATCTTATGAAAGCAGCCAATGAATTACGTGTTTGGATCGAAAGTCTCGGCGTGCACACCACGCCAGAAGAGTACGGCTACACCCAAGAACAGTGGTTAGCACTGGTCAACGATGCCCTACAAGGCGAGCGCGGTAAAAACTTTGTAGGCGGTTCAGAGCAACTTATCCAATCCTTTAATCAGAGAGCTTAAACATGTTGTTTAATAAATTCTTAGCCAAAACGACCCTTGCAGCATCTTTGTGTATTTCTGCCCTTAGCGCGCAAGCTATGGGTGACTTAAAGATGGCGCTGATTCCTGCTGAAGACTCACGTGCGATGCTTAAGCAAAGCAAAGTATTAATTGAGCAGCTCAGTGAGAAGCTCGGCGTTAAAGTCGAAGGCTTTGTGGCAACCGACTATAACGGCGTGATTGAAGCACTGCGCGCTGGACACGTGGATATCGCCTACCTTGGCCCATTCTCCTATGTCAAAGCGGCAGAGATTGCCAACGTAGAAGCCTTTGCGGTAGCAGAAACTGCTAGCGCTGGCTCAGTGGCCTACCACAGCCAAATCATTGCGCCGACCAGCGCCAAAGACATCAATGAACTGAAAGACTTAAAAGGCAAAAACTTTGCTTTTGTTTCGCCAACCTCTACTTCGGGCTACATCGTGCCGATGGTTGGTTTAAAGAAAGCCGGCATTGAGCCGCGCGAATACTTCCAAAACGTAGTCTATACCGGCGCGCATGATGCCAACATTTTAGCGGTAAAAAATGGCCGTGTAGATGCTGCAACCGTAGCCGACCGCATCATTGATTCGGCAGTGGCCAAAGGCATGATCGGTAAAGACGAATACAAAGTTCTATGGCGCTCGGATTCAATTCCTGAGTCACCAATGGTTTGGCGTAAAGCCCTGCCTGAAGCCGATAAACAAAAAATCAAAGAAGCCTTTTTATCTATCAAAGGTGTTGAGTTCGGCGACCAAGGCATGGTTAACCGCTACGTTGAAACTAACGATAAAGCCTACGACCCAGTCCGTGAAGCAGCTGCTCTAACCAAAGAGTAAGCGGCCAACAGTCAAGCAGTGGCTATGTGATCCATAGCCACTCAATACAAGAGTAATCAGCATGTTAACCATCAAAAATCTACATAAGTCATATGGAGAGAATGCCGTATTAAAAGGCATTGATCTGTCGATTAAAGAGGGCGAATTTGTAGTGATCCTCGGCCCTTCCGGCGCAGGTAAATCTACCTTACTACGCTGCATCAACCGTCTAACCGAAGCCACTAGCGGCGATATTTTGCTCAATGGCAATAACATTGCCCATGTTCAAGGCAATGATCTAGTGCAGTTACGCCAGTCAATTGGCATGATTTTCCAGCATCACAATCTCAGCAAGCGTCTCACCGTACTCAAAAACGTGTTGATCGGACGTATGTCGCGCCTACCCGTATGGAGCAGCGTGCTACAACTATTTCCACAAGCAGATATTGATGCCGCTCGCGAATGCCTAAAACAAGTAGGGTTAGAGGAAAAGCTGTACGCACGTGCCGATAGCCTCAGCGGTGGTCAGCAACAACGCGTCGGAATTGCCCGCGCCTTGGCACAAAATCCACAACTGATGCTTGCGGACGAGCCGGTTGCCAGTCTTGATCCTAAGTCCTCACGCACGGTTTTAAGCTATATCCAACAAAGCTGTAAGCAGCGCAATATCTCCGTGCTGTGTAACCTGCACCAAATTGACTACGCAATGGAATTTGCTGAACGAATTATCGGTATTTCTAACGGTAAAGTGATTTTTGACGGACTCCCAGAACATCTGACACCAGCAATTATTGGTGAGATCTACCCTGGTCTGAAAGATGACAGCATTGATCGCTTAGTAGAGCGTATGGCTGAAGAACGCTTAGCCGCTCGTAATCCAAAGCCCCAAACGAGCCAGCAAAAGGTAGCCTAATGAAACACTTAAAGCTGGTTGTACAGAAACCTAAATATGGTTGGTGGTCATTATTACCACTACTGATCATTATTTACGCGATATTACATTGGTCAGCCGTTGGCGCACGCATGAGCATTAGCGACCTAGCAGCTGGCCTGCCTTGGGTAGCCGATTTTCTATCACGCATGCTGCCGCCCAACCTGTCCTATATTACTGAAAGCCTAATCGAGCCAGCGATTCAGACCGTACAAATCGCCTTATGGGGTACTGTCTTAGCCGTATTGATTGCCATTCCGCTGTGCTTTTTAGCTGCTAAAAATATCTCACCGAACGCGGTGGTATATCAGTTCACGCGCCAAACGCTAAATATCTTCCGTGGTATTAACGAGCTAATTCTAGCGCTGATTTTCGTCGCCGCGGTGGGTTTAGGCCCGTTCGCTGGAGTACTGGCACTCGCATTACACGGCGCGGGCATGGTCGGTAAGTTTTTTGCGGAAGCGATTGAAGAAATGGATCAAGGTCCGGTCGAGGCAATGCGTGCGTCGGGCTGCTCAAAGTTACAGGTAATCATCTTTGCGGTGATTCCACAGGTATTCCCAGCGTGGATCAGCCGCTTAGAAGCCAACATTCGTACCTCTGCGGTACTCGGCATGATCGGTGCCGGTGGTATTGGTTTTGAGCTAATGACGTCGATGAAAATGTTTGAATACGGAGATACCGCGGCCTGTGTGCTGGTGATCCTCGGCTTAGTATTCATCACTGACATCATGTCATCCAAGCTGCGCCAAGCAATACGTTAACTTTAATTACAGATTTTTTTGACTCATCAGAATAGGTTTAAGCACATGAGTAAGTCGGTTGAAGCAATTATTTTAGACTGGGCGGGTACCGTTGTAGATTTTGGCTCCTTTGCCCCCACGCAGATTTTCGTTGATGCGTTTGCCCAAGCCTTTAACTTTGAGATCAGCTTACAAGAAGCTCGCGGTCCAATGGGTATGGGGAAAATCGACCATATTCGTACGCTGCTCAAAGAGCCAAGTATTCGCCAGCGTTGGGTTGATCAATTTGCTAGCGAGCCAAGCGAAGAAACCGCGCAGCAGATCTATCACACCTTTATGCCGCTCCAGATTGCCCAAGTGGTGCACTTTGCTGAGCCTATCGCCGGTGTTATGGATGCTATCAACGCCATTAAAGCGCAAGGCATTAAGGTCGGTTCTTGCTCAGGTTATCCGAAGCCGGTGATGGATGCCTTAGTCCCAGCGGCTGCCAAGTACGGCTATCAGCCTGATTGCGTAGTAGCCAGCGATGAGATCGCTGCGGGTTCACGTCCGGGGCCTTGGATGGCGCTAAAAAACGTTATCGAATTAGGCGTGATGAATGTTGCACACTGCGTTAAAGTCGATGATGCTGCCGCTGGTATAACCGAAGGTTTAAATGCTGGTATGTGGACCGTTGGTCTATCCGTATCAGGTAACGAGTTTGGCGCTACTTTTGAACAGTACCAAGCCATGACTCAAGAAGAGATCCAGCAGCGTAAGCTGATTGCTGAAGATAAACTCAAAGCGGCAGGCGCACATTATGTGATTGAAACCCTTGCTGACTTACCCAACGTGATCGAACACATCAATCAGCGTTTAGCTAATCAAGAAAAGCCTTAATCGCTCTTTAGTGAGCCGATTACCTGAAAACGTTGTCTCTAGGCAACGTTTTTCACATTAGCTGCTTAATCTTATTAATATTTTGTTAATCATAGTTGTTAAAGCTATATTAACTCGACCCTTGGATTAACTCTGGAACTACTGGGGCTTATATATCAGGCTGGTAGAATAACGCGAATACCGCTAGGGAAATAGCATGCATGCTAATAAGCTGTTGCACATAGCCGCTACGCGGCAGAGTATTAGCATTAGAGTTGTGTATATAACAACTGAGGACAAAGGATATGTCCAGTCGAGCGATACAAAATCTGTTTGCTTGTTACTCTGAGCAACTTAAGCAGACTAAGCAACCGCTTAAAAATCTCAAGGCGATTGATGCACTAACCCATTGTCGTACACGTGCGCTGGGTGCCAGTTATTACCGCTGCAAGTTAAACCATGCCGAGATTGAGCAGCTGCACTCGTGTCGCCATCGCAGCTGTTATGTCTGCGCCCATAAACAACGCCTCGATTGGATTGAAAAGCAAAAAGCGCGGCTGCTCGACGTGCCCCATTTTCATGTAATTTTCACCTTGCCCCATGAGTACTTACCGCTGTGGCGTTATAACGAAGCACTATTTGCAGGAATTTTATTTAAAGCCAGCCAAGAAACATTACTACAACTACTCGCGCAGCAGCGACATGGCGGTGTCACGCCCGGAATTTTAATAGCGCTGCATACGTGGGGGCGACAGCTCACACTGCACCCGCATACCCATTGTTTGATGACTGCCGGCGGTCTTGACTCAAACAACGACTGGAAGGCGCTGGGGGATTACCTCGTGCCCAGCACGGTGATTCGTTCAGTCTATCGTGGCAAGCTGCAATCTTTTATTAAAGTTGCGTTTGATGCAGGAGAACTGATCTTGCCGCCAACGGTGTCAGACTCTGAGTTTTGGTCGATGTATCGGAGTTTGTACAAAAAGCATTGGTGTGTGCGCATTGAGGAACGCTATGCGCATGGCAAAGGTGTGGTGCTCTACCTAGCCCGTTACTGTAAAGGCGGGCCTGTTGATCCGCGACAATTAAAATAAATGACTGCCGACGTTGTAACAATGAGCTATCTGGATCATCGTGATCAGCGAATTAAACAGCAACGACTGCCCGTCTTCACGGGTTGAGTAAACCCTACGCCTGATGTGTTTTTTTTACAGCGGACTAAAGAAACTCTCTGTAACAGCATTTGACAAGATCTACGACCCAAGCTAAAGTTCACGCATCGTATCGAGGAGATGCGACGCGCCCACAAACTCGAAAAACCGCTAAGCAGTTACTCCTTGTAAATCGTATAAGCAATATAACCCTTTCGTTAGTGATTGTACGAAAGCTATGTGGGCGAGCTTTTGAACGCATATCACAAATGGAGTTATATATGCTGATGAAAAATATCCCACTCTCTAATATTGATCTCGCACGAGTTAAGCGTGATGCAAAAGAAAACTCTAGATATCAAAAAGTAAAATACTGTGAAGCACTAAACAATATTGCAAATGTTTTTGGTTATCAGACTTTTGATAATTTGCGATCAGCTGTAATTGCTGAAAAAAAGACCACTCCAAAAACTAAACTTGCATCTGTAAATCCTGAGCTTGAAGAATTACTTACTTGGTTTAGAACTCGCTTTACACTTAAAAAAAACTACGAATCGCGTGTATCGCCAGTAATTGCTAGGTCATTAAAGTATTACGAACGTTCCAGTAGTAGATCTGCCATACCGCCAGTATTTGTCGATGAAGAGATTGACTTCGGATATAAATACACTGAGTTTAAAGTAAGCCGACATCCACAAGCTTTAGAGGCCGAGAATATCCTTGAAGCGGAGGGGGTGTGGGTTTCAAATGCTTTTCTTGACAGCTTATTTATTCGGCAAGGAGGCCTTTTGGGTGACATGCCTGACGTGCACGAAGTGGTTGGCGATCGTATTACTATTTCAGCTATCTATGAAGAAAACGCTTAAGTTTTAATATGAAGCAGACTCTTGGGAGTGTTTTCTGAGCTTCCGAGAGTCTATATAGGAATACTCTATATTCAGCTTTAATTGGTAAATACCGTTTAACAGTTTGTAAATTATCTTGAATTACTTCTCTAACTGCCGCATTTCTTTTTTCACATCCGCAATCAAATGCCGTGAACACCCAAGTAACTCTTGAATACTAGAATAGCTATGCCCAGCTGCCAGCAATGAAGCAATACTCGCTCGTTTTTTCAAATCAGGTTTGCGCCCAACGAATTTCCCCTCAGCTTGAGCTTTCTCGATGCCTTGCATTTGTCGTCTGCGACGATCCTCATAATCTTTACGGGCAACGGCTGCGAGCATGTCCAGCATCATTCCATTGACTGCTTGCAGAATTGAGGCGGTGAACTCGGTTCCATCAGAACTTTTTAAAGCAATCCAGCTAGTGGGAAGTTCAGGCGAGACAATCATCAGTTTCTTTTTCGCCAGCATAAACTTGAGCGTTTCCCAGTCAGCCTGTTTCAAGCGTGCCAGTCGATCAATTTGCTCAACAAGAATAACGTCACCTTCTCCTGCGTCTGAAATCAATCTCATTAGCTCAGGTCGGGTGAGTGTCGCGCCAGATTCATTCTCAGCGTAAAACGATGCGATCTTTTTTCCATTGTCAGCAGCGAACGCAATAAGTGATTCCTTTGCACGTTCAGCATTTTGCTCTGTTGTGGATGCACGAAGGTAGGCTCGTAAGAACATTTGTCCAGCAGTCTGATTTGAGTGGTTCTGCAACTGTAGTCTGTTATAGATGGTTCTTAAATAGGCATTATGCATATTTTGCATAGTTCTCTTGAGGTATACCCTAATAAGGTTCAGTGAGGAAATAAAGTGCGTATGAAACTGTGGGAAGTCTAGTCTAACTATTATCACTCTATGTCAATGAAGCCTAGGAAGGTTTCTAGTACTGAGTTGGCACGCCTTCCCTGACGAGTCACCAGAGCAAGCCGAGTATTAAAATACTGTGAACCAACATCTAGTTCTTTCATCTCTCCTTTAGAGAGCCAGTTAGATGCGTAATGTGTCGGCAGGAAGCCTATGTATGCTCCCGTCATAATTAGAAAAGCAATGCCTTCGCGATCCGAGGCGGTCGCTGTACAGTTTAATAGTTTGTGCATCGCAACAGCCTGCTCGGTCATCGGATAATTAGGAATAACAGCGTTAGCCTCTAAAATCAGATTCTTATCAATAGCGCCAGAATGTGATGCCAAAGAGTGATTATGACTGCAATATAAATTTGATCGTTCCTCATAGAGCAAGGTGTATTCTAACCCTGATAAAGAGGTTGTCCAGGGTATAACTCCTACGTGTAGCCGCCCATCGAACAAGCCTTTTGCAATTTCTGATGGGGTGCTCATGCTTATATTGATCTTAACTCCATCACTTTTTTCCTGTAGACGACTGAGGGCTTTACTGATCAGCATTTGAGGCTGGGTTACTAAATTATTTACCATGCCAATATTGAGCACGCCCTTCAACTGTTTATTGAGCTGGTTTATTTCTGACCTAAAATCTTCGACTGATAACAACAGGGCATTGGCTGCTTGCAGTACTTCTGTTCCTTCATCTGTCAATGTAAAGCCCGCTCGTCCTCGCTGACAAAGCCTGAGTCCAAGTCTCTTTTCAAGGTCACTCATGTGCTGGCTGATTGCCGATTTTGTAATGCCTAGCGTGCTTTCTGCAGCTGAAAACCCGCCACTTTCCACAACCACCTTGAATACCCGCAGTAACCGAAGATCAAAGTCTGTCACTTGATTTAGCACATTTATTTTCTTCATGGTTTAGCAAACTCATAACTATTGGTTAGTAGAACAATATTTAACTCAACATTAAGACTAAGGCAACCTGCATCTCTAAAGAATTTGTTTTTCCAGCATCTACGATCATACGGGGCACCCAATAGTGGACATCCAAACAATAAATATAAAGGCAGGATGCACAGGACCTAAAGCAAGCTCCATTTCATTTGTGGCAAAAAAAAGACTCGCGATTGCAAAAGTATCTCTGCCGGTCAATAGCAAGTCCGTTGCCATAAAAACACGCAGTCTAAGCATAGTTATGCCTGACGGCAGATCACTATTACCTATTTTTGGAGTTCAATTATCATGAAAGTTCTTATTCTGGGCGGTGGTGTTGCAGGCGTTTCTACAGCTTGGTATTTAGCTAAGTCTGGACATGAGGTGACGGTTGTTGAGCGAAGTAATTCGGTTGCAGATGAAACCAGTTTCGCGAATGCTGGAATGCTTTCTTATGGTTACACCAACCCTTGGGCAGCACCAGGCGTACCGCTGCAAGCAATGAAATGGATGATGCAGGACTTAGCACCCATTCTTGTCAGTTCAAGTTCATTTAATGTACGAACAGCTAACTGGATGATGCAAATGTTAGGGCAGTGCACTGAGGAAGCATACAACCTTAACAAGCGAAGAATGCTAAGCATTTCAGAGTACAGCCGCACATGCCTTGATGATCTCACCAAAGAACTGCCATTGGATTTTGATCACCGAACCAAAGGCACAATCGAGCTTTTTCGCGACCAAGAAAAAATGAGCTCCATTGAGCCCGATCTTGCATCATTGCGAGATTGCGGCGTTGCGCATGAGGTTATTAGCCACGCTGAGTGCATCCAGCATGAGCCTGCTCTAGCCAACGTTTCTGAGAAGTTTATAGGTGGTTTACGTTTCCCACAGGATGGTACAGGTGACTGTAATAAGTTCACTATTGATCTCGCTGAGCATTGTCGTGCTGCAGGTGTGCAATTTATGCTGGGTACTGAAATACATTCATTCGAAGCGTCCTCTGGAAAAATAACGGCTGTAGATACTTCTGCAGGCGTACTTACAGCTGACGCATATGTGGTCTGCTTGGGCAGCTACTCACCGCTGCTGGTGAACCCATTAGGTTTCAAATTACCGATTTACCCCATCAAAGGCTATTCATTAACGCTACCGTTACTTGATGAATCTAAGGCACCGCAATCAACTGTTATGGATGAAGCATTCAAGGTCGCAGTGACCCGTTTTGATGACCGCATTCGTGTAGGCGGAACGGCTGAAATTGCTCACTTTGACCTGAGCCTTAAAGAGAAGCGTCGTAAACCTGCTGAGTTTGTCGTGAACGACCTATTCCCAGGTGCGGGTGACCTCAACAATTCCACATTCTGGTGCGGGCTAAGACCTATGACTCCTGATAGCGCCCCGATCATAGGAAAAACCCCGATCAGTAATCTCTATATGAATACAGGGCATGGAACGCTTGGATGGACGATGTCACAAGGTTCTGCACGGCTTGTTGCTGACCTCATTAATAATAAAACGCCGGATATCGAGAGCGAAGGCTTATCGGTTTTCCGTTACTTAAAGTAATTCATTCTAGTATTAGAGAGGCGGACGCTATGCATAAAGAAATTATTCACTCGGACCAAGCACCAAAAGCAATCGGCCCTTATTCTCAAGGCGTTCGAGTCAATCAAACCGTTTATCTTTCAGGCCAAATCCCACTTAACCCAGTGACTATGGAACTGGTTACCGACTCGTTCGAGAGTCAAGCTGTCCAGGTTTTTGACAATATTACAGCAGTTGCCAAGTCTGCTGGAGCGACGCTAGATAACATAGTCAACATGACGATTCTTTTGAGTGATATGTCCTACTTTCCTCAACTCAACGAGGTGATGTCCCGCTACCTCAAAGAACCCTTCCCGGCTCGAGCGGCGTTTGCGGTAAAAACCATTCCAATGAACGCTGACATCGAAATCATAGCGATTCTAGCAATTGAGTAAGAGAGCATAAAATATGGCCAGGCCCGCTGTTGCTGAAATAAATCTAAAAAATATTCGTGCCAACTTCAAACTGGCATCTTCGTTAGCCCTCAACGGAAAGACCCTAGCAGTCGTTAAAGCGGATGCTTATGGTCACGGCTCAGTTCAGGTTGCTAAATATCTAGCTCAAGATGCGGAGGTATTTGCGGTCGCTTCTATAGAAGAGGCCATGATTTTGCGTGCCTCTGGAATAGAGCAGCCAATCCTTCTGCTGGAAGGGTTTTTCGATGCAGACGAGCTAGAGACCATCTCACGTGAAGGTTTCTGGACCGCTGTTCATAGGCAAGAGCAACTGGATCAAATCGCTGGTAGTTCATTCGCCAAACCTATTTGTGTTTGGTTAAAAATAGACACAGGCATGCACCGACTTGGGTTCAGCGTAAAACATGCTGTCAAAGCCTATAACGAATTAAACAACATGCCTCAAGTCCAAAACATTGTGGTTATGACACATCTGGCGAATGCCGATGATAGCCTCTCAAAAGGCGTATCTGTAACAACTCAGCTTTCACAGTTGCCTGAATTTTTCTCCAGTCCTGACGTTGAGCTAAGTATCGCAAATTCAGCTGGAATTCTTGATCATGAAACGGCAAGAAGGCACTGGCAACGCCCGGGTATAATGCTCTACGGTGCCTGCCCTTTAGCCAAAAGCAATACATACAGCAATACATTACGCCCCGTTATGACGCTCAAAAGTGAAGTTATCGCGACACGATGGGTTGAGCCAGGAGAGAGCGTTGGTTACGGTGGGCGGTTTGTTGCTGAACGCCGAACACGAATCGGTACAGTCGCAATGGGCTATGCTGACGGATATCCGCGACAGGCGGTTGAAGGCACCCCAGTCCTTGTTAATAGCCAGCGTACTCGGCTCATCGGACGGGTTTCAATGGATATGTTAACCGTGGACTTAACTGATTTGCCAGAATCAGATGTAGGCAGTGAAGTCGAATTTTGGGGTGAGAAAATATCCGCAAATGAGGTTGCTGCATATTGCGACACGATCGCATATCACTTATTCACTGGGGTAACCAACAGGGTTCCAAGAAAATACATTGAGCGAAGCTAGTGAATGGCTTTTAAAGATGACTATTTTATCTCATTCAAAAACATGCGGCCTGAAGCTAAAAATCGGTATTGGTACTGCCTATCTATAACAGTTATGTAGTGCCGGCGAACGCAAGCAACACAGGCAACACAGGCAACACAGGCAACACAGGCATCTCCGCATTACCCTTTAGCATGCAGACAACCTCTCGCGCTACCACTGCAAATAGTAACTAAAAACCTGTCTTCTGCATTATTTTCCTCAAAAAACTATATTACCGCCCAACTATTTCAGCTAACAAGAGCCTGTCATAACAGGATTTTGTTAGCTGTAAATGTCGATAAATTTCTGTGCATAACAGAACCAGAGAGGCAAAACGTTTGGTTAAGTATTTACTTACCTATAGATAAATACATATGTATTTAACTTAACTATTAATCTGTTAAAAATGTACTGACTAAATATAAAAACCAAAACGAGGTGTCTCCATGTCTGAATTCGATACTACTAAATCCGCAGGGCTCACCGCTGAACAGCTCGATGCATTCTGGATGCCGTACACAGCCAACCGTCAATTTAAAGCAGACCCACGAATGATCGTTGGTGCTGATGGCGCTTACTACAAATCAGCCGATGGCCGTCGTATCTTCGATGGTCTATCTGGTATGTGGACTTGTGGAGCAGGCCATAACAGACCCGAGATTGCTGAAGCTGTGCACAAACAGCTGCGTGAACTCGATTATGCGCCGGCGTTTCAGCATGGCCATCCTAAAGCTTTTGAGCTCGCCAATCGTATTCGCGGCTTAATGCCTAAAGATTTGGACTACGTATTCTTCACTGACTCAGGCTCAGAAAGCGCTGACACTTCGCTAAAAATTGCTCGCGCCTACTGGCGTAAAAAAGGCAAGCCAACCAAGACCAAACTGATCGGTCGCGCGAAAGGCTATCACGGCGTTAACTTTGGTGGTTTCAGCCTCGGCGGAATTGCTGGTAACCGCATGATGTTTGGTCAAGGCGTTGACGCTGACCATCTGCGTCATACTCTTCTGCAAGAGAATCTCTTCACGCGTGGTATGCCAGAAAAAGGCGTCGAGTGCGCAGAAGATCTTCTAGATTTGATCGCACTGCATGACGCATCAAATATTGCCGCAGTCATCATCGAGCCTATGGCCGGTTCTGCCGGTGTATTGCCGCCTCCTGTGGGCTACCTAAAGCGTCTACGCGAAATCTGTGATCAGAACGATATTCTGCTGATATTTGATGAAGTCATTACCGCTTTTGGTCGCGTAGGCTCAATGACTGCTGCAGAAGAGTTTGATGTCATACCTGACATGATGAACATCGCTAAGCAGCTTACTAACGGCGCCATCCCTATGGGAGCGGTAGTCGTAAAAACGGATATTTATGAAACCTTTATGGAGCAAGGTGGTGAGAAGTACATGGTTGAACTGCCTCACGGCTACACCTATTCAGGGCATCCAGTAGCCTGTGCAGCAGCATTGGCATCATTAGATATCCTAGAAAACGACAACTTAGTCAGCCGTGCTAAAGCTATGAGCTCTGTGTTCGAAAACGCACTGCACAGCCTCAAGGGCACCCGTTATATCACCGATATTCGTAACTACGGCCTAGCAGGTGGATTACAGATTGAAAGCTACCCGGGCGAGCCTGCGCGACGTCCGCATGAAATCGCCATGAAGTGCTGGGAAAAGGGTTTCTATGTTCGCTATGGCGGCGACACCATCCAATTAGGCCTGCCTTTTATCGTAGAGCCAGAAGAAATCGATCGCGTCATTAGCGCTGTTGGCGATGCCATCAGCGAACTAGACTAAAACCATACGACAACAATAATAACTTTAGAGAGACGACAATATGAAGACTATTGGACACTTGATCAACGGCACTTTACAGAACGATACCGGCCGCACGCAGGATGTATACAATCCATCTACTGGCGAGGTCTCTAAGCAGGTTGCACTGGCCAGTAAAGCTACTGTCGAAGAAGCTATCGCCGCCGCTGAAGCAGCATTCCCAGCTTGGCGCAATACGCCAACACTGAAGCGTGCACGTGTCATGTTCCGCTTCAAAGAGCTACTCGAGCAGAACTCTCAACGCATCATTGAACTCATTGGCGAAGAGCACGGCAAGATATCTCATGATGCCTTAGGTGAATTACAGCGCGGGATTGAGAACGTCGAATATGCATGCGGCGCACCTGAATTGCTTAAAGGCGAGCACAGTAAGAATGTGGGCCCAGAGATTGACTCATGGAGTGAGTTTCAACCGTTAGGTATTGTGGCTGGCATCACGCCATTTAACTTTCCTGCCATGGTGCCATTATGGATGTTCCCCATGGCAATCGTTTGTGGTAACTGCTTCATTCTAAAGCCATCTGAACGCAATCCTAGCTCGACTATGTTTATTGCTCAGTTGCTACAAGAAGCCGGGCTGCCTAATGGCGTAATGAACGTTGTAAACGGCGATAAGGAAGCTGTAGATACTCTATTACAGGATAAGCGCGTTCAAGCTGTAAGCTTTGTCGGCTCAACACCAATTGCTGAGTACATTTACAAGACAGCGAGCGCCAATGGCAAGCGCTGCCAAGCATTGGGCGGAGCCAAGAACCACGCTATTGTTATGCCTGATGCAGATATGGATAACGCAGTTAATCATTTACTCGGAGCCGCTTTCGGCTCTTCAGGCGAGCGCTGCATGGCTCTTTCTGTCGCTGTAGCTGTCGGCAATGAAGCCGCTGACGCACTAGTGTCAAAAATGCAGGAGGCAATGAAGTCTCTCAAAGTCGGCGCATACTCTGATAAGAGCAATGACTTCGGTCCTGTGATCACCAAAGCGCACCAAGAGAAAGTGGTTGGTTATATTAATAGCGCAGAAGAGCAAGGCGCAAAGATCGTTGTTGATGGCCGAAACCCTAAGGTATCTGGTTACGATAATGGGTTTTTCGTCGGCGGCACTCTAATCGACAATGTTAGCCCGGATATGATTAGCTACAAGGAAGAGATTTTTGGCCCTGTACTACAAGTTGTACGCGTTAACACCATGCAAGAAGCAATGGCTCTGATCGATGCCCACGAATACGGAAACGGTACCTGTATCTTTACTCGCGATGGTGAAGCTGCACGCTATTTCTCTGACAATATTCAAGTGGGTATGGTCGGCATCAACGTACCTCTACCGGTACCTGTCGCTTACCATAGCTTCGGCGGCTGGAAGCGCTCTTTATTCGGAGATCTTTCCGCATACGGTCCGGACTCGGTACGTTTTTACACACGCCGCAAGACCATCACTCAGCGCTGGCCATCCGCTAGTGTCCGCGAAGGTGCGCAGTTCGCTTTCCCATCCTGATAAACGCTCACATGACCGAGGCCTAATAGCCTCGGTCACACTTAGTGTGAAAAACAGCTGACTCTTTGACATGCCTTCTGGTTATCTTCGCCTCCCGCAACGCCTTGCATCTGCAGCATCACATTCTGTCTATACCGCTTTAAACTATTTCTATGCCCTCATAGGTCATGGCCAATTATTGTGTCAGCCGGGTAGTTATCCACTGTCATTTGCCATTATTCAATAGCTTATATTTTCTCACTGAGCTCATACTCTGGCAAACTTAGCAGCCATCTTCTGTGCTTTAAATCTATGAAGGCAACCTCAATACAAGGCTTACCTCAACAACGGCAGCTGATACTCTTGTGTCACGCTATGGCTTCAACGTATTTAACAACTCTTAAGAGTAATGAGCTGCGTGTAACACGCCGAATATCAAACTATGGCGTGTAGTTCATACACCATTATTAAGTATTAAGCCCCGAACAGCTCAGACAGTCTCATTGCGCCCTTACAGACTTAAGCTATCTATATGTCGAGCATACACATCAACCGCAAGCACTCACGGTGTATAGCACAGTGACAGTGCGAGTTTAGCTATCTTCTTATGATAAAAACCCACTATGACTCGTTAGCTATCATTATGCCAAAACGTACCATGCCAACGTACTTACCAGTGCTGAACGTTGAATTGTTTACCAACTTATCGATAACGGTATGTGCAGAGTGGGAACGACTAACAAACGAAGTCGATTAAAGATTAACGGCGACAAGGGAGGCCAAGATATAGGCTTGGCACGGCAGGCAAAAAACCTGCTGGACCACTACAACCTGATCGACAAGACGCCTAATTTCCTTACCTAATCAAACAGGGTGTGACGATTTAACTGATCTATGCGGGAGCATGAAATGACTGTTTTATGAGCTGTCTGAGATCTGTTTGTAAGACGAATAGTTAACTTAGCCGCACCATCAAGCACAAACAGTTAGCTAATAAAGAGCGCGGTGAGCATGGTCTATAAAAGCTGTGGCAAGTCAAAGTTTTTGACTTGCCACAGCTTTTAAGTACGTATTTACATTAATTAGAGCTATCGATACCAACTATCGCAAGATGATCTGTTTTAGCTCACACTGTATTATCAATGTCTATTCTCGATAAGAACTGTGCGATGAACTCACAGCTCTTATCCATGAAGTATACAACCCTACTAAGCGCCATAACCCATCAACAACCTAGGTAAAAACAGGGATATTTCAGGTATAAAAGTGATAATAAACACCAAAGGTAGGTGGCCCATAGAGATAAACTTCATGGTTGGAGTGATATAGCGATCCAGAGACAGCTTACTCCCCCCTCCCGCCATATACAGCATGGGCGCACACGGTGGGGAGATATTACCCAACCCTAGGTTTACACCCACTATCGCAGCAAAGTGAATCGGGTCGATACCCAACGCATTGATGATGGGCAGGAAGATAATAGCGGCCAACACGCTTCCAGATATGTCGTCTACAATCATGCCGATCAACAGCAATAACAGATTGATCAGTAGCAGCAGTACATATTTGTTCTCGGTAATCTGTAGTAATGCATTCGCTAAATCACGTGGTACCTGCTCCAAAATCATGGCTCGACTCATGATAAACAAGAAGAAGAGCACAGCCATAATGGAACCGGTCATCGTAACAGCTCGTACAGTCACCGCTCCTAAGCTTTTGAATGTCATGCCTTTATAGATAAACAAACCGACAGGAATGGCATAAATAACGGCAATTGCAGCAGCCTCAGTTGGTGTTGCGACACCACTGTAGATAGCGCCCAGAATAATCAACGGCATCAACAAGGCGAACCCGGCATTGTATCCGCTTTTTACCACGCCTTTGGCTGCCTGCTTAAACGGTAGGGGCGGGTCAACCTGAATATTCGTATTATTGCGCAGAAACCAGACATTCAACACACAATAAATGATCGCCAGCATAATACCTGGAATAATAGTGGACAGAAATGCCGCACCCACAGAGATACCACCAGCGATTGAAAATACAATCATCGGAATACTCGGAGGAATCAACAGAGCTAATACCGAAGAGCACGCGACTAACGCGGTTGCATGACCTGGTGGATAGCCCTCACGGATCATGCGCGGAATCATGATCTGACCAACCGCTGCAATAGCAGCAGACGAGCTACCAGAAATTGCTCCAAACAGTGCACAAGTCAGTACGGTTACTGCACCAAGCCCCCCTTTAATTCGTCCAACAAATGAGTTAATAAAGTTAAGCAGTCGCTCCGAGATACCGCCTTCTGCCATCAGTAAACCAGCAAAAATAAACAGAGGCATGGCGATCAAGGCAAAACCACTGGCAGTCTTAAAACCATGTGGAATCAAAAACGATATGTCGTTACCGGTCGACAAAGCAAAAAAGACTGCGCCAATGCCAAAGGCAAAGGCAACAGGTATTTCAATTAACACGAGAGTGATAACCACCAGCATCGCGATTAAAAATAAAATCATCGCTTAGACCTCCTGACTATCAAGTTTATATGTGGATGGAGACACCTGCGGTTGATTTTTCTGTTTTAAAGTCTTAAACATGTCTCTGTACTGATTGATGGCTTCCAATAGGAAATAGCCAATCATCATCGCAAAACCTACGATCATACTGGCACTCCAGATCCCGCGAGGCCAACGCAAAGTCGTGCTGACTTTACCTTTGGTAATTTCACCAATAGCGTATGTGTAGGCGAAGTAGCCAAAGAAGCAGGCGGCAATCATACAGATCACTGTGCCAAGAAAACGTATGCAAGCGATCTTTTTCGGGTCTTTAACAACCAGACTGACAATGCCACCATGAATGTGCTCACGTTCGCGTGTGGCATAGCCCATCCCAAGAAAGTACACCCAGACAGCAAGCAAAATAGACGTTTCTTCAATGCCGCTGAACGATGACTCCATAAAGTAGCGCATGATGACCTGAGCAAAGACCAATACCGCTAAAGACAGGCAAGTCAGCATCATAAGGCTGCGAAAAGTCATATTGAGTATCTGCTCAAAACGCATTAAATACTTATCAAGCTTAGTTTCAGGCTGTTCTGGAATCGCATGTAAATGGGGTGCAATAGGACGTGAACTGAGGTCAGGATCGTAATCATAGATCTTGGTTACGGCCACAGCCTTTACGGAAGATTGTTGATTATTATTCATGGCTCTAACCCTAACTTAAAATATCAGAAAGATGCTCCCGCTGCCGTAGAGCGGCAGCGGGTCTCGCGTGGATTAAAAGTTAGTTGAGGCCGGCTATATTACGTAGCACGTCCATAATTTTTGGACCAAGAGATTTTGCCATGAACGGCCACTCGTTAGCGTAGGCGAGCTGTTTCGCTTTGGCAGATTCTTCGTCGCTTAGCTCCACAATTTTAACGCCTGACTGTCCGACTTTTTCAAGAAAGTTTGCATCGACAGCCTGAGCTTCATCCCAGATTTTGATCATAGTTGCCTCAGATGCAGCAAAGAGCTTTTTACGATCCTCTTCAGGAAGTTTTTCCAACCAGGTCTTATTCACCACCCAAAAGGCATGCTCAAAGTAGTCTTTCGTTAAGACGTAAGATTCAACTACATCGCGAATCAGCCAGACATCAGACGCTGTCTGTATTCCACTTGCATCAACAGTGCCCAGTTGTAACGCGGTGTAGAGTTCAGAAAGGGGGATCGCTACTGGGTTAAAGCCAAAGCTTTTAAAACGCTCTATACCAACTTGGATCGCTGGTACGCGAATCTTGATGCCTTTACTATCAGTAGGAAAATTGGTGGGCTCACTTTGGTTGCCTTTGCGCATAACGATAGAGCCAAAGCCCGTTGGTACAATACCGAGCACCACCAGATCCATTTCACCCAGAATATCGTTGTAGATCTCAGTCATTTGGCCCTTTGGACCATACGCCTTAAACGCTTCATCCCAGTCACTAACAATATAACTCATAAAGGTTAGATCTAACCGTGAGTCAAACTCAGATGAGCCAAAGCTCATAGTCATGGGCACAACGCCTTCCATACTTTGTTCAAAGATGGACGCCCAGTCACCTAAAGAACCACCCGGGTGATAGTCAACATTAATATCTGCACCTTCTTTTTTTAACTCATCCATGAAGGTGGTCGATGTTAGGTGAAAGATATGCTCTGAAGGAAAAGCATGCGCCAAGGTCAGCTTTTCAGCAGCCTGTGCAGATTGTATCGTAGGAAATATAAGCGATGCAGCAAGTAAGCATGAGCCAACGAGTGGTTTAATTTTTTTATTAATCATCTGTAGTCGCTCCAACATTATTATATTTGTGGTCAGTTAGCTGATTACAGCAACCCATGTGGATTCCTGTATGAGCTTGAACCCAGTCTGTACGGTTGGTTATACCTGTTAAACTTAAATTAAGTTAAGTTTGGTTAAGCAAACCCTTAACCAATAAAGCATCGGTACACCAGAAAATTTAAAGTCTGAATTGAGCATATTGAGCTAGACCGAAACACAGTAAAATCTTAACCGCGTTTTTACCCGCCAGCCAAAGAGTGCTAAAAACTCATATAACCTTATCGTTACCCTTACCTATAGACACTATTTTGCAAGGCTTCGAAGAGATGCTTAGGCAAGATGAAAAAGGCTGTAACACCGAGAATAACTGGGCTTGAGCATTGTTTTCGTCACGTATAGTTGAACGTGATTTCAATCCAAGGTGGGACGACTATCTTAGAGATAACCAATCAGTGTGAGTAAATCTATTAGACTTTTTTAACAGTTTCAAAATCTTGTGAAACATCCAATATCCGTCTGGTCGTGACAGGTTTTAAATGCTATGAAAAGATACTGGCAATTAAATAGAAGCTATCATTAACGATAAAGCTATTACACCAATGGCTCTAAATTCGCACATAAAATGACTAACAGGTCTTTGCACAAGGTTTGAAAAGTCCTGGGCTCACTAATCTGACTCTTTTTATAGTTGAATGTGAGCATTTTATTCTTTTGTTTTGCTCGGCAATCAGCTCAAGAATGTAATCAAGGTTGATTTCTTGTGACTTGAGAAGTTCGACTTCAAAAACTACGTCATACCAATCAAGGGTGAACTGTTCTTTTTTCTCTGCAGCTTTTTCACGACGTAACCAGTAGCGAATATCATTATAGGTTGAGCGGTAATCCTGAACCTTTCGCTCAGCTGGCATCATGATCGTTTTTAGCGTGGCTAAGTCCTCATCACTTAATAATGCTCACCCTTAAAGGCTTCAACAGCCTCTGGGTAGCTTATATCAACGCTCTGTAACGCTTTTAGGCAGGCAACCTCGTCGTAGTTTTGCAGGATATTTTCAAGGTCAGCACTGAACCACGCCAAGCTCCATTTAGTTACCGAACCCCTTGGTTCATTGAAACCAAAGGGTTGTGTCGTTTTATGGCTCGCCAGGCTGCCAAAAAATTTCAGACTGTGAGTTTCCTAATCTCGCAAATCTTTCTGATGGCTGCTTATCCTGAAACGCCATCTGACGCTGATTGTTTGTCATGCTCATAAAGTCAGCGCTACGGATGCTGAAAGTAATCGGCAAGTGAGGGCCGTTTTTACGTGTTTTGCAAAAGCTCTCAAGCATGTGTCTAATTGCTTCAGCACCATCAGCCCACTCTTTTTCAAATAGCTGTAAGGCTGGCCCAAGCACTTCAAAATTGCGCGCCTCATAAGAAACTAGGCCTGCAGTTGCCTTTGGCGAGCCATTAACTGTATTCATCTGTACGCGGCCAATCTCATGGAATAGACCTGCAACTGCAGCAAGCCAGCGTTCGTGCTCTGCAAAGCTCATAGTTGAGCCATAAACTATTTGTGCCACTTCCAGACTATGTCGAGCAAGCCCGCCCGGCTCACTGAAGTGTCTATCTTTAGTGACGGGAATACTAAAAAACAAACCACCAATGCTAGGGTTTCCAAGTATTTGATACGCAAATTTTCTCAACGTTTCGTATGGACATGCATCAAGCCATTCCTGCGTGCTTGTGAGTAACTTACGCACTGGAACACCCTTATAAGGTAAATGTCCTAGTGTTTTATACTGATGCAGTACTTTTAAATTCGTACCAACATAACTGTTGCTATTTTTATCTTGCACCAGCGTTAGGGAAACAGGAACATCACCTACAATATCCAAGCATGCTGGATGATCTGCAACATCAAGCCGCACAGAACAGCTAAGGTTTAAGTTTGCAAAGCTAACGCAAATGCTCGAATCCTGTGTAGAAACTGCATACAGCTTGCTCGTTCGTATACAGCCGGTCACATCAACTGGCGTAGCCATTTCGAAATCATCTAAATCAAAATTAAACTGGCTCATCATGCTGCACTCCACTGATTCATAGTCTGCTCTAAGCGATCAAGTAAAAACGGTAGCATTGCTACACCGCACTCTTCCTCTAGCGTGCAAAGCGTCTCTCTTACCCAGGTTTCAAGAGCTTCGAGATTACTGCTCTCGTTACCCTTACCAATCAAAAAAACCAATCCATCGCCATGGGGAATCTGCATTGCATGCTGTATAGCCTGTGCTAAACGGCGATAGGTACTTCCTGTTGGATTAAGCATCTGCGCTCTCCTTTAGCTTTTTATTTGAAGTTTGACTCAGTTGATCTGCAAGTAAACGTTCCATCGCTGAGCCATCCTGGCGTGTTAGGTTTGGTACATAGCGTGAATAAATCCTGAATAACATTTCTGTAGTAGTGTGACCCATTTGCCGAGCAATCCATTCTGGAGCCTCACCAGAAGCCAGCCACAGCGTTGCCGCTGTATGGCGAGTTTGGTAGGGGCGACGTCTTTTCATATCTAAGTTGCGTAATAATGGATACCAGACGCGGTCATTTACATTATTCAAATGCAATGGATTACCAAGCGCACCACAAAACACAAAAGCAAACTGCCCAGTGGTTTTTTTCTGCTCCAGCAACGCTTGGTAAACAGGCTCAGACATATCTATGTTGCGAAACGAACTATCATTCTTTGTATAGATCAACTCATCACGTACTAAGGCTTGCCGAATTAAGATCTGTCTGTTTTCAAAGTCGACATATTCCCATTGCAGACCATGTACTTCTGAGGTACGCATGCCAGTGAAAAAACGTACCAAATAGTAGTTTTTATAGTCAGGTCGGACAGAGTTAATAATTTTATTCACTTCACTAATAGTGAATGGCTGCACATCGGTGCGCGGCTCTTTTAATGATTTGATTCCTGTATAAGGTGAGCTAAAATTATGACGGTTGGCCGCCTCTCCCATGATCATACGTAACGGCATCATTATTTTATTGATCCGTGAGGCTGATAAACTCTTGTCATTTCGGACTGTTACTTTGGCGAGTGTGGACCGAAACGCGAGAATTTCTGCCTTGGTGATGCTGCCAACTTCTTTACCCTCAAAGGCTGGCACAAGGTATTTACGTATCGTCAGCGCGATAGTTTCACTGTGTGAACGACGCCACTGGATCTGCATTTCAGAAAACCACAGGTCTGCAAATTCTTCAAATAATGGTGTGCTAGACGCACTTTGCGTAGACGCTTGGCTTGCTAACTCTTGAAACTTAAGCGCATTAGAGCTGCCAGGAAAAGATTTAGCGTAATCAAATATATCTAACATGATCTCCGCTTCAATTTTCTTCAAAACAGTTTCCAGCTTGCGCCTATTTGCTTGTGTGTCATCCAGCATTGTTTGCTCGCGACACCGTTTGTTTTTGTAAACAAAATCTAAAAACAGTTTTCCTGTTTCTTTGCGTACTCTGATACTAGCCATGCAGTACACCTCCGTTAGCCATTGGGATACTCATGCTTAAGTTTTGTGACGCCTTGCTCATGTCACGCTCAATCGCATCCCACAAATATAAAATCTTGCGCCCACCAAACGGGCGAATGTAATGCTCACCCTCTAACAAAACAGAATCCTTTAAACGCTCACGAATGGTGCGTGCGTCGTACTTAATGCGAGCTGCAAGCTCGTCTGTAGTGAGATAATTAGTGTTCATTTGACTCTCCAATTCATCTTATGATGTTTTCAAGCGTCATATTATCTTTATTGACGTCACTGTCAAGCATCTTTAGTCGATTTTAAGCATCATAAGATGAAATTATTAGAATATTTCCTTCCAGACTAAGGTTCAGCACGATTTTTAGTTGATAGAAATATGCCGTGAGCCCACAAGTAATGTTTATAGGCTGGCTATAAAGGGCATCACTGGCTGAGCAGCCAGTGATGGAAAACACCTGGTAGCAGACAATTAGGGAGTTAAGCAGAAAATCTGATACCAATTAAGATGATGCAAAGCCACTCTGGAAGCTTTTAATCTTCATTTGATGAAAAAGATGTTTTTGATTGCTAGAATACAAAATCATTAACAGAGAGGCATGTCATGATTCGTTTCCGCTTGAGAGAGTTGCTAGCTGACAAAGGGTTCAAAGAGAATCGCAGAGTCACCATAGACGAAGTCGCTAAAGCAACAGGACTGCATCGAACGACGCTCTCAAAAATAGCCAACCATCGCGGTTACAACACCACGACAGATATTCTTAACAAGCTATGTGAGTATTTTGAGGTGCCGCTTGAAGAGTTGGCGCAGTATGTGGAAGATGATTTACCACAAGAAGACCCCATTAAAAAATCATAGCTGGAGTCTTCAATGCAGTTTTACCTTACTGACTCCACGAATTAGACAACACTTCAGCCTGTTGCAAAATCAACTCAACCGCCTCAATCGCTTGATCTGGCGGGTACTTATAACGCTGTAAAGTCCGGCGTACCAGTATGCGTAGTTTAGCCCTAACGCTTTCGCGAACTTGCCAATCTACTGTGGTCGATGCCCTTAGCTTATCGGTGATTTCAACGGCAATTTTCTTGAGGATTTCATCGCCCAGCTCACGCACAGCGCTTTCGTTGTTGGCCAGTGCATCATAGAAGGCTACTTCGTCGGGATTGAGCCCAAGCGCAGCCTCACGCGCCAAGTCAGCCTGAAACTGCTTAGCCATCGCGATCAGCTCTTCAATCACTTGCGCGGTTTCGATGCCACGGTTGTTGTAGCGGCGTAATGTTTCCTGCAAGCGATCGCTGTACTTCTTCTCTTGCACGACGTTATTACGGGTCTTGGCTTTGATATTGTCTTTGAGCAGCTTCTCTAAAAGTTCCACAGCAAAGTTCTTGTAAGGCATCTGCCGCACATCTTCAAGAAACTCATCCGATAGCAAGCCAATATCAGGCTTGTCCAGGCCGCACATTGCAAAAACATCAGTGACGCCTTCAGCAATCACCGCATTATCGAGTATCTGCTTGAGCGTGGAGTTCTTTTCTTCTTGAGTGAGTTTTCGATCAACACTGGTGTGCTTGGTAATGGCTGCTTTAACTGCGGATAAGAAAGCAATTTCTTTATGATAAGCGCCTGCCTCGTCCATGGTGCTGCAAAGTGAATACGCTTTACTCATCGCCAAGACCGTATCAAGGAAACGCTTCTTGCCGTCATCCAAACCTAGAATATAGTTCGCAGCCGGGACCAGCAGCTTGACCGCATCGGTCGCAAAATTACTGTAATCAAAGCCTGGGCTTTGCGGTGTCTTGGCAAACATGCCATGAATAACGTCCAGCTTTTCCAGCAGGATGGCGTAAGCCTCTTCGGTGCTGTGGGTCGGCTCGCCACGGCCTTTGGCATCGGCATAGGTTTTCAGCGCTTGCTTCAGCTCGTTGGCGATACCGATATAGTCCACCACCAGGCCGCCGGGCTTGTTTTTGAACACGCGATTCACCCGTGCAATGGCCTGCATCAGGTTATGGCCTTTCATCGGTTTATCGACATACATGGTGTGGCAGACAGGCGCATCGAAACCCGTCAGCCACATATCGCGCACAATCACCAGTTTGAGCGGATCATTCGCATCCTTAAAACGCTTCTCAAGCCGCTTCTTGGTTTGCTTGTTATGGATATGCGGCTGCAACAATGGCTTATCAGCAGCAGAGCCGGTCATCACAACCTTAATCACGCCTTTTCCGGGGTCGTCATCATGCCACTCTGGACGCAGGGCGACGATTTCGTTATACAACTGCGCACAAATATCACGGCTCATCGCCACGATCATGGCTTTGCCTTCCATTAAAGCCGAGCGGGTTTCAAAGTGCTCAATCAGGTCGGCAGCAACCTGCTTTAAGCGCGGCCCTGAGCCCACCAGCTTTTCTAAGCGACTCCACTCGCCCTTGGTTTTCTCGCGTTGCCCAATATCCTCTTCGTCCTCGACCACGTCTTCAACCTGATCAGACAGCTCATCAATTAAGTCACGATTGATATCGAGCTTTGCCAGTCGCGACTCATAATAGATAGGTACAGTGGCACCATCATCGACTGCATCTTGAATGTCATAGATGGAGACGTAATCACCAAATACTGCACGCGTATCTTTGTCTTCGTTGGCAATTGGTGTGCCGGTAAAACCAATAAATGCCGCATTGGGTAACGCATCACGCATGTGCTTGGCATAGCCAAACTTATAGCTGCCATCGGCTTTAAGCGTGGCTTTCAGGCCGTATTGACTGCGGTGAGCCTCATCAGAGATCACCACGATATTATGGCGGTCGTTCAAGATGGGATGAGCATTCTCGCCAGCCAGCAAAGCAAACTTCTGCACGGTGGTAAAGATAATGCCGCCCGACTCTCGGACTGCTAGCATCTCACGCAACTCATCACGATCTTCCGCTTGAACAGGGTCTTGCTTTAACAGCTCTTTAGCCGCGCTAAAGGTCGCAAACAACTGCCCGTCCAGATCATTACGGTCAGTCACCACCACTAAGGTTGGGTTATTCATTTCCGGCTGTTGCAGCAATTTACCAGCGTAGCAGCACATAGAAATACTTTTCCCCGAGCCCTGCGTATGCCAGACCACTCCGGCTTTTTTACTGCCCGGCACGACTTCGTCGGCGTAACGTGCGCGCTTCTCGGCTTGGACAAACCGCCCAGGATCTTGCGAGGCAATCACCGTCGCCTTAACTGCTTCACGTACCGCATGAAACTGATGATAACCGGCAATTTTCTTAATCAGCTTGTCAGAGTCGTTCTCAAAGATGACAAAGTAGCGCAGGTAATCAAGAAACAACTCTCGATCAAAAAAACCACGCACCATGGTTTCTAATTGCCAGTCTAATAACGGCTTATCGTCCTCGTGCTTAATCGTGCGCCAAGGCATAAAGCGTTCTTGGTTGGCGGTTAACGAACCCACGCGCGCGTTATAGCCATCACTGACGACAACCGCTTGGTTATAGGCAAACAGGTCTGGGACTTCATCTTTGTAAGTTTGGATCTGATTAAAGGCATCCCAAATATCAACGTTTTCAGCAGTAGGGCTTTTCAGCTCCAGCACCGCTAATGGCAAACCATTAATAAAGCAGATGATGTCAGGGCGGCGCAGTTGCTTGCTGCCCTCGATGGTGAACTGATTGATCGCGCGAAAACGGTTGGCGTTAAGATCAATAAAATCAATCAGAAACGCATGATCATGGATGACTTCATCATCACGCTTGTACTCAAAAGCCACGGTTACTGACGATGGTGTCTAAGCTCTCAGGCTTCGCAACGATAGCCATGGCTTGCTCAATTGCGGTGTCAGGCAAATGCGGATTGATATGACGCAGCGCTCTTTCAAGATCACCCAGCAGCAATACCTGTCGGTAGTTGGCTCGCTCCGGCGCAGGGCCATCATGGGCAATATCAGGGCCGCTAGTGATTTCCCAGCCACCTTCAGCAAACCAATCTAGGCAAAACTGTTCCAGTTGATCTTCAGTCATCATTAAATCCTTTTGCCCGAGGGGCTCCTTAATACATACCTGATTCTGCAGGTGTCAATTTCAGGCTTGTTATCTCACATAACTACGAGTTATGCGCTGACAAGCTTACATTCAAAAGCTGCAAATGCCTCACAGTTTGTAAGCATTACCAGCGCCTCTTCCGCTATCTCGATAAAGCGTTGTTCTTGTTGCTCAGTTGTTTCGGTGCCTTTAAACACTTCTAGCATCGGGTATTCAAGATATAGAGGGTGCCATGGGTTGAAAGGACTCGCTTCAGCGCGATGGTTATAAAACGCCCAGTTACCGCTATGTTTGCTTACCTTGTCAGCCAGTTCTTTCACTAACTCTTTATACTCAGACCACGCAGGATAAGCATCATGATGATTTTCTGAAATACTGATGTTTAAGCACATCTTTAGCCCGTCTTTCAGGCGAGACTCAATTCTGTGGTCCCAGCCATCAAGACAGAACCCTATAAAGATGCCAGGTGCCCAGAGTGGGTGGTCATTGTTCTCAGGGTTCCGTCGAGCAAACTGAATGCCCAGAACCCCTTCTTTATTTTTTATTGCGCTTTGATATATTTCCGCACTCAACGACCACTTGTGTTTAAAAACCCTAGCCATCAATGCTTCTAATCGCGGACGTAGAGTGATTGCTTCTTGATAATGATAAATAGCCGTGTGGCTTATTGGGGCTGCTGGGCCTAAACCTTCGGTCTTTAAGAGTTCTAAAAAATCTTGGATAAGCCATGTAATCTCAGTAGTCTGACTGGAGTCCAAGTAGTTTTTAATCAGCACATAAACCTCATGCCAGCAAAGCGCTAAGTCAGGATTTTGCCCATGCTGTGAATAATGACCGGTAATAAGTATAAGGCGGTAATCATTACCGGTATTTGCATGAAAGTCGCGATAGTTATTTAGCTGATTACCATGCAGCTCAGACCATACTTTGTGCTCGAACACTAACGTCATACCCGGCCATTTAGCTTCCATATCAGGAAACACACCGCCGTAGTTCGTTTGGGTAGACCAAACGATCCCATCATTTGTTGGAGTAAATTTTTTACTTGAGTTAATCAGTCTTTCTGCAAACTGATTAACTAAGTAACGGCCTAAATCAGGGTCTTTACGCAACAACCACGCAAAGGCTTCTGTAATAAAGTTCTCAACAGGATCACTCAAACGCCCTGTTTGACTATAAATACCCACCTGCTCAACAAAACGGTGGAAATCCGTATTTTCACTGACAATGCGATTCACCGACTGCCAATCAATATTGGTGCGCTCACGGGCGGGGATCAAAATTTGGCTGTCGAATAAAGAGTCGGTGTTTAGTAGCAGTACGCCAATGCCATGCAGGCTGGCGAGCATTTGCAGCTCAGCTTCCACGTCGTTGTTTAGGCCGGTAGCGACCAAGTAGCCAAAGCTTGCCCAGGTTGAATTAGAAACGGCTTGGAAGAAGCACTGCCGCACGTTGCCTTTGGTCAGCTGCTTTTTCACCTCAAACGACCATAGTCGCACCGAGCTGTCATTACCGTGGCGCACGCAGTCTTTCACTACCGCATCCCAATACTGGTCAAGCGGCTCTAAGGCGACAACGTCTGGATGCAACCAATGATTACCGCCATTGCCATGGCTGTTTTTAGAGGTTTTTTCATCAATCCGTTGGCAGTAAAGGCCATATTCTTTATGTAGAAACTCAATCAGTAGCGGATACAGCTCTTGCTCACTGTAACTAGGTGTCAGCGCTGGTAAATCGAGTTCTTCCACCGCCTCGTTTTCTGCTGTACTTAACTCTGCCTCATCAAGCGCTGTGGTTTTCTCAGGGTTTGCATCCCAGTAATACAGCCTTGGTCTTGGTTTATCTTGGGTAACCACATTGGGGCAACGACTTTTTGCAGCCTCTGTACGCTCACCACCAATTTCTGCCGCCAACTGGGTCAGTAATTTTTCTTTAGTGTCGTAACGTGGGTTGCTCTGCTTTTCAGCCATTTCCGCTGGATAACGCTCAATAAACTCAGCGGCCAACTCCCGCGCAGTAAACTTTCTATTAGGGTTAGCACGCAGGGTTTCGATAATCATTTCTACGCGGGTTTTGTTCATTGCTTAATATCCTTGGTATAGCTATGTCAGTTTTGCTGTGCAAAGTGGTACATACCACCTGCCGGTGCGTAAGCAGGGTAAAGCTTTTTGAAGTCCTCCAGCGTTTGCTCAAAATCATTTTTTCCTAAAGCACTGGTATAACCGGCTAGGTACAGCAAAGCTATTGTTGGTGAGCGCGACATCCCTTGATTGCAGTGAACCAATACTTTACTTTGCGAAATATTCTGATGAATTGCTGCAAGTGCCGCATCAATCACCTCTTTAGGAATATAAGCGGGATTCGGTGCATCAACTAAGTTGAGAGCCAACCGGCCATCACGCTCAGCAACCAAATATTCAGGATGGTCTTTAGGTGCGCCCCTGCCTGTATATCCCAAAGCTTGGCGATGAAAGGGTTCTTTACATGCGTGAACAACATACCAACCGGACGTATGTAGCACAGTTCTGGCATCGGCTTCATCACCAACAAATAAGCTAGGGTAAACTTCAATTATGTGTATCCCTCATAATTTTCAACCACTACACTCAGCTATACTTTTTATTGCCTATGAACATGCTCATAATTTGGCACATCCATAGTAAAAACTATCCCTGCATTTTCGTTAGCTAACTTAGCTTCTCGCTGATGTATTGCTAACGCCAACATTTGTATAGCTGAACGAGCTAAGCGCAGTCCAGTCATGACTTCCCGGTTAAACTCGTACAAGCCATAGCGCTTAACCTCTGCAACATCATTATCGGCACACTTAACATCCGTATCATGAAGAACGACAAACCTATGAGTGCTCGCATTTCTAATGTTTTTTTGCTCACTCAATGCCCCTCTTTTTAATTGATAATCATCTGAAAGCTCAACCAGCCCATAAAGTGATGGCGCATATTCATCAATTATTTTCTGAATATCAGATCTCAATTTAAACTCATTATCTTTGTCTTTTTTGCGCCAAATAGTTGAGAAATTAAGCTGCTTCGGATCCTGCCCTAGCTTGAAGTAATGATTTGCCACAACAGCAACTTTATCGAGTATATCCAAGGATGCTCTATGCGCTAATGTAGCTGCTGATATCGATGCACCATACACAGCATAATCTAATGTATCCGCATAGCTTCCAGTTCTATGCCATGACTTATTTGAAACGACTTGCCATGCGATATCCCTTGCTATCAAAAAATCTGACTTTAACGTATTAAACATTGCAAAGATGGTTGGGACTGTTGCTGACGCCCTAGATTCTTCTAGGGATGCTTGTATTGGAGGAAGCGTTAGCCAATCAATTTGACCTAATGATGGGTCTACTAATTCAACTGTTGGCGACAGCGTAAGACGCTCTGCTTCAACCCATGCAATAAATGGGTCTCGATGTTTTGATCTGGCAGGCGGATCTGGAAGGTGATCTGCAAAACCTAAGATAGCTTTGGCATTTTGTTCACCCGCATACGCCTTAAGCTTCCCAGGATTATCTTTTGCAATCTTTGCCAGCATCATCGCTTCAAGCTTCGTAGTTTCTGAACAAATACCAAATTTGTAGAGCCACATAAGATTTTCTGAGGCTAGCCCAGCAGCAACACCATTTTTCGGATCAATTTTCAATGCTTGAAGCCGTATATCATGAGCTTCACTAAGACGGTAACTATTACTGAATTGATTAGCCAAATTGGTCAAGGCTTGTGTTTGTAATTCTAAATCAGCCTCACTACTGACTCCAACATCCCAATACAGTTGGCGAATTTCAGCGCGCTGTATTCGGGTTGACTCTTGATGAGTGGCCCAGGTTGAATCATGCTCAGGCATACCAACAAGCGCAGCTAACCCATTGGCTAGGTTGTACTTAACACTTGGAGCTGGATGCTTTTTTTGAAGCTCCCTAAACAGGACAACACCTTCTTCGACAGCGGTCTGGTTGCTTGTAGAAGTACCACCATCAATAAGCGCTCCTGCACGTAGGCTAATATAATTTGAATTATTTGAATTAATTGATTTGGCTAGCTGGACAGCAGCCTCTGGATCTTTACCCAAGAGTTTATTTAACTGGGTAGCAACATTTTTATATTCTTCAGGCATTAAGTATCACCATTAATCAACATCATTGTTAATTCTTAATTCGCCGGAAAGGAGCTTGGGGAGCAGGGTATCGCGGAGCTCAGATAATGCTTTCGACTCGTCGCCTTTGTTTTTTGCAAGTTCTAGATAAACACCTGCTACTTTGTCAAAGATGTGCATAATATTTTTAGGGTAAATAACCCAAGGAAGCTCAGCCAAAGCTTTAGCATTAGCTCGCTGACGTCCACTTGTACCAGTCATAGACTGAATCGCATGCTGCCTAAACTGAGCGTTACGTGCGATTAAATAACCTATAGAAGTCGGGTAGTCATTTTTTGGCCTGATAACAATGTATTCTGTTGAGCCCCAGCCGACCTGTCCTTCATCAAGAAAATCTACATAAGCAGTTTTTCCATTTTCAAGACAAGGTGTAATTCGAGCGAGCAAAGTGTCGCCATTAATAAACTTTGTTCCACTACCCATTTCACGGTCAACAACTTCGTCCGCTAAGTGTCCTGAAGTCGGTACATTTTTCATGTCAAGGTAAGGCGCAACCGTTCCTTTTTTCAGAGTCCGTCGTGGATTAAAATCTAGCAAATCAGCCAAGTATCCAATATTCCACCCCTCCGGTATTTCCCCTAGCTCACTCTCCTGCATCGCCGATGGAAACAGCTCGGCGGTGGCGCGGAGGGTGGTGTATTGCTCGGGGTGTTCGGTTTGTAGGCGGGCGAGTTGAATTTGTGCGTCTGCGTCAGCTGCGTCGGTGGCAAATAATGCGCTGCCAGCAATGGCTTGCATGGCGGCGAGCAGGGCGTCGTCTTCGCTACCGCCGGCTTCCAGTGCAGCAATCTTGGCTTTGACCGGCTCGAAATCAACAAACCAGCTTTTGAAGATGGCTTGCGCTATTTCCTCTAGGGTTTGATTGATTTGATGGTTGAGCTGGATCTTGTCGTCAAGTGATCCAAGACATTTCGTAATGTAAATCTCAGAAGCCTCATCAAGCAGAGTAACACCAACGCTTGAAAGGTGATTTCGATTAAGTGTTGGTACACCAGTACCTACATTAAAGGTGCTGAAATCAATACTGCGCATTAAATAATAGACGTATCGTGGATTATGCCCTTTAAAATCTTTGACCCAAAGTGTTGTATTAAGAGGCCAAAAATCTTCTGTAATGTACTGTCCACCGCCAATACTTCCACTGCGCCCAATTACAACACCGGGAGCCGTCGCTTTAGCTTCATTATGGTATCCCCCTACTCCAGTTGATGCGACAACAGGAATCACACCGTCCTGTCGGTCATTACGAGGTAAGTCAAAGCCTCTTTGGAGAGTAATAAAGTCGTTTAGCGGGATTGTCTTTTTAGAACTCATACCCAAGCCCCCCAAGATTGCGCTTAATCTCAGTCTCCAACCGCGCACTCTCAGCAAACTGTTCACGCAACTGCTCAGTCAAGCGTGTCATTTTCTCAGCAAAAGGTTCGCCATCATCTTCTTGCTCTTCAGCACCAACATAACGCCCGGGCGTGAGGACAAAGTCATGCTTTTTAATATCGTCCAAGCTGGCTGAGTAGCAAAAGCCCGCGACATCTTCGTAGTCGTTGCCTCTTTGCCAGGTATGAAAGGTGTCAGTCACTTTGGCGAGGTCTTCAGCGGTGAAGTCGCGCAGCACGCGGTCGCGCATATAACCTAGTTGGCGGGCATCAATAAACAGCAGCTCACCACGGCGGTCGCGCTTTTTCTCGTTACGCACCAGCCCGTTGGCTTTATCTTTAGTTAAAAACCAAATACAGGCGGGAATCTGCGTGTTGGTAAACAGTTGTCCCGGCAGAGCGACCATGCACTCGACTAAGTCTTCTTCAACCAACCGCTTGCGGATTTCGCCTTCGTTATTGGTATTGGAACTCATCGAACCGTTGGCCAATAGCAAGGCCATGCTGCCGCTGGGCGCGAGGTGATGCAGCATGTGCTGAATCCAAGCAAAGTTAGCGTTGCCTTTGGGTGGCGTGCCGTATTGCCAGCGCACGTCTTCCGCTAGCGACTCACTCCACCAATCTTTGATATTGAACGGCGGGTTAGCCATAACAAAGTCAGCGCGCAAATCAGGGTGCTGGTCATCAAGGAAGGTGTCGGCGTTCTTTTTGCCGAAGTTAAAGTCGATGCCACGAATCGCCATGTTCATCGCCGCCAGCTTCCAGGTGGTCGGGTTTGATTCCTGACCGTACACGGAGATATGCTTTTTCTGCTCGGCAGCATCGTACTGCTGCTCTTGCGCGTGCTGCTCGATGAACTTGCTGCTGGAGACAAAAAAGCCGCCGCTGCCCATCGCTGGGTCATACACGCGGCCGGAATAGGGTTCGAGCATTTCTACGATCAGCGTTACGATACTTTTGGGCGTGTAGTACTGGCCGCCCTGCTTGCCTTCGGCTAGAGCAAATTCACCAAGGAAGTATTCATAAACATGACCGAGAATATCTTTGCTTTGCAGCTCCAGCACTTCGACTTCAAACACCGGTTTGGTAAAGGAGGTGTCGGAGAAGGTATTGATCAGGCCAATCAGCTTGTCGTTATCCAGCTGGTACTGGCTGATACGGTTGAGAA
>SMEN01000472.1_pt1 | contig 33367 bp, 40 predicted proteins | sample 2456271 | NCBI WGS metagenome assembly SMEN01 (sample SAMN10132593, study PRJNA489261) | soil metagenome | isolation source: day1 control-loamy sand soil ammended with raw manure from dairy cow... | place: USA | collected 2015-04-01 | reverse complement strand
ACCTACCAGGTTCCTGTTGAGGTCAAGCCAGGCCGTGCAACCGCACTGGCTCTGCGCTGGCTGGTTGGCTACTCGAAGGCTCGCCGCGAGAAGACCATGATCGAGCGTCTGATGAACGAGATCCTGGATGCTTCGAACGGTCTGGGTGCAGCTGTGAAGCGTCGCGAAGACACTCACAAGATGGCCGAGTCCAACAAGGCATTCGCCCACTACCGCTGGTAAGAACCGCTTGGAATTGCTGGGCGTCTACCGGCGCCCAGCAGTTCCAGCATCACCTCTTAGGGAGACAACGTGGCACAGGACGTGCTGACTGACCTGAACAAGGTCCGCAACATCGGCATCATGGCTCACATTGATGCCGGTAAGACCACTACTACCGAGCGCATCCTTTTCTACACGGGTGTAAACCACAAGCTCGGTGAGACCCACGACGGTGGCGCAACCACCGACTGGATGGAGCAGGAAAAGGAACGCGGTATCACCATTACCTCCGCGGCCGTGACTTGCTTCTGGAACAAGAACCAGATCAACATCATCGATACCCCGGGCCACGTTGACTTCACCGTTGAGGTGGAGCGCTCGCTGCGCGTGCTCGATGGCGCCGTTGCCGTGTTCGACGGCAAGGAAGGCGTTGAGCCTCAGTCCGAGACCGTTTGGCGTCAGGCTGACAAGTACAACGTTCCACGTATCTGCTTCGTGAACAAGATGGACAAGCTCGGTGCTGACTTCTACTTCACCGTAGACACCATCATCAACCGCCTGGGTGCCAAGCCGCTGGTCATGCAGCTGCCAATCGGCTCCGAGTCGGAGTTCACCGGCGTGGTGGACCTGCTGACCATGAAGGCATTCGTCTGGGAAGGCGACTCCAAGGGTGACGTCACCATGGGTGCCGCCTACGAGACTCGCGAAATTCCTGCAGACCTGCAGGAAAAGGCCGAAGAGTACCGCGCCAAGCTGATTGAAGATGTCGCAGAGGCATCCGAAGAGCTCATGGAGAAGTACCTCGAAGGCGAAGAGATCTCCATCGACGAGCTCAAGGCCGGCATTCGCAAGCTGACCGTGAACTCGGAAGCCTACCCGGTCTTCTGTGGTTCGGCGTTCAAGAACCGTGGTGTCCAGCCGATGCTGGACGCCGTGATCGACTTCCTGCCAACCCCGCTCGACGTGGGCGCCATGGTGGGTCACGATCCAAAGAACGAGGAAATCGAGCTCACTCGCGAGCCTTCCGAGGATGCACCATTCTCGGCACTGGCTTTCAAGATCGCTGCTCACCCGTTCTTCGGCCAGCTGAACTTCATCCGCGTTTACTCCGGCAAGGCAGAGTCCGGCGCACAGCTGCTGAACTCGACCAAGCAGAAGAAGGAACGCGTTGGCAAGCTCTTCCAGATGCACGCCAACAAGGAACAGCCGGTAGACGAGATCCACGCAGGTCACATCTACGCTGTGATCGGCCTGAAGGACACCACCACCGGTGACACCCTGTGCGATCCGCAGAACCCGATCGTCCTCGAATCGATGACCTTCCCGGATCCAGTGATCTTCGTGGCCATCGAGCCAAAGACCAAGGGCGACCAGGAAAAGCTGTCGACCGCTATTCAGAAGCTGTCGGCGGAGGATCCAACCTTCACCGTCTCGCTGAACGAAGACACCGGCCAGACCGAAATCGGCGGCATGGGCGAACTCCACCTGGATATCCTGGTGGACCGCATGAAGCGCGAATTCCGCGTGGAAGCCAACGTCGGCAAGCCGCAGGTTGCATACCGCGAAACCATCAAGAAGGCTGTGGAGAAGGTCGACTTCACCCACAAGAAGCAGACCGGTGGTTCGGGCCAGTTCGCAAAGGTCCAGGTCTCCTTCGAGCCTCTGGAAGTTGTGGACGGCGTTACCTACGAGTTCAAGAACGCCGTCACCGGCGGTCGCGTGCCTCGTGAGTACATCCCGTCGGTTGACGCTGGTATCCAGGACGCCATGCAGTACGGCATCCTCGCCGGCTACCCGCTGGTCGGCGTGAAGGCCACCCTCATCGACGGTGCCTACCACGACGTTGACTCCTCGGAAATGGCGTTCAAGATCGCCGGTTCGCAGGTCTTCAAGGAAGGTGCACGCCGCGCCAACCCTGTTCTGCTTGAACCGCTGATGTCCGTTGAGGTTCGTACCCCGGAAGAGTACATGGGCGACGTTATCGGCGACCTGAACTCCCGCCGTGGCTCGATCCAGGAGATGTCCGACGCCGCAGGCGTCAAGGTCATCCGCGCTGGCGTTCCACTGTCTGAGATGTTCGGTTACATTGGTGACCTGCGTTCGAAGACCCAGGGTCGTGCAGTCTACTCGATGACCTTCGACAGCTACTCTGAGGTCCCGAAGGCAGTTGCCGACGAGATCATCCAGAAGTCCCGCGGCGAATAATCGCCGAAGGAACCAAAACTTGGCCGTGACCCCCGTGTGGGGAAGTGGCCGATCGCAAGGCCGGCGGAGATCCGTCGACGCCGGCCTTGCAAACGGCCAACGAGGGATTTGCATCACATGCAGGGCCCGCAGAGGACCGAAATTTCCATATTTATCCACGCCCCCAGTAGACTATTTGAAGTTCGTTTGCGAACCGCGCAGACGAAGAAAGTCTTCTGTAAATGTTTCTAGGAGGAACTTGTGGCAAAGGCAAAGTTCGAGCGCAGCAAGCCGCACGTCAACATTGGTACCATCGGTCACGTTGACCACGGTAAGACCACTCTGACCGCAGCGATCTCCAAGGTCCTGGCTGACAAGTACCCGGATCTGAACGAGCAGCGCGACTTCGCTAACATTGACTCGGCTCCGGAAGAGCGCCAGCGCGGTATTACCATCAACATCTCGCACATCGAGTACCAGACCGAGAAGCGTCACTACGCACACGTTGATGCTCCAGGCCACGCTGACTACGTCAAGAACATGATCACCGGTGCTGCCCAGATGGACGGCGCGATCCTGGTTGTTGCCGCAACTGACGGCCCAATGGCTCAGACCCGCGAGCACGTTCTGCTGGCCCGCCAGGTTGGTGTTCCTACCCTGATGGTCGCACTGAACAAGTCCGACATGGTTGACGACGAAGAGCTGCTCGAGCTCGTGGAGATGGAAGTTCGCGAACTTCTGTCCTCGCAGGGCTTCGATGGCGACGACGCACCAGTCATCAAGGTTTCCGCTCTGAAGGCGCTGGAAGGCGATCCAAAGTGGGTTGCAGCTGTTGAAGAACTGATGGACGCTGCTGACACCTTCATCCCGGATCCAGTTCGCGACCGCGACAAGCCATTCCTGATGCCGATCGAGGACGTCTTCACCATTACCGGTCGCGGTACTGTGGTGACCGGTCGCGCCGAGCGTGGCACCCTGGCCATCAACTCCGAGGTCGAGATCGTTGGCATCCGCCCGATCCAGAAGACCACCGTTACCGGTATCGAGATGTTCCACAAGCAGCTCGACGAAGCTTGGGCAGGCGAGAACTGTGGTCTGCTGCTTCGCGGTCTGAAGCGCGACGATGTTGAGCGCGGCCAGGTTGTCGTAGCCCCAGGCTCGATCACCCCGCACACCAACTTCGAAGCCAACGTCTACATCCTGTCGAAGGACGAAGGCGGACGTCACAACCCGTTCTACTCGAACTACCGTCCGCAGTTCTACTTCCGCACCACCGACGTTACCGGCGTTATCACCCTCCCAGAGGGCACCGAAATGGTTATGCCAGGCGACAACACCGAAATGTCGGTTGAGCTGATCCAGCCAATCGCCATGGAAGAGGGCCTCGGCTTCGCTATCCGCGAAGGCGGCCGCACCGTTGGTTCGGGCAAGGTCACCAAGATCACCAAGTAGTTTCTGCTTGACGATCTAGACCCTGGTGGTCTATCGGCAATCCCCGCCACTCATTACGAGTGGCGGGGATTTCTGTCTTAAACGGCGCCTAGAGTAGCGAGTAATTCTAAAAGGTGGTCTAATTGATGCGGGCGGGGTTTTACCGCCGGATTGAAGAATCATTTGCGAGGGGAGCGCCGAGGCGATGGAAATAGTCGTGGCACTGGTATTCATCGCGGCGGCATACTTTGTCGGCCGCAACAGGGGCCGTCAGGCTCCCTCCAGCGACGCGCCGGCCCTGCGCGAGGCCCGCGCGACCGCCTGGCGGGAAGGCTATGACGCCGCGGTCCAATACCTCGGCGAGCCACGCGGTGCAACAGCACCGCAGCACGCCGACCACGCTCCCGCACCAGCCGCTCCCGAACCGGCGACTCCCGAACCGGCGGAGCAACAGCCTGCCGCAGTCCTCCCGCTTGATGCGATACAGCCGCCGCTTGCCACCTCCTCAACTGCTAATGGGGATCCGGGCTCGTGGCGCGAGCGGCCGCGCATCCTGCAGACCACCGGAAACCGGGCGGCGGCCCAGCCTCCGGCTCCGGCCGCGGCGGCCAAGGTTCTGAGCAAGCGGGAACGCGAGCTGCGCAATATCAACGTGACCCTCTATGTTGCCGCCCTGATGATCGTGGCAGCGGGCGCGCTCTTCCTCAGCTTCGCCCTGCCGCCATTGGCCAAACTCGTGGCGCTCTTCGCGCTGGCCGTTGCCTTCTACGGCGGGGGATTGGTGGTCCATGCCACCCGGGAATCCCTCCGGCCCGCGGCTGCAGCATTCGCCGGCACCGGACTGGCCCTGCTCCCGCTGTGCGCCATAGCGACCTACAACACCGTGCACCTCAGCGGGCCGACAGTGTGGCTGGTTTTCTCCGCCATTGCCACAGTGGCGGTCGGCTACGCCACGGTGCGCTTCCGTTCCCGCGTGCTCGCATGGCTTGCCGTGCTGATCCTGGTCAGCACCGCCATGGCCGGCGCGGCGAGCATGCAGCGCGGCGTGTTCTATTACCTGCTTTTCCTGCTGGTGCTCTCGATCATCCTGCTGCTCGCGGCCACGCGCAGCCCGGCGGTGCGCGCCTCCATCTTCTTCCAGGCGCTGCAGGCCACGGCCCAGCTGCTTCCCGCGCTGGTGCTGGCCCTGGCTGTCGTGCTGTCCCCGGACTTGGCGGCCCGGGACTTCCTCTGGGTCTTCTTCCTGCTGACGATTCAGCTGCTGCTGTCCGTCCGGCTGTTTGCCACGGCGCGGCACTTGCGCTTCCTGGCCGCCCGGGCCAGCGCCCTGCTCACGGTCATCGCCGGCTGCGCACTGCTGGAGCTGCCGGCCTCATCCACCGCGCTGGTTGTGGCGGTACTGTTCGCCGCCCAGGCGCTGCTGGTCGTACTGGCCGGCGAAAGCTACCGAGCCATCTTCAAGCTCGACGTAACGCTGTGGCGCATCGAGCGGGCAACGCTGTGGATGCTGACGGTTCTGTCTGTGGTCACCGCCTATGAGTTGGCGGGTTTTGGCGCTGCTATCTGGCTGATCAGCTTCGCGGTGGTGCCGGTGCTCATGCTCGCTGCGGTCCCCGCGCTGTGGTGGCAGGCCAAGATCGAACTCGCGGCCCTGCTGGTGCTCGCCGTCCTTCCCGGAATGGATGCGGCCGGAGAGCCATGGCGGCTGCTGCCCACGCTGGGAGCGGCCCTGCTGGTTGTGCTCGCCCTGCGGCCGCGGATCGCGGGACCGTGGAGCCTTGCCTACCGGATGATCGCGTGGGCATTGTGCCTGTCGCTTGGCGTCACCTCTGGCGCCGCGGTGGGCGAGCTGCTGCACCCGGCGCAGCCCGCGGCATCCGGCATGGCCGGCGTCCTGGGCCTGTGGGCTGTCCTCTTCATCTGGTGGGCCGTTGACATCGCGGCCGCCGGAAACCAGACGCTGGTCTTCCGAAGTGTCGACCTGCGCCTGCTACGTATGGCCGCCAGCGCGGGCCTGGCGCTGGCGAGCCTGACCCTGCTCGTCGGCCTTGACGCCGCGGACACCGCATCCTTCTACGGCCTGGAGACGGTCGAATGGTTTGTTGCGGGCGCGGCGCTCACCATCGGGCTGACCATCGTGGCCGCACTGCGTGCCGCACCCGTGAGCCGGAACGTGGAACAGGCGGTGCGCTGCATCGCGGCCGGTGTCCTGGCCCTGGTCTACCTGCTGAGCCTGGGCGTGAGCCTGTGGCAGCCTGCACCGGTGTTCGCCCTGGTGATCTTGGCCTATTACCTGGTCGAATCCCGACGGTCTCAGCTTGCCGGCTGGAAGATGGCCTACGCGGGCGCCGCCCAGCTCACCTTCTCCAGCGCCGTCTGGTGGTTCACCGAGCATATGGACTTCGACCGCCACGGGCAGTTCGCCATGTTCACCGTATCCCTGATCCTGCCGCAGCTTGCCCGGCTCGGAACCGCATGGCGTCGGCGCCGGGAACTGCGCAATGAACTTCGCTTTATCGCGTGGGGCATGCTGGCCTTCATCCCCGTATCCACGCTGGCCTACGCCGGCTGGGGGCTGGCCGCGGACAGGGGAGTGCTGCTGCTGGAAAGCCTGCTGTTCGGGTTGTACGGGGCAGTGCTGTATCTGGCGGAACGTTCGGAGGGATGGCGGCGGCAGTACTATCTGATCGCGCCGCTGCTTGGCCTGCTCGCGCTGATCCAGGTTCCCGCTTGGAACCTGCCCGTGCAGACCGGATGGATCCGCAGCTCGTGGTGGGATACCACCGTCGCCTTCGCGCTGCTGCTGGTTCTTTCCGCTTCGGCGGCGGCCGCGGAGTGGCTCCTGCGAGACCGCCCGAACCTGGGGGTGGCGCTCGGCGCGGGGATGTTCCTCCCGCTGCTGGTACTCAACGCCTGGAACCCCGCCGAGGGCTGGGTGATTGCCAGCGCCGTGCTGGCCGCAGCGATCTTCGCCCTGATGGTGCACACCCGAGCAGTCGCCTGGTTCGCGCTGGGCGCCGGCATCTTCGCCAGCGGCGCCCTGCTGTACTCGGTGCAGCTATGGCGCGACAAGCAGCTGCTGAACCGGTTGCAGAGCATGGACGTGGCCTGGGCGCTGCTGGCCGCCGCCTTCATCTTCTACATCATGGCGGCAACCCACGGCCGCTTTGCCGGGACGCGGCCGAGCTATCCCGCAGCGCAGTACCGGGCGGAAGATGCCAAGGGATCCGCCTCGCGGCTGTATCTGCTGATGGGGCTGGCTTCGGCCTTCGCCGCCGGAACCTTGGCTCATCTGGAGAATCACAGCCCCGGTCCGGTGCTGGGCGGCGCCGCACTGGTCTTCGCGGTGGCAGTGGCCCTGCGGGTCTTCGAATGCCCGGCGCGGCTGAAGCCGTTCACCGTCGACCTGCTGCTTCCGCTGGCCGTCTGCCTGGGCATCAGCAGCTATGCGACCCTGGCTCACCTCCCGGCGGCCAGCATCCTGGCGTCCTATGCCAGCCTGGTGCTCGTGCTGCTCGCCGTCTGGCGCCACCTGCAGAAAACACCGGTGCTGGCGCACCGGTATCTCGTCGCCGCCGGCATCATGGCGAACCTGGCGATGCTGGCGAACCTGGCCGATGCCAGCCACGTCGCCAGGATCTACGCGCTCGTCTTCTTCGCGGCATTGATTGCCTACGGACTGAAGCAGGGCCGGAGGCTGTACATCTGGTGGGGCGCAGCCACCATAACCCTGGCGGTGCTCTGGTCGCTGCGGTCGCTGGCTTTCCTCTGGCTGGTGATCCTCGGGGCGGGGCTGATCGTCGCCGCGGTCATCAAGCTCTCCCGGGTGGACGGCTCCAAGCAGGGCGGGGGAGCGGCCGACGTTGCGGCGTCGCGGGATTCCCGGCCGGGCCAGTTCCCTGCCGCCGATGCTCCACAGCCGCCGCGCGGCAGGCCTGGGGCAGACGGCGACCAGCAGGAGCCGGGGCAGCCCGGCTAGCCCTTGAGGGCGCGTGAGGTCAAGATCACGCGCCCGGATGCGCATAAAAGATTTGCGCGATCCCCGCCGACCTGTCAGACTAGATAAGTTGCTTCGGTGCAACCCGATCCCCGATTTTTGGGGTAATCGGCTGGTTTGAACGACCGGGATCGACTCTCACGCAGGATAATGCCTGGGGTTCGGGATCGATACAACTGCTTCAAGCTATAAGGCCCTCGTTGAAAGTGAAAACTTTTGCGAGCTGTCGTGACTAAAATTTTCGCGACACGCCCGACTTCGGGGGTCGGAGCCTCCTGAGGTTGAGGAACCCGGATTTCATTCGGATTCAGCCGCAGCGTAAGGCGTGCCGGCTCGTAAGAGCCCGTATTAGGCACAGAACTTGTTAATAGTGCTATCAGAAAGAGGCATGACGCCATGGCGGGACAGAAAATCCGCATCCGGCTGAAGTCGTATGACCACGAGGTCATTGACGTTTCAGCCCGGAAGATCGTTGAGACGGTAACGCGCGCAGGCGCCACCGTAGTCGGCCCAGTGCCGCTGCCAACGGAGAAGAACGTGTACTGCGTTATCCGTTCGCCACACAAGTACAAAGACAGCCGTGAGCACTTCGAAATGCGCACGCACAAGCGTCTGATCGACATCGTCGATCCGACCCCGAAGGCTGTTGATTCGCTGATGCGTCTCGACCTGCCGGCGGACGTCAACATCGAAATCAAGCTTTAAGGGGAGGTGGCGAGAAAACTATGACCGCAACCCGCAATGTTAAGGGCCTGCTGGGCACGAAGCTCGGCATGACCCAGGTTTGGGACGAGAACAACAACCTGATCCCTGTCACCGTCGTGCAGGCTGATAGCAACGTTGTCACCCAGCTTCGCAACGCTGACCGCGATGGCTACACCGCAGTTCAGATCGGCTACGGCCAGATCGATCCGCGCAAGGTAACCAAGCCACTGGCAGGTCACTTCGAAGCTGCAGGCGTGACCCCACGTCGTCACCTGGTAGAGCTGCGCACCGCAGACGCTGCCGAGTACGCAGCTGGCCAGGAATTGTCCGTAGAGCTCTTCGAAGCCGGCCAGAAGGTCGACGTCGTTGGCACCTCCAAGGGCAAGGGCTTCGCCGGCGTTATGAAGCGTCACAACTTCGCTGGCGTCTCCGCTTCGCACGGTGCTCACAAGAACCACCGTAAGCCAGGTTCCATCGGCGGCGCATCGACCCCAGGTCGCGTTTTCCGTGGACAGAAGATGGCCGGTCGCATGGGTGCTGAGCGTGTAACGACTCAGAACCTGACCATCCACGCCATCGACGCTGAGAAGAACCTCCTGCTGATCAAGGGTGCCGTTCCAGGCGCCCGCGGCCGCGTCGTCCTCGTACGCACCGCCGTGAAGGGAGCATAAGTAAATGACCAAGGCACTTAACGTCGAACTGCCTGCAGAGATCTTCGACGTACAGACCAACGTCCCGCTGCTGCACCAGGTTGTCGTTGCACAGCTGGCTGCTGCCCGTCAGGGTACCCACAAGGTCAAGGACCGCTCCGAGGTTTCGGGTGCAGGTCGCAAGCCGTTCAAGCAGAAGGGTACCGGCCGCGCCCGTCAGGGTTCGATCCGCGCTCCTCACATGACCGGTGGCGGCATCGTCCACGGCCCAACCCCGCGCGACTACTCGCAGCGTACCCCGAAGAAGATGAAGGCTGCTGCACTGCGCGGCGCCCTGTCGGATCGCGCACGCTTCGATCGCGTCCACGTCATTGAAAACCTGGTTGCCGGTGAAACCCCGTCGACCAAGGAAGCACTGGCAACCCTGCGTTCGCTGACCGAGCGCAAGAACCTGCTTGTCGTCATCGATCGCGCCAACGATGTTGCTGCACTCTCCGTGCGCAACCTCGCCGCTGTGCACGTTCTGTACGTCGACCAGCTGAACACCTACGATGTTCTGGTTTCGGATGACGTAGTCTTCACCAAGGCTGCATTCGATGCCCTGGTCCAGAAGGAGGAAGCCAAGTGAGCACCTTCTCCAAGGCTCCACACGACGTGGTCATCGCACCGGTCGTATCGGAAAAGAGCTACGGTCTGATCGACGAAGGCAAGTACACCTTCCTGGTCGACCCGCGTTCGAACAAGTCGGAAATCAAGAATGCCGTTGAAGCGATCTTCAACGTCAAGGTTGATTCCGTGAACACCATCAACCGTACTGGTAAGCGCAAGCGCACCAAGTTCGGGTGGGGTGCACGCAAGGCTACCAAGCGTGCAATCATCACCCTCAAGGACGGTTCGATTGACATCTTCGGCGGTCCGCTTTCCTAAGCGGAGACCACTTTAACGAGGAATAGAATAAATGGGAATTCGTAAGTTTAAGCCGACTACCCCGGGCCTGCGCGGCTCGTCGGTAGCCGACTTCGCAGAAATCACCCGATCGACTCCGGAAAAGTCGCTGGTTCGCCCGCTCACCAAGAGCGGTGGCCGTAACAACTCCGGTAAGATCACCACCCGACACAAGGGTGGCGGACACAAGCGCGCATACCGCGTGATCGACTTCCGTCGTCACGACAAGGACGGCGTTCCGGCAAAGGTTGCTCACATCGAGTACGACCCGAACCGTACCGCTCGTATCGCCCTGCTCCACTACGTGGACGGCACCAAGCGCTACATCGTCGCACCGAACAACCTCAACCAGGGTGACACCGTTGAGGCCGGTCCGAACGCTGACATCAAGCCAGGCAACAACCTGCCGCTGCGTAACATCCCGGTTGGTACCGTGATTCACGCTGTGGAGCTCCGCCCAGGCGGCGGCGCCAAGATGGCTCGTTCCGCTGGTGCTTCGATCCAGCTGGTAGCCCGTGAGGGTCGCTTCGCCCAGCTGCGTCTGCCTTCCGGCGAAATCCGCAACGTTGATGTGCGCTGCCGCGCAACCATCGGCGAAGTTGGCAATGCCGAGCAGATCAACATCAACTGGGGCAAGGCCGGCCGCATGCGCTGGAAGGGCGTTCGCCCAACCGTGCGTGGTGTAGCCATGAACCCGATCGACCACCCACACGGTGGCGGTGAGGGTAAGACCTCCGGTGGTCGCCACCCGGTCAACCCTAACGGTAAGCGTGAAGGACGCACCCGTCGTCCGAACAAGGAAAGCGACAAGCTCATTGTGCGTCGTCGCAAGACCGGCAAGAACAAGCGATAGGAGCCTGGAAACATGCCACGCAGCCTGAAGAAAGGCCCCTTCGTCGATCAGCACCTGTTCCTGAAGGTCGTTGCTGAAAACGAAAAGGGCACCAAGAACGTCATCAAGACGTGGTCCCGCCGTTCGATGATCATCCCGGACATGCTGGGACACACCATCGCCGTGCACGACGGTCGCAAGCACATTCCTGTGTTCGTTACCGAATCCATGGTTGGTCACAAGCTCGGTGAGTTTGCTCCAACCCGCACGTTCCGTGGCCACGTAAAGGACGACAAGAAGGGCAAATCGCTTAGCACTTCTTCGATAGACGAGAGAAGGATAGCAATGGAAGCCAAGGCAATTGCGCGTCACATCCGCGTAACGCCTATGAAGGCCCGGCGCGTCGTCAACCTTGTTCGTGGTCTGCAGACCAACGAAGCACTGGCCATTCTGAAGTTCGCCCCACAGGCAGCTTCGGAGCCGGTATACAAGGTTGTCGCATCGGCAGTGGCTAACGCCCGTGCCGCCGCGGACCGCGCAGGTGAAGCATTCAATGAGGACGAGCTGATTATCAGCGAGGCGTTTGTTGACGAAGGCCCGACCATGAAGCGGTTCCAGCCGCGAGCTCAGGGTCGCGCATTCCAGATCAAGAAGCGCACCAGCCACGTGACTGTGGTTGTTTCAACCCCTAAGAAGGGTGGGGAGAACTAAATGGGACAGAAGGTAAACCCGAACGGTTTCCGTCTCGGCATCACCACTGACCACGTGTCGCACTGGTTCGCTGATTCCAGCAAGCCAGGTCAGCGTTACAAGGATTACGTGAAGGAAGACGTACAGATCCGTGCGCTCCTCTCCGACGGCATGGACCGCGCCGGCATCGCCCGCGTTGAGATCGAACGTACCCGTGACCGCGTGCGTGTGGATATCCACACCGCTCGTCCGGGCATCGTTATCGGTCGTCGCGGCGCCGAAGCCGACCGCATTCGCGGCGAGCTCGAAAAGCTCACCAAGAAGCAGGTTCAGCTGAACATCCTCGAGGTCAAGAACCCTGACATGGAGGCCCAGCTGGTCGCCCAGGGCATCGCCGAGCAGCTTGCTTCCCGCGTGGCTTTCCGCCGTGCGATGAAGAAGGCAATGCAGTCGGCAATGCGTGCAGGTGCCAAGGGCATCCGCGTGCAGTGCTCCGGTCGTCTGGGCGGTGCAGAAATGTCCCGCAAGGAGTTCTACCGCGAAGGCCGTGTGCCGCTGCACACCCTGCGCGCGAACATCGACTTCGGCAAGTTCGAAGCCAAGACCACCTTCGGCCGTATCGGCGTGAAGGTCTGGATCTACAAGGGTGACGTCACCGCCAAGGAACTGGCTGCACAGCAGGCTGCTGCTGCTCCAGCTCGCGGCGGCCGCGGCGGCAACGATCGTCCACGTGGTGGAGAGCGTCGTCGTCGTAACGACCGCAACAAGGGCGCTGCAGCTCCGGCTGCGGAAGGAGGAGAGGCTTAAATGCTTATCCCACGTCGAGTAAAGTTCCGCAAGCAGCACCACCCGAAGCGTTCGGGTGCTGCAAAGGGCGGCACCACCGTAGCATTCGGTGATTACGGTATTCAGGCGTTGACCCCGGCTTACGTGACTAACCGTCAGATCGAGGCCGCTCGTATCGCCATGACCCGTTACATCAAGCGTGGCGGTAAGGTGTGGATCAACATCTACCCAGACCGTCCGCTGACCAAGAAGCCAGCCGAAACCCGCATGGGTTCCGGTAAGGGTTCGCCGGAGTGGTGGGTCGCCAACGTCAAGCCAGGACGAGTCATGTTTGAACTCGGTGGCGTCAGTGAAGAGGTAGCTCGTGAGGCCCTGCGTCTCGCGATCCATAAGCTGCCGATGAAGGCACGCATCGTGCGTCGTGAAGGTGGTGAATAGGGATGTCTATCGGTTCTAAGGACCTTAGCATTGAGTCCCTGGACGGCTTCGATACTCCTCGTCTGAACGAGGAATTGAAGAAGGCCAAGGCAGAACTGTTCAACCTGCGTTTCCAGTCGGCCACCGGCCAGCTGGAATCCCACGGTAACCTGAAGTCCATCAAGCGCGACATCGCCCGCATCTACACGGTGCTGCGCGAACGCGAGCTGGGTATTCGTCAGGATGTCGTCGTCCCGGTTGAAGAAACCAAGAAGGACTCCAAGTAATGAGCGAGAAGGAGAACGGTGTGGCTGACGCAACCGAGCGCAACGACCGCAAGACCCTCCGTGGTTACGTGGTTTCCGACAAGATGCAGAAGACCATCGTCGTTGACGTTGAGGACCGTGTGAAGCACGCCCTCTACGGCAAGGTCATGCGTCGCAACAAGAACGTGAAGGCTCACGACGAGAACAACGAAGCCGGCATCGGCGACTTGGTTGTTATCGCTGAGACCCGCCCGCTGTCTGCTGACAAGCACTGGCGTCTGGTCGAGATCGTCGAGAAGGCTAAGTAAGCTTTCTTGGTGATTTCACGGATAACGTGAATTGCACAAAACGCCCCGAACACTTCGAAAGAAGAGTTCGGGGCGTTTTTGCGTACCCGGAAGAACCTGGACATCATGGCCGAGACCGCGATTCTGTGCAACCATGCCTCATGGCACAGATACAGTACCTCCGTCCCGAGGGGCTCGTCCGCTCACCGGCCTTCAGCCACGCCGCGGTCGTTCCACCCGGGATGGCCACGATCTACCTGGGCGGACAAAACGCGGTAGACGCGCAGGGACAGCTGGTAGGCGCAGGGGACATCGCAGCGCAGGCCGCGCAGGCGATGGACAATGCCGGCACCGCGCTGACTGCCGCAGGGGCGCAGTTGGTCGACGTGGTCCAGTGGACGGTGGTGATGCTCCAGGGCTGCGACGTCAACGCCGCCTACGGCGCCATCGCTCCACGGCTTGTCCGGGATGATCCGCCTCTGGTGGTGGCCAGCATGGTTGCTGGACTGGGAATGCCCGGCGCGATGATTGAGATCAGCGCCATCGCCGCCATCCAGCCCTGACCCCCGCTCAACAATTGTGCGCCGAGTCCCGCGCACCATGCCGCTCATGATTCGTTCTCGGACTGCGGGCCTGCGGACTGGCTGTGCGCACGGTAGGTGCTGGGACTGAATCCAAGGATTCTCCGGAAATCCGCGGCCAGGTGCGCTTGATCCGTATACCGCAGCTCGGCGGCGATCTGGGCGATGGAAGCCGACGGGTTCTCCCGTACCCGCTGGGCTGCTTCCTGCAGGCGGTATCTGCGGATCACCGCTAAAGGCGGCAAGCCCACATAGCGAAGCGAGAGCCGCTGCAGGCTCCGGACGCTGAATCCCAAGGCTTCGGCAACCTGCTCGACGCTGACGGCGCTGCGGGTGGCCGCGACGTAGTCGATAAATTCATTCGCGCGCAGCCCGTTTGCATCAGGGGCGGGGCACGAGCGCGTGAACCACGCACCGAGCGCCCGAGCACTCTCCGGATTAGCCGCAGGACCGTTGCGCTTTCCCAGGATGCGGCTGATGTCCTGCAACAGTTCCGGGGTCTCGAAGCCGACTTCGCGATCGATCAGCGTCGCGGGGGACAGCGCCAGGGCGGTTGCCGCAGCGGGCCGAAGCAAGGCGGCCACGGCCCAGCCCTTGCCGGCCAGATCCCGGTGGGATGCCGCCGAGGCTGGTCCGGAGAGCGTCACGCCTTCCCGCTGCACCACCAGATTCATCAGCGGGAAGGGGAGCAGCTGCTGCCGCGAGGTCCGGCCTGCGGCGATATCCCAGTGCACCAGCCAGAACCAGCCGACCAGGTCCTTCAACTCGGGCGGCGGGAGAATGCGTTCGAACTGGGGGAGCCGCGCCGGGTACAAGACACCCCGGCGATCACGTTCATCCGCCACCAGCCACCGCCTTGAAGTCGTCGCGTATTTACAAGTCCAAGGGTGCCACAGGGGAATACCGTGGTGGTATGAAAACAGAGAATGAATCAACCCGGGGCGTCACTGGCAAGCACACCACCGACGGGGTGCCTCAACCGTCATGGGCGGGGTTCTCGCGCATGCCGAGATCGATTTCGGGCAAGGACACCTGCAGATCGGTGAACCGAGCCCGGAGTACGGCCTCGTACCGCCGCCTGCCGCGCCGAACGCCTGCTATTCGATGGGGCTGTACTGCCAGGACGTCGATGTGGTCCTCGCCAAGGCAGTCCAGGCCGGGGCAACTATCCGCGAACCGGCAACAAATTTCGTCTCGGGGGACCGTTTCGCGTCCATCATCGATCCCTTCGGCATCCGCTGGTCGATCCTCAGCCGCGTGGAGGACCTGTCCGAAGAAGAAAGCGCACAGCGAGTAGCCCAATGGGCCGCAGAGCAATAGGGACACGCCAACGCTAGCGGGTCCGTGCACGCTCACCGCGTAGTCTCGAGGCATGGAGCGCACTCGGACGACAACCAAACATCGCTGGGCGTGGTCGCTGGTGCTGACGGCAAGCATACTCGTCGCGGTTCTGGTCTGGCTCCCTTGGCTTGGTGGCGGTTGGATCCCCAAACTGCAGGCCTTCGGACTGTGGTTGCTGGTGTTGCCGCTGGCCCTCGGCCTCATCGCCCTTTTTCAACGCCGCTGGGCGGTAGCCGCCGTGCTGTGCACCTGCCTGCTTGCCGGCTCCGCGGCCAGCATCAACCCGCAGGTGCCTCCGGCGTCCACCGACGCGGGCGGTGCAACGCTGACAGTCATGTCCTTCAACGCGCTCAAGGCCGGCGCGGACCCTGATGCCCTGGCCGAGGCGATCCGGCAGGCCGACCCCGACGTGCTGGTGCTGGTGGAAACCAGCGAGCCGCTGCATGCCGCCCTGGCTCGGCGAGGTGCCATAGCTGCATTGAAATTCCGGAGCGCGCAGGCACCGGCCGGCGGAGAACGGGATACCGTGATCTTCTCCCGTTATCCGCTCACGGAACGCAGCGAGGAGCTGGCCAGCGCCGCAACAGGATGGTATTCGCTTCCCGTCGCTGAGCTCCAGCTGCCTCAGGGATCGATCACAGTGGCAGGCATCCACATCTTCCCGCCGCTGCATGACGCCACGCGGTGGAACCAGGGCCTGGAAGCCCTCGCACAGTGGTCGCAACAAGAGCATGGAACACCGGTGATCCTTGCCGGGGACTTCAACGCGGTCCGCGCCCACCCGCAGTACCGCCGAGCGACCACCGGTTTCACCGAGTCGTCGGGCCTGTGGCCCAACACGTCATGGCCAGCACTGGGGAAGGTGCCGGCAGTCATTGAGATTGATCATATTCTGGTCAAGGATGCCGCCGCCCAGAGGTTCGAAACCAGTGCCATCAAGGGTTCGGATCATCTGGGTGTGGTGTCCGAGCTGATGATCAATCCTTGATTTTCCGCGGATCTTCTTCCTGTCCGATGTGACCAACAACGCGTCTTTCGGCCCTACCACACCATTTCGGTTTCGCGCCACTCTAGGCTAAACTTAAGAATCTGTGCGCATCATGTTCGGGGACTATCCACCTTCGGCCTGATGCAGTGCGGCCGGAAATCAATTCCGCGGCACACACAGCCTCGATATTTTACGCCTCGGCCCTGCCGCCAATTGGGATCAGCATTCGGTGCGCCCGCGTCGGTGGGGGTAAGCGATCGTATCGTGGAGACCATATCCGTTCCGCAAGGCTCATTTATGAGAACCAGCGAGACGACAGGAGTAAGAAGTGATTCAGCAGGAGTCGCGACTCAAGGTTGCCGATAACACCGGTGCTAAGGAAATCCTTACCATTCGTGTTCTGGGCGGCTCGAAGCGTCGCTACGCAAGCATCGGCGACACCATCGTCGCAACCGTCAAGGATGCAATCCCTGGCGGCAACGTAAAGAAGGGCGACGTCGTCAAGGCTGTCGTCGTTCGCACCAAGAAGGAAATCCGTCGCGCCGACGGTTCCTACATCAAGTTCGACGAGAACGCTGCAGTCATCCTCAAGGGTGACGCTGCCGATCCTCGTGGAACTCGTATCTTCGGCCCAGTGGGTCGTGAGCTTCGCGACAAGAAGTTCATGAAGATCGTTTCCCTGGCTCCGGAGGTGCTGTAAGCATGGGCGCAAAGATCAAGAAGGGTGACCTGGTTCAGGTCATCGCCGGTAAGGAACGTGGCAAGCAGGGCAAGGTCCTGAAGGTCATCACTGAGACCAACCGCGTGCTGGTTGAGGGCGTTAACCGCGTCACCAAGCACACCAAGGCTGGCCAGACCGAGCGCGGCACCCAGACTGGCGGCATCGAGGTTGTTGAAGCTCCAGTACACGTTTCGAACGTTGCTGTGGTTGATCCAGAAACCAAGAAGCCAACCCGCGTTGGTTTCCGCGAGGAAACCGTAGAAAAGAACGGCGTGTCCAAGACTGTACGCGTACGTTACGCCAAGGCTTCCGGAAAGGATCTGTAATGACTGAAGCAGCCACCAAGATCCAGCCACGTCTGCGCGCTAAGTACGCAGCTGACATCCGCCCTGCCCTGCAGGAGCAGTTCAACTACGCCAACCCGATGCAGGTTCCTAACCTGACCAAGGTTGTCGTGAACATGGGTGTTGGCGAAGCAGCCAAGGATTCGAAGCTCATTGAAGGCGCCGTACGCGATCTGACCGCTATCACCGGTCAGAAGCCAGTGGTTACCCGTGCCCGCAAGTCGATCGCCCAGTTCAAGCTGCGCGAAGGCATGCCGATCGGTACCCACACCACCCTGCGTAACGATCGCATGTGGGAATTCGTTGATCGCCTGATCACCCTGGCACTGCCTCGTATCCGCGACTTCCGCGGCCTGAGCGACCGCCAGTTCGATGGCAATGGCAACTACACTTTCGGTCTGACCGAACAGTCGATGTTCCATGAAATCGATCAGGACAAGATCGATCGCGTGCGCGGCATGGACATCACTGTGGTGACCACCGCCAAGACTGACGATGAAGGCCGCGCCTTGCTCAAGGCTCTGGGCTTCCCGTTCAAGACCAACAACTAATCTCACTACGTTACAGGTCCGCAAAGGAAACCGTAACGAGGAAGGGCTGAAGCCCACATGTCTATGACAGATCCAGTCGCAGATATGCTGACTCGACTGCGCAACGCCAACTCGGCTTACCACGACACTGTGTCGATGCCGTCGAGCAAGCTCAAGCTGCGCATTGCCAACATCTTGAAGGAACAGGGCTACATTGCCTCCTTCGAGGAAGAGGCTGCCGAAGTCGGCAAGAAGCTGACCATCACTTTGAAGTACGGCCCATCGCGCGAGCGTTCGATCGCCGGCGTACGTCGTATCTCCAAGCCAGGCCTGCGTGTATACGCAAAGTCCACCAACCTGCCTCACGTGCTCGGTGGTCTTGGCATCGCAATCCTGTCCACCTCCTCCGGTCTGCTTACCGACCGTCAGGCTGCAAAGAAGGGCGTGGGTGGGGAAGTCCTCGCCTACGTCTGGTAACGGGAAGGGAAGGAAAACACTATGTCACGTATTGGACGTCTTCCGATCACCGTTCCTGCCAACGTTGAACTGAATGTCGATGGCCAGCTGGTCACCGTCAAGGGCCCGAAGGGTGAGCTTTCGCTGACCGTTTCGGCTCCGATCACCGTTGCCAAGGACGAGAACACCGTTACCGTCTCCCGTCCGAACGACGGCCGCGAGGCCCGTTCGCTGCACGGTCTGACCCGTACCCTGATCAACAACCTGATCATCGGTGTCACCGAGGGCTACGAGAAGAAGCTCGAAATCCACGGTACCGGCTACCGCGTTCAGGCCAAGGGCAACTCCCTTGAGCTTGCTCTGGGTTACTCCCACCCGGTTAGCGTTGACGCCCCTGAGGGCATCACCCTGACCGTTGAGGGCAACAACAAGATCACCGTTGCTGGCATCGACAAGCAGCACGTCGGTGAGGTTGCTGCTAACATCCGCAAGCTGCGCAAGACCGAGCCTTACAAGGGCAAGGGCATCCGATACGCCGGCGAGCGTATCCTGCGCAAGGCTGGAAAGGCTGGTAAGTAATCATGGCTATCGGAATCAAGGGCAAGAGCAAGTCCGCTCAGCGCGGTCGTCGTCACCTGCGTGTGCGCAAGCGCATCACCGGTACCGAGGCCCGTCCACGCCTGGTCATCAACCGCTCGGCTCGTCACATGTTCGTTCAGATCGTGGACGACTCGAAGGGTCTGACCCTGGCCAGCGCTTCGACCATGGAAGCAGATCTTCGCGCAAGCGATGCAGACAAGACCGCAAAGTCCAAGCGCGTTGGCGAGCTCGTTGCAGAGCGTGCCAAGGCAGCCGGCATTGAGGCTGTTGTATTCGACCGCGGCGGCAACAAGTACCACGGTCGCGTGGCTGCTGTTGCTGACGGCGCACGTGAAGGTGGGCTGGCACTGTGAGCGAAGCAACCAACAAGAAGGAAACTCAGGTGTCTGAAGCTACTGAGGCAGTCGAGACTGCAGCTGCTCCCGCTACCGAGAACACCGGATCCCGCCGTGGCGAGGGTCGCGGTCGTGGCGAAGGCCGCGGTCGTGGTGAAGGTCGTGGCCGCGGTCGCGATCAGAAGGATAACCGCAACGAAGACAAGGACAAGTTCCTTGAGCGCGTTGTAGCTATCAACCGCGTCTCCAAGGTCGTCAAGGGTGGTCGTCGCTTCAGCTTCACCGCTCTGGTAGTCGTCGGTGACGGCAACGGCATGGTCGGCGTCGGCTACGGCAAGGCCAAGGAAGTTCCTGCTGCTATCGCCAAGGGCGTTGAAGAGGCCAAGAAGTCCTTCTTCCGCGTTCCACGCGTTGGCACCACCATCCCGCACCTGGTCAAGGGCGAGGCCGCCGCTGGCGTTGTCTTGCTCCGTCCAGCCGCTCCGGGTACCGGCGTTATCGCCGGTGGTCCAGTGCGCGCCGTGCTGGAGTGCGCAGGCATCCATGACATCCTGTCGAAGTCGATGGGTTCGCAGAACCAGATCAACATCGTTCAGGGCACCATTGCCGCACTGAAGGCTCTGGAAGAGCCTCAGGCTGTTGCAGCTCGCCGCGGTCTTCCGCTGGACGAGGTTGCACCGGCAGCAATGCTGCGTCACATCCAGACCCAGAAGGCAGGTGCTTAATTCAATGGCTAAGAACATTGTTCCAAGCGATGCCCAGCTGGAAATCACCCAGATCAAGTCCATCATCGGTGGTAACCAGGTACAGCGCGACGTTGTTCGCTCGCTGGGCCTGAAGCGCATCGGACACACCGTTGTCCGCTCCGCTGACCCTGTGACTGTCGGCATGGTCAACAAGGTCCCACACCTGCTGAAGGTTGAGGAGGCGAAGTAAAGATGGCTCAGAAGGAAAACGCACTTAAGGTACACCACCTGCGTCCAGCTGAAGGTGCCAAGACCGCCAAGACCCGTGTTGGTCGTGGTGAGGCATCGAAGGGTAAGACCGCCGGTCGCGGTACCAAGGGTACCAAGGCTCGTTACCAGGTGAAGGCAGGCTTCGCAGGTGGACAGCTTCCGCTGCACATGCGTCTGCCAAAGCTGCGCGGCTTCAAGAACCCGTTCCGCGTCGAGTTCCAGGTCGTGAACCTGGACAAGATCTCGGAGCTGTTCCCAGAGGGTGGCGAAGTCACCGTCGAGGCACTCGTTGCCAAGGGCGCTGTTCGCAAGAACCAGCCCGTCAAGGTGCTGGGCACCGGCGAGATCTCGGTCAAGGTCGACGTGAAGGTTGATGCCTTCTCGACTTCCGCAGCTGAGAAGATCGCTGCTGCCGGCGGCTCGGCAAACACCCTCTAATCCAGGGTCAAGCCAAGGCGAAGCCCCCGTTCACGTTGAGTTTTCAAAGTGAACGGGGGCTTTCCATTTCTCAAAGTTTTTCGGCTGACCGTCGGAAATTACTTCGCTGATATGGCAGTTCTTATTACAAATGAGAAATTCCGGGCATTTTCCGTGTCTTGTATTTGGCGCGGAGCTACCTCGGAACGCTAGAATCATTAGGTCGTAGTCGTATCTGGCTTAACGACTCAGGAACATACTTCAGGAGGACGCTTGTTCAGCGCCATAGCCCGAGTTTTTCGGACGCCTGATCTGCGCAACAAGTTGCTGTTCACGCTGGGGATCATCGCGATCTACCGTATCGGCGTATTCATCCCGACCCCGGGCATTGATTACAGCAACGTTCAGCAGTGTCTGGCAATGGGTGACACCACCGGTGGACTTTATTCATTTGTGAATCTGTTCAGTGGCGGCGCCCTGTTGCAGGTCTCCATCTTCGCGATGGGCATCATGCCGTACATCACGGCCGCCATCATCGTGCAGCTGCTTCGTGTGGTCATCCCGCACTTCGAGACCCTGCACAAGGAAGGCCAAGCCGGCCAAGGCAAGCTGACCCAGTACACGCGTTACCTCACCATCGCCTTGGCACTGCTGCAAGGCACCACCCTGGTGACCCTGGCCCGTACGGGCAACCTGTTCCCGAGCTGCAGCCTTCCGCTGGTTCCGGACGACAGCCTGATTGTTATCCTGCTGATGGTCATCACCCTCACCGCAGGCACCGGCCTGATCATGTGGATGGGCGAGCTGATCACCGAGCGCGGCATCGGCAACGGCATGTCGATCCTGATCTTCATCTCGATCGCCTCGGGCTTCCCGGCCTCGATGACCTCGATCCTGCAGACCCAGGGCTGGGTGACCTTCATCGGCGTCATCGCCATCGGCCTCGTCATCATCGGCCTGGTCGTGTTCGTGGAGCAGTCCCAGCGCCGTGTGCCGGTGCAGTACGCCAAGCGGACCATCGGTCGACGCACCGTGGGCGGCACCTCCACCTACATCCCGTTGAAGCTGAACATGGCCAACGTGATCCCGGTGATCTTCGCCAGCTCGATCCTGGCGCTGCCGCAGATGATCGTGCAGTTCAACCAGAACCCGGACGGCACGCTGCCGGAATGGGCGATGTGGCTGCAGACGCATTCCTCGACTTCCTCGCCGTGGTACATGCTGGTGTACACCTTGCTGACCATCGGCTTCACCTACTTCTACGTGGCCATCACCTTCAACCCTGTTGAGGTGGCTGACAACATGAAGAAGTACGGCGGCTTCATCCCGGGCATCCGGGCAGGCCGTCCGACTGCCGAGTACCTGCAGTACGTGATCTCACGCATCACGTTCCCAGGCTCGCTGTACTTGGCATTCGTCGCGTTGATTCCATTGATTGCTTTTGTGCTGATCAACGCAGACCAGAGTTTCCCATTCGGCGGTACCTCCATCATCATCATGGTTGGTGTTGGTCTTGAGACCGTCAAACAAATCAATGCTCAAATGCAGCAACGAAACTACGAAGGGCTACTGCGATGAGTCGACTGCTTATCATTGGACCGCCGGGTGCCGGCAAAGGAACCCAGGCCGTGAAGATCTCCGAGCGCCTGGAGATCCCCGCGATCTCCACCGGCGACATCTTCCGCGCGAACGTCAAGGGCGGCACCCCGCTGGGTATCGAAGCCAGCAAGTACATCGACAATGGCGACTTTGTACCTGATTCGGTCACCAACAACATGGTCGAAGACCGCCTGAACCAGGACGACGTGGCTACCGGCTTCCTGCTGGACGGCTACCCGCGCACCAGCGCACAGGTCGACGCGCTGGACGCAATGCTGGAGGCCAAGGGCATCGCCCTGGACGCAGTGCTGCAGCTGACCGCCGACGACGACGAGCTGGTGGCACGCCTGCTGAAGCGTGCAGAGATCGAAGGCCGCGCAGACGACACCGAAGACGTCATCCGCCACCGCCTGGGCCTGTACAACGCAGAGACCAAGATCGTGGTCGACCGCTACGAAGAGCGCGGCATTGTGCGCAAGGTCGACGGCATCGGCGCCATCGACGAGGTCACCGACCGCGTCATGGCCGCATTGAACGTCAACGCCTAAGCCACAAGCGTTTTCACGCGCAGGGACCGTGCACGGCAAGCCTTCGGGCTGGCGGCACGGTCCCTGTGCGATTTTTAGACTGAAGACTCGCACCCGAGCCGGCGCCCGCCGGCGGCGAGCAACCCGTGAACACCTAAGGGAGTTACCTTGGCACTTGGACAGCCGCGAATTGAGTACAAATCCAACTCGGAAATCCTGAAGATGCGCGAAGCCGGCCTGGTGCTGGCAGAGGCGCTGGATGAGGCCGTCGCCATGGCACGCCCGGGCGTCACCACCGCAGCCGTCGACAAGGTCTTCGCAAAGGTGCTTGAGCGCCACGGAGCGACCAGCAACTTCCTCGGCTACCACGGGTTCCCGGCGAACATCTGCGCCTCGGTCAACCACGAGGTTGTGCACGGCTTCCCGTCGGACTACGAGCTGAAGGACGGCGACGTGCTGAAGATCGACGGCGGCGCCATCGTGGACGGCTGGCACTCGGATTCTGCGCGCACCGTGCTCGTGGGCAAGAACATTGACCCAGCCGACCAGCGACTGAGCGACATCACCGAGCAGGCCATGTGGGCCGGCATCGCCGCCGCGGCCAAGGCCCGCTTCATCGGCCAGATCGGCACCGCCATCGACGACTACGTCACCAGCCAGCCGGGCGACGAGCTGGGCATCCTGGAGGACTACTGCGGCCACGGCATCGGTTCCGAGATGCACATGGCCCCGGACGTGCTGAACTACAACTCCGGCCACCGCGGCCCTCGGATTAAGCCGGGCATGGCCCTGGCCATCGAGCCGATGCTGGTCCGCGGCGGCATCGAGACCTCGGTGCTGGAGGACGACTGGACAGTGGTCACCAACGACAAGTCCAACGCCTCCCAGTGGGAGCACACCGTCGCCTTCACCATGGGCGGCATCTGGGTGCTCTCGGCGCATGACGGGGGAGAGGCCGGCCTGGCTCCGTTCGGCGTGGCCCCCTCGCCGATCCTCCCGTAGGGGATCTTTCGAGTGTGGATCCAGCACCCCGCGTTCACGCGGAGTGCTGGATCTAACAGTTTAAAACACGGCCCGAATTGGCGAAGGCCGTGGTGATGGCGTAGTGTTGTCTGTTGGTTCGTCATTTAAGTGCGCCCAAAACCCTAGGTTTGGGATGCGCCGGTGTCGGACTTGAACCAATTACTTGCTGAGGGAAACCAAAGCAACCAAAGTTAGCGGGGAAAATGGGCAAGAAGGAAGGTGTCATCCAGGTAGATGGACACGTGGTGCTCGCCACTATCTCGGGTAAGATGCGTCAGCACTACATTCGAATCCTCCCAGAGGACCGAGTGCAGGTTGAAATGAGCCCATACGACCTCAACCGAGGCCGTATCGTTTACCGCTACAAGTAAACAGCACTCTTTGACTTTCCCGGCGGACGTTGTGCGATTCATCGCAAAGCGCCCGCTAGAGGATTGTTCTTGGATAAGCTTTTTACTGCTCCACATTTAACTGCAACCGCAAGAGGAGTAAACCCTTGAAGGTTAACCCTAGCGTGAAGCCGATCTGCGACAAGTGCAAGGTGATTCGCCGCAATGGTCGCGTCATGGTGATCTGCGAGAATCCACGCCACAAGCAGCGTCAGGGCTAATTCCGTTTTTCGGGATATCCCACGCGTAGTCATTTAGGCAGTACCGCGGCAACCCAGGTTGCCGTTCACCCCCGGGTTCGGAGGCCGGGGCCGCGAGTAAATCGCGGAAGGTGCTGCTCCAGACCTCCGTTGGTTGAAAGGTAGCCACTTGGCTCGTTTAGCAGGCGTGGACATCCCACGCGAAAAGCGCGTAATCATCGCGCTGACTTACATCTACGGCGTGGGCAAGACCCGTGCAGAAGAGACCATCGCAGCAACCGGGATCTCCCCGGATACCCGCGTGAAGGATCTCACCGACGCTGAGCTCGTTCAGCTTCGTGACTTCATCGAAGGCACCTACAAGGTGGAAGGTGACCTGCGCCGCGAGGTTCAGGCCGACATCCGCCGCAAGGTTGAAATCGGATCCTACGAAGGTCTTCGTCACCGTAAGGGCCTGCCGGTCCGCGGTCAGCGCACCAAGACCAACGCTCGTACCCGTAAGGGCCCGAAGCGCACCGTAGCCGGTAAGAAGAAGACTCGCTAAATCTTAGCGGTCTAGTTCATAAACCTTTTTCGTAGGAGAAAAAATGCCCCCAAAGACTCGTGGAGCGGTACGTAAGCCGCGTCGCAAGGACAAAAAGAATATCGCGCAGGGTCAGGCGCATATCAAGAGCACCTTCAACAACACCATCGTTTCGATCACCGATCCGACTGGCGCTGTGATCTCGTGGGCTTCGGCCGGCGAGGTTGGCATGAAGGGCTCGCGTAAGTCGACCCCATACGCTGCCCAGATGGCTGCTGAGTCCGCTGCAAAGCGTGCACAGGAGCACGGCATGCGCAAGGTTGACGTTTTCGTCAAGGGCCCGGGCTCGGGACGCGAAACCGCGATCCGTTCGCTGCAGGCTGCTGGCCTTGAGGTTGGATCCATCCAGGATGTTTCCCCAAGCGCACACAACGGTTGCCGCCCATCGAAGCGTCGCCGCGTCTAATTGACTCGCTAGGCCAAGCCGTTTCCACCCCCGTGAGGCGTCATATAGCGGACGCTCGCTGAAAGGAAATGTAAGTGCTCATTACGCAGCGCCCAACCCTGACCGAAGAAGTAGTTGCCGAAAACCGCTCCCGTTTCGTTATCGAACCGTTGGAGCCAGGCTTTGGTTACACCCTAGGTAACTCGCTCCGCCGCACCCTGCTGTCCTCGATTCCTGGTGCATCCGTCACCAGCATTCGTATCGACGGCGTGCTGCACGAGTTCACCACCGTAGCCGGTGTCAAGGAAGACGTCACCGAACTGGTTCTGAACATCAAGAACCTGTCCGTGTCTTCCGAGCACGACGAGCCAGTCGTCGCCTACCTGCGCAAGCAGGGCCCAGGCGTCGTCACCGCAGCGGACATCACCCCGCCAGCCGGTGTGGAGTTCCACAACCCTGATCTGCACATCGCGACCCTGAACGCCAATGGCAAGTTCGATATGGAACTGACCATTGAGCGCGGCCGCGGTTATGTGTCTGCCGCTCAGAACAAGAGCGCTGATGGCGAGATCGGTCGCATCCCTGTGGATTCGATCTACTCCCCAGTGCTGAAGGTGACCTTCCGCGTGGAGGCCACCCGTGTTGAGCAGCGCACCGACTTCGATCGTTTGATCGTTGACGTGGAGACCAAGGAATCGATCACCCCGCGCGATGCAGTTGCATCCGCAGGTACCACCCTCGTTGAACTGTTCGGTTTGTTCCGCGAACTGAACACTGCAGCAGAGGGTATCGAAATCGGCCCATCGCCAACCGACGCAGCCCTGGCTGCCGACATGGCGTTGCCGATTGAGGATCTGGAACTCACCGTTCGTTCGTACAACTGCTTGAAGCGTGAGGGCATCCACTCTGTGGGTGAACTTGTCACTCGCTCCGAGGCCGACCTCATGGACATCCGCAACTTCGGCGCGAAGTCCATTGACGAAGTCAAGGCCAAGCTTGTTGAACTGGGTCTGGCCCTGAAGGATTCCCCTCCAGGCTTCGATCTGGCCGCTCGTAGCGCCATCGACGATGGCGACGACTACGACGAGGGTCTGTAAAGACCTGAGTCTCGCGACACACTACTTCATCCGTCCGCACGGTATGACCGTTCGGAACGGGTTATTCATCTAGGAGAACCACTATGCCTACCCCTACCAAGGGTCCGCGTCTCGGCGGCAGTGCAGCACATGAGCGACTGATCTTCGCTAACATGTCGGCACAGCTCTTCGAGAACAAGAAGATCACCACCACCCTGACCCGCGCCAAGCGTCTGCGTCCACACGCAGAGCGCTTGATCACCTTCGCAAAGCGCGGTGACCTGGCTTCGCGTCGTCGCGTCCAGTCCGTGATCGCTTCGCGTTCGCGCACCAACAAGTCGATCGTTCACGAACTGTTCGAGAACATCGCACCAGCCATGGCTGACCGCAACGGTGGCTACACCCGCATCACCAAGATCGGCAACCGCAAGGGCGACAACGCTCCTATGGCTGTCATCGAGCTCGTGATGGAGCCAGTTTCGCCTAAGCAGGCCGTCGTCAAGGAAGCCACCAAGGCTGCCGAGAAGGCTGCTGAAGCTACCGAAGAGGCCTAAGCCCTAGCGCTTAGCATCTTCGGCGCGTGAAGCGTCAAAAGATCCCCGGAATATCGTTCAGATATTCCGGGGATCTTTGTTTAAGCCCTGCCGTGCACTGGCTGATGCGAAACGGGAGGATGAACCAGTAGCGATTCACCCGCCCGTCCGCAATGGGTCCGCGGGATTGTTCGCCGGCAGGGCGGCCAGCCTAATCCAGTGCCGGCATGCTCGGGCAGGCCGTCGTCAGGTACGTCGAGGCTTCGGTGAACTCCGGCGTCTGGAATTCCTGCATCTTGGCGGCCATTGCCACCAGGTCAAGGCTGTCATCGCCCATGGCCTCCGCCATCTTGTTCGACAGATCCGCGGAGCGAGTCAGGGCGTCGGCGAGTTTCTCATCAGACGTCTTTCCCGCAGCATCCTTCATCACGGAAGCGAGCTCAGCGGTGGCATCCCTGAACTTGGACGCATCGCCCGTAGCGATGGCGGAACCCGCATCGGTCATCTTCTGCTTGAGGTTCTGTTCTTGCGCCTGGTCGTTGATGTAGTTGCAGGTTTCTTCGGTGGAGAGCTTGCCGCTGCAACCGGTCAGCACAGTGCCGGCAATAGCCAGTACTGCGGCGCTGGCAGAAATCTTTTTCAGCATGGGTTTCCTTAGCTTGGTGATGGGGAGAGCGAGTGCGGCCACCAGGGGACCTCTCGGCGTCCGATTAGTTTACCTTGGATAAATCCTGCACTTGTATTATTTCTACGCACGGCCGATCCAACGTGTCCAGGGCTTGAAGCGGAAATGACAGGGCTGCCGGAGGAGGGTGGCAGCAGGCGGGTGAACCGCGCCACCGGATTCGGTGAGATGAAAAGGCATTGCGCATAATGGTATTCATGAGTGCGCAGTCTGAATTATTTGATCCGATGGGAACCACAGCCTTGGGGGAGGCCCGGACCCCGGCATGGATCCGGATGCGCATGGTTCTCGGATATGACGGTGCAGCCTACAACGGGTGGGCCCGTCAACCCAATGTCACCGGCGTCCAGCAGCTTGTCGAAGAAGCACTGGAAATGCTGATCCGCCGGCGTGTTCGCGTGGTGGTCGCCGGCCGCACCGACGCAGGAGTGCATGCCCGCCGTCAGGTGGTCCACCTGGACTTGACCCAGGAGGAGTTCGACGGACTCCCGCGTCGATCTTCCCTGGAGCCCGGCCCTGCCTTGGTTCGCCGTATCAACGGCATCCTGGGGCGGCAGGATGGAGCCGTATGGGTGCATGAGGCAGAAGTGGCCCCGGACGGCTTCGACGCCCGGTTCTCCGCGTTGGCCCGCCGCTACTCGTACCGGATCGCCGATGGCATCCATCGCTGGGATCCGTTGACCCGCCACCTGACAACCTGGCACCGCGAGCCGCTGGACGTCGACGCGATGAACCGCGAAGCGCGGACAGTGCTCGGCCGCCATGACTTCTTGACCTACTGCAAACCTCGTCCCGATGCGACAACTATCCGCACTCTGCAGGAGTTCAGCTTCACCCGCACGGAGGACGGACTGATCCTCGCCCATCTGAAAGCGGACGCGTTCTGCCACAATATGGTCCGGGCGCTGATCGGCGCGGCCATGATGGTGGGTGACGGACGCGAGCAGCCTGGGTTCCTGGCGAGCCGCCTCGAGGAGATGGTCCGAGATTCCAAAACCAAGCTGGCCCATCCCCGGGCGCTGGTGCTCGAAGAGGTCTACTACCCGGACGCCGACCAGCTGGCTGCACGTGCGTTGCAGACCCGCGCCAAGCGCGAAGAGCATGACGTGGACCCGCGCGGAGCCGCTGCGGTCCAAAGCAGCGAAAACTGCGCCGATTAAGGGTGTTCTTACTCACCAGCACCGAGCATTTTTGGCCGGAAAGGCTTTAATCAGCTAAACTTTTATGAGTTGTGTATGTCCACGTTCGACACTACACGCCCAAGCGTGACGGCTTAGTTGCATAGTCGCTGGTCTGCTGGGCGCGCGAACAATCCTGGACGGCCGGTCTATATCAGTCCTCACCTGACGTACTGGTCCAAACACAAGAACAACACGACAGTGCTCGTCACCGGGGGATCTCACCGCTTCCGGCCAAGCGACTGTTTGACCAGAAACGAATCAACGTAAGGCAATTACTGTGCGTACGTACACCCCAAAGCCGGCTGATCAGACTCGTCAGTGGTTCGTCATCGACGCCACCGACGTAGTGCTCGGCCGCCTCGCCGTTCAGACCGCAACCCTGCTGCGCGGCAAGCATAAGCCAACCTATGCTCCACATATGGACATGGGCGACCACGTCATCATCATCAACGCCGAAAAGGTTGCTCTGACCGGCAAGAAGCTGCAGAACAAGCGCGCTTACCGTCACTCGGGCTTCCCGGGCGGCCTGAAGAGCATGAACTACGCCGACCTGCTGGAAAAGAACCCAGTGCTGGCTGTTGAGAAGGCCGTGCGTGGCATGATCCCTAAGAACAAGCTGTCTGCTGTTCAGATGTCCAAGCTGAAGGTTTACCGCGGCGCCGAGCACCCACACGCTGCTCAGGCTCCAAAGGCACTGGAAATCACCCAGGTCGCTCAGTAGTCCTGGCCCCGACAACAAACACTTAATAGGAGATTATCGTGGCTCAGAACGCTGAAGAAACCACTGAATTCGAAGGCGAGACCCCTTCGTCTTACACCACCGAGACCGCTGCCTCGACCGTTGTGGCCGAGACCGAGCGTGCTCCGCTGACCGTTCCAGGTGGAGCAGTTGGCCGTCGCAAGCAGGCTATCGCCCGCGTTCGCCTGATCCCAGGCTCCGGCAAGTGGACCGTCAACGGTCGCGAACTGGACGACTTCTTCCCGAACAAGCTGCACCAGCAGGATGTTAACGAGCCTTTCAAGGTTCTGGGTCTGGAAGGCGCATACGACGTTATCGCCCGCATCCACGGCGGCGGCATCTCCGGTCAGGCTGGCGCACTGCGCCTGGGCATCGCCCGTGCACTGAACGAGATCGACCGCGACGCTAACCGCCCAACCCTGAAGAAGGCCGGTTACCTGACCCGCGACGCACGCGTCATCGAGCGCAAGAAGGCTGGTCTCAAGAAGGCCCGCAAGGCTTCGCAGTTCTCGAAGCGCTAAACCTTACTTCGAGGTTTATCCAACGGCTCCACAACCCTTCGGGGTTTGTGGGGCCGTTGGCCGTTAACCGCCGGTTGAACGGCGCGGAATTCTTGGCAATCTTCGTAATTGGTAGCGCCCCGGGCACCGTGCAAGCCCGGTAAATCGAAGCGCAGGGCTTATGATTGATTACGATGGCAAGGTTATTTGGGACCGATGGGGTCCGAGGAAAAGCAAACGAATTGTTAACCCCCGAGCTGGCGATGGAACTCGCGCAGGCAGCTTCGGTGGTTTTGGGTTTGAGCCAGCCTGAGGACGGGCACAAACCAGTCGCTGTGGTAGCGAAGGATCCGCGTATCAGCGGCGACTTCCTCTCTGCCGCAATCGAAGCGGGTCTGGCCGCCTCCGGCGTCGACGTCAAGGACGCAGGCACGCTTCCCACCCCGGCCGCGGCCTTCCTGGTCGGCGACCTCGACGCAGACTTCGGCGTGATGATCTCCGCATCCCACAACGCCGCACCGGACAACGGCATCAAGTTCCTGGCCCGCGGCGGCAAGAAGCTTGACGACTCGCTGGAAGACGCCATCGAGGCATGCCTTAAGATGCCCAAGCCGCGTCCCGTCGGCGGAGAAGTCGGACGCGTCTCGCGCTTCGCAGATGCCGAGGACCGCTACATCGTGCACCTGCTGCAGTCCCTGCCCAACCGCCTGGACGGCCTGAAGGTCGTGCTGGACTGCGCCCACGGCGCGGCTTCGGGCTGCTCGCCGGAGGTCTTCAAGGCCGCCGGCGCACAGGTCATCGTGATCGGTGCGGAGCCGGACGGTATCAACATCAACGACGGCTATGGCTCCACCCACCTGGAGAAGCTGCAGGCCGCCGTGCTGGAAAACAAGGCAGACCTGGGCATCGCCCACGACGGCGACGCCGACCGCTGCCTGGCAGTGGACCACGAAGGCACCATCGTCGACGGCGACCAGATCATGGCCATCATGGCCATCGACATGAAGGAACGCGGCGAGCTGAAGGACAACACCCTGGTCGCCACCGTGATGAGCAACCTCGGTCTGAAGCTGGCCATGGAGGCTGCCGGCATCACCGTGAAGCAGACCGGCGTGGGCGACCGCTACGTGCTGGAAGGCATGCAGGAAGGCGACTACTCGCTGGGCGGCGAACAGTCCGGCCACGTCATCTTTAGCAAGTACGCCACCACCGGCGACGGCGTGCTCACCGGCCTGAACATCGCAGCGCGGGTCAAGGCCACCGGCAAGTCCCTGAAGGAACTTGCCTCGGTGCTGACCGTGCTTCCGCAGGTCCTGATCAACGTGCGCGGAGTGGACAAGGCCGCCGTGCCTGACTGCGAACCGCTGCAGCTGGATATCGAAGCCGCCGAAGCGCGTCTGGGCTCCACCGGACGCGTGCTGCTGCGCCCTTCCGGTACCGAGCCGGTAGTCCGCGTGATGGTCGAGGCCGCCACCCAGCAGCAGGCGCAGGCCGAAGCTGAGGCCTTGGCCGCATCCGTATTGGAGCATCTGGCGCTGGGTTAATGCCACGTTGATCTGGTGGACTAGCAAGTAGATCTTCAGTAAATTCTCACATCCCCGTAGCGTGTTCCCCAAGGGTTCGCACTGCGGGGATGTGGCATGCTGAAGAGAGAATTCGAAGTCAGGTCCCGCCTTGCGGCGAGGGCACGGACGAAAAGGGAGAGTCGTGACTCTACGCATCAGCGTTATCGGTACCGGTTATCTGGGAGCTACCCACGCAGCCTGCATGGCGGAACTGGGATATGAAGTCATCGGCCTCGATGTCGATGCCTCCAAGCTCAAGGCCCTGGCATCAGGGATCCTGCCCTTCCATGAACCGGGCCTGCCGGAGCTGCTGCGCAAGCACGTGGCCAGCGGACGGCTGCGCTTCACCGATTCCTACGCCGATGCCGCGGCCAACGCGGACATCCACTTCATCACCGTGGGCACGCCGCAGCGCGCCGATTCTCAATCGGCGGACATGAGCTACGTGGATGGCTCCGTCGACAGCTTGCTGGAGCACATCACCGGGCAGGCGCTGATTGTCGGCAAATCGACCGTACCGGTGGGCACCGCCCGCCGCCTGACCGAGCGCATCGCCGCCAAGGCGCTCCCCGGGAGCGAGGTCACTCTGGCCTGGAACCCGGAGTTCCTACGTGAGGGCTTCGCCGTCAAAGACACACTGACCCCCGACCGCCTGGTCTACGGACTGAGCGACACGGATCCGGAAGGCTTCGGCCTGCGCAAGATCCGCGAGGTCTACGCCCCGATCCTGGAACATGGCACGCCGGAAATCGTGACCGACCTTGAGACGGCGGAACTGGTCAAGGTCGCGGCCAACGCCTTCCTCGCTACCAAGATCTCATTCATCAACGCCTTTGCGGAGGTCACCGAAACAGTTGGCGGCGACATCAAGACCCTGGCCGATGCCATCGGCCACGACAGCCGCATTGGACGCCGCTTCCTGAATGCCGGGGTGGGCTTCGGTGGCGGCTGCCTGCCCAAGGACATCCGCGCGTTGCAGGCGCGCGTCTCGGAGCTCGGACTGAGCCACACCATGGGCTTCCTTGCCGAAGTGGACCAGATCAACCTGCGCCGCCGCGACCGCGTCGTTTCGCTGGCCTCCAGCATGCTGGGCAATGAGCTGGCAGGAAAGCACATCTGCGTACTGGGTGTGACCTTCAAGCCGGACAGCGACGACGTGCGAGATTCGCCGGCCCTGGACATCGCCGTGCGCCTGTACAACGCCGGTGCCGACGTCTCGGTCTACGACCCCCAGGGCAACAAGAACGCCGCGGGACGCTTCCCTCGCCTGCACTACGTGGACTCCTGGCAGGAGGCGGCCCAGGACACCGATATCGTCCTGCTGCTGACCGAATGGCAGGAATTCCGGGACCTGGATCCCGTGGAGCTCGGCAGCGTGGTTTCCAGCCGTGTGCTGATTGACGGGCGCAATGTGCTGGACCGTCCTACGTGGCGCGAAGCCGGCTGGACTATTACCGGGCCGGGGGAGTACTTCGAAGTCGTGAACACTGCCCCGGGCACGGCACAACTGCCTCTTCAGGTCTCGAACCAAGCATAGTTCTGCTGAATTGGGCCGTCCCTAACAGGGGGGGCGGCCATATTCATGTCCGGGTGATCACGCGGTTTTGTCGATGGTGGCACATTTCCAAGCACCGGTGGTCGGAAAATTTTCTGCTGTGCCTGCTACAAAGTCCTATTGTGTGTGCAACGGCCGTAGAATGCCCGACGGCGCCTTTATCCATG
>SMEN01000073.1_pt1 | contig 34300 bp, 30 predicted proteins | sample 2456271 | NCBI WGS metagenome assembly SMEN01 (sample SAMN10132593, study PRJNA489261) | soil metagenome | isolation source: day1 control-loamy sand soil ammended with raw manure from dairy cow... | place: USA | collected 2015-04-01 | reverse complement strand
CTGATTAACAGTGGTTAGGGTTTATATTCAGCGGAGAAAGAGGGATTCGAACCCCCGGACCTGTTACAGTCAACAGTTTTCAAGACTGCCGCATTCGACCACTCTGCCATTTCTCCTTGGTCTGTACTAACGATGTTTGTTTCATTATTACGAGTGCAAATATAGTAGCTTTTTATTTATTTGCAAGTATTTATTTAGAAAAAAAAACAATTTTTTTTATAATCGTTTACTGTTTAAATATTTAGCTTTTTGTTGATTTGATATTTCAACTCAAGAACTTTTAAATTCCAGAGTGAAAGTGTTTGTACAGCAACAATTTCAGCTTTGTTTTCTTCAATTACCAAAGAATCTCGAAATGTTTTTATGAACTGAGCCCAATTTTGACCTTTAGAATCTTCTAATAAAAAATAAAATCCGGCATCTCCAAATTTCTTTCCAGAAGATTCTAATTTTAATCCTCCATTTTTACTTACAATCGGATTTAAAATCACGGTTGCATTACCTTTTGGAAGTGGAAAAATAGCTTTTACGCAAGTTTTTCCGCTCGGAAGTTTACAAGTTCCATAAATACCTGAATAAACAACAACATTTGTATCAATCGTTTTTCTTAACCAAAAGGTATATTTTATTTGTTTTGTTTTAGAATCAAGTAATTGAATAATTTCACTATTTAATGTTTCTTTTTCTATATTGTTTTTAAGTGGCAAATTCAATTGATTGATGCGTTTACTAAATAAAACTTGAACTAATAATCCAAAAAACTTAAAAAAAGGATTCCATCTAACTTTGAAATTTAGTTCATAATTCGAAGTGTTTTCATAAAAATCAATAATCTTATCAGATAAAATTTCTAATTCATTTTCAGTCAAATTTAAATCTTTAAAACAGTTTATTAAACCTTGATTTTTTTGATTTCTTAGAATAATTAAATGTTCTTTATCTGCTAATTGATGTATGAAATCTTCTCCAATTCCATTTAAATTTCCAAACGGACCAAGTAACCAGTTTTCATCGTCAATATTGATTTTTCTTCCCCATAAAATCACCCATTGTTGCGTAAACCAATCTTGTATTTTTTGCGATGGATAAGCTAAATTCATTTTAGATTGTTTTGCTAAAATTACCTAAATAATTTGATTTTCCATTGTATTTTCCGAACTCAGCAATTGTTTCAAATCTCAAAGTTGTGAATTCAATATGAAAATCTTTTTTATCGCGTTCGTTCATAGCTTCGATGTGTCGTTTTGGTTTTTCCATCGAACTATGTCCAAAAACCATATTTGTCATTTCCTGTTTGTTTTTCCAAATAGAAAAAGTGGATATAGTTCTTGGAAACCGAATTGAAGCTGTTGAAAGTAAAGTTCCTTTATGGTCTCGTACTAACTTTTCTACTGGTTTTCCCCATTTGATGAATCTCGGAATTTCCAAAAATTTCATTCGTGCAATTGTAACAGCAACTACAGGTAATTTTTCATTTTCTGAACATAAACTTGTCGTATCAATTTTGAATTTGGATATTTTTCCCCATTGTCTAGTTAATAATAATCTAAGATGCCAACCTTTTGCTATTTTTTTTCCTAAACAATTCTGAGTTAAATAGTTGTCAATGTCCTTTTCACTTTCCCATTGTGCAAAAATAACAACTCTCCGAAATAATAATCTTTTTGGTGAAAAAACGGATGAACCTAAAATCATTTCTGTCATATATTCTGCATGAATTAATCCTTTGATATTTTTTGAATTCGGTTCAAAAAACATAAGTTTCAATGATGTACAAATTGGTAAAACCACTAAATGATAAGTGAATATAGACATTCGTTTTTATGTTAGAAATTCATTCTAAATATAAAAAAAAACACAAAACCGATTAGATTTTGTGTTCTATAAATTTATTAAAGTTTTATTATAAAGCTAATCCAGCAAATACCGCTGCAATAATCGCAGCCAAAAATATCATTAAAATAACTCCTAGTAAAGAAATAACTAAACCTGCAATTGCCATTCCTTTCGGATTTTTTGTTAATCCTATTATTGAACAAACTAAACCTCCAATCCAAACAATCCAGCTAATGAAATTTAAGAATGGAATAAAAGTAACAATAATTGCTGCAATTGATAAAATAAGACCTATTTGCCCCATTTTATTGGTTTGATTCATTTGTTGATTCATCATAAAAGTATTGAAATTTGAATTTTGTTGGGTATTAGTATTTTCTTGAATTGGTGAAGTTTCAACAATAGTTTCATTCACTTGAATAACAGATTCAGAAACAATCTCTTCAATTTCAACTTCAGTTTCGTTAATCGTTTCCTGAGCTATTTCTTCGCTATTTAAAGATTCTTCATTAAATATATTTTCAACAATCTCTGTCGTTTCTTGATTATCAAGATTTGATTCATTGTTGATGTTTTCGTCGTTTAATTCGTTTTCTTCTTTGTTCTCGTTCATAACTTTATTTTTTAGCTTTTTGTTTAATTAATTTCCATTCTTCTATTTCAATTGAATAATAATATATGTTATTATTTTCTTTAACTATTAAATTTTCTATTTCTGTATAAGAAAGACTTTCACAACCTGTCGGATATATATAAGGTTCAACAACTATTTTCCATTCCGATTTTGAATATGTATATGTAGCCATAATATATAAACAGCCATTCATTGGAGCTTGGAAAAAAGAAATTTCATCTTTTCGGTCGTTATTTAAATCACCTTCATTGACTAAAATTGCTTCACAACAACCAATCTTGATGGGTTTTATTTTTTGTTAGAAAACTGAATTTCATATTCATCTGGTTCTCCATCTTCTATCGGATTACCAAAACCTTGTTTTACTTTTACTAATAGAGCAGTTTCAATTTTACCATCTCCATTGAAATCACCTTTTATAATTTCTCCAATGCTATGATTCTTCTTGACTTTTTTAATGGTTGTTAATTGAAATAGACTTACGATTAGAATAAATAATACAATCTTATATATTTAAAAAATAATAATTTTCATAAAAATATAATTTTTTTTTAAAATTTTAATATTTAATATTTTTTATTTTTAGATTATTCATGAAGTAACTAATAGATAAGAAAATGTTGATTCAAAATTCATCTTTGAAAATTTAAGATTGCGACAAAGAATCTACTACTAAAGATTCCATAATTGAAGCTGATCCAAGAGCTAAAAAAAGATATATAAATATCACCAATATTGAAATAATCAAACCTGAAATAGCAAATCCTTTTTTTGGTTTTCTTAATCCAATTATTGAAAAAATCAAAGCTGAAATCAATAAAATCATATGCAGAATAGAAACAAAAATGAATATAAAAGAAATAAAGGAAAATACTGATATCCAAACTGTAATAAGCGCTACTATTGACATTATAAATCCTACAATTCCCATTGTGTTTGGTTTATTCATTTCGTGTTGTCTTTGTAAAGCTTCAATCGCATGAATGTGTTGTTGGTTTTGCATTTTTTTAAATTATATTTAAATGTTAATTGATTAAATTTTCGACGTTCTATAAATGAATTTTCTCATTATTCAAATTACAAATTCTTGATATGTGTAAAAATATAATATTTTATTAAATTAATTAACAGTTTTTATTGTTTTAATTATTTGAATTTTCTTAAATATATATTACAGTTTTATTTTTAGCTATATTTGTTTTAGAAAAATAAAGTGTTATGGAAATTTTCCTATTTATAATAATTGTCGTTTTACTTATAATTATATTGAGTAAGCAACAAAAAATCATTACAAATTTTCAAATCGAAATTCGAAATCTAAGTTTTAAACTAGATGATTTAAAAAATCAAATTGACTCAAAATTCAAGAATATTTCTGTAGAAGAAAAAGTTGTTTTTAAAGAAAAACCAATTGAATTTGAACCAATTCAGGAACAAAAAACGGAAGAAAAACCTATTATTGGCGATATTCGCGTTGATGATAATCAAGAAACTCAACCTGTTGTTTTAAAAGAAAAAGTCGCATCTGTCCCAATTGAAGAAATGAAACCTGAAATTGTTCAGCCAATTGTTCAACAAACAATCACTATTCAAACTGTTTCTCAAGAAAAACCTAAACCCGTTTTTGAACCACAACCTTATGTTCCAAAAAAATCTTGGTATGAAAATTTCAAAGAGAGAAATCCAGATTTAGAGAAATTTATTGGAGAAAATCTAATCAGTAAAATCGGGATTTTAATTTTGGTTTTAGGGATTAGTTTCTTTGTAAAATACGCCATTGATAAAGAATGGATAAACGAACCTGCTCGAGTTGGAATTGGAATTCTTGCTGGAGGAATTGTCATGGCTGTTGCACATCGATTACGAAAAAACTTTGCCGCTTTTAGTTCTGTTTTTGTAGCTGGTGCTGTCAGTATTTTCTATTTTACAATTGGAATTGCTTTTCACGATTATCAACTTTTTAGTCAAACTGCGGCGTTTATCATCATGGTTGTCATCACCATTTTTAGTGCTTTGGTTTCCGTATCGTACAATCGTAAAGAATTAGCAATATTAACCTTAATTGGTGGCTTTACCGTTCCGTTTATGGTTAGTACAGGTTCTGGAAATTATCAAGTTTTGTTTGGTTACATTGCAATTCTAAACATCGGAATGTTGATTATTTCATTCTATAAAAAATGGAATATCGTTACGTTATTGGCATTTATTTTCACTTCTATAATTTATGGTTCATGGTTTGTAATGGAGTTCTCTGAAAGTAAATTACCTTACCAAGGCGCGTTTGTTTTTGCAACTTTGATGTATGTGATTTTCAGTATTGCTGCTGTGATTAATAATGTTCGAAATAAAGGCGCTTTTTCTAAAATGGAATATGTAATAATGCTTGCAAATACTTTCTTTTATTTTGGAATGGGAGCAACTATTTTCCAAAATTGGCACGAAGAATTAAAAGGAGCTTTTACTATTTCTTTAGCGTTATATAATCTGATTTTCTCATTGGTTTTATATCGAAAATTTGGTGTAAAAAAGGATGCAATCTATTTTCTTTTAGGTTTAGCATTAACCTTTATCACATTGACAATTCCATTTCAGTTTAACGGAAACTACATTACTTTATTCTGGGCTTGTGAAGCTGTTTTATTGGTTTGGCTTTCGCAAAAATCAAAAATATCAACTTTCAGAATTGGAGCAATAGTCGTTCAGTTTTTGATGGTAATCAGTTTGATGTTAGATTGGACGCAAACCTATTCTTATTTTTCTGAAATTGTTTTACAACCCTTTTTAAATAAAATTTTCATAACTGGTTTACTTGCAATTGCTTCGTTTGTTGCAACTTATTTCTTATTGAAAAAAGAAACCGAACCGATGAAATTTTATTTCATTACAATTGAACCAAAACCTTATAAACGAATAGTTTTAGTTTGTTCAATTGTTATTGGATATTTAGTCGGAATGCTTGAAGTTGTTTATCAAACTAATGAATTTTATTCAAACGACGCATCGATTTTATCATATGCCGTAGTTTATCATTATGTGTTTACTACAATTTTGGTTTATTTCTTATTCAAGTTTAAAAATAAGGTCAACAACATTATGGCGTTGATTCTATCAGGAATTAATATTTTGTTCTATTTATTGATATTCCATCGATTAACATTTAATGAAATCAGTAGTAATTTATATTATAATTTCAATAGTAATTCAGCATTCATAGGTCATTATGTAATTTTGGTTTGTTTGGCATATTGTATATTCGCATTGTTGCAAAATCGTAAACAAGAAGCGATAAAATCGATTTTAGATACTAAAATTATGCTTTGGATTTTCGCTTTTTGTGTGACTTTTATTTTAAGCAATGAAATCATGGTACATGCGTTATTTTATTCATCAGATTATATAAAATCAATTGTTGCATCACAAAATGAAATAGCTGTTGCAACTGATTATGTTTCTGATTATGGCAAACAGCTTTCTTACGATGCTGAATTAATGTTGGTAAAAAAACGTGTTATTAAAGTTGGTTTTCCAATACTTTGGGGAATTCTTTCGTTTCTTTACTTAATCATCGGAATAAAAAAACAAATCAAACAATTACGAATTATTGCTTTGGCTTTATTGGGATTAACAATTGTAAAATTATTTATTTTTGACATCAATGTTTCCGGTCCAGGCCGAATTGTAGCTTTTATTTTATTAGGAATTTTAATACTTATCATTTCATTCGTTTATCAGAAATTAAGCAAAAAAGCTGCTGACGAATCTAAAAAACAACAAGATGAAAACATTTAATTTTTTTCTGTCTATCTTGATTTTTCAAGTTTCTTTTGGACAAGAATACCAAGGGAATATTAAATCCGTTTCTACAAATGGGTTACATGAAATTTTACTTTCTCCAGAAATCAGAACAGCTTCTGAAAATGATATTGCTCATATTCGAATTTTTGATACCAATAAGAAAGAAGTTCCTTATGTGTTTTTTGGAGGAAATTTCTCAGAATCAAGTGCGATTAATTTTCCAATTGTAGCAAAAGAATCTTTAAAGAATGTATCAACTTCTGTAATTCTTTCAAATGAAGAAGCCAAAAATATTGATAATTTGATTTTGAAAATTGCAAATACAGATGTAACCAAAAAATATAATATTTACGGAAGTAACGATAAAACCGAATGGTTTGGCTTGGTTAACAACCAAATAATTTCTGGATTAAATGATTCGAACGGAACTTCGGTTGAACGTTTGTTTTCTTTTCCGTTGAATAATTATACTTATTTAAAGTTTGAATTTATTGATAAAAATTCGTTGCCAATCAATATTTTGGATGCTAATTTATATTCGAATTCGATTTCAAATCAACCTAAAATTGAAATAGGTACTTTTCAAATTAAAGTGACTTCGAATAAAGAAAAAAAGCAGACTGAAATGGAAATTACTTTTCCTGAAGCGCAAGTGATAGATGAAATTAAGTTTTCTATTTTGGCTCCTAATTTCTATTTACGTGATGCAGAAATTTTGGTTAACAAAACACGTAAAGTAAAAAATCGAGATGAATCTTATCAAGAATTATTCAATAGTTTTCAGTTAGATTCAAAAAAAACAAATCAATTTCGAATCAATGAATTATTTGCAAAACAATTTACGATTGTAATTCACAATGCAGATAATCCAGAATTGACGATTAATAAACTTGAATTATTTCAAGACCAAAGCAGTCTAATTGCAGATTTAAAAAGTAATGAAAATTATACGATTATTGTTGATAATAAGTTGAATGCTCCAATTTATGATTTGGCTCAATCCGGAATTGATTTAGATGCAAAATATCCAACAACAAGTATTATTGATTTAGAGAAAATATCAAAGGTAGAACAAATTGTAACTCCTAAAAGCTTTTGGCAAACCTCTACTTTTATGTGGATTTGTATTGTTTTAGTTGTTTTGATTTTAGGATTTTTCTCACTTTCGATGATTAAAGATTTGGGAAAAGAGAAATAGTTTATTTTATGAAGATTTTTAATAAAATCCGATTATGAATTTTAATTCTAAAATTCTGTTTTATTTGATTTAGTGTTATAAAATTGAATTTATTTTTCCAAATAAGATTCAACCATTTTAATAATCTTAATTATCAATCACTATTTTTGATTGGATTTAAGATGGTTTAAATGATATAAAGTATTTTTTTATGACTTTTAACTAAAAATACTTATTATAATAAAAAAGTGGTCGAAACTTATATCAACCACTTTTTATTAATATTTAATTTCTTATTTCAATTTATCTTTTAAATAGAAACCTGTAATAGAATCTTTATTCTTTATAATTTCTTCAGGTGTTCCGGTTGCAATTAGATTTCCTCCATTTTCTCCACCTTCTGGGCCAATATCGATAATTTGATCCGCACATTTTATCAAATCTAAGTTATGTTCAATTACAATGATAGAATGTCCATTATCGATTAAATCATAAAAGGATTTTAATAATTTTTTGATGTCGTGAAAATGTAATCCTGTTGTGGGTTCGTCAAATACAAATAAAGTTCTTTCTTTGGTACTTCCTTTTCCTAAAAAAGTCGCTAATTTGATTCGCTGAGCTTCTCCACCAGATAATGTTGATGACGATTGTCCAAGTTTTACATAACCTAAACCAACGTCTTGTAAAGGTTTAATTTTCTGTGCGATTTTTGTTTGTAGTGTTTTTTCAAAAAAAGCAAAAGCATCATCGACTGTCATATTTAAAACATCATCAATGTTTTTACCTTCAAATTGTACTTCAAGAATTTCTTTCTTAAATCGCTTACCATTACAAACTTCACAAGGCAAATGAACATCTGCCATAAATTGCATTTCAATCGTAACAACACCTTCACCTTTACAAATTTCACAACGACCACCATCAACATTGAACGAAAAATGTTTTGGTTGATAATTTCTGATTTTAGAAAGTTGTTGTTTTGAAAGTAAATCACGAATATCGTCATACGCTTTCAAATACGTAATCGGATTTGAGCGAGAACTTTTTCCAATCGGATTTTGATCGATATATTCCAAATTTTTGATATGTGAGAATGAACCAACCATATCATTAAACTTACCTGGTTTATCAGCAGTACCGGTTAACTTTTTTTGTAAAGCTGGATATAAAATTTTCTTAACTAACGTACTTTTTCCACTACCAGAAACTCCAGTTATAACCGTTAAACAATCTAACGGAAAAACAACATCAATATTTTTTAAATTATTTTCACGTGCTCCCTTAATTTCAATGAAGTTTTTAAACGGACGACGTTGTTTTGGAACTTCAATTTTAAAATCTCCGTTTAAATATTTTGCTGTTAACGAATCTGATTTTAAAATTTCTTCATAGGTTCCTTGAGCAACTAATTCACCTCCAAAAGTACCAGCTTCTGGACCAATATCAATAATTTGATCGGCAGCTTTCATTACATCTTCATCGTGTTCAACAACGATAACTGTATTCCCAAGCTTTTTTAAATTCAATAAAACCTGTATTAGTTTTTCTGAATCTTTTGGATGTAAACCGATACTTGGTTCATCTAAAATATACATCGATCCAACCAAACTACTTCCTAATGAAGTTGCTAAATTAATACGTTGCGATTCACCACCAGATAATGAATTTGATGTTCTGTTTAGAGTTAAATAATTTAAACCAACTTCCGATAAAAACTCTAAACGATTGTTTATTTCGATTAATAAACGTTTAGCTACTTGCTGATCGTATTCGTTTAATTCTAAATTTTTGAAGAATTCACGTAAGTTTATAATTGGTAATTCGACTAAATCAGAAATCGATTTTGTAGCAATTTTCACATAATCAGCTTCTGGACGTAAACGTTTTCCGTTACAAGTTGTACATTTTGTTTTCCCTCGGTAACGAGAAAGTAAAACGCGGTTTTGAATTTTATAATTTTTTTCTTCAATTTCTTGAAAGAAATCATTTAATCCTGTAAAATATTTATTCCCTTTCCAAACTAATTCTTTCTGCTCAGCAGTTAATTGGTAAAAAGGTTTATGTATTGGAAAATCAAAATGGTGTGAATTATTAACCAATTGATCTCTAAACCAACTCATCGTTTCACCACGCCAAGGATAAATTGCATTTTCATAAACAGAAAGTGCCGTATTAGGAATCACTAAATCTTCATCAATTCCAATAATATTTCCATAACCGTCACAAGTTGGACAAGCTCCGTAAGGATTATTGAAACTAAACAAATGGATGTTAGGTTCTAAGAAAGAAATACCATCTAAATCAAAACGATTATTAAATTCCAATTGATTTCCTGTTCCAATTTCTCGTAAATACAAAGTTCCTTTACCTTCAAAAAAGGCAGTGTCAATTGCATCTGCCAAACGACTTAGAAAATCTTCATCATTTAGTTTGACAATTAAACGGTCAACGATTAAAAAAACAGATTTAAATTTAAATTTTTCGTTTTTAGAATCTTCAATAAATTCGTCCAAACGAATGGTTTCTTCATTGATTAACGCACGAGAAAATCCTTGTTGAAGTGCCATTTTCAATTGTTCAAAAATGGTTCTTTTTTCTGTTTTTTTAATTTCAGCAAGTAACATCCATTTTGAACCTTCATCAAAAGTTTTAATGGTATTGATTACATCCGAAACCGTGTGTTTCTTAACAATATTTCCAGAAATGGGCGAATAAGTGATTCCGATTCTAGAAAACAATAGTTTCAAATAATCATATATTTCAGTCGAAGTTCCAACCGTTGAACGCGCATTTGTTGTATTTACTTTTTGTTCAATTGCTATCGCTGGTGCAATACCTTTAATATATTCAACTTTTGGTTTATCAATTCTCCCCAAAAATTGACGCGCATAAGAAGATAAACTTTCAACATAACGTCTTTGACCTTCAGCATAAAGAGTATCAAAAGCTAAAGTTGATTTTCCAGAACCAGAAAGTCCTGTAATTACAACCATTTGATTTCTTGGAATGACAACATCTACATATTTTAAATTATGTAAATGCGCACCTTTTATAATTATGTTTTTCTTAGGATCTATCTCAGAAAAATCTATTTTTTTCATATAAATTAATATAAGCTACAAAGATAAGGATATTTTAAGTCTCACAAAATGATAAGTAATTCTATATTTTAATTCCAGAGATTTTTTTGTCCTTCGATAAATAGAAATCTTATTAATGATGTTTAAAAATATTATATAATTAAAAGTTTGAAATACAATCAGATATCAATTCAAGAATTACTATCATTAATATGAATTAACTTCTTCAATTGAAATGAAATTTGGTTAACATTAGAAGTTATATAAACATTTTCAAATTTTATTTTATACTTCAGAGAATGATGGTGAATAATTTAAAATGAAATTAGAATCTTTGTTTATACGTACAAAAAAAAACCTCGATTTTAGATCGAGGTTTTGATATGTTTAAATGTATTATTTACTTAAATACATTTTTCTTCTTGAATATAATTCGTAGAAAGCATCATCTTTTAAGCTATCGATGAATAAGATGCTTTCTCCTGTCGATTTCATTTCTGGTCCTAAGGCTTTGTTTACTTTAGGGAACTTGTTGAAAGAGAAAACAGGTTGTTTGATTGCGTATCCTTTTAATTGCGGGTTGAAAGTAAAGTCAGTAACTTTTGCTCCTAACATTACTTTTGTTGCGTAATTCACATAAGGTTCTCCATAAGCTTTAGCAATGAAAGGAACAGTACGAGAAGCACGTGGATTTGCTTCGATAATATAAACAGTATCGTCTTTGATTGCAAACTGAATGTTGATTAAACCTTTAGTTTTTAATGCAATTGCAATTTTCTTGGTGTGATCTTTAATTTGTTGGATTACGAATTCACCTAAATTAAACGGAGGTAAAGTTGCATTCGAATCTCCAGAGTGAACTCCACAAGGTTCGATATGTTCCATGATTCCGATAATGTAAACGTTTTCTCCGTCACAAATTGCATCAGCTTCAGCTTCGATTGCTCCAGCTAAATAATGATCTAAAAGAAGTTTATTTCCAGGAATCGATTTCAATAAATCAATAACGTGTGTTTCTAATTCTTTTTTGTTGATTACGATTTTCATTCCTTGACCTCCTAATACGTACGATGGACGTACTAATAATGGAAAATCTAATTCGTCTGCTAATTTCGAAGCTTCGTCTGCTGTCTGAGCAATTCCGAATCTAGGGAATGGGATATTAAGTTCTGTTAATAATTCAGAGAAACGTCCACGATCTTCAGCTAAATCTAAAGCTTCGAAGCTTGTTCCTAGAATTTTAACGCCCCATTTTTCTAATTTTTCAGCCAATTTTAAAGCAGTTTGCCCACCTAATTGAACGATAACTCCTTCAGGTTTTTCATGCTGAATGATGTCGTAAATATGTTCCCAGAAAACAGGTTCGAAATATAATTTATCTGCAGTGTCAAAATCGGTAGAAACCGTTTCTGGATTACAGTTAATCATAATCGTTTCGTACCCCATTTCAGAAGCAGCCATAACTCCGTGAACACAAGAATAATCAAATTCGATTCCTTGTCCAATTCGGTTTGGTCCTGATCCTAAAACAATAACTTTTTTCTTATCTGATCTTTTACTTTCGTTTGAAACATAAACTGTTCCGTCTGGTTTTTGAATTTCTGCTTCGAAAGTAGAATAGTAATATGGTGTTTGAGCTACGAATTCGGCAGCACAAGTATCAACTAATTTATAAACACGGTTGATGTTTTGAGTCATACGTGAAGCATGAACTTCGCTTTCTAAACATCCTAACATATGAGCGATTTGTCTGTCAGAGAAACCTTTTTGTTTAGCGTCTAACATCAATTCTCTTGGAAGTGTTTCTTTAGTGAAGTTAGAAACTTCTTTTTCTAAAGCGTACATTTCTTCATATTGTTTCAAATACCACATGTCAATTTTTGTGATATCATGAATCGTAGATAAAGGAATTCCTAATGCAATTGCATCGTAAATAACAAATACACGGTCCCAAGATGCAAATTCTAATTTTTCTAAAATTTGATCGTAATCTTTGTATCCTTTTCCGTCTGCACCAATTCCATTACGTTTGATTTCTAATGATTGTGTTGCTTTTTGTAAAGCTTCTTGAAACGAACGTCCAATTCCCATTACTTCACCAACAGATTTCATTTGTAAACCTAATGTGCGATCTGCACCTTCAAATTTATCAAAGTTCCAACGTGGGATTTTTACGATAACGTAATCTAAAGTAGGCTCGAATAAAGCAGAAGTAGATTTTGTAATTTGATTTTGTAATTCATCTAAATTATATCCTAAAGCTAATTTACTAGCAATTTTTGCAATTGGATAACCAGTAGCTTTTGAAGCTAAAGCAGAAGAACGAGAAACACGTGGGTTGATTTCGATAGCAACAATATCTTCTTTTTCGTCTGGAGAAACTGCAAATTGCACATTACATCCACCGGCGAAATTTCCGATACTACGCATCATTTTGATTGCCATATCACGCATTCTTTGGAAAGTTCTGTCAGAAAGTGTCATAGCTGGCGCAACAGTAATCGAATCACCAGTGTGAATTCCCATTGCGTCCATATTTTCTATCGTACAAATAATAACTACATTGTCATTTTTGTCACGAAGTAATTCTAATTCGTATTCTTTCCAACCTAATAAAGCTTTATCAATTAAAACTTCGTGGATTGGAGAAGCTTCTAAACCGCGAGTTAATAAAGTATCAAAATCTTCTTCTTTATGAACGAAAGCAGCACCTGTTCCTCCTAATGTAAATGAAGGACGAATTACTAAAGGAAAACCAAATTCTTGTGCGATTTCTTTTCCTTCTAAAAATGATGTTGCTGTTTTTGCAGGTGCAAATGGAATATCAATTCGAGTAAGAAGTTGTTTGAATTGTTCGCGATCTTCAGTTACGTTAATTGCATTGATATCAACTCCAATTAATTTTACATTAAAATCTTCCCAAATTCCTTTTTCATCAGCTTCTAAACATAAATTTAAAGCGGTTTGTCCACCCATTGTTGGTAAAACTGCATCGATATCCGGATGTGCAGTTAAAATCTCAATGATAGATTTTGTAGTTAATGGTTTTAGGTAAACATGATCTGCCATTTTTGGGTCGGTCATAATCGTAGCAGGATTCGAGTTAATTAAAATAACTTTTATTCCTTCTTCTCTTAATGAACGTGCAGATTGTGATCCAGAATAGTCAAACTCACAAGCTTGACCGATGATGATTGGTCCAGAACCAATAATTAAAACCGTTTTAATTGAAAGATCTTTAGGCATTTCTATAGAAGTTGTATTATGTTAGCAAAGATAAAGATTCTAAAATTATTATTTGCTTAAAATAATTTTAAAAAGTGTATAAAAAAAGGCGATACAGATAATAGTAACGCCTTTATTTATGATTAATCAATCATTATTTTTTATGTCTTGGTTCGCAAGAAACAGTTAATTTGTGTCTTCCTTTTGCTCTTCTACGAGCTAACACTTTTCTTCCGTTAGGAGTTGACATTCTGTCCATGAAACCATGTTTGTTTCTTCTTTTTCTTTTCGATGGTTGAAACGTTCTTTTACTCATTGCTCTTATCTTTAAATCTTTATAAAATTTTCTTAAGGTCAGCTTTGAAAGCGTGCTTCAAAACCGAGTGCAAATATACAATTCCTTTTATTACTTACAAACGCTTTTTTGAAAAATATTGATTTTTATTTCAACTAATCTTTTTAAAGCCTCATACTAAGTACATTTCTTTCGATGTTTTTTAGTTGAAGTTTTTTAAGCTCACAAGAATTATTTACATTTGCAAAAATATAAAAATAATCTTTAAAAACTATGCTTAACAAAAATATTAAATTAGCTATCACTGTTTTATTATTAGCAACTGCTGTTTGGCAATTTACAGAACGAAATATTGGAAATGGTATTTTCTTGATTTTAATAGCTTTAATCGTTATGTTGTTTTATTTTAAGAATGAGATTCTGATCATGACTCTTTTTAAATTAAGAAAGCAAGATATGGAAGGTGCTAAGAAAATGTTAGCTAAGATTAAAAATCCTGATGGTGCTTTATTACGTAAACAAAATGGATATTTTAATTATTTAAATGGAATTGTTGTTGCACAAGATAATTTAACGTTAGCAGAAAAATATTTTAAACGCGCTGTTGAATTAGGTTTGAACCAAGATGCTGATATGGCTGTTACTAAATTGCAATTAGCAGGTATTGCATTTTCAAAAAACAAACAAGCAGAAGGTGCAAAATTAATGGCTGAAGCTGAAGCTTTAGACAAACAAAATATGTTGAAAGACCAAATTTTGATGATGAAAAATCAGCTAAAACAGGTTAAAGGACAAAAAGTTCCTATGGGATATAATCACAGCAAAAAGAGAAGTTTTTAATTTTTCATTAAAACATACCTTAATTAAGACGCTTTTTCAGCGTCTTTTTTTATGTGTGATTGTTTTTACTTTCTGATTTAGCTTACTTTTGTATAAAAGAAATTCAAAATGGGAGTAGCAGATATTTTATTTAAAAGAAAAAAAGAATTAGCAGAGAAAAATCTGAATGAAGGAAATGCTTATTTAACTGAAAATGCAAAACGCGAAGGTGTTATTTCATTGCCAAGTGGTTTACAATACGAAGTTTTAGTTGAAACAACAGGTGATAAACCATCTGCAACTGATGTTGTAACTTGTCATTATCACGGATATAATATAAAAAATGAAGTGTTTGATAGTTCGGTTGAACGTGGAAAACCTGCTTCATTTGGGCTTAATAAAGTAATCCAAGGTTGGACAGAAGCTTTACAATTAATGTCTGTTGGAAGTAAATATCGTTTGTTTTTACCAGCATATTTAGCTTATGGTGAACAACAAATTTCAAAAGAAATCGGTCCAAATAGTACATTAATTTTTGAAGTTGAATTATTAGAAATCAATTAATATCTCAATCCGCTTTTTAAGTGGATTTTTTTTTGAATTGATTGTTTTCACTTGCGTTGAATTCACTAAAAATGAAATGTATTTTACCGAAGTTTGGAGGTTGTAACTTTATATTTATCCTATTTCGATGTTTGAATTATTAATTAATTTTGAAAATTCTTCTAATTCTTTAATTTCATTTATTGAAGCATTTAATGATTTATAGAAAAAATTTTCTTCAATTTCTTGTATTAGTTTTGGATTTTCGGTTTTCTTTATACGTACATTTTTTACTAGGTTCGTTTGAATTACAACCTTGATTTTTTTAAATTTTTTTCGAGGTAATCCAATTACAATAATTCTTTGATGTCCCATTCCACCAAATTCTGGAAATAAATAAACTTTAGAACCTGCTCTAAAGTGTTTTGTTCCGCTTTTAATTTCTTTATTTTGTCCGAAATAATGATCTCCGATAATATTACCAACTAGAATAAATTTTGTTTTTGTAGATGTTTTATTTAGAGTTTTCATTTGTGTTAGTTTTCTAATCAATTATTATTTTAATTTTAAAATGTTTATTTTTACTTAATTTCGGATAAATTTTTAAGACAGTAATTTGATCAATTAAAAAATGAATATCCAAATACAAAATTAATGTTGCGAAAATCAATATCGTAATAAGTTAAAAACCTTCAAAAATAAAAATGAGAAAAAAGATAAATCTAAAACACAACAACTAAAACAAGCTGTTTCACAAACAAAAAACTTCCCGTCTAAGGAAGTTTTTTGTTTTATTTTTTAATCATTTCGTCTTTTAACAACTTAATTTCTTTAAAATGAGTAGGCGTCAATCCTGTAATTTTTTTGAATTGCGTACTTAAATGAGCAACTGAACTATAATTCATTTTATAAGCAATTTCACTCAAAGATAAATCGTCATAAACCAATAATTCTTTGACTTTTTCTATTTTCTGAAGAATATAAAATTGTTCAATTGTTTGTGATTCTTGTGTTGAAAATAGTTGACTTAAACTGTTATAATCGGTTTGTAATTTACTCGATAAATACTCAGAAAGTGTGATGGTTAAATCATTTACTTCCTTAGTAACCAATTCGATAATTTGTGTTTTAATTCGTTCTACCGTTTGACTTTTTTTATCATCTAAAATTTCAAAACCAAGTGGTATTAATTTTTCTTCTATTTTATTACGGTCGTCTAGCGTAATAGGTTCGTGAAATTCAACCAATCCTAATTCAACATCATTTAAATCGAATCCTAAATCTTCTAATGTTTTTTCAACCACCATTATGCATCGTGGACATACCATATTTTTAATTCGAATCGTTTTCATAATAATTTAAAAGTTTTACTTTTTCAAATATATCATAAACAGCCGTCATATAAAAATAAAAAGAGCTTTCTTAATAATTAATTTTGTTTTTCGTTTGTTTCGTAATCGTAATTTACCATCCAATTGATTCCGAATTTATCAATGAACATTCCAAAATATGCGCCCCAAAATGTTTTATCTAAAGGCATTGTAACTTTTCCTCCATCTGAAAGTTTGTTGAATAAATCGTTTGCTTCTTCCTCAGAATCTGTTTTAATTGAAATTGAAATATTATTTCCGAAAGTTGCTAGTGGCGAAAATTTCTCATCGCAATCGCTTCCCATTAAAACGGTTGCATCACTGATTCGTAAAGTAACATGCATAATTTTGTTTCCTTCCTCTTCAGTTAATTCAACTTCTGATGGAGCATCCTTGAAACGTCCGATGTACTCAAATTCTTTTTCAAATACGTTTTTATAAAAGGTGAATGCAGCTTCACAATTGCCATTGAAATTTAAATAAGCATTTACTTGTGCCATAATTTTAGTTTTTGGGTTGAATTTTTAAATTTAATTAATTTTTTCTTATTTGAACAAAAAATATAATGTAAGGTTCTTTTCTTAAAATCAATGATTAATTTAAATTGAATAAATCAAGTGTTTTATTATAAATATATTATGATTTAAATCATTATAGAAATTTGTTCAGTTAAGTAAATGAAGTGATAAAAAAAACAGTAGTAACTTTTTGCTACTACTGTTTTAGTTTGGTATTTTTATTACGTATTAGTCAGTTAAATTGCACTTACAATCGCAGAAAAATCTTTTGCATTTAATGCAGCTCCACCAATCAAACCACCGTCAACATCTGGTTTAGAAAAAATCTCTTTAGCGTTTTCTGGTTTCACACTTCCTCCATAAAGTATCGAAGTATTGTTTGCAACCGTTTGGTCGTATTGATGAGCAATTTGCTCACGAATAAACTGATGCATTTCTTGAGCTTGTTCTGGCGTTGCAGTTAATCCAGTTCCAATTGCCCAAACCGGTTCGTAAGCAATTACGATATTTTCCCAAGCTTGTTTTGGTAAGTGAAACAATGCATCTTTTAATTGATAATAAACTACATTTTGGAATTGTTTACTTTCTCTATCTTTCAATTCTTCGCCAACACAAAAAATAACACGCATATTGTGTCTTAAAGCAGTATCGACTTTACTAGCCAATGTTCCGTCAGTTTCTTTGAAATATTGTCTTCTTTCAGAATGTCCTAAAATCACAATATCAACTCCGATACTTGTTAACATATCCGCAGAAATTTCACCTGTAAAAGCTCCACCTTCAGCTTGATGCATATTTTGTGCAGCAACTCCAATGTTTGTTCCTTCTAATTGTTGGGTAGCAATTAATAAGCTTGTAAATGGGGGTGCTACGATAATTTCAACTTCTTTATCGTTTGGTAAATCGTTCACTAATTCATTTAAGAAAGCTGAAGTTTCTTGTGCATTTTTATGCATTTTCCAGTTTCCTGCTACGATTGAATGTCTCATATTTTAATTGTCTTTTTTTTCTAATTTTTTTAAAGTAAAAAGGAATGTTTTATCATCTGCAGCGATTGATTTATAATCGGCAATTTTTCCTTCCTTATTGATGATTAAATAACGTGGAATCCAATCTAAATCAATTGATTTTCCAAATTCACCACTCATTTTTTCATTTAAATAATAATGCGAACCTTTTAGATTGTATTTTTCAATTGCTGTTTTCCAAGCTTCTTCAGTTTTATCTAAAGATAAGAAAACATAAGCCGCATCTGGATATTGCTTTTGAACTTCTTCTAAACTCGGAATTCCTTTGATACAATCTGGACACCAAGAAGCCCAAATATCAATTACAATCGTCTTTCCTTTATTTTCAGCAAGTATGTTTTTAAATGCGACTTTACTTCCTTGTAAATTCGTGAATTCTTTATTTAATGTAACCGTACTGAATTGGTCGTGAATTACAATTGTATCGTGCTTTATTTTTAAAGTATCTTTCAAATGATTAATTCCATTTGAAATTTTATGGTCAATAGATTCAATACCTTTTGTAATATTACTTTCTTCATTTTTTTTACAACCAACTAAGATAAGCGATAAAGCAGAAATAGCAATTAATATATTTTTTTTCATTTTAATTCAATTTTATTTTTGGGTCTAAATAGGCGTAAATCATATCAACTAAAATGGTAATTACAACAAAAGTTGTGGCGATAACCAACACAGAACCCATTATTATTGGTAAATCTAAATTATTTAAAGCATCAACGATTTCTTTACCAAGTCCATTCCATCCAAATATAAATTCAACAAAAACAGAACCAGCAAGCATTGAGGCAAACCAACCTGAAACTGCAGTTACAACTGGATTTAAAGCATTTTTCAAAGCGTGTTTATAAACAATTCTAAACATCGATAAACCTTTTGCTTTAGCTGTTCGGATGTAATCCTGATTTAAAACTTCTAATAAAGAATTTCGCATCAATTGAATAACCACACCAAGCGGACGAATTCCTAAAACGACAGCAGGTAAGATACTGTTTTTAAGTTGTAAATGAACGCCTTCTCCAAAATCATCGACTTCATATAAACTTCCGGTCATATTTAATCCGGTATATTCGTTAAGAACAAAACCGAATATCCAAGCAGCAAGAATCGCACAAAAGAACGAAGGTAAACTCATTCCGAAAGTACTAATGATTGCAATGGTTTTATCAAAAGCGGTATCTTTATATAAAGCAGATAAAATTCCTAAAAAAATTCCTAAGAAGATTGCAATTCCTACAGCAAAAAAAGCCAAGAAAATGGTGTTTGGTAAAGTTTCAGCAATAATATCGGTTACTTTTTTACCATTTTTTTGAAAACTTTCTCTTAAATATGGAGCTTTTAAAACAACGTCAGAATTATTTAAACTTAGAAGTTTAATTCCATTGTATTTATTTTCGTCAAAGAACGTATAATTATCTGTGTTTTTGGAATGTAATGAAATGACAGATAAATCGTTTAAATAATTTAAATATTGTTGTGAAATAGGTAAATCAAAACCGTATTTCTTTTTGATTACGGCTAATTGTTCTGAGTTTTCATTTTGGTCTAACATCATTCGGGCTGGGTCGCCAGGTAGAATATTAAACAAAAAGAAAACCACCGTAATAACGCCCCAAAGCGTTAAAATTCCGTAACCGAGTTTATTAAAAAAGTATCGTAACAAATTATTTTAATGAAATTTTAGATGCATCTTGCCAGTGTAATTTTTGAACAATTGTTCCGTATTCTAAAACAACTAAACTTGGATTTGCACGTTCGATTGTTTTTAAAGTTGTTGCGTCACAAAAATAGAATTCGAAATTGAAATTATATTTTTTATTGAAATCTTCAATAGTTTCCTGATTAGAAGCTGTCATTGCAATCACTTGATAACCTTTTTCTTTTGCTTGAGTTGAAATATTATTTAATGCAGCTAATCCGTCTTCAGAAGCTAAATTTAGATTATAACTAACAAACATCAATAACTTAGGTTCTTCTAATAATTGGTCCATAAAATTCTCACCATCTTTTTCAATCGAAAAATCGTGAATTGGTGGTTCATAACCTTTAACTAACAAAATTTCTTCACGTGAAATAAACTCAGCACCTTCTGGTAAATTCACTAATTCATCCATTTTGAAATCGGTAGGAACTCCATTTACGTTATATTTAAAAACGATGTCGTATTTAGATTCTGGTGCGCCTTCAGGAATTTCCATTCCTTTACGGATATTAGTTCCAACTTTATAAGCTCTGAAATCAATAACTGGTAAATGATTTAGAACGTGAAAACCTAAATAACCACATAAAGCCAAACTAATAAATGATAAACCATAATTAGCTCCGTTTGATTTAAAAATAGGTAAGATATATTTTTGACCAGCGAATAAAATCAAAATTAAAACCAATAGAACAATATCTTTTGAGAAAGATTGCCAAGGAGTTAGTTTTAAAGCATCACCAAAACATCCACAATCTGTAACTTTATTGAAATAAGCCGAATAGAAAGTCAGGAAAGTAAAGAATAAAATCATCAAGAATAAACTCCATAAAGTGAATCTTTTCTTGAAACCAATCAATAATAAAACACCAAGAACAACTTCTACAATCACAACAAATACAGCAATACTTAATGCCAAAGGTTGTAAAAAGGGAACGTTGAAAACAGCTTCGGAGAAATATTCGTCTAATTTAAACGAAAATCCAACGGGGTCATTCAATTTAATTAATCCAGAAATGATGAATAAAAATCCAACAAAAAAACGGGCGATTTGGGTGATAAATTTCATATACTTTTTTTATTTTTTATTAATTTGAATCTGCAAATCCCATTAAAATCAATGAGAAAACAGCGTAGTTAATCATATCTTGATAGTTTGCGTCAATACCTTCAGAAACCAAAGTTTTACCTTGATTATCTTCAATTTGTTTGACGCGTAAAAGTTTTTGTAAGATAATATCGGTGCAAGAACTCACACGCATTTCGCGCCAAGCTTCACCGTAATCGTGATTTTTATTAAACATCAAATTTTTAGTTTCTTCGATGTGTTTATCATAAAGAGTAATTGCTTCTTCGTTTGATAAATCAGGTTTTGAAGCAATTCCTTTTTCAATTTGAATCAATGCCATCACACAATAATTGATAATTCCAATAAATTCTGACGATTCATCTTCATCAACTTTTCTAACATCGTTTTCTTGTAAACTACGAATTCGTTGCGCTTTAATAAAAATTTGGTCAGTTAAAGAAGGTAATCTTAAAATGCGCCAAGCACATCCATAATCTTGTAATTTTTTCGTGTACAAATTTTTACAAATCGAAATGATGGTATTATATTGTTCTGAAGTATTGTTCATTATTAAAAATCTTATTTTTATCAAAAATAAGAATAAACTTCAGCTTTTAAAATATTATACTTCAGAAATTGATTATTTTTGTTATATATTATTTAAACTTGAGCAATGACAATAAATTGTAATGGAAAATTGATGGATTTTGAAGTTCCAAAAGTGATGGGGATTTTAAATTGTACTCCAAATTCATTTTACGACGGAGGAAAATACAAAACCGAAATTGATTTTCTAAAGCAAACCGAAAAAATGTTGATTGACGGCGCTTCGATAATTGATTTAGGTGCTTATTCTACACAACCAAATGCCGATTTCGTTACTGAAGAAGAAGAGTTAAATCGTATTTTGCCTGTTGCTAGTTCAATAATCAAACATTTTCCTGAAGTTATTTTATCAATTGATTCGTTTCGTTCAGAAGTTGCCAAACAATGTATTGAAAATGGCGCAACAATTATTAACGATGTTTCGGCCGGATTTCTTGATGAAAAAATGTTCGAAGTGGTTGGGAAATATAAAGTTCCGTACATTATGATGCATATGAAAGGAACACCTCAAAATATGCAAAAGTTTACCGATTATGATGATGTGATGAAAGATATGATGTTTTATTTTTCAGAACGAATTGCAACCGCAAGATCGTTTGGAATTGTAGATATTATTCTCGATCCAGGTTTTGGATTTTCAAAAACATTAGATCAGAATTACGAAGTTTTAAATAAATTAGAATTACTTAACGAATTCAACTTGCCAGTGCTTTCAGCGCTTTCAAGAAAATCAATGATTTATAAATTTTTAAACACAGAACCAACTGAAGTTTTAAATGGTACAACCGTTTTACATACGATTTCATTAATGAAAGGTGCTAAATTATTACGAGCTCACGATGTAAAAGAAGCTGTTGAATGTGTGAAATTAACCCAAAAAATATATGAAAATAATTAAGTTTTTACCTTTAACAATGATTTTGTTATTGGCTTCTTGCGGCAAAAATGAAATGAAAATTTCGAGAGCAGATAAAACAATTGTTCCCGAATTAATCAAACAATCTCCTATATATATCATAAAAGATGACGCTGGTTCTGCATCGATAAACGAAAACAATACAATCGGAAATACCGATTGGGTTTTTAGCGTTGAAAGTAATTTGCCAATCGGGGAAATCCTGCCAGATGTGCAACGATTAATCGCAAAAAAATATGCCGAAGGAATGCATTCAGATAATAAAAAAGTGTATTTTCTATATATCGATACGGTTGCCAATAAAACGGCTTATCTACCAATTGATGGTTTAGAATTTATTACTGAAAAACCAACGGATTCTCTTGTGTTACGTTTTGATAAAAATATTTCTACAGAAAAATTTATTCAAGAAATGGTAAAAGTCACAACGGCAGATACTTTAGCTCAAAAAACAAAAGTTTTCATTTATTGATGATGATACGGTTCATTTTTAAGAATCGTAAAACCACGATAAATTTGTTCGATTATAAATAAACGCACCATTTGGTGTGAAAAAGTCATAGCGGAAAGAGAAATTTTTCCGTTTGCTTTTTTATAAACTTCTTCCGAAAATCCGTAAGGACCGCCAATCACAAACACTAAAGTTTTAATTCCAGTATTCATTTTCTTTTGCAATTCGTCAGCAAAACCAACACTCGAAAACGTTTTTCCGTTTTCATCAAGTAAAACCAAATGGTCAGTACTTCCGATTTTCGATAAAATCAGTTCGCCTTCTTTTTCTTTCTGTTGTTTTTCAGATAAGTTTTTTACATTCTTAATATCGGCAATGATTTCCAAATCAAATTTTACGTAAAACGACAAACGCTTGGTGTAATCATCAATTAAAGTTTGCAACGCTTTATTGTCTGTTTTTCCGATAGCAAGTAACTTAATGTTCATTCCGAATATTTTTTGGCAAAAATACAGTTTTAAAAACTTTTATCCAATTCTTAAACCATTCGTAACTTTCCGCTCAGGTTCAATTAAAACCACTTCTTTTTCAGTTCCAACAATACCTAAGACCAAACAATGGCTCATAAAATTTGCAATTTGCTTTTCAGGAAAATTGACCACAGCCATAATTTGTTTTCCAATCAAATCTTCACATTCATAAAGATCTGTAATCTGAGCAGAAGATTTTAAAATTCCTAGTTCACCGAAATCAATCCAAAGTTGATACGACGGATTTTTTGCTTTTTCAAAAGGTTTAGCTTCAAGAATAGTTCCAACTCGAATGTCAATTTTTTCGAAATCGCTCCAAGATATTTGTGCTTTCATTCTTTAAAATTAAAAAAAATGACCAATTAATATCTTTATAGAAATTTATTTTTTAGGCGTTCCTTTGCTCATTATATATATGAGTAAAATTTTATGTAATAGAAACCGCTCGGTCTGGCTTTCCGCTAAATCTTTTTTTAATATTTTCTATTGTCATTCTGAACTTGTTTCAGAATCTCATTCCTTGAATCATATAATGTGTTCTAAAATTAAAAAAAAGGATATCGCTTCAATCCCTAACGCAAGTTGAATAGAAAAGTTGTATTTTAAAGACGGCTTTTATTCAGTATTAAAATTTTCTGATTTTGGTATAAATTTAATCAAACCCACCAATTCATTTGGAATTGAAGTAAGTTTTCTTTCAACTAAATTCATCCAAGCACCATCAACATTTACAACAGCACATTTCACATCTTTACTATTGTACAATTCGTGTGTAATCGAAAAACGATGATTCTCATCATTAAATTTAGTCATTAAAACTTTGACATACACTTCTTCATCCATTCGAATTTCTTTGAAATAAACAGTTTCTTCTTTGAATAAGATAGGACCAATTTTATATTTCGCAAATTCTTGCATTGAAAAACCTACCTGTTTCATCATATTGCTTCTTGCTTGCGTACATAAATCCGAATAGGCAGAATGTCTTAAATGTCCGTTTGCGTCTATTTGAGACCAAAGAACTTGTCCTTTATAATAGATGTTTTCCATTGTTTATATTTGAAAACAAATTTAATTTATTTTTAGTTCATTTTCAACCTAAAAAATAAATTTAAAAGTATATTTAAATTTAAGTAATTGTAAAATATAGGGGGTGTTTGTAAATATTTTATTGATTTTAAAAAATAATGCAAAAAAAATAGGGGGTCTTGTTATGTTTTTGATTTTTTTTATTACTTTTGAGCCATAATTAAGGAAGTCAAACTTAAAACACTTAAAAAAATGTCGTCAATTCGTTTTGAAGCTTTAAAAGCAGCTAGTTCAAGAAAGCCAGTTCATGTTGAAGAATTGGAAAAAAAATCTATTATTTTCGGAAGCAATGTTTTTAATGATAAAGCAATGCGCCAGTTTTTAACTTCAGAAGCTTATAAAGCTGTAAAATCTGCTATGGATCACGGAACAAAAATTGACCGTAAATTAGCTGATTATATTGCTTTAGGTATGAAAGAATGGGCTCTTACAAAAGGAGTAACACATTATACACACTGGTTTCAACCATTAACTGGAACTACAGCTGAAAAGCATGACGCATTTTTTGAAACTTCTTTTGATGGATCTGATCCAGTTGAAAAATTTGGTGGTACTCAATTAGTACAGCAAGAACCAGATGCTTCTTCTTTCCCAAATGGTGGAATTAGAAATACATTCGAAGCTCGAGGATATACAGCTTGGGATCCAACTTCTCCAGCATTTATCTTTGGAACTACTTTATGTATTCCTACTGTTTTCGTTTCTTATACTGGTGAAGCTTTAGATAATAAAACACCTTTGTTAAGAGCGTTAACTGCTATCGATCATGCAGCAACTGAAGTAGCTAAATATTTTGATAAAAACGTTAAAAAAATAACTCCAACTTTAGGTTGGGAACAAGAATATTTCTTAGTTGATGTCGCTTTAGCAAATTCTCGTCCTGATATTCTTCAAACTGGAAGAACTTTATTAGGTCATGTTTCTGCAAAAGGTCAACAATTAGAAGATCATTATTTTGGTTCAATTCCATCTCGTGTTTTAAATTACATGCGTGATTTAGAAAACGAATGTATGTTATTAGGAATTCCTGTTAAAACACGTCATAACGAAGTTGCTCCAAATCAATTTGAGTTAGCTCCAATTTTTGAAGAAACAAACTTAGCAGTTGATCACAATTCACTATTAATGGATGTGATGCAAAAAGTTGCTGAACGTCATGATTTTAAAGTTTTATTCCACGAAAAACCTTTCAAAGGAGTAAACGGTTCTGGAAAACATAATAACTGGTCATTAGCTACAGATACGGGGATTAACTTATTAGCTCCAGGAAAAACGCCAAATAGTAACTTACAATTTTTAACATTCTTCATAAATACAATCAAAGCTGTATTTACTTACGAAGAATTATTAAGAGCTTCAATCGCATCGGCATCTAACGACCATCGTTTAGGAGCTAACGAAGCACCACCTGCTATTATTTCAATTTTCATTGGTCAACAATTGACTAAAGTTCTTGAAGAATTAGAAGGTGTTTCTCAAGGAAAATTATCTCCAGAGGAAAAAACAGATTTAAAATTAAATGTTGTAGGGAAAATTCCTGATTTATTATTAGATAATACAGACCGTAACAGAACATCACCATTTGCATTTACTGGAAATAAATTTGAATTCCGTGCTGTTGGTTCTACTGCAAACTGTGCTGTTTCAATGACAACTTTGAATACGATTGTTGCAAAACAATTAAAAGATTTCAAAATTGAAGTTGATACATTAATCGAACAAAAAGATTTAAAGAAAGACGAAGCTATCTTCAATGTATTGAGAGAATATATCAAACAAACAAAAGCAATCTTGTTTGAAGGAGATGGATATAGCGACGCTTGGGAACAAGAAGCTGCAAAACGTGGATTAAGTAATCACAAAACGACTCCTGGAGCTTTAAAAGCAAAAGTTTCTCAAAAAGCATTTGATGTTTTTACAGAAATGAATGTGATGAATCACACAGAAGTTGAATCTCGTTACGAAATTGAATTAGAAGAGTACATCAAGAAAATTCAAATTGAAGGACGTGTTTTAGGTGATATTGCAAGAAATCACGTAATTCCTACAGCGATTAAATATCAAAATACATTGATTGAAAACGTTAAAGGATTAAAAGATATTTTTGGTGATAGTTTTGAAGAAGTTGCTAAAGAACAAATCATTATCATCAAGAAAATTTCTGGACATATCGAAGGAATCAATGCAAATGTTCACGCAATGATTGATGAACGTAAAAAAGCAAATTCATTATCTTCAATCGAAGAAATGGCTCACGCTTATTGCGATAATGTGAAACCTTATTTTGATGTAATCCGTTACCACGCTGATAAATTAGAGTTAGAAGTTGATAATGAACTTTGGACTTTGACTAAATACAGAGAATTATTGTTTACGAAATAATTAAGACACTTATATTCATAAAAAATCCGATTGAAGTAATTTTCAATCGGATTATTTTGTTTTAATATATATTTTAGAAGTTTGGTTTTAAATTGTATTTCTTATAGAAAGTATCTAAAACTTCAACCACTTCATCTGCTGTATCAACGATTTTAATAAGATTCATATCGTCAGGTGAAACATTTTTGTATTTTTCTAATAAAACGTTTTTCACCCAATCAATCAAACCGCTCCAAAAATCTGTACCGACTAAAATAATTGGAAACTTACCAATTTTCTTTGTTTGGATTAAGGTAATTGCTTCAAACAATTCATCTAAAGTTCCAAAACCACCCGGCATTACAACAAATCCTTGAGAATATTTTACAAACATTACTTTTCTTACAAAGAAGTAATCGAATTGTACGTTTTTGTCGTGATCGATATACGGATTGAAATGCTGTTCAAAAGGTAATTCAATATTTAAACCAACTGAAATTCCACCACCTAAATGCGCACCTTTATTTCCAGCTTCCATAATTCCAGGTCCACCACCAGTAATAACACCGTATCCAGCTTTACTGATTTTGAAAGCAACTTCTTCCGCTAATTTGTAAAAAGGGTCATCTGTTTTTGTTCTTGCTGAACCAAATATCGAAACACAAGGACCAATTCGTCCCATTTTTTCATATCCGTTTACAAACTCAGACATAATTTTAAAAATTGCCCAAGAATCGTTTGATTTTATTTCATTCCAAGATTTTTGCTCTAACTTTTCTTTGATTCTAGCATCATCTTCATTTAAAATTTCTTCACTCATAATTTTACTTTTTATCTAAGATAGCTCTTTTTTTAGAAATTTTGCCGTGTAACTTTTCTTATTTTTAATGATTTCTTCAGGAGTTCCTTTGGCAATGATTTCTCCACCATTTTTTCCACCTTCATATCCAACATCAATAATATAATCGGCAATTTTAATCACATCCATATTATGCTCAATAATTAAAACGGTATTTCCTTTATCAACTAAATTTTGAATAACTTCCATCAATACACGAATGTCTTCAAAATGTAAACCTGTTGTTGGTTCATCTAAAATATAAAAAGTATTTCCGGTATCTTTTTTAGATAATTCGGTCGCTAATTTAATACGTTGCGCTTCACCGCCAGAAAGGGTTGTACTTTGTTGTCCCAATTTAATATATCCTAAACCAACATCCTGAATGGTTTTGATTTTACGATATATTTTAGGAATATTTTCAAAGAATGGTACAGCCTCATCAATTGTCATATTTAAAATATCTGCAATTGATTTTCCTTTAAAACGAATTTCCAAAGTTTCGCGATTGAATCGTTTTCCCTGACAAGTTTCACATTCTACATAAACATCAGGTAAGAAACTCATTTCAATTTTACGCAAACCAGAACCTTCACAAGTTTCACAACGTCCGCCTTTTACATTAAAACTAAATCTTCCTGGTTTATAACCACGAATCATTGATTCTGAAGTTTTGGTAAATAAAGTTCTGATTTCAGAGAAAACTTCGGTATAAGTTGCAGGGTTTGAACGTGGTGTTCTTCCAATCGGACTTTGATCAATTCCAATAACTTTATCTATATGTTCTAAACCTTCAATTTTTTTATATGGTTCAGGAACTTTTACTGCATTAAAGAAATGTTCGTTTAAAATTGGATATAATGTTCCATTAATTAAAGTAGATTTTCCACTTCCAGAAACTCCAGTAACACAAATTAATGTTCCTAAAGGAAATTCTGCTGTAACATTTTTTAAATTATTTCCAGTTGCACCACTTAATTTTAAGAACTTTCCGTTTCCTTTTCTTCTTTCTTTTGGAATCGTAATTGCAAGTTTTCCGTTGATATAATTTGCAGTTAGCGTATCTTCAAGAAGCATTTCTTTTGGTGTTCCAGCACTGATGATTTCACCTCCATTTGCTCCAGCTTTTGGACCGATATCGATGACATAATCTGCCATTTCAATCATATCTTTATCGTGCTCAACTACTAAAACCGAGTTTCCAATATCACGCAATTTTTCTAACGAATGAATTAATTTTTCATTATCACGTTGATGTAATCCAATACTTGGTTCATCTAAAATATATAAAACCCCAACTAACTGCGAACCGATTTGTGTAGCTAAACGAATACGTTGCGCTTCTCCACCAGAAAGTGTTTTTGAACTTCTGCTTAAACTTAAATAATTCAAACCAACATCTAATAAAAAAGATAGACGTGAGCTAATTTCTTTAATTACTTCTTTGGCAATTAATAATTGTTTTGAATCTAAATGATTTTCTAAATCAGCAAACCAATGGAATAATTGATCGATATCCATACTTGCCAATTCACCAATATTTTTCTCATTTATTTTAAAAAATAACGATTCTTTACGTAAACGACTTCCTTCACAAACGCTACAATTATTTTCGTCCATAAATTCTTTCGCCCATCGTTTGATGGTTGCCGAATCGCTTTCTTCGTACTGATTTCTTATGAAATTAGAAATTCCTTCAAAATCAATTTTATAATCTTTTGTAATTCCTAAAACTTTAGATGCAACAGAAAAATTTTCTTTTCCTCCATCTAAAATCATTTCTAAAGCTTCAGCTGGAATTTTGTCGATTGGATCAGTTAATTTAAAGCCGAATTTTAACGCAATTATTTCCAACTGGTTGAAAATCCAAGAGCTTTTTTGTTCTCCAATTGGGACAATTCCACCAGCTTTTATTGAAAGCGTTTTGTTTGGAATTATCTTAGCTAAATTAATTTCATTAACTGTTCCTAATCCGTTACAATGCGGACAAGCACCTTTTGGTGAGTTGAATGAAAAATTATTTGGTTCTGGATTTGGATATGAAATTCCAGTTTCTGGACACATTAAATGACGACTAAAATAACGTGCTTCATTACTCTCGTTTTCTAAAACCATTAAAATATCATCACCGTGATACATCGCGGTTTTGATACTTTCAGTTAGTCGTTGTAAAGTTGCATCAGAATCGTCAACTGCAATTCGGTCAATAACTATTTCGATATCGTGCGTTTTGTATCGGTCGGCTTTCATACCTGAAACTATATCTTTAATCTCGCCATCAACACGAACTTTTACAAAACCTTGTTTAGCAATTTGTTCAAATAGTTCACGATAATGTCCTTTTCTAGATTTTACAACCGGAGCCAAGATATTGATTCGTTTACCATTAAAATCTTTAATGATTAGCTCTTTGATTTGCTCATCAGAATAGCTAACCATTTTTTTGCCCGTGTTGTAGCTATAAGCATCTGAAGCACGAGCATAAAGCAAACGTAAAAAGTCGTAAACTTCTGTAATTGTTCCTACGGTCGAACGTGGATTTTTACTTGTCGTTTTTTGTTCAATAGCAATAACAGGCGAAAGACCTTCAATTTTATCAACATCTGGACGTTCTAAACCTCCCAAAAATTGTCTTGCATAAGAAGCAAAAGTTTCGATGTATCTGCGTTGTCCTTCAGCATAAATTGTATCGAAAGCTAATGATGATTTTCCAGAACCAGAAAGTCCTGTGATTACAACAAGTTTTTCACGCGGAATAACAACATCTATATTTTTTAAGTTATGAACGCGAGCGCCAAAAACTTCAATTTTATCTTCAGAATTTTGCATATAATTTGTCAAACCGCAAATATACGATTTTCGTGTTTTTTAGTTACTTAAAAAAGATTTAAATATTTGGAAATTAGATTTTATTCGATTCTTAAATTCTTTAAGTTTTCACGATAAACTTCTAAAATAGTTGTTTTGTCAACGTAACCTAAATATTTATTTTCTCGAGTTAGAAGCATATGAATATTTTTGTTTTCATCCATATATTTTATAACATTTCCGGTGTTTTCTGTAATCGAACAAAAATGTGCTGGATGAATAATATCTTTAAAGTTGGTAAATTTGATTTGGAAACCACTAAAAATAAATTTTCTAACAGCATCTAAATAAATAATTCCAATGATTTGATTTTGCGAATCTAAGACTGGAATAAAAGTTTGATGTGATTCGGTGAAAATTCGTTTCACATCATATATTGTAGCATTCTCTGTCAAAGTTTCGATATCTTTTTTGATGATATTTTGTAATTCAATTCGGTTTAAAAGGTTTTTGTCTTTATCTGATGTAAAAACAATTCCTTTATCTGCAATTCCAATAATATCCATTGAATATTTTTCGAATCGTTTACAAATTGCAAAACTAATCGAAGAAACAATCAATAAAGGAAGCATTAAACCATAACCGCCCGTAATTTCGGCAATAAGGAAAATTGCAGTCAACGGTGCGTGAAATAATCCACTTAAAACTCCAGCCATTCCAACAATGGTAAAATTATTAATTGGTAAATCTTTCAGACCGATTAACGATATAAATTTTGCTAAAATATATCCTAAATATGAACCAACAAATAAAGAAGGAGCGAAGTTACCACCGTTTCCGCCACTTCCTAAAGTTAAACCTGTTGCTATCGATTTAATAAAAACCGTTGCTGTTACGAATAACAAAATAATCCATTGGTTTTTTTTAAAATTTTCAACTAAAGAATTTTCTAAGATTAATCCTGCCTTATTATCTGCAAGCGCTTTGATACTTTCATAACCTTCACCAAAAAGTGTCGGAAATAGGAATATTAAAATACCTAAAATAGAAGAACCAATCAAAGCTTTATGATATGGTTTAAATTTAGAATTAGCTATTTTGTGTTCAACTCGTCTAAACATTCTAGCATGATAAACAGCAAATAAACCTGTAAATATGCCTAATAAAACATAGTAAAAAATGTTATCGTATGTAAAAGTTAATTGATTTTTGAACGAAAGTAATATGTTTTCTTTAAGAATTACGTTTGAAATAATTGCGCCAGTTGCTGATGAAATCATAATCGGAATAAAAGCTGTCACGCTCATATCTGCCAAAATAACTTCGATAGCAAAAAGTACTCCTGCAATTGGCGCATTAAATGCGGCGGCGATTCCTGCGGCAACTCCACAAGCAAGTAACAAGGTTCGGTCTTTGTAATTTAGGCGGTAATTTTGTGCAAAATTTGAACCAAATGCAGCTCCAGTTATTGTGATTGGTGATTCTAAACCAGCCGAACCTCCCATACCAACAGTTAACGAACTTGTAATGATTTGTGCATACATTTGTTTTCGTGGCATAATACCCGATTTTTTTGCAACAGCAATCATAATTTGGCTTGTTCCTTTTTCGATACTTCCGTCTAAAAATTTTCTGATAATGAAAACGGTAAGTAAAATTCCAATAATTGGTAAAATACTATTCAGATAAGGAAGTTTTAGATACGAATCTATGTTGGTGGCAAATTTTAGAACCGTATGAGCGAAAGATTTTAAAACAATAACAGCTAAAGCAGATGAAATACCTACAATTACACAAGATAAATATAAAAATTGACGGTCTGTTAAAACAGATTTCAATAAATATAGAATGCCTTCAAAATATCTGAAGGTTTTAGCAAGTCTATTTTTAATTGTTTTTTTATTAGCTTTCATTGTGCAAAAATATCGGTCATTACTCGATTAAAAAAATTAAATCACACATAAAATTTATTTACAAGTTCTTTTCGTTTTAAGTCCGAAAATAAAATCAATTCATTGAAGAATAAAGTAAATTCTTCTTCAAAAAGAGAATAATCTTTTCTTAATTCGATAATTGATTCTTTCATATTTGAATCAAACTTAAATCGGTTATCCATTTGACCTAAAATAATTTCTAAATCTTCGAGAAATTGATAATTGTACAACCAATTTCTGTCGGTCATATAAGGTAGTAAATATTTTGTTTTGTCATTCAATTCGTCATAATGATTTTGTAAAATTTTATAGAAATCATTAGAAAAAATATCAAGCGGAATTGAACTATAATCATTCCAGTTTTTTGCAAGAAAATGATCGTAAATCATATCTGTTATAATGCCAGAAAAATGATTGTATTTGGTTGAAAAACGACGTTTTGATTTTCGGAAAATTTCGTGATTATCAGTAAATGTATCTATTTGACGATGTAATAAAACTCCAATTTTTATATCGAGATGAAAGTTTTCGTAATCTTTTCCACGAATGCCATCACCCATAAAATTTCCAATTTTAATTCGCTCGTTATTTCCTGATAAATAAATGTGGGCTAAAAAGTTCATTCATCGAAGATAATGAATAAATCTGTGTTTTTTATGAAGTCTTCTTTTTATATTTGCGATATTAATATTGAAAAAAACACTTGAAAATATGACATTAATAAAATCGATTTCTGGAATTAGAGGAACAATCGGAGGAATAGTTGGAGATAATTTAACTCCAGTTGATGCTGTAAAGTTTGCATCTGCTTATGGAACTTTCTTAAAAAATAACACTTCAAAAGATAAATTAAAGGTTGTAATTGGTCGTGATGCTAGAATTTCTGGACCAATGATTCATAATTTAGTTGTAAATACTTTAATAGGTTTAGGAATCGATGTTATTGATTTGGGATTATCAACTACACCAACTGTTGAAGTTGCCGTTCCATTAGAAAAAGCAGATGGAGGGATTATTTTAACTGCTTCTCACAATCCAAAACAATGGAATGCTTTAAAATTGTTAAATGCAAAAGGTGAATTTTTAAGTGGAGCTGACGGAGCTGTTATTTTAGAAATTGCAGAATCAGAAGCATTTGTTTTTTCGGAGGTTGATGATTTAGGTACAATTACTGTTATTTTTGATTATATGGATAGACATATCAATGAAATTTTAAATTTAAAATTAGTTGATGTTGAAACAGTAAAAGCTAAAAAATTTAAGGTAGTTGTTGATGGAGTAAATTCTTCTGGAGGAATTGTTATTCCAGATTTATTGGAGAAAATGGGTGTTGAAGTTGTGAAATTATATTGCGAGCCAAACGGACATTTTCCTCATAATCCTGAACCATTAAAAGAACATTTAGGTGATATTTGTAAATTAGTTGTTGAAGAAAAAGCAGATTTCGGTATTGTAGTTGACCCGGACGTTGACCGTTTAGCATTTATTTCTAATGATGGTGAAATGTTTGGTGAAGAATACACATTGGTTGCGGTCGCTGATTATGTTTTGAGTAAAACACCTGGAAATACAGTTTCTAATATGTCTTCATCTCGTGCTTTACGTGATATTACTGAAAAACATAACGGAAGTTACAAAGCTTCTGCAGTTGGAGAAGTGAATGTTGTTGAAATGATGAA
>SMEN01000072.1_pt1 | contig 34443 bp, 27 predicted proteins | sample 2456271 | NCBI WGS metagenome assembly SMEN01 (sample SAMN10132593, study PRJNA489261) | soil metagenome | isolation source: day1 control-loamy sand soil ammended with raw manure from dairy cow... | place: USA | collected 2015-04-01 | reverse complement strand
GCAAATAATGTTGCGGTAGGCAGGCCGATATAGCCCAAGCCGATCATGGATAGAGTTTCAAACATGCTGATTTTCCGAATCAATAGATCAAAGTTTTTAAAATTTCACTAATACGGGTGGCGGCTTTGCCGTCACCATAAGGGTTGTGCGCCCGTGCCATGCGCTCATACTCAGCGGCGTCATCCAGCAACTGCGTGGCAGCGCTGACAATGGCTTGTGTTTCTGTTCCCACCAGACGCACAGTTCCTGCATCCACGGCTTCAGGGCGCTCGGTCGTGTCTCGCATCACCAATACCGGCTTACCCAAAGAAGGCGCTTCTTCCTGAATGCCCCCGGAGTCGGTGACCAAAAGGTCACAACGATCCATCAGGTAAACAAAGGGCAAATAATCCAGTGGTTCGATCAAATGAACGTCGGAAACGTCGGATAAGATACGACGTACTGGTTCCTGAACATTTGGATTCAAGTGCACTGGATACACCACCTGCACATCGCCACGGGAGGCAATCTGGCGTAAGGCCAGGCAGATGTTTTCAAAGCCAGAACCAAAGTTCTCGCGACGATGCCCCGTCACCAGAACCAGGCGTTTGGCTGGATTGATAAAAGAGAACTGAGCCTCAAAACGGCTACGCAGTTCCGTGTCCTGACGTACGCGTGCAGCTACATCCAGCAGCGCGTCAATTACGGTATTGCCTGTGATGTGTACCGTCTTGGGATCCACACCTTCACGCAACAAATGCGATTGCGATTGCTCGGTCGGAGCAAAGTGCACATCAGCCAGTACGCCTGCTTGGCGACGGTTCATTTCCTCTGGCCAAGGCGAGTACTTATTGTGCGTACGCAAGCCAGCCTCTACGTGACCCACCTTGATCTTGGCGTAGTAGGCAGACAAAGCTGCGGCCATGGTGGTAGTGGTATCGCCATGCACCAGAATCATGTCAGGTTGCCATTGTTTGTACACATCACGCATGCCTAACAGCACGTTGCTAGTGATGTCATACAAGTCCTGACCTGGTTTCATCAGGTTCAAGTCAAAATCAGGTTTGATGGAAAAAATATCCAGGACCTGATCCAGCATCTGGCGGTGTTGGCCAGTGACGCAAACGCGCGCTTCAAATGCAGAGTCGGCAGCCAAGGCCTTAACCACCGGAGCCATTTTGATGGCTTCCGGTCGTGTGCCAAATACAGTCAAAATCTTCATTAATAAACCTTCTTGTACTGAAAGAGATCAACGATCAAACAAAAAATACTGCCTGACCATAATTACATCGAGAGCCCCAATTTCCTGCGCAGCACCCTGCTGAGAAGAGCAAAGCTGATTGGCTCTTTACCCATATGTCGTATACACCCAGCTACAGCAAATATCACCGCTTCCTATCTTGGCTACGCTTTCTGCTTCTAGGTGCAACACGCCCGCCCTGTTTTGCAACCAACTCGGACAGCTCCCTCTTCAATGCGTCTCGTTCCCCGAGCCTCTCGATTGCCAAACTGGCCTGCGCATTGCGAGCCTGAGCCAACTCAGCCACTCCGTACTGCAACGTTGTGCATTGCTCAAACCACTGTTTAGCCAAGGATTTCTGCTCCTCTACTTCTTTCTGCAAGGATGAAATCAAAACTTGGGCACTTGTCAGGGCTTGTCGCCCTTCCAGAACAGTCAAATCCATTGCAGCCTTTTCTTGTTGCAGTTTGTTGACTGTCTGTTGAACGGCTATCAACTGCTTGGACTGCAGCACACCTTGCACAGCCAGCTGATCACGCGAGGTAGCCAAGTCTTGCCATTGTTGACGTAACCTGCTTTCACGATCGGCATGACCAAGGATTTTGCGAGCTTGATTAAGTCGGTCCTGCTTCGCCTCATCCTTCAATCGAGTAAGCTGCCGTCCCTCTGACTCGCTAAAACTCACACCATCCGGGAGCAAGGTCACCAGAGCCTCTGCCTGCACCAACTCCCCAGCCTCATGTAAACGGAAAGCTAACCATTTCTGTCTAAACGCGCGTGGTTCCAACGAGAAAGCTCGATAAGCAAACTTGGCCGCTACAATCGCATGCGCCTGCATTTGCCCTCGAGCCACAGCAGTCCAGGCACTAGCCTGAATTGCTGTAGAGACTGAAGAACGAGCTAGCAGTGCGTCCACCGCCTCTTCCCCACCTTGCTTGAAGGCCTCTAACACTTTGCCAAATTGCTTACCTCCCAGCACCTTGGGAGGAACCTCATGCCGGTTCTGCTTCCAAACCTTCAGCAAACGAGTCGGCAAAGACAACATAGAACCTACAGAATGAGTACCCTGTATCAGGATCTCACCGAGCTGGCTGGCCAAGGCAAAATGCGTCTGCAAAATGTGAACTTCACTTTGGGCTTTAATTAGTGCCTCACAGCGAAGAATCTCTGCTTGCTTCTCAACCAACGAGTTGTGAACCGGAGCAATGTGAATAATCGTGGAGGGCACAGCCTGTGCTTGCCCTTGATAGTACGAACGCTCCAACTCGGCTTGAACAAGATGCAGTTGCCTGAACAGCAACTGGTGTTCATCCTGTAGCGCCTGCATACATCCATCAGCAGACGCGTCGCCAGGCTGATCTACCTGAACTGGCGAAACGGCCATTATTTACTTCCCCTGAAAGTATTCTTAATCCACATGGTCTAGAACGATGCTCTTGAGCAGCTTCAAAATTCCAGCCAACATCAAGGCCACTAACAACGTAACCAAGGTGTTGTAGAGGCGACGTGGCTCCATCGGATACTCGGGCAAAGTAGCGGATTGCAGAACAGACACCTTTTCCAACATGCGGGTGGCATCAATCCTGCCTTTCTCCAGAGCGGTCAAAGACGACTTATAAAGCTCTTGCGTGAACTTCACATTCATATCCAAGCGATAAAACTCTTCGACATATGCATTCAACGTGCCACCTGAGGGCGTCGCCAACTTAAGCTTCTCCTGCTTGATCTGTGCATCTACTGCCCCCAAAGACTGCTTGAGCATCAAAATATTCGGATGGTCACGATCTAATGACTTAGGCAAAGAGGCCAATTGGGTCTGTAACTGGGCCCTTTGCCCCTCCAAAGCCGCAACAATTGCATTGATGCTTTCTGCTGTGGCTTGAGGAGACAACAAGCCTGCCTCGTTCTGATAGTTCAACAAATCCTGGCTAGCCCTTTGAAAACGTTCTTGGGCCTGATCCACCTGGGTCACCAAAAAATCCACCTGCACTTGAGCCATTTCATGCCCCAGCACATTCATATATCGTTCACCTTCCAGAACCAACTGCCGAGTAATAGCCTGTGCCATCTCAGGGTTGTAGGCTTGGACTTTGATACGCAACACTCCCGAAAACTCATCAAACTCCACCTGCACTCGACGCAAATAATGGCGATGAAACCACTCAAGAGAAGCATCTTGGAACCACATGCGCGAGACAAAATCATATTCAGATGAGCTGTAATGAGTACGCAAATCCAGGGTCTGATCTAACTTCTTTAGCATATCTACGGATAACAAGTAATCTCGTAGCAACAACTGATTTGCTCGATCAACAGAAGCCACACCAGAAACAAGCATCCCTAAGTCAAAAGAGGGAGCCCCCACCGAGTCCGTTTTACGAATAATGACGTTAGCTTCGGACACATACCGATCCGACGCAAAGACCAACCAATACGCGGTTGCCAAGGCAGCTAAAACCAAGATCACACGGACAGCATGATCAAACAATCGCAGTGAAAACCACGAACGAACCCGCGCGATAAGAGTTATTTTTTTGAAAACAGGTTTATCTGACGCCGCTTTATCAACCTGCGTAGTGACTTGAGGTATATCTGTCATTTTGGAAGGGAATCCTTGTAGGCGTTAAGCGCGTCATCAATCTGGTCAAACCAGTGCGCTTGCCCTTTATGCAACCAGACACCTGCCTGGCAGAACTGTCTTAAAGTCTTGTTATCGTGCGCAACCATGATCAAGCCCGCACGGTCAGTCATGGTTCTAAATGCATCTGCCGCCTTCTTCCGAAAAGCGGCATCACCCGCTGCCGTTACCTCATCCGAGATATACACATCAAAGTTGAAGGCGAAAGACAAAGCAAACTGAAGACGGGAACGCATACCTGAGGAATAGGTATAAATAGGCTCCTCGAAGGCCTGCCCCAACTCAGAAAAATCCTTAATAAAGGCAAGGCGATCAGCCAGATCCTTCTGATGCCCATGTACCCGGCAAACAAACTTGGCGTTTTGACGTCCAGTCAAGGTACCTTCAAGCCCACCATTCCCCATTGGCCAAGACACGCGACACAAGCGCTGAACCGTGCCTTTATTAGGGTGGTCGACTCCTCCAATCAAACGCAACAAAGTAGATTTACCAGCACCATTAGACCCAATTAATCCAACATTCACTTTAGGTGGAATGATTAAATTAATACCTTCTAAAACCCACCGACCCACGCCATGCGCAGTCTTGTAGCGCTTGTATACGTCATTGACGATGATCATTTCATCACCAACTGCTGAGTAAAGCGCCTGTACAAAACGATGCCCAAAAAGAAACTTGTCAGCCCCCATGCGTACAGGTAACTCATACTGACTCCATAAACCATGTGGTAATAACTAGAGAAACCGTGCCGCACTAACTCCAAACCATGGACCAATGGATTAAACAGCAACAAGTCCCGATAAGGTTGGGGCACCGCCGCAATTGGCATGATGACACCCGAAACAAGGTACAGAGGCATCATCAGAATCTTCAAAATATGTTCAGTTTCACGCACTAAAGCCATCAGTACAGAAGCAACCAACCCATACCCCACTCCAAACAACCACAGCCCAAATAGCGTCACCAGCACCTGTATCGGATCATCTGGACGTACATCGTGCCCCAACAGCGCAACACCAAACAAAATAACAGCCGAAACCAAGACCATTAAGAATGCCTCTAATGATCCTCGTGCAATCGAAGTATCAAAAGGTTGGACCTGGCGATAAGCGAACAAAGGCTTATTACTATCTGCTGCGTACATAACCTGAATTGCAGTGCGCCGGAATGCAAAAAACGCCAACATCCCCACTACGATCCAAATAGTGGAGTCAATGCCCCCCACCGTTCGCAAGCGAATCACGGTAAAAATAAACGTGATGAAACTAATATGCAGTACCGGCTCCATCAGAAGCCAGAACCAAGCCGCACGCATATCAAATAGACGATCTACGGCCTCACGCAGAAAAAGCGCCCGCCAGACCGACCAAGTGACGGCCATAGGGCTACGCACCGGCTCAGTCATTTCGGTTCCTGTCAGAGAAACTCATGTCGTCTAGGGCTAACATCAATTCACCATATTGTTCAAGGTCGTACTAGGCACGGCAACCGACACCACTAAGCGCAGGAACTTCTGGAACTCTGCAGCCGGGGAGTTGGAAACGTAAATCACGTCTTTGTCCTGTACCGGGAAGTTCTGGGTGACAAAGAAAGAGCCGGGATCACGCAAGTCGATTTGATAGACCACAGGTACCACGCCCTTCTTGTCGACCAAAGCGGACTCGGGGGCACCTTCAACCAAAGCTGCGTCTTCAAAACGGAAGATAAAGACACCACGTGCATCAGCACGGGAATTATCCAAACCACCCGAACGCGCCAGGGCCTGCACCAGCGAAATACCTTGCGCCTCGAACGGCACTTCTTCGTTCTTGCCCGTTGCGCCCAGAATAGAGAAGCTCTGGTTCTGATACAGCGCCGTAATCACATCGCCGGGTTTCAACATAATGTTTTGCTGGGGACTACGGATGATCGTGTCCAGCGCCATGGTTGCCGTGTTTTGCTCGCGTGACAGCTGGATAGCGATACGATTAACCGCTTGCTTGACGCCACCCCCCGCTGCCAAGGCATCCAGCAGGCGCTCGCCTTTGGGGGTTAATGGCATCAAGGTACTTTGGTTGACTTCCCCCACCACCGTCACGTTAGACGTGTTGTTTTGAATGACACGCACCATAACTTGGGGGTTATTGGCTTTACCCTGAAGGCGCTTGGCAATGCTTTCTTCAATCTGTTGGGTATTGCGACCATTGACGGCAATACGCCCAGCAAAAGGCATGCTGATCATGCCATCTGGTGTCACCATTTGATGGGGGAAAGCCACGGCGTTCGTTATTGTGCCCATAGCTTTGGTGTCCAGCGAAATAGTGCCAAACAACATGGCTGGCGGGGCTTCCCACACCGACACTTCCAGCACATCACCAGGGCCGATCAAATAATTGTTCGTGCCCGTGCTGGGAAACTGAGCAGCAAAATCACCCAGACGCTTTTTAACGGCCAATTTCTTGGTCAAGTCATCCGTGACGTTGACCAGGGTGATGCCTTCGATACGTCCATCACGCCGTTCCATCACTTGTTCACGGCTAGGGCCATCTGCTGACATCCAATCCGGCATCGTGGCACATCCGGCCAGTACAGCGACCAAGGCGCTCGCCAAAACGGGGCGCCCCATTGCTGCGATCTTGCTAACTGCTGTGTGTAGTAATTGAGCCATGCTTATTTCTTCATGAGCGTGTGAACGGTTTCACACGCTAAATCAATGTCATCCTGGGTATGGGTGGCCGACAGGAAAAAGCGCAAACGCGCTGCTTTTTCTTCTACCGCCGGATGAATAATGGGTTGTACATTCAGGCCAGCATCAAACAGCTGGCCAGATAATCTGACTGCTTTCAGGGAACTGCCCGTAATCGCAGGAATGACGGCATAGCCTTGGGCAAAGCCCGTGTTAATGCCCAGCGACCGCATTGTGTTCAAGAACTGGCTTCCCCGCTCTTGCAGGGTTTGCACGCGCTCGGGCTCACGGTGCATGATCTGCAAGGCTTTAAGGGATGCGGCAGCCAAGACGGGCGAGATACCCACGCTGTACACAAAGCCGGAGGCGGCATACTTGAGCAGCTCCACCAAGGCACGATCACCCGCGATATAGCCCCCGCAGCTTGCCAAGGTCTTGCTCAACGTCCCCATCCAGATATCCACATCTCGGCCCGCCACGCCAAAGTACTCATGCGAGCCGCGACCCGTCTTGCCCAGCACGCCCAAGGCATGCGCTTCATCCACCATCAAAAAGGCTTTATAGCGCCGCTTGATGTCAATAAATGCAGGCAGATCCGGAATATCACCGTCCATGCTGTACAGGCCTTCAATGACGATCAGCACGCGCTCGAACTGCCCACGGATTTCGGCCAGGATGCGCTCCAAGGCGACCGTGTCGCTATGCGGGAAGGAGCGGCGGGCAGCGCCAGAGAGCTGGATACCTTGCAAGATACTGTTATGGATCAGGCTGTCATGAATCACCAGATCCTTAGGGCCAAACAAATAGCCAATGGTGCTGACATTGGTAGCGTGGCCACTGACAAACACCACACAGTCGTCCACGTCATAGTTTTGCGCTAACTCTTCTTCCAGTTCACGCTGGACCCGGCGTTCACCCGCTACCAGACGGCTGGCCGAAGCCGAAGTACCGTACTGGTCCATCGCCGCTTTAGCCGCCGCGTTGACTTCAGGGTGGGCAGACAAGCCCAGATAGTTGTAATTGGCAAAGTTCAGGTAGTCCCGCCCGCCAATACGTGTGCGCGCGGAGGCTACCCCGTCGTGGCTGCGGAAAAAAGGATTGCGCACGCCCATACGATCAGCCATGGCCTTGGGCACCAGCATTTTTTCGTAGCCGGGATGACGGTCAAAACGGGTAAAGGCTTCTGGCACATGGCTGACCGCATCCAAACGGGTGGCAGAGGAACCAGCCATACGGCCCTCTCCGGCGGCTTGTCCGGTTTTACGTCCCAAGATGCGCTGAATCAGTTGTGCTTTGCTGCCTGGCGCTAGATCGTTCTTACTCATTGATCAATGTTGTCCCTGTTTCTGCCAATCGCTGGACATCCTGCGCCAAACCCTGCAAGTCCGCCTCGGACATCTCATCACCGTGCTGACGCACGACATCGGCCACCAAATGTCCTGTGCCCTGCTCCGCCGAGTCCTCACTTCCTGCTGTCAGCTTGTCCACTATCCGAGCAGCCACGTTCCAGACAGTGGGAGAGTCATTCAGCACCATGGCAGGTAATTGCACCCCAAAGCGCTGCTCCAGGCCCAAGGCCAGTTCCACGGCCATCAAGGAATCCATGCCCAAATCATGCAAAGAACGCTGAGTCTCGATCCGGTCTACTTCGGTACGCAAGATGTTAGCCACCTCTTGTGCGACCCATGCTGCTACTAAGGTATGAATTTGCTCCGGCGTCTTGCCCAAGATCAAAGAATGAATATCTTGCCCATCGCTGCCAGCGTCATGCTCCTTACGAGCCCGGTTCAAGATGGCAAAGCGCTCGCTTTGAGCGGAGGCCAGCAAACGGGCCAAGGCACTCCAGTCAAAGTTAGCCACAATCGTGACTTCACCATCCGCAGCCAGCACGCGATCGAGCTGATTCAAGGCCTGCTCTGCAAGCAAGGTCGCTTTACCCAAGCGCTTGCCCAGGCTGTCTTTAACAGTTTCATTGCGAGTCAGGTAACCTGCATCACCAATTGGGCCCCAAGCAATGCACGATGCTGCCAGACCCAAGTTCTGACGCAAGCGTGTCAGGCCTTCCAAGCCAGCGTTAGCCGCTACGTAATTCGCCTGCCCTGGATTACCTATAGCCGTCGTTACCGAGGAATACAGCACAAAGTGCGACAGCGTTACCGCCTGCGTGGCCTGATGCAGGTTCCAGGCACCGACCAGCTTGGTTTGCAGCACCTTGTCCAGGCTTGCTGAATCCATATTGGCAATCAAACGGTCATCAAATACGGCAGCGGCATGCAACACACCCGTCAAAGGGATATTGCCCTGCTGAATCTTGGCAACCACCGCTTGGACGGCTGCATAATCTGTGACGTCGCATGCTTCAATCTGCACTTGGCAGCCTTGCTCCTGGAACTGCTCCAGCAAAGCCTGGGCCCCCGGCGTCTCCACACCACGACGCCCCACCAGTACCAAAGACCGAACGCCGCGCTGGACTAACCACTGAGCAGAGGCCAGACCAAAGCCGGACAGGCCGCCAGTGATCAGCCAAGTCCCCTGAGCCGACAAATCAACATGCTCGGTCGAAGGAGCTAGAGGCAGGGCTGGCTGTGCATCTTTCAGGGACACAACCAGTTTGCCAATGTGGCGTGCCTGCTGCATGGCGCGGAAGGCATCAATGACATGCTCTGCAGTAAAACTGCGGTAAGGCAGTGGGAACAAGGCACCATCATGGAACAGATCCATGACTTCTTTAAACAAGCGAGCTGCCAAGGCGGGACGCCCTGTCAATAATTGGTCTGCGTCGATGCCGAAGTAGCTAATGTTGCTTTTGAAGGGACGCAAGCCAATGGGCGTGTTCTCGAAGAAGTCACGCTTACCCAGCTCAAGGAAACGGCCAAATGGGCACAGCACATCCAAACTGCGGCGCATGGCCTCACCAGCCAGCGAGTTCAGCACCACATCAACACCTTGGCCGCCGGTTGCATCCATCACGTCCTGGGCAAAGCTCAGGCTACGCGAATCAAACACACGATCGGCACCCAGCAGGGAAGCAAACACTCGCTTCTCGTCAGTGCCTGCGGTGGCATAAATCTCCGCACCCAAATGACGGGCTAGCTGAATGGCAGCAATACCAACGCCACCAGCGGCACCATGAATCAGGATTTTTTCACCAGGCTGAATATGGGCCAGGTGAGTCAAGGCGTAATACACCGTGAAGAACACAGTGGGAACGGTCGCGGCGGCTTCAAAGTCCCAACCTTCCGGCATGGGAGCAATAGCATCAGCGCGCGTTACGACATGACTAGCAAAGCAGGACGACCCAAAGCCCATCACAGGCTGGCCAACTGCCAAATGCGTGACATCTGCGCCCACTTGGGTCACGACACCGGAAAACTCCAAGCCAAGACTGGCACCCGCAAAACCATTCTCCACGGCTTCATCAGGCAACAAGCCCATCAAGTACATGACGTCGCGGAAATTCAGGCCTGCCGCCATAGTGCGTACTTCAACCTGGTTCGCTGCGAGAACAGGGGCTTGAACCGCTTGCCACTCTAGATTGCGCAATTGCCCAGGAACCTGGAAGTCCAACTTGAAACGGCTCGCCTCTTGCAAATGAGCGGTGCCTACCTGCTTGGCCTCGTCCAGAACCAAGGTATAGCGAGCCTCTTGCGCCAAGACAATTTCGGTAGCACCGTCTGGCCAAAGCAACTCGCACTCCAAGCGCTCACTAATGTCGGAAGTAGTCACATCACCGGTCAGGTCGATCATGGTGCAGGCCAGGGCGGGCAGCTCGTTCATCAAGACACGGCCAAACCCCCACAAGGCTGACTGAGCCGGATTAACCGACCAGTCCAGCTTTTGATCCATGGCGGGCAAGGCACCGCCTTCTGTCACCAACCACAAGCGACTTTGCGCCTGGCTAGCCGACAAGGTTTGAGTCAAGTTCAGCAGCTTGGCACTGGCTGCGCTGGCGGCAGTAACAGAGTCGCCCCAACCCAGCATATGCACCACATTAATCAGGCCGGATTGAGCAAGCACATCTGACGCCAAGGGCCAGGCCTGCGCATTCACTGTTTGCCCTGCCGCCTGTAGACGGGCTTGCAGCGCTTCTGCCTGCATTCGGGATGCATCATCAAACAGCAGTACCCAATTACCCTCTGGTGCAGGCTCTATATTCTGCAGGGAGTCTGTCTTGGTCGCCGTCGCCAATACCAAGTAGGCCCCTTCACTCAACTCCTGAGCAGCAGGCTCCAAGGCGGTTTGCACCTGTTCAAAACCTGCTTGTTCCAGCGCTTTGCTCCAACCTTCAGTAGAGAGCAGAGAGGAGGACAGGCTTGCCTGTGTATCCCCGCTTGCGTGCCACCAGCTATTGTCCAGTCCAGACAGGAAATCTGCATGCCAGTCCGGATGGCATTCGGCCAGCAGCAAGATACCGTCGGATGCCAACCATTGTTTGCTGCGTGCTAAGGCAGGCGGAACATGGACAGTGCGATGCAAGCTGTGACGCAAGATCACGACATCAAACACGGCTGCCTCGGGCTGTTCCATCTGCCATTCCAGCAGATCAAAGCCGACGACCTTAACATTCGCCAGACCATGATGCTGAGTGGACTGACGAGCCTGCAAATCAGCGTCCGGCAGGGCCAGCACGTACTCAAATTGATCTTCCTTCAGACAAGCCGCCAAAGTTTTGGGCAGCTCGCTTGGGCCGACAGACACTTCCAGGACGCGCAGACGTTGGGAGGCCGGCAAAGTAGCGGCTAGTGCACGCAACTGCGTCTCCAAGGCCAAACGGATGCCCAGATACATCGGATCGTCGTCGTACAGCACTTCAACCACGGGGGAGCGCCGCAGAGAATTCAACAAGGCAGCGCCAGACAACTCACCACGCAGCAAGGCAGGCAATTGACGACCCACCGAACCAATCTGCGTCAATTGCGGCAGGCTGTTGGGCGAATCCTGCAAAATCGTGCGCCACAAATCCTGGGCGGGCGGCATATCAGCCTGCTCTACCACGCGCCAGCCCTGTTCACTGTCTTGCAACAGATCTTCGCGGCGCAGCAGATCACTCATCCAGCGGCCGTAAGGACTGCTCAAGACAGAAGAATCAGGTGTAGAAAGCTGTGCTGAAAGACCTTGGAAGGCTTCATAAACAAAGGACAGGCTCAGCGCATCCAGCAAAGGCAAAGTTTGCTGGAACCAACGCTCTCGATCCTGTTGCTGATCGGCCAATGCCGTCCAAGCTGTATGCGCCAGGTGCTCTGGCGTCGCCCCAAGAGCCGAACGTTGGTCACGGGGGTGGGGACGCAAATACGGCGTAATATGCCAATTCGAGACGGCGTGGCGATCCTGGCGCAAGAAATAGGCAGCACGGAAGCGGCAAGCCTGAGCACAGGCCAGCAAGCGACCATCTGCGGCATACAGTTCAAAATCTGCCAGTACAGAACGAGCACTGCTACGACGCAAATGCGCTCTGAAATGGGTAACCTGCCCCTCTGTGGACAGGGTGAAACGCCCTACTTTCACAGGCAGCAAGGCCACACCTTGGCCTGCTTCTATATCTTCTGCAAAGAAATCTACCAAGGACTGATAACACACGTCCATCAAGGCGGGATGCAGAAGATATCCGCCTTGCTCCAGCTCGATTGGCATTTCCAGCTCGGCATTCAGGTAAGTCCCCTGAACGTGCACCGCCTTCAATCCCTGAAAGGCCGGACCATAATCCAGACCTAGGGTATGGGCCAAGCGATAGTGACGGCTACGGTCGATTTGCTGATCTGCCTGCTCCAATGGCTGCAGCTCAGGCAAAGGCATACGATCATCGGAGGCCAAAATTCGGCCGCTCGCATGAAATACCCACTCGTCCTGACTTAAGCGCTGGCGGCTCTTGATCTGAAAGCCACCATCACGAGGGTTCAGAATGAATCGCAGACTACGCGCATGTTCACCGTCAAACACCAGCGGAGCCAAAATATCCAGTTCGTCGACCAGGATCAAATCCTCGCCCAGCCATTCGCGGGCGGCGGCCAAGGCCATTTCCAGATAGGCAGCACCTGGATACACCATTGCCCCGCCCACCTTGTGGTCGGCCAGCCAAGGCAAGACTACCGGGTCCAGCACGTTTTCCCAGCTGATATCGCTATCAGGCAAACGCCAGCCCAGCAGGTCATGAACACGGCGACGCTCGATGGAACGCATCCCTTCAGAACTGACCTTGTACCAATGACGTTCGCGCTGCCAAGGGTAGACAGGCAATTGCACTGGATTACCCGGCACAGCGAAGCGCGCCTTTAATTGGGTGGGCAACAAGGCCAAAGTGCGCAAGGCAGTATCGACCAAGCGTTGGGGCCCATCATCGTGTTTGCGCAGGCTGGACAACACCACACCTTGCACATCAACTTGTGTCAGAGTTTCACGGATATAGCGCTGCAAAATGGCGTGCGGGCCAATTTCCAGAAACACGCGGCAGCTCTGCTTGGCGAGTTGGGCGATAGCCTGCTCAAACAGGACGGGCTCACGAATATTGCGCCACCAGTAATCCACGCCCAGCGCTTCGGGAGGTAACTCATCACCAGTAACAGTGGACACAAAACGAGCCTGCGAAGCGTTCTGGCCAGGCTGCAAATCGCCCAGATTTTTTTGCAGATGCGGCAACAAGCCGTCCATATAAGGGCTATGAAAAGCGTAATCCAGATCCAGCAAACGGAAGAACACGCTCTTGCCTTCCAGCTCGGATTGAATGCGCAATAAGCCATCCAGGCTGCCAGACAGCGTGATATTGCTAGGGCTATTCACCCCCGCCACATTCACGCCAAGTTCGGTACCCAGGCTTTCCAGCAGGGTATTCATGGCTTCCAGCGACAGCCCTATTACCGCCATCCGACCTTGACCACGTGTCAGGCCCTGGGCCTGACTACGGGCACAAATCACACGAATCGCTTGTTCCAGATCCAGCGCACCTGCCGCCCAAGCGGCGGCAATTTCACCCACGCTGTGGCCAGCCACAGCATCCGGAGTCACTCCATCTTCACGCAACATGCGTGTCACGATCACCTGAACAGCAAACAACAAGGGCTGCGCGACGGTGGTGTCGTCCATTTTGGACGCAGCCGGGTCTGCTTGAAGCTGATCCAGCAAAGAGAAGCCTGCCATGGGCTTCATCATGGCATCCAGCTCTTTCAGTAACGCAGCAAAGCGGGGGGATTCACGTAACAAAGTCACGCCCATACCCAACCACTGCGCGCCATTACCCGCGTAGACAAAGGCCAGCTGACCTTCCTTGTCCAAGGAGTCCACAGTCTGCAGGCCCTGCGGGTCTTTACCTTGTGCGTAGGCACGCAATTGCGCCACGCCTTCCTTGACAGTCTCGGGCTGGATAATCAAAGCACGCGCTAAAGCTTGGCGGTGATGAGCAGCCGCATAGCTAACATCGTAAAAATCTTGTCGTGTTTTGCCTTGCAGCAAATCAGCATACTCGCCAGCCAGTTGACGCAATGCCCCTTCTGTTTTGGCAGAAAGGGTCAAAGGCGGCAAGCCAGATTCCGGCAAGTTTGGCGCAGAAACAGACGCAGCCACTGGAGCCTGCAGCAGCACGTGAGCGTTGGCGCCACCGAAGCCAAAAGAATTGACTCCCGCAACCAGAGGCTTGCCGTCGCTGCGCTGCAAAACACGCGCTTGGGTCAACAACTCCAGGTTCAAACCATCAAAGTCAATGGCGGGATTCGGGTTCTTCAAGTGCAGTGCAGGTGGCAAAGCTTGATGCTGCAAAGCCAATACCGCTTTGACCAGACCAGCCATACCCGAGGCTGATTCCATATGCCCTAAATTGGCCTTGACCGAGCCGATAGGCAAACGCTGCGCACGCTCCTTGCCATACACCGCACTGATGGCTGTGGTTTCGATCGGGTCACCCACCGCCGTTCCGGTCCCATGGGCTTCAACAAAATCCACCTCAGCAGCCGTCAGGCCGCTGCGCTCCAACACGGAGCGCATCAATTCAATTTGCCCTTGGCAGCTAGGAATGGTGATGCCCGTTTTGCGAGCTCCATCTGCATTGACTCCGGTCGCCAGAATGACAGCTTGTACTTGATCGCCGTCCGCCAGAGCTTGCTCCAAGGGTTTGAGCATGAGCACCGCGCCGCCTTCCGAGCGCACGTAACCGTTGCCGGCCTCATCAAATGCCTTGCAACGGCCATCAGCCGATAGCATCGACGCTTTGGTGAAGCCGACAAAAGGGTAAGGGTGCAATAAAAGATTAACGCCGCCGACCAAGGCAGTAGACGCTTCACCACTGCGCAAGCTGGTGCACGCCTGGTGCAAAGCAACGAGCGAGGACGAGCAAGCGGTATCCACCGCCATGGAAGGGCCATGGAGGTCGTAAATATAAGAGAGGCGATTGGCAGCAATACTTAAGGTATTGCCGGTCATCATATGGGAGGTCAGGCTGGCCAAATCATCCAGGCCGCGCATGCCGTAATCTAAACCTGAAATACCGACGTATACGGCGCAATCACTGCCTGCCATCGCCGACGGTAAAACACCTGCGCTTTCCATCGCTTCCCAAGACAGCTCTAACAACAGTCGCTGTTGGGGATCCAGCCAAGCGGCTTCACGGGGGGAAATGCCAAAAAAATCCGCGTCGAACTCGTCGATGCGCGACAACACGCCAGCAGAAAAAGTAATGCTGCGACCCGGTTCAGAACGCTTATCGTGCTGTAGTTCTTGGGTTGCCCAACGGTCCGCAGGAATTTCAGTAACTAGATCGCGCTTTTCAATTAAAGCATTCCAGAACTGTTCGGGGTGCGACAGATCACCTGGAAAACGAAACGCCATACCGATAATGGCGATTGCACCAGAAGAAGTGTTGCTTTTAATAATATCTGTTCGGGACGCTTCCAACTCGCCAGCATCCTTACCTGTATTTTGAGACACGCACCCTACCCTTTCGATCTTTACTGACTTGCCCTATCGCCCCGGAGCACGGAATAGTCATATTTGATTAAACGCTATTTTTAGACAACGACTTCTGACCCTGATGTGTCGCTGGCAGCACACCCGTAAACAAAGGCGAAATTTACACCCGGTTACCGTGGTTTACAAATCACAATTACTGTGGAAATATAAAATCCACAAGTAATTTGATAATATTTAGTTCTAATTTTCATTTAAATAAAAAATTAGAAAATAAAATATATAATCGAAATACTTACTAGCTGTATTGTTCTATTTATTTTTAAAACAAAAAACCTAGCGTTTGAAAACAACAATGGATTGGCATATTCGCCAAGACTGCTTAATCAAAACACTAGGAAAGCATCGAAGATTGTTTTATTCCTCAGCCACCTACTGCGAAACAAACAACTTAATCCGATACTAATTAAAGGCCATGAATCGTCAAGAAAACGCGAAATTCTTAACCTTGGCCCGTAGCGCATCTAAAGGATTCGCAACTAGCGATATTACCATTACGCACTTGTTCGAATCCATAAAGAACTGAAAACAGGCCAAAGCGCACTGTAACAATCCGATGCTGTCATAAAACCTTTGCAGGTCTGATGAAGCTAGCTCCCATCCGCTTACAGCCCTGTCATAACTGCCACTTAGCCACTTCTTTTTTGACACAAAACGACTGCTTCGTCGTATTAGAAAAATCACTTTTGATACAAATAAGATAGACCTGCAACTGTCGCGACACCAATCCTGGCGCTCTTTTACGGCGTTTAAAGACCTTGTCTGACGCCGTGCCGCCACAGCAGTGTTTTCCCTTAGCGACCTCAAAAACGTCCAGATTCGAGCATTTTCCTTGGGGGTTATCCCTCATTTATAGCCAGGCTCACCTAGGCTCTATACGAATTGTCTTATGGCATGCCTGTCGCACGCCGTTACATTGAGATGGCTACATCTAATAATTAATCCACTCTGGAGACATTTCATGGGTACGAACGCGACCACCGCACCCGTCGACGAACGATTACCGAATGGCAGGCTAGCCGCACTGGGCTTGCAGCACGTTTTGGTGATGTACGCCGGTGCTGTCGCGGTTCCACTAATCGTGGGCCGAGCACTAAACCTGACGTCTGAAGAAGTATCGATTCTGATTGCCGCTGATTTGTTTGTATGCGGCATGGTGTCCATCATTCAGTCCTTGGGCTTTACACAGTATTTTGGTATCAAGCTGCCTGTCATGATGGGAGTCACCTTCGCCGCTGTTGGCCCGATGGTGTCCATGGCACAGGCCAATCCAGGCCATGAAGGTGCTCAGCTTCTGTTTGGCACTGTTATTGGCGCCGGTATTATCACCATGATCATCGCCCCCGCCGTCAGTCGGATGCTGCGATTTTTCCCACCTGTGGTGACCGGCACCATTATTGCCATGATCGGCATTACGCTGATGCGGGTAGGGATCAACTGGATTTTTGGCAATCCTGTAGGGCCAACCGCTCCGGCCGTGATCAGCCCTGATCACCTGGCCTGGTTGCAACACGCGCAATCCGCTGCCGCCATGCCAGGCTCGGCGTTGCCGCCACTGCCTGAAGGCCTGGCCTTGAAAGCTACGGTGCCTAACCCGCGCTACGCTAACCTGCCAGGCCTGGGCATTGCTGCCATCGTGCTGGTGTCCATCTTGCTGATTGCCAAGTTCTGCAAGGGCTTTATCGGTAACGTGGCCGTGCTGCTTGGCATTGTGATCGGTGCGATTGTTGCATCCGCAATGGGCATCATGACTTATGAAAAAGTCTCCAATGCCGCATGGGTAGACTTGGTGTTGCCCTTTCACTTTGGCATGCCCAAGTTCGACGCTCTGCACATTGCCACCATGACGCTGGTCATGATCGTGGTGCTGATCGAATCCACCGGCATGTTTCTGGCGCTAAGCGACATGACAGGCAAGAAAGTGGATCAGAAAGACTTGGCTCGCGGTCTGCGTACGGATGGCTTGGGAACCCTGCTGGGCGGTATCTTCAATACCTTCCCGTACTCCAGCTTCTCGCAAAACGTGGGTCTGGTCGCCGTGACAGGTGTTCGCAGCCGCTTTGTCTGCGTGGCCGGTGGGGTCATCCTGATTGTGTTGGGCCTGCTGCCTAAAATGGCTGCCCTGGTTGAGTCCTTGCCCACAGTGGTATTAGGAGGCGCCGGGATTGTGATGTTCGGTATGGTCACTGCAACCGGCATCCGTATTCTGTCGGGCGTGGATTACAAAACCAACCGCAACAACTCCATGATTGTGGCGATCTCCATTGGTGTTGGCATGATTCCTCTGGTCGCCCCCAACTACATGCAGTGGATGCCTCACGCTATCCACCCGCTGATTGAGTCCGGTATTTTGCTGACCTCGATTGCCGCTGTGCTGCTGAATCTGTTCTTTAATGGTGCTAAAGAAGATACGCAAGCAGCTGTGGACGCCGCAAAACACGCCGAAGCTTAAATAGCGCTCGCCGTTCTTGTTTTGAAACCGGTCTGACTCGTTAAGAGAAAGACCGGTTTTTTATTGCTTAGCGTCAAGAGGCGAAACGGCGTGCGCCTGCCACACATAAAGCAGCACCGACCGTCACCCAGATCATGCTGGCATTCACCGATTCACCCAATAGCGCAGCAGCCAGACCCAAACCCAAAAAGGGCTGCAATAGCTGTAGTTGCCCGACGGCAGCAATCCCGCCCTGAGCCAGCCCTCGATACCAAAACACAAAGCCCAGAAACATGCTGAATACAGACACATAGGCAAAGCCTAACCAGGCAGACATCGCTACCTCGTCCAAATTCTGAGGCCAAAACCAAAGCATCATGACGAACATAAAAGGCAGTGCCAGCACCAGAGCCCAACAAATGACCTGCCAGCCCCCCAGACGGCGCGACAGCCGCCCTCCCTCGGCATAGCCCATCCCGCACACGACTACGGCCGCCAACATATACAGATCTCCCTGCCAGGAGGCATCCAGCCCATCCCGCGCAGCGTAGCCAACGACCATCGCACTGCCTAGGATCGAAAACACCCAGAACACAGGCTTATGTCGCTCCCCCGCCAGGATCACACCAAATACCGCCGTACATAAAGGCAGCAAGCCCAAAAACACGATGGAATGGGCGGACGTAATGTGCTGCAAGGCCAAGGCCGTCAATAAAGGGAAGCCCAGCACCACACCAAACCCCACCAGTGCCAACGACGACAGATCGGAGCGCTGCGGACGGGAGACACGACCTATCAGCAGCCAGGCAGTTGCCAGCAACGCCGCTACTACCGCTCGCGCACCTGTCAGAAAAAAGGGATCCAAACCCAGTACAGCAACCCGCGTTGCCGGTAAGGAACCGGCAAAAATTGCTACACCGATCGCACCATTGAGCCAGCTGACTGCCTTGCTATCCATCGTTTACGCTCCAACAAAGATGCTTGTCAGTACAACACAGCCATGCCAGCATACACAGGCACAGTCCAATACGGTTTTAAAGAACTGTACTGCCTATTAGACCCATACACCGTGCTCGCGCCTGACTTCATGCCTTCTATAACTCGTATCGAACACGTAATGCAATCAGTGCGTGAGCGCATCGCCGCACGCACCTACCCGCCCGGCACCCGCTTGCCCTCCGTGCGTGCGCAAGCTCAATCCGCCAATGTATCGGTATCCACAATCGTGGAAGCCTATGGCCGGCTGGCAGCACAGGGCCTGATCGAGGCCCGCCCCGGTTCCGGTTTTTATGTGACGGCTCCTTTAGCGCCGCTTAACCTAACGGCGTTGGAGCCTGCGCTGGATAGAGACATCGATCCCTTATGGATCTCCCGCCAATCGCTGGAAGCAGACAAGCACGTCTTGATGCCCGGCTGTGGTTGGCTGCCTTCGGACTGGATGTACGATCAAGGCGTGCGCCGAGGACTGCGTAAAGCGGCCCGCAGCCCCAGTACCGATTTGACGGATTACGGTTCGCCCCTGGGCCTGGAGTCTTTACGACAATTGCTGGCCCGCCGCCTGGTCCATTCGGACATTGATGTCGCCCCCCATCAAATCATGCTGACCGATTCAGGCACTCAAGCAATTGACCTGATTTGTCGCTTCCTGCTGGAACCAGGCGATACCGTATTAGTAGATGACCCTTGCTACTTTAATTTCCACGCCCTGCTGCGCGCCCATCGAGCAAAGGTCGTCAGTGTTCCTTACACACATCAAGGGCCGGATCTGCGCGCCTTTGAGGCCGCACTGCAAGAACATAAACCGCGCCTGTACATCACGAATTCCGGCCTTCATAACCCTACCGGAGCACGACTATCAGCCATGACCGCCCACAGTGTTTTGGCGATGGCACAACGTGCGGATCTATACATCATTGAAGACGATATTTTTGGCGATCTGGAAACCCGCCCAGCAACCCGGCTGGCTGCCTTGGATGGTTTAGAGCGCGTAGTGCAGATAGGCAGTTTTTCCAAAACACTATCTGCTTCGCTACGCTGCGGCTATATAGCCGCCCAAGCACCATGGATAGAAAGCCTGGTCGATTTACGCACAGCCACCAGTTTTAGCAGCAACCGCTTAGCGGCCCACATTTTAGATAGTGCCCTAAGTGATAGCGGCTACCGCAAGCACTTAGAACGCATCCGCTACCGGCTATCAAAAGCGATGAACCAAACCTTGGTTCAACTGGAACAACTAGGCCTGTCACCCTGGCTGCGACCACGCGAAGGCATGTTTCTTTGGGCTGAGCTGCCGCCGGGGCAAGATGCATTGAGCTTGGCGCGAACCTGCCTGCCGCATGGTGTTGTATTGGCGCCAGGCCCAGCTTTTAGTCAGGCTCCCGAGGCAAAGCGATTCTTGCGTTTCAATGTTGCACAATGCACAGACAAACGTGTTTTTGACGTGCTGGCCCGTGCACTCAACACTTGAGCATCCGTTCGCGTATCCAATCTGCTTTTGCTACCCCAAAAAATGTGGCCCCAGTCAAACGACGTGGGGCCACATTAGGAGCTTTTAGGAGATTGCCACCCCTCCTGTGCCAAATACTTCCGCATGAATCCGCTCTACGGGGACGCCGCGTTCACGCAGAAACTGAATTTGGGCATTCATAAAGCCCGTGGGCCCACAGATGTAGTAGTCGGCCTGCTCAGGCAAATCGTGCTGGGCCAAATCCAAACGCCCCAACTGATCACAGTCCGAGCCGGACTCCACCGCTTTCTCATGCACGAACCAGGCAGACGCATCCGCCAGGTTTTGCACCAAAAAACGCACTCGTTTCCCAAAAGCCTGCACCTGCCCATGGCGTGAGGCGTGGAAAAACCGTATGGGTCGGCTGCTACGTTGATTATGCAGATGCTCCAGCATGGCCATCAAAGGCGTAATTCCCACACCAGCGCTGATCAAGACTAGCGGCCCGCTGCGGTCATCATGCAAAAAGAAGTCTCCATTAGGCGCGGCCAACTCCACATAATCGCCCTCTTGCATATGCTGATGCAGGTGATTGGACATCATCCCGGCCGGCGTCTGGGCCGCGCCATCCTCTCTTTTGACAGAGATACGCAGATGCGAACTTTTACCGGGCGCATCCGACAAGCTATATTGCCGTGCCTGGGAAAACCCCAAATCGGGCAAGCGCAGTTGTAAAGATACATATTGACCGGGCCGGTAGGAAGGCACTTTACCGCCATCGGCGGGGACCAGCTCGAACGAGGTTATTTCCTGGCTTTCTGCACGCTTGCTTGCAATACGAAACGTGCGCCAACCGGTCCAGCCCCCCTCCAGATCCGTGCTCTCTTTATAGATGCCTTGCTCTATACCCACGAGGATCGCTTGCAACTGCTCATAAGCCGCTGCCCATGCCTCGGTAATCTGCGGTGTTGCGGCCTCTCCTAACACTTCACCGATAGAGGCCAATAGATGCCTGCCCACCACTGCATAATGCTCGGGTCGCACACCTAGGCTGACATGCTTGCGAGATACTCGCTCCAAAACAGGCAAGAGCACAGAAGGGTCATCAATATGGCGGGCATAGGCTGCCACAGCGACCGCTAAAGCATGTTGCTGAGTACCTATGCGCTGATGCGTTTGGTTGAACACCTCCCGCAATTCAGGATTATGCGTAAACAGGCGCTCATAGAAATGGCGAGTTAATGCTACCCCTTGCACTTCAAGAACAGGGGCCGTTGCCTTGATGGTCTGCCGTACAGAAGAAGAAAGCATTATAAGCCTCCATATTAAAGATATATATTAAATAGACCTTTGATAATAGGCTGGAGTCCTTAATTTTTCTACTGCCCCATAGATGGGTAAACAACACAGACAGGATTACAATCGCCCCTGTATACGGCCCGCGCGGACCGTCGCCACTCATCCCACTCCCATGTCCCCCAAAGACCTACGCGATTTATTCCTGCTGGCTGCCATCTGGGGCAGCTCGTTTTTATTTACGCTGCAAGCGGTCCCTGAATTTGGGCCCTTTCCCCTGACGGCAGTACGCGTGGGAGTCAGTGCCTTGGCGTTGATGAGCTACATCACGCTGACAGGTCGCCTGCCGGTCTTTCTGGCGAACTGGAAACCGATCTTTGGGCTGGGCGTACTCAATGCGGCCATACCGTTTTCTTTGTATGCCTTTGCGGCCTTGCGTCTGGAGTCGGGGCTACTGGCAGTGCTTAACGCCATGGCGCCCCTATTTGGAGCGCTGGTTGCACGCATTTGGCTCAAAGAGCGCCTGACACCCAGCCGTATCCTGGGTCTTTTTGTTGGCTTTCTGGGTATCCTGATTCTGGTTTACGACAAACTCAGCTTTAACCAGGGGGCTGAAGGTTGGGCTGTACTGGCGTCTTTACTGGCCACCGTCTTCTACGGGATTGCCGCCAACTTTACCGCCCGCTATCTACGTGGCGTTCCACCGCAAGCGGTGGCCGCAGGCAGCATGGTCAGCGCAACCTTGGTTCTCCTACCCGCTGCTATTTTTTGGTGGCCTGCTCAACTCCCGGGTCTGCACGCCTGGGGCGCGGCCCTGTCTTTGTCCCTGCTGTGTACCGCTGTGGCGTACCTGATCTTTTACCGCTTGCTATCCAATGTCGGCCCATCCAAGACCATCACAGTCACCTTTCTGGTGCCTCCTTTCGGAGTGCTGTGGGGCGCTCTGTTGCTGAGTGAAGCCCTGACGATCCAAATGCTGGTCGGGATGAGCACGGTTTTATTCGGCACCTTGCTGGCGACCGGTCTGATCAAGCCACGCACAAAACGTACACCCTAGGCTCAACCGTTACTGGAGCTGCTGCCAGGCCTCAAAGCGCGTATCAAGCACCTTTCTCAAGGCCTCGTAAGACTCCCAGTCATCCGGCACATGGTAGATAGACACCAGGTCCGCATCATCCAGGGTCTCTACATAGTCATCCAGATAGAACTGCTCGTAGTAAAAGTCCGAAAACTCCCGGCCTTCTGGGGACATATATTCGCTAAGGAGTACGTCTCCACAAGCGATCTCCAGCAATTGCGAGCCCTTGAGCATGTGGTCTCGGCACTGCCGAATCTCGTTGGGGTACTGATCCAGCAAGGTCTTAGACACCATGCCCCGCTCAACCAGCCACGCCAAGTAAAACCCCATATGAGTGCGGCCCCCTTCAGGCCCCAGGCCCTGAGGATAATCGCCTTCAATATGCCAGTCCAGATCGTCGTATTTCACATTATCAAAAGATGAGGCGTTCACGGCTTTCTCTCCTTAAAAATTCGAAAAATCGGAATACCCAATACAGCCCGGATGATCCTAGTATATCGGTCTGCCCAATGGGAAAAAAGCATAGTGGCCTGGCTTTTTCAGCGTGTAACAAGACGGCTGCCGATTGAAAGGCACCAAGCCTTGCAGAAACAAGAAGGCCACCCGAAGGTGGCCCTTTCTAAACAGGCGTAAACCCGAGCAATTATGTACGCTCGAATATGCCGGCAGCGCCCATACCTGTGCCGATACACATAGTCAGCATGCCGTATTTAAGCTGACGACGCTGCAAGGCATGGACTACGGTGGCGGCACGCATCGCGCCAGTCGCACCCAAGGGGTGGCCCATGGCAATTGCGCCGCCCAGCGGGTTAACGCGCTCTGGATCAAGACCCAGATCACGGATGACCGCCAGAGACTGAGCCGCAAAAGCTTCGTTCAGCTCAATCCAATCCATCTGATCTTGCTTCAGACCCGCCAAGGCCAGTGCATGAGGAACGGCCTCTTTAGGACCGATACCCATGATGGACGGTGGCACACCGCGCACCGAGAAAGTCACGAAGCGAGCCAAAGGCGTCAGATTGTGCTCACGCAAAGCGCGTTCGGACACCACCAGCAAGGCACCCGCCCCATCGGACATCTGCGAGCTATTGCCTGCAGTGACGGAACCACGAGCGGCAAATACAGGACGCAGCTTGCCCAGAACTTCCAGACTGGTGTCTGAGCGAGGACCCTCGTCACGATCCACAATTTGTGTTTTGACCGAGATTTCCTGAGTGCTCAGATTAGGCTGACGGCGCGTTACGCTAACTGGCAGCACTTCACCCGTGAACTCGCCCGACTCCCAAGCCTTAATGGCTTTCTGGTGCGAAGCCAGCGCAAACGCATCCTGATCTTCACGGGAAACCTTCCACTGACGGGCTACTTCTTCAGCGGTCAAACCCATGCCATAAGCAATGCCGTAGTTTTCTTCAGACGCAAAGATTTCCGGGCTGAAGGTGGTGCTTACGCCCATCACCGGCACCTGACTCATGGATTCCACGCCAGCGGCCACAATGACATCGGCCTGGCCGGAACGAATACGGTCTGCTGCAATGGCGATCGCGCTTAATCCGGATGCGCAAAAACGGTTGACGGTCATACCGGCCACGGTGTCAGGCAAGCCTGCCAGCAGGGCCGAAATACGTGCGACGTTAAAACCCTGAGGACCTTCTGGCAGAGCGCAACCAGCAACCACTTCTTCAATTGCGGAAGGGTCCAGATTAGGCACGCTAGCCAGCGTGCCACGGATTGCTTCAGCCAGCAGCTCGTCAGGACGGTAGGCCGAAAACACGCCACGCGGCGCTTTTCCAATGGGCGTACGCTTGGCAGCGACGATATAAGCTTGTTGTACAGTCATGTCTACTCCTTGATCCGCTCTAGTTACGCACTGGCTTGCCGGTGGTCAACATCCCAGTAATACGCTCCTGGGTCTTGGGGGTATTGAGCAGCTCCAGGAAGGCCTGCCGCTCTTGCGCCATCATCCAGGCTTCATCCACCAGCGAGCCCGGATCCACATCGCCCCCGCAGATCACGGTTACGACCTTCTCGGCAATATGGAAGTCATATTCCGAGATAAAACCACCCTCTTTCATGTTCACCAACTGAGCCTTCAGCGTAGCGATACCATCGCGACCGGCGACGGGGAATCGACGCGGCAGCGGTGCACGCCAACCCGAGCTGGCCAATGCCTGCGCCTGACGCACAGCCACGTACACCAGTTCCTGACGGTTCATGACGATGGTGTCGGACTCTTTCAGGAAGCCCAACTGGCGAGCATCCAGCGCGGAGCGCGATACCTGGGCGCTGGCAATCGCCAGTGCAAAACGCTTCAGATAGGCCAACAAAGGCGCGTCGGGTGCACCCATAGCCTGCAATTCAGCAGAGCGGCGAGCGGAGTAGGCCAAACCACCTGCACCTGGAACCAGACCCACACCCACCTCAACCAGCCCAATATAGGACTCGAAGTGAGCGACCCGGTGCGCGCAATGCACAGCCAGCTCGCAACCACCACCCAAAGCCAAGCCGGCAACAGCAGCGACCACGGGCACCTGAGCGTAGCGAATGCGCAGGACCATATCCTGCATGGCACGCTCGACGGGTTCAACTGCAGCCACGCCTTCTTTCTCGAACAAAGGCAGAATAGCTTTCAGGTCAGCCCCAGCCGAGAAGGGGTCGCCGTCTTGAGCAATTACTAAAGCCTGATACGAGGCTTCAGCCAACTCAACCGCTTTGAACACGCCAGTCACCACACCGGGGCTCAAAGTGTGCATCTTGGTCTTGAAGGAAACAATCAGCACATCTTGGGGGTGCGGGGCTGGCAAAGTCCAGCAACGCACCGACTCATCCTCATAAACCGTGCTGGTTTCCAAGGACTCCACTTCGCCCACCAGCAAGGGTGTGCCAATGTGACGCTGATACACCGGCAGATTGCTGCGGCCTTCAAAGCGGCTTTGCGAAGGATTCCAGGAGCCTGCGGAAGTGTGCACGCCCTGAGCCTCCCAGACCGGACCACGCGTGGCCCAATCAGGCAGCGGCTGGCTGCTGAGCGTCTTGCCCTCTTGAATATCCTGATTGATCCACTCGGCCACTTGACGCCAGCCGGCGGCTTGCCAGATTTCGAACGGACCTTGCTTGTGACCAAAGCCCCATTTCAAGGCCAGATCCAGCTGACGGGCATTGTCGGCAATATCTTGCAGATGAATGGCGCTGTAGTGGAAAGTATCGCGCAGCACAGCCCAAACGAATTGGGCCTGAGGCTTGTCGGATTCACGCAGCTGGCGCAAGCGCTCAGCCGGATCACGTACAGCCAGAATGGCGGCTACATCCGGATCAATTTTCTGGTCAGCGGCAACGTAATCACGCTGTTGCGCATCAAAGCGCTGAATTTCACGACCTTTTTTACGGAAGAAACCGGCACCCGTCTTTTGACCCAAGGCACCAGCATCAATCAAGCCTTGAACTTCGGGAGGCAGGCCAAAATGCGCTTTGAAGCTGTCCTCAGGCAACTGATCTTGCATGGTACGGATCACGTGCGCCAGGGTATCCAGGCCCACGACGTCTGCCGTGCGGTAAGTACCCGATTTAGCACGGCCCAAGCGAGTACCGGTCAGCTCATCAACCTGCTCATACGTCAGGGAGAAACGACGGGCTTGCTCGAATACGGACAGAATGCCAAAAACACCAATACGGTTACCGATAAAGTTCGGCGTATCTTTGGCACGAACCACGCCCTTGCCCAACTGCGACACCAGGAAAGTTTCCAGGGTATCCAGCAATTCTGGCTGGGTGTATTGGGTGGGGATCAATTCCACCAGGCTCATGTAGCGAGGGGGATTGAAAAAGTGCACGCCGCAAAAACGAGGGCGCAGCTCTTGGGGCAACACATCGGCCAAGGAGGTAATGGACAGGCCGGAAGTATTACTGGCAATGATGGCATTCGGGTTCAGGGCTGGACCAATCTTGCGGTACAGGTCCTGCTTCCAGTCCAGACGCTCGGCGATGGCCTCGATCACCAGATCGCAATCGGCCAGACGGTCCAGATTGTCGTCATAGTTGGCGGGCTCGATTAGGTCAGCCAAGTCTGGCGTACCCAAGGGAGCGGGATTCATTTTGCGCAGATTGGCGATCGCACGCAAAGCGATGCCATTTTTAGGACCCTCGCGGGCGGGCAGATCAAACAGAACTACTGGTATGCCTGCATTCACGCAATGAGCGGCAATTTGCGCGCCCATAACGCCGGCGCCGCACACGGCGACCCGACGCAAGGTACGGGCACCGCCCGTCACTGCACTGGCTGAACTAGATGTCATAGGTTTGTCTCCAGGAAACTGAACCCCACGCACCATAAGACCTCAAACGGAGGCGCTTTGATGCGCGGCAATCGAATAATCGTACACGCACAACTGGTTTTAAGACCATAAAGTCTTTTTTATTTTCAATCAAAGATGGGTATAGATCAAATCCATCTTCATAAATCTGCCCATGACACGAGCGTAGGCGGCTCCAGAACCGACTATCCAGCCAAGCCCAAATTCAAACGATCGTTTCAATCTCTTTTATTTCAATGCATTGACAGCATAAAAAGAGAATTAAGCGGCAGATTACCAGCTTGGGATACAAGCCTCTTCAAGCAGGCACCAGACATGGCTTTGCCATTTTTTTAATTTCTATTTTTATTTATTTTATTTATCTTTTCTATTTAATTTCTATGCACAAAACCATTCATTTATTTCTTTAATTAATTCAAACAAATAGTAATCCTCCGTGATCACCCAGGAGCGAACGCAGCCTGCGCTAAAACTGGCTCTCCAGCAGTCCGCCTAGCGTTCATCCTTGCCCAAAAAGCCTCCCTTGTGCGGCGCTTACCTTGAAAGGGATCAAAAGCGGCTCGCTTTGTATGCCAGAATGTTCAAACTTCAATCACGACGAGCCCCTCCCCTGCATTGCTTATGACCCGGCCCCAAGAACCAGCTCCTCTCTCTTTAAGCGCTCTGTTTTTGATCTTTGCCCGCATTGGCTTGACCAGCTTCGGTGGAGGCTTGAGTGGTTGGTTAATGCGCGAATTTGTCGTCCAGAGACGCTTGATGAGTCAGGACGATTTTCTCAGTGGGCTGGCTCTGTCCCAAGCCCTTCCCGGCATTAATGTGGTGAACCTGTCCATCTGGATTGGCTATCGCCTGCAGGCGGGCCGCGGCGCGCTGGTTGCCACTCTGGGCATGGTGATCCCACCCCTGCTCCTGGCGATTCTGATGTTGATCGGGCTGGAGCAACTGACTGACTCTGCTTTGGTATCTCATGTCATGGCTGGCATCGCTGCGGCGGCAATTGGCCTGTCTTTAGAGATGGGGGCTCGCTCCGCTCGCGGCGCAGCCAGTGGGCCGGTCCCTATTGCCTTGATGATCGCCGTCTTTATCGGCATCTTCGTCATGGAATGGAACCTGATCCCCGTCATTCTGGTCTGCGCCCCCCTATCCATCTGGCACGCCTGGTTGCAGCAAGAGCCCTCGCAAGGTGAGCCATCATGATCACCATTTTGCTGCAGCTGATGCGTGTCTTCGCACCTTTGTCCTTTTTAACCATAGGCGGTGGACAAAGCATCATTCCCGAGATTCACCGACAATCGGTAGAAATCCATGGCTGGATCAGCAATCAGGAGTTCCTGGATCTGTTTGCTCTATCGCGCCTGACCCCAGGGCCCAAATCCTTGCTGGTCACCCTGGTCGGCTGGAAGGCAGCAGGCTGGGCGGGCGCACTAGCAGCGTCGATAGCAATCTTTCTGCCGTCAGCCTTGCTTATCTACTACTTGGCCACAATCTGGAAACGCTATGAAGGCACTCGCCTGATCCGTGCAATCGAGACCGGCTTGCTGCCTATCGCGGCAGGCATGATTCTGGCGGCCAGCGCCACCATTCTTAAAGCGGCTCAAGGTGGCCTGTGGGCTTGGGCCACAGCTCTCGGCTGTGCGGCTGTGTTACTGCTCAGCCGCATCAACCCCTTATGGTTGCTGGCTGGCGGTGGGCTGTTGTTTGGATTCGTACAACCGCTTGCTTAGGACAGATCTGACACTCGACAAAACACCCAGCCACTATTACGTAAGCGGCTGTATCGCAGCTCACACAAAGCGCCACACTCATGGCGTCTCGCCCGCGTACAAAGCACGCAAGACATTGAGCCGCCAGACGCGCAAGCGGTACAATAGCAGGTCCTTTTATCCCACTTTGCCCGCGACATGGCTGTAAATACTGACCAAGCCGTACTAAATCTGGATTCTGCTTCGCTGGGCTATGGTGCCTTCACCGTGCTCGCGGACGTCTCCATGTCCGTCTATAAGGGTCAGGTAGTCGCCATGATGGGGGGGTCCGGTTCCGGAAAAACAACACTTCTGCGTGCCGCGACAGGCCAAATACGAGCGCAGAAAGGTACTGTTACGGTTTTTGGTCAGGACTTGGCCAAACTCAGCCACGAAGAGCTGCGCCAGACCCGTCAACGCATGGGGGTGCTGTTTCAGCAAGGTGCCTTATTTACCGATCTGAACGTCTTTGAGAATGTGGCCTTTCCCCTGCGGGAACTCAGTCGCTCATCCGAATCCGAGATCCAGGAGCGCGTGCTGGACAAGCTTGATGCCGTGGGGCTACGTGCTGCTGCACATCTGGGCATCAACGAGATTTCAGGCGGCATGGCCCGCCGGGTTGCCCTGGCTCGCGCCATTGTGTTGGAACCGGAGTTGATTTTGTACGATGAGCCCTTTGCCGGGCTGGACCCCATTTCCATGGGCATTACTGCGCAGCTTATCCGCGACCTGACGGACCGTCTGAATTGCGCTTCTGTACTGATTACACACGATGTGGCCGAATCCTTTGGCATCGCTGACCAAGTCTATATTGTTGGCCAGGGGCGTTTGCTGACCCAAGGTGCCCCAAAAGAACTGCGCGACTCTACGGACCCGTATGTGCAGCAGTTCCTGCGTGGTGAACCGGACGGCCCCATCGCCTTCAACTACCCCGTCACCCCGGCTTTTGAAGCCTGGCTTCACAATCGGACAACGCGCTCATGAGTTTCATTACCGCCCCGATTGGCGCGCTGGGTGCAGCGATACGCAATAGCATCTACGGACTGGGCGCTTTCAGCCGCCTGTTTGTGGCCCTGCTGGCGCGCTCGTCTTTGCTCTGGCGTCGCCCTCGTCTGGTTTCCCAGCAAATTCACTTTATCGGCAACTATTCGCTGCTGATTATTGCGGTATCGGGCTTGTTTGTTGGCTTTGTGCTGGGTTTGCAAGGTTATTACACGCTAAACCGCTACGGCTCTGAAGAGGCCTTGGGCCTACTGGTTGCTCTGTCACTGGTGCGAGAGCTTGGTCCCGTTGTCACGGCCCTGTTGTTTGCAGGCCGGGCTGGCACTTCGCTGACGGCAGAAATCGGCTTGATGAAAGCGGGCGAACAGATTGCCGCCATGGAAGTGATGGCTGTCGATCCCTTGCGCCGCCTGCTGGTCCCCCGTTTCTGGGGCGGCATTATTGCCATGCCCATCTTAGCCGCGGTCTTTTCCATGGTCGGTATTTTGGGTGGCTATATCGTGGGCGTGCAAATGATCGGCATTGACGCTGGCGCCTTTTGGTCGCAGATGCAAAATGGGGTCGATGTCATTGATGATGTGCTCAACGGTGTCATCAAAAGTGTGGTGTTTGGCCTGATCGTCACTTTGATCGCCCTGTATATGGGCTGGCACGCCAAACCGACCCCCGAAGGCGTTTCTCGCGCTACGACGCGTACGGTCGTCAGCGGCGCACTGGCGGTACTGGGCACGGACTTCCTGCTCACCGCCCTTATGTTCAGTTAACTATTTAGGAATTACTCAGTCATGAATCGCGAGAAAACCGATTTCTGGGTTGGCCTGTTTGTCCTGCTGGGACTGATTGCACTGGCGTTCCTGGCGCTGCGCGCGGGTAACCTCAGCTCTTTTTCCTTTGCCAAAACGTACCAGATATCGGCCAAGTTCGATAATTTGGGCGGTTTGAAACCCCGCGCACCTATCAAGGCCAGCGGTGTAGTGGTTGGCCGTGTGGGCTCGATTGCCTTTGACAATACCGAGTTCAAAGCCGTGGTCACCCTGGATATGGACGAACACTACAAGTTCCCGGCTGATACTTCGGCCTCTATCCTGACATCCGGACTTCTTGGCGAACAGTACATTGGACTGACCGCAGGTGGCGACGATAAAGACTTGCAAAGCGGTAGCACCATTACCTATACCCAAAGCGCCGTCGTGCTGGAAGAGCTGATCAGCAAGTTCCTCTACAACACGGCCTCCAAGGATGGCAGCTCCAAATCGGAGTAATACCCCCGCCGCCCTACGCTCCTTACAGACGACACAACCATGACTACAACAACAACTCGCCGCTCTTACTCCCTGCCTCGTGGAGTCCGTTTGAGCCTGATCGGTGCCAGTGCCTTGCTCGTGGCCGGTTGCGCCAGTGTGCCCAACCCCAACCCGCAAGACCCTTGGGAAGGGATGAACCGTGGTATCTACGCTTTTAACGAAGCGGTAGATGGCGCCGTAATCAAACCCATTGCCGAAGGCTACACGGCCTTGACGCCCAAACCGGCGCGCACTTGTATCAGCAATATTTTCAACAACCTGGGTGATGCCTGGTCGGCCGTCAACAGCTTCCTGCAAGGCGAGCATGTCGACTTTTTCAACACCCTGGGCCGTGTCCTGTTTAATTCCACCATGGGCCTGGGCGGCTGTATCGACGTCGCTACGATGAACGGCTCGCAACGTATCCCCAATGACTTCGGAGTCACGTTGGGTGTGTGGGGCATCAGCTCCGGTCCTTACGTAATGCTGCCCTTCTTTGGCCCCAGCACCGTACGCGACGGCCTGGCTCGTGGCACCAGCTTCTTGGAAGGCTTCTCGGCTACTGGCCCCATCATGGCCATCAAGGACGTACCTGTACGTAACAGCATTATGGGTATGTGGGCACTGGATGCCCGTGCCAGCGTGCTCGATACAGAAAAACTTGTTAACGACATCGCCCTTGACCGCTACAGCTTCATACGCGACGCTTACCTGCAACGACGCCATGCGCTGGTTCAGGTCCGCCGTACCGGTGGCGATACCAGCCAGGACTTGCCTGATTACTCGGATGCAGACGAATAAAAACGCCCTGCCCGCAGAACACTCATCTGGAGTTTTTTTATGATTTCCCGTCCCGCCTTGGGCGGGACTGCTTTGCAGTCCTCTCCCTCTCGCCTGATCTCCTGGATTCTGACCGTCTGTGCGGTCTTGGCTTTGTGCTTGCACTCGTTCGCCGCACAGGCTCAAACCGCTGACGCTAAAGCAGCACCCAATGCTTTTGTAGAAGCGGTGGGTAATAAAGCACTGGAAGTTGTCAAAGAAAGCGAATCCATCCGCAAGGGTGATCGCGCTGCCATCATGGCCGCCGTCAATGAACACATCCTGCCTTACGTGAATCTGGAAAAGACGACCCGTCTGGCTGCTGGCCGTTACTGGCGTCAAGCCAACGACGATCAGCGTAAAAAACTGGTCGAAGCCTTCAAAGGCACACTGGTTCGCACTTATAGCGGTGCCCTGTCTCGCGTAGATAGCAAAACTGCACTAACCATCCTGCCCTTCCGTGGCGATGCCAATGCCGACGACGTCGTAGTGCGCTCTTCTCTGACCCAATCGAACGGCAGCCCGGTCGGTGTGGATTACCGTTTGGAAAAAACGCCAGATGGCTGGAAGATCTACGACCTGAACGTGGAAGGCATCTGGTTGATCCAGAACTACCGTAACCAGTTCTCTCAACAAATCGAGCAAGGCGGTATCGATAGCTTGATCCAGGCCCTGAACAAGCAAAACAGCTAAGCCAGGCCGTGGCAAACACGGTGCCTTCGGTCTGGTTCAACTAAGCAGACCAGAGTCGTACTCTATAATAAAGAGCCTGACCACCACCCAAACAGGTCTACGCCCGCGCGTAGGCCTGTTTAGTTAACAAAGACGCCTCGGCGACGATCCTCGCTGCCCCCGCTGCGTCAGGCCAACTGAAATTGCCATGTCCGCCTTCAAACTAGATAACGTCAGCAAACGCTTCGCTCCCCAAAGCCGGGGACTCAAAAGCCTGTTTTCACCACCCCGCGCCGATGCCGGCTTTTTAGCCGTTGATCAGGTCAGCCTGACCATCGAGCACGGCGAATTTTTCGGTTTGCTGGGGCCTAACGGCGCTGGCAAAACCACCTTGATCTCCATGCTGGCGGGCCTGACTCGCCCAAGCAGCGGGCAAGTCAGCGTCTGTGGCTACGATGTGCGCACCCAATATCAGAAGGCCCGCCAATCGCTGGGCGTGGTGCCACAAGAGATTGTTTACGATCCCTTTTTTACCGTGCGTGAAACCCTGCGTCTGCAATCAGGCTACTTTGGCCTGAAAAATAACGACGACTGGATCGACGAAATTCTGGCCAATCTGGCCCTTACAGATAAGGCCGACGTCAATATGCGGGCTTTGTCCGGGGGGATGAAACGCCGCGTGCTGGTCGCCCAGGCCCTGGTGCATCGCCCACCGGTCATTATTCTGGACGAACCAACCGCCGGTGTGGACGTGGACCTGCGCCGCACGCTGTGGGAGTTCATCATCCGCCTGAACCAACAGGGCCATACCATCTTGCTGACCACACACTACCTGGAAGAAGCCCAGGCGCTCTGTGGTCGACTGGCCATGCTCAAGAGCGGCAAGGTTGTAGCCCTGGATACCACGCAAGCCATTATGGAGCGGGCCGGCGGACACGATCTGGAAGATGCATTTGTGCGCATCATGCACAACGAAGGAAAAATGGGGGTTGCACTGTGAGCCAAACTAATTCGCCCAAACACTGGGGAGTGCCCCAGAACACGGACGCACCCTCCCCAAAAATTGGCACCTTGAGCCTGCCACCGCAGCCCAAAATGGGTTCGGGCTTTCCGACCTTGCTGCGCAAGGAGCTGATGCGCTTCTGGAAAGTGGGTTTTCAGACCATTGCCGCCCCCGTGCTGACAGCGCTGATGTACTTGCTGATCTTTGCCCATGTACTGGAAGGCCGCGTCACGGTGTATGACTCCGTGCCCTATACCGCCTTCCTGATTCCCGGCTTGATGATGATGAGCATGTTGCAAAATGCCTTTGCGAACCCTTCATCGTCTTTGATCCAAAGCCGTATTACCGGGAATCTGGTCTTTATCCTGCTGCCTCCCCTGTCGCACCGCGAAATCTTCGCCGCCTATTTGCTGGCCGCGATTGCTCGCGGCGTCAGTGTCGGCATCTGTGTCTGGCTGGTGTCCCTTTTCTTTGTCTCCCTGCCCGTTGCCAAGCCTTTATGGGTATTGGTCTTTGCCGTCATGTCTTGCGGCATCATGGGCACTTTGGGCCTGATCGCCGGCCTATGGTCTGAAAAATTTGACCAATTAGCCGCGTTCCAGAACTTTTTGATCATGCCTGCGACCTTCCTTTCAGGTGTGTTCTATTCCATTCATAGCTTGCCGCCTTTCTGGCAATCTGTTTCACACTGGAATCCGCTGCTCTATACCATCGACGGATTCCGCTACGGTTTTTTCGCCGCCTCGGATATTTCTCCCTGGTTCAGCCTAACCGTTGTCGCCAGCGTCTTTGTGGCGCTGTGTCTGATTTCGCTACGCCTGCTTGCCTCAGGCTATAAATTACGGAATTGATTTCATGTTGCCGACCCCCGAACAAGTTCACCAATACATTGC
>SMEN01000070.1_pt1 | contig 35575 bp, 41 predicted proteins | sample 2456271 | NCBI WGS metagenome assembly SMEN01 (sample SAMN10132593, study PRJNA489261) | soil metagenome | isolation source: day1 control-loamy sand soil ammended with raw manure from dairy cow... | place: USA | collected 2015-04-01 | reverse complement strand
TTGAACGCCTACCACAGAAAACATTCCATCTGATGTAACTTGTCCGGGTTTGATGTTTAATTTTTCACATGCATATTCCATCATGTTTTCTGCTTTGTTTATTGCGCAGCAAGATGTAACACAGAATTCTAACATGTATTTACCCATTGGTTTTTGATTGAACATGGTATAAAACGTTGTCACCTCAAAAACTTCAATTGGTTTTATGTTTAATATTTCGGCAACTTTGGTTTGTAGTTCTAAACTCAACCAATTATCATGAGCATCTTGAACTTCATGAAGAACTGGTAAAAGTGCCGATTTTTGTTTTCCTTCCGGATAATGACTAATCAATTCGTTGATTCTTGCCATTAATTCTGGAGTGAAATTTATGTCTTGTTTGTAGTTTGTTTTTTCCATAATTAACAGTCTAATTCGCCCGCAATAACGTTCATACTAGAAAGTGTGATAATAGCATCTGATAAACTTCTGCCTTTTACAATTTCGTTAAATGCTTGGTAATATATAAAACATGGTCTGCGGAAGTGTAAACGGTACGGAACACGACTTCCGTTTGTGATTAAGTAAAAACCTAATTCACCATTTCCACCTTCAACGGCATGATAAACTTCTGTATTCGGAACAGGAATTTCTCCCATTACAATTTTGAAGTGATAAATTAATGCTTCCATATTTTGATAAACATCTTCTTTTGGAGGAAGATAATATTCTGGAACATCTGCATGATAAGGACCTTCTGGCATTTTAGCGATTGCTTGGCGAATGATTTTCATACTTTCCCAAACTTCAGCATTACGTACGCAAAAACGATCATAACAATCTCCGTTTTGTCCAACAGGAACATCAAAATCAAAATCCTCGTAAGAACAATAAGGTTGTGCCACACGAACATCGTAATCAATTCCAGCAGCACGAAGGTTTGGACCTGTAAAGCCGTAGCTCATTGCCATTTCTGCAGGAACAGCTCCAGCTCCGATGGTACGATCCATGAAAATTCTGTTTCGAGATAACATGTTTTCAAATTCAGACCAAACTCCAGGAAATTCATTTAAGAATTCATCAATTTTTCTCCAAGCAGTTTCAGACCATTCGCGTTCAAATCCGCCAATACGTCCCATGTTTGTAGTTAGACGAGCGCCACAGATTTCTTCGTAGATTTCGTAAATCTTTTCACGGTATTGCATTACGTATAAGAATCCGGTTAAAGCTCCTGTGTCAACTCCCATTACTGAACTACAAATAATGTGGTCGGCAATACGAGCCAATTCCATAATAATTACACGTAAATATTGAACGCGTTTTGGGATTTCAATTCCTAAAGCTTTCTCAACCGTCATCCACCAACCTGTGTTGTTAATAGGTGATGAACAATAATTTAAGCGATCGGTTAAAACGTTGATTTGGTAAAATGGACGGTTTTCAGCAATTTTTTCAAATGCTCTATGTATATAACCAACAGTTCCTTCACCATCAAGAATTGTTTCTCCATCCATCAATAAAATGTTTTGGAAAATTCCGTGAGTAGCAGGGTGGGTTGGTCCTAAGTTTAAAACTGATAATTCAACACCGTCTTTTTTTAGGCGTTCTTCAATTTGTTTTTGAAAACGATTTTCTGGGGTTAATAGTAAGTCAGACATATGCGTTTTTTAACAATTATTAGGTATTCTTCCGAAGAAACGGTCGTCTTTGTCAGTACGTCCTTGGTCTTCCATCGGGAATTCTTTTCTAAGTGGGAATGATTCCATTTCATCCATATTTAAAATACGTTTCATTTGTGGATGATTATTGAATTTAATTCCATAGAAATCGTATGTTTCTCTTTCTTGCCAGTTTGCAGATTTGTAAAGATCTACCACAGAATCAACATTTGGATTATCTGCACTTGTAAAACATTTTATACGAATACGAACATTTTTATACCAATTGTGTAAATGATAAACTACAGCAAATTGTCTGTTTTTTTCGTAATCCGGAAAATGAACACCACAAACATCTGTCAAGAAATTAAAGTTTAAATCTTTATCTTCTTTCAAGTATTTAATGATTTCGTGATTTTTTTTACTGTTTATTTCAAAAGTTAAAATGTCGTGTGATTCGTGAAATTCTATAATATCTAAACCAAAAGTATCGACTAATTTCTTTTGAATGGTTTGGTTATCTAAGCTCATTTTATTTGATGTTATATGAGTTTAATAATTCTTTATATTCATCTGAACTTCTTCTTCTAACAGATTCGCTTTTCACGATTTCTTGTAAAGTTAAGATTCCATCTAAAATTTGTTCTGGACGTGGTGGACAACCAGGTACGTAAACATCAACTGGAATTACTTTATCGATTCCTTGTAAAACAGAATAGGTATCGAAAACACCTCCTGAAGATGCACAAGCTCCAACTGCAATAACCCATCTTGGTTCTGCCATTTGTTCGTAAACTTGACGTAAGATTGGTGCCATTTTTTTAGAAATTGTTCCCATTACCAGAAGCATATCCGCTTGACGGGGAGAGAAACTCATACGTTCAGCTCCAAAACGACCAATGTCATAAGTTGCTGCCATAGTTGCCATATACTCAATTCCACAACAAGAAGTTGCAAAAGGAAGTGGCCACATTGAGTTTGCACGAGCTAAACCTACTACTTCATTTAGTTTTGTAGCGAAGAAGCCTTCGCCAGCATAACCGTTTGGTGCATTTACCAAATTTGGTTTTGAATTTTTACTCATAACTTAAATTAAATTAATCCCACTCAAGTCCTTTTTTCTTGAATTCGTAAAGAAGTCCTACAACTAATAAAAACATAAAGATTCCCATTTTCCATAAGCCATCCCATCCAAATTCTTTGAAGTTTACTGCCCAAGGATACATAAAAATTACCTCGACATCAAAAAGAACGAATAAGATTGCTACTAAGAAATATTTTATGTTGAAGGGAATTCTAGCGTTACCTATCGACTCAATTCCACATTCGAAATTTTGGTCTTTGTTTTTTGACGCTCTTTTTGGTCCTAAAAAGCTAGAACCAATAATTGTTAAAACAACGAAACCTGCCGCAAAGCCTAGCTGCATAAGTATCGGTACTAAATCAAATTGACTAGATTGCATATTTATGTTTTTATTTAACTTATAATTCACAAATATAAATTTATATTATAAATTTTTGAGTATAACATGTTTTTATATTTGATTCCGAAAGGGTTTTTGACTTAATTTAGAATGTTTATAAATAAAAATATAGTGTTAAATTTGGATGGTAAAATGTAATCCTTTTTTATTTGTTTAAAAAAATGAAAATTTTGTAATTATGTTAAGTGTGGTTTTTAAATAAAAAAAAGGGCTATTTCGATAAGAAATAGCCCTTTTAGTAAGGTGTAAAAATATATATTTAAATATAATTAGTCTATAACAACAACTTCCGATGCAATAGTACCTTTTTTACCGTCAGATTCTACGTAAGAAACTGAGTCTCCATCACGTAATTCTCTACTTTTGATTCCTGAGATGTGTACGAAGATGTCGTTACCTGTTTGATCATCAGTAATAAATCCGAATCCTTTTGATTCGTTGAAGAACTTAACTTTACCTGTTCTCATTTTAATATAAAATAATAATTAATAATATTCAAAGATATACTTTTTTTAAAAGTAGTCAAGTTTTTATCTTATTTTTTTTATTTTTTTTTAATAGAATGTTTTTAAATGAAAAAAATCAGCCGTAAGGCTGATTTTTATTACTCTTCTTGCTTTTTTATAACAAATGAATCCATAAATGCAGTGGTGTAATTTCCTGCTACATAATCTGGATTGTCCATTAATTGTCTATGGAATGGTATTGTAGTTTTGATTCCTTCAATAACAAATTCATCTAATGCGCGTTTCATTTTGCTAATTGCTTCTTCACGTGTTTGTGCAGTAGTAATCAATTTAGCGATCATTGAATCGTAATTTGGTGGAATTGTATATCCAGAATAAACATGTGTGTCTAAACGAACACCGTGTCCGCCTGGAGCATGTAATGTTGTGATTTTTCCTGGAGAAGGTCTAAAGTCCATAAATGGATCTTCAGCATTGATACGACATTCGATTGAGTGTAGTTGAGGTAAATAGTTTTTACCAGATATAGGCACTCCAGCGGCAACTAAAATTTGCTCACGTATTAAATCGTAATCGATAACTTGTTCCGTAATTGGATGTTCTACTTGGATACGAGTGTTCATTTCCATAAAATAGAAATTACGATCTTTGTCAACTAAGAATTCGATAGTTCCGGCTCCTTCGTACTTAATGTATTCAGCAGCTTTTACAGCAGCTTCACCCATTCTTGTACGTAATTCGTCCGTCATAAATGGAGAAGGAGTTTCTTCTGTTAGTTTTTGATGACGACGTTGGATAGAACAGTCTCTTTCTGATAAATGACAAGCTTTTCCGTAAGAATCTCCTACAACTTGAATTTCGATATGGCGTGGATCAACAATAAGTTTTTCCATATACATACCGTCGTTTCCAAATGCTGCAGCTGATTCTTGACGAGCACTTTCCCAAGCTTTATCTAAATCTTCAATATTCCAGATTTCACGCATTCCGCGACCACCACCTCCGGCAGTTGCTTTCATCATTACTGGTAAACCGATTTCTAAAGCTACTTTTTTTGCGTCTTCTAATGAAGCTAAAAGTCCTTCAGAACCTGGTACGCAAGGTACACCGGCTGCTTTCATTGTTTCTTTAGCTGTTGCTTTATCACCCATTTTTTCGATCATCTCAGGAGATGCACCGATAAATTTGATTCCATGTTTTTGGCATAATTCAGAAAATTTAGCGTTTTCTGATAAGAATCCATATCCAGGGTGAATTGCGTCAGCATTTGTTATTTCTGCAGCAGAGATAATATTCGACATTTTTAAATACGAAAGATTACTTGGAGCAGGTCCGATACAAACGGCTTCGTCGGCAAAACGTACGTGTAAACTATCTGCATCTGCAGTTGAGTAAACAGCTACTGTTTTAATGCCCATTTCTTTACATGTTCTTATGATACGTAAAGCAATTTCACCTCTGTTTGCAACTAATATTTTTTTAAACATCTGATTTTAAATTGAAAGTTAAACAATTTGAAAAATTTGAAATCAATTCAAATGATTTTACTTCAAATTAAGATGGATCAACTAAGAATAATGGTTGATCAAATTCAACAGGAGAAGAATCGTCAACTAATACTTTTACAATTTTACCTGAAACTTCTGATTCAATTTCGTTGAATAATTTCATTGCTTCGATTACACATAAAACATCTCCTTGTTTGATTGTAGTTCCTACTTCTACGAATGCAGGTTTGTCAGGTGATGGTTTTCTGTAGAAAGTTCCGATGATTGGTGATTTTACAGTGATGTATTTACTGTTGTCAATAGCTTCAGTCGCTGCAGGTGTTTCAGTTGTAGCTGCAGGAACTGCTTGTGTAGTAGCTGGAGCGATTGATTGAGTTTGAACAGGAATTTGTTGAATATAAGCAGTTTCAGCAGCACCTTCTGTTGTTGTTTTGATGGTGATTTTGAAATCATCCATTTCTAATTTAACTTCAGTAGCACCAGATTTCGCTACGAATTTAATTAAATTTTGAATTTCTTTAATGTCCATATAATTCTGAGTTAGTTTGTTAGTTTTTTTATTGTTTACTTGTATAAGCCCATTTTAAATAGATTGATCCCCATGTAAATCCACCACCAAAAGCAGCAAAAATTAAGTTATCTCCCTTTTTAAATTTATCTTCAAAATCAGCTAATAATAATGGCAAAGTAGCTGATGTAGTATTTCCGTATCTGTGAATGTTTATTAGTACTTTAGATTCTTCTAATTCCATTCTGTTTGCTGTTGCATCAATAATTCTTTTGTTAGCTTGATGAGCAATTAACCAATCTATATCATTGTTGGTTAGATTGTTTCTTTTCATGATTTTTTCGCTAACGTCAGCCATTCCAGAAACAGCGTATTTGAAAACTGTTTTTCCATCTTGATGAACAAAATGTTGTTTGTTTTGGATGGTTTCAATTGAAGCTGGTAGTATAGATCCGCCTGCATCGATTTTTAAAAATTCTCTTCCAATACCATCGCTTTTTAATATTTCATCTTGAATTCCTAAACCTTCTGTGTTTGGTTCGAATAAAACAGCTCCTGCTCCGTCTCCAAAAATGATACAAGTTGCACGGTCAGTATAGTCTATAATTGAAGACATTTTATCTGCTCCAATTAATAAGATTTTTTTGTATCGACCTGATTCAATATAAGCTGAAGCAGTTGACATTCCAAAAAGAAAACCTGAGCAAGCTGCTTGTATATCATATGCAAATGCATTAGTTGCACCAATTTGCGTTGCTACGTAAACTGCTGTTGAAGCAACTGGCATATCTGGCGTAGTTGAGGCTATGATAACTAAATCAATTTCTTTTGGGTCTGTGTTGGATTTTTTTAATAAATCTTCGGCTGCTTTAATTGCCAAGAATGAAGTTCCTTGACCTTCTTCCTTTAATATTCTTCTTTCTTTAATTCCTGTTCTAGAAGTAATCCATTCATCATTAGTTTCTACCAAAGTTTCTAAAATAGTATTTGATAATACAAACTCAGGTAAATATTTACCAACGGCTGTAATGGCTGCTGTAATCTTTGTCATAAGGGTTTACTTTGTATTTTTTAAAAGACCAAAAAGTCTCGAAAATTACAAAAAAAAATCGAAATAGAGCTTTTTTTTGTTGAGAATTGTAAAAAATCGGGTTTTTTTGAATGATTTCGTCAAAAAAAAAACTCCCACAAACGTGAGAGTTTAACTTAGTTTTTTTACAAAATTAAGCTACAGCTTCAGTTTTGTCAATAACAACTTGACCTCTGTAGTATAATTTTCCTTCATGCCAATGTGCTCTGTGGTATAAATGAGCTTCACCAGTTGTTGGGCAAGTAGCGATTGTTGGTGCTACTGCTTTGTAATGAGTTCTTCTTTTATCTCTTCTTGTTTTCGAGGTTTTTCTCTTAGGATGTGCCATCTTACAATATTATTTATCCGTTAATAGTTGTTTTAATTTATCCCATCTAGGGTCAATTTCTTTATTTGTATTCTCTTGTTCTTCTTCTGTTGAATCTTCTTCTTCAATTTCGATGTCTATTTCATTATCAAAATCTAAAAGGTCGAAATCGTCTTCATCTAGAATTTCGTCTAATAATTCTGGTCTTACTCTTCTGTAAGGTACCGAAAGAACTATCATCTCATAAATGTATTGACTTACGTTGATTTGAAATTCTCCGTGAGGAATTATTAATAATTCTTCGTTGTCGTTGTTGAATTCCTCACCAAACTTAATAATAAGATTTAGATTTCCTTCTGTTTCTAAATCAAAATCTTCGTTTGATACATCGCAAGGTACATTTACTGTTCCTGTGTGATTGAATGAAAGCTCAAGCATTGTAGGTTTTTTATTTAAAACTAAATCTACTTTTACGTCAGCTTCATTGTAATCTTCATATTCAAATAAATCAAAAAATGATTTTGTAATATGATATTCAAATTGATGTTTTCCGTCTTTTAATCCTACAAAAGGAATTAAAAAATCTTTTTCAGTTACCATAACGGACCTATTTGAGCGTGCAAAGATAAAAAAATAATATTATAACAAATGGGTTATGAACATTTTTTTGTTATTAATTTTTTTTATTCTCGTAAAGCGGAGCTTCTTTGCTTTTTAAATACGCGTTTCTATTTTTATAAATGTCTAAAGCTGCATAAATTGCTTCTGTGAACGATGTGTGATTTGCTATGTTTTTACCTGCGATATCATAAGCTGTTCCGTGATCTGGTGAAGTTCTTATTTTTTCTAAACCAGCTGTGTAATTCACGCCTTCTCCAAATGATAACGATTTAAATGGAATTAAACCTTGGTCGTGATAACAAGCAACAACCCCATCGTAATTTAAATATTGTTCGTTTCCGAAAAAAGCATCTGCAGAGAATGGACCGTTTACAATATAACCTTCGTTTAATAATTCTTTAATGGTTGGGAAAATAGTTTCGATTTCTTCTTTACCAATTACACCGTTATCTCCGCTGTGAGGATTTAATCCCAATAAAGCAATTTTTGGTTTGATGATGTTAAAATCTTGAATCAAACTTTGATTAATTGTTTTTATTTTCTGTTTGATTAATTCAGGTGTGATTGCTTCAGAAATTTCGTTTATTGGTAAATGGTCAGTAAGTAATCCAATTCTTAAATTCTCGGAAATCATTAGCATCAATGCATTTCCTTCGATTTGTTCGTTTAAATAGTCTGTGTGTCCAGGAAAATGAAAATCTTCTGATTGAATGTTGTATTTGTTGATTGGTGCAGTTACTAAAATATCAATTTCGTTTTTCTTTAATGCTTCTGTTGCAGCAACAAATGATTTAATTGCATATTTACCAACTTTGTCGTCAAGTTTACCAACTTCTAAATTAACTCCTTCTTTCCAAATGTTCAGAACGTTGATTTTTCCTAATTGTATTTGGTCTATGGAATCAATGGAATGAATCGATAAAGTACAACCAACTGATTTCTTGATGAAAGAAACTAATTTTGCATTTGCAAAAATAACCGGCGTACAAAGCTCCATCATTCTTGTATCTTCAAGAGATTTTAAGATAACTTCAGGACCGATGCCATTCATGTCACCGATTGAAATTCCTAATATTATATTTTCTCCTTTTTTACACATAACTAATTTTAATTATTGCTAATTTTGTTGCAAATTTAGTAAAATAATTCAAGATATGTTTACTGGTATAGTTGAAACCTTTGGTGAAGTTAAGGAAATTGTTCACGAAAATGATAATGTACATTTATTTGTACAATCAAAAATAACAAATGAGTTGAAAATTGATCAAAGTGTTGCTCATAATGGTGTATGTTTAACAGTTGTTGAAATCAAGGATTCGATTTATAAAGTTACTGCGATTAAAGAAACAATTGAGAAAACTACTATTGGGAATTGGCAAGTTGGTAATTTTGTTAATTTGGAACGTGCAATGTTATTGGGTGCTCGTTTAGATGGACATATTGTTCAAGGACATGTTGATCAAACTGCTGTGTGTGTTGCTATTGAAGATGCAAACGGAAGTATCTATTTTACTTTCGAATACGATTTTGCTAAAAATAATATTACAATCGAAAAAGGTTCAATTACTGTTGATGGAACGAGTTTGACTGTTGTGAATTCAGGTAAAAATACATTTAGTGTCGCGATTATTCCTTATACGCTAGAGAATACATTGTTTAAAACATATAAAGTTGGAACTCAAGTTAATTTAGAATTTGATGTAGTAGGGAAGTATGTTTCTAAACTGATGAGTTTAAAATAGATATAAAACCAAAAAATCCTGCATCAGCAGGATTTTTTTATAACTATAAACTAAGAAATTAATCGTGTAATTGTTCTTTTAAGAATTCAACTTCACCATTATCAACATTATAATATGCTCCAGCGATTCCGATTTCGCCGCTCATAAATAATTCTTTTAATACATCGCTTTGTTCTAAAATAGCATCCATTGTGTGGATTACGTTGTGGTTAGCAACTGCTTCGATAAACTCAGTTGAAGATTGTTCTACGTTTGGCATTTCTTCTTTTACTTCTTTGATTGAAACATCGAATTTTTTTAAAACATCACCTAATTTACCTGGCGCTCCACCTTTACAAGCTCCGGTAGCAGCTCCACATTTACTGTGACCTAAAACTAAGATAACTTTTGTCCCAACATATTTACATGCATATTCCATACTTCCAATCATATCGTCAGTTAAAACATTTCCTGCAACTCTTAAACTGAAAATATCTCCAATACCTTGGTCAAATACCAATTCAGATGAAGTACGGCTATCCATACAACTTAAAATAATTGCAAATGGAAATTGTCCGTCTTTTGTTTCGTTCACTTGGTTTAAAAGATTTCTGTTAACTTTTAAATTGTTGATGAAACGTTGATTACCTTCTTTTAAAAAGTCGATTGCTTTAGCTGGTGTCATTGTTGCTAAAGTTTCTGCTGTATGTGCTTTCATAATGATATTATTCTTTAAAAATTAATTTTACGGGCTAAATTAAATAGCGCCATTGTGAGTGATGTTAATGTGTGAGTTTTTGTCTTCTGCGTATTCTTTATACGAAGTTTTGAAGCCAACTAAATTCACAGTAATGTTTTCTTCTTTTGCTCTTACGTTTGCAAAATCTTGAATTAATTCTAAAACATCTGTTGTGATATAAGAAGTTCCAGAAGCGTCAATCGTAACCTTTGAGCCAGGTTTTACATTTTTAATTGTTTTTTTGATTGCTGCTTTGTTTAAGAAAGAAACTTCTTCTGCTAATTTGATTGTGAAATCATCTGTTTCGTTTAATTCTTCACGGCTTAAATAGTAAGCGCGTTTCATATTTCCTTGTAGGATATAGATGATTGAAATTAATAATCCAATTCCAACTCCTTTTAATAAATCTGTAAATACAACAGCTAAAACAGTTGCTAAGAAAGGAATGAATTGGTATTTTCCATTGTGCCAGAAATGCATAAACGTTGCTGGTTTAGCTAATTTATATCCTACTAAAATCAATACCGCTGCTAAGGTTGCAAGAGGAATTAAGTTTAAAATAAATGGAATAGAAATTACACAAACCAATAATAAAACTCCGTGAATGATTGCTGACATTTTTGAGGTTGCTCCTGCGCTTGCATTTGCAGAACTACGAACAACAACAGAAGTCATCGGTAAACCGCCTATAATAGAGCTTACTAGGTTTCCAATTCCTTGAGCTTTCAATTCTAAGTTTGTGTCTGTAATTCTTCTTTTTACGTCTAAACGGTCAGAAGCTTCGATACATAATAACGTTTCAATAGAAGCTACAATTGCAATCGTTGCTCCAACAATCCAAACTTGTGGATTTGCGAATCCTCCGAAATCAGGAATTGTAATTAAGTTTTTGAAATCCTCAGCTGATTGTGGAACGGGTAAAGTAACTAAATGTTCTGAGCTAATTGCTAATGAACTTCCTGTTGCGATAAATAATTGATTAAGTAAAATACCTGCAACAACAGCAACTAATGCTCCTGGTAACATTTTGATTTTCTTTAATGCTGCAACGTTATCCCAAGTCAAAAGAATAGCCATAGAAACCAACGTAACTATGATTGCTCCTGTGTGAACTGATGAGAATAATTCTGAGAAATAAGACATATTGAAACCGTCTTCAAATAAAGTTTGGTTTCCTTCATAATCTTTATCAAAACCTAATGCGTGAGGAATTTGTTTTAAAACAATGATTATACCGATACCGGCAAGCATTCCTTCGATAACGTTATTTGGAAAATAATTTGAAATACTTCCTGCGCGAATAAATCCTAAAACCAATTGAATGATTCCGGCGATTAATCCTGCTGTTAAGAATAATTCAAAAGTTCCTAATTCTGTGATTGCTGATACAATAATTGCAGTTAAACCAGCTGCTGGTCCAGAAACACTGATGTTTGAATTACTAATAAATCCAACAACAATTCCTCCGATAATACCTGAAATAATACCTGATAAAGGTGGTGCGCCAGAAGCTAATGCAATTCCAAGACAAAGTGGTAAGGCTACTAAAAAGACAACCAAACCGGGTGCGAAATTTTGAGAAATTCCGTCTTTAATATTACTAAAACTCATTTAAATTTTGTTAAGTTAAAACATAAGTGGTACATCCAGATGTGAAAACATTGGATATAAATCGTTAAAACTTAAGCTAATTCGGGAGGTGGTGACGGAATCTTTAAAACTAAATCGTCGTTAATAGAATGAATGGTTTCTGTACCAAATTCATTCATGTATTTAGAGTCCGTATTAAAAAAAGGTGTGAAAAATAAAGAAAGATATTTTAAATCTTCTTCTTCAGAAATTGGATTATTTTTTTTATTTGAAGAATGTGTTTCTTCTTCTTCAGACATTGTTAATCCAGCCATAGGTAAATCTATATCCAAAACCGACGCTACAGTCGGAGCAGACATAAAATTCATAAAGACGAATAGTAATAAAATATTTATTGCTTTTACCATATCGCTAAATTACTTCAATATTTTAAAAACTTAAAGCATCTTTAAAAAAAATAAGAAAAAATTAACGTGTTTTACTTAGTGTTTAATGTATGTTTCGTAAAATTAAAGATAATGTAATTTTAATTTGTTTTTTTTGTTTACTACATAAATTTCTGTGGTTGGTTATATTGTTATATTTTTGTAAATCAATATAAATCCACTAATTAGTTTCTTTTAACTTATGAAAAAACCAAATTATTTAAAACCACAAGACAAAGTTGCAATTGTTTGTACAGCGCGTAAATTTACTGCTATTGATGCACAACCTGCGATGGATTTACTGAAAAGTTGGGATTTAATTCCTGTTTTAGGAAGTACAATTGGTTTAGATAATTTTCAGTTAGGTGGTTCTGATGAGGAACGTGCTGCAGATTTTCAAGCACAACTTGATAATCCTGAGATAAAAGCGATTTGGATTGCTCGTGGCGGATATGGTTCTGTTCGAATCATTGATAATTTAAACTTTGATAAGTTTCTTCAAAATCCAAAATGGATTGTTGGATTCAGCGATATCACCGTTCTTCATTCGCATATAAATACTTTAGGTGTTTCAACGATTCACGGAATTATGCCTTATACAGTTCCGAATACAATTGAAACTTCTATCGAATCGCTAAAGAAAGCTTTATTTGGAGAATCTTTATCGTATGAAATTTCTTCTCATTTTGATAATCGAATAGGAAAAACTACAGGTGAATTGGTTGGTGGGAATTTATCTATCATTTATAGTTTGTTAGGTTCAGAATCAAGTATTGATACCAATGGTAAAATTTTATATATTGAAGATTTAGATGAATATTTATATCACATCGACCGAATGATGCAAAATTTGAAACGCAACGGATATTTTAAAAATTTAAAAGGTTTGATTGTTGGTGGAATGACTGATATGCACGATAATTCAATTCCGTTTGGTTTGGATGCCATTGGAATCATTAAGGATGTAACTTCAGAATATGATTTTCCAATATGTTTTGATTTTCCTGCTGGTCACGTAAAAGACAATCGTGCATTGCGATTGGGTCAAGAAATTTCATTTGAAGTTACCGAAAATAAAGTTGAAGTAAATTTTTTGTAAATGGCAGAACATAACGATTTAGGTCAATTAGGCGAAGATTTGGCAATTTCTTTTTTAGAAGAAAAGAAATATAAAATTCTGCAACGTAATTATCGTTTTCAGAAAGCCGAAATCGATATCATTGCACAATTAGAAAATACTTTAATCGTTGTAGAAGTGAAAACCAGAACTTCGATTGCTTTTGGTTTACCGCAAGATTTTATCAAACCAGCTAAAATTAAATTATTAGTAAAAGCAATTAATCACTACGTTGAAACGAATCATCTTGATTTCGAAATCCGTTTTGATGTAATCGCTATTCATAAAAATAAAGAAGGTGTTTTTGATATCGAACATATCGAAGATGCCTTTTATCATTTCTAATCAAAAAATAACTTCTCGTTTTGTATTAAGTCTTTGGTTTTTTGTAATTTAGAAAAAAATAAACTAAATTATGGAAGATTTTAGATTAGAAACCGATTTGTTAGGTGAACTTCAAGTGCCTGCAAATGCATATTACGGCGTTCAAACTCAGCGAGCTGTTAACAATTTCAAAATATCAAATCACAAATTATCAGATTATAAAGAATTTATTCGTGCTCTAGGAATTGTAAAACTTGGAGCTGCAAAAGCAAATTTTAAGTTGGGTTTATTATCTGAAGATATTTATAAAGCCATTGAATTTGGTTCAAACGAATTAATTCAAGGTAATTATTTCGATGAATTCCCTGTTGATATGATTCAAGGCGGTGCAGGAACTTCTGTAAATATGAATGCCAACGAAGTAATTGCTAATCTTGGTTTAGAGTTTTTAGGAAAAGCCAAAGGAGATTATACTTTTTGCTCTCCAAATGACCACGTAAACTTATCACAATCTACAAACGATGCGTATCCAACAGCTTTGAAATTGGCTTTGTTTGATATGAATAAGCAATTGGTTTTTGCTCTTGAAAAATTGTTTTTTGCATTTGATAAAAAAGCAGGTGAATTTCATCACTTAATAAAAATGGGAAGAACGCAACTTCAGGATGCTGTTCCGATGACTTTAGGACAAGAATTCGAGGCTTTTGCCATTACTTTAAAAAAAGAAATTATAGCTTTAAGACGTGTGAGTTTATCATTTCTTGAAACAAATATGGGAGCAACTGCAATCGGAACAGGTTTAAATGCTGCTCCTGGTTACGCCGAATTATGTACCAAAGAAATTGCAGAATTGTTGAACGAGCCTGTGGTTCTTGCAGAGAATTTGGTTGAGGCAACTTCAGATACGAGTGCTTTTGTTGAATATTCAGGAGCATTGAAAAAGTTGAGTATTAAGCTTTCTAAAATATGTAACGATTTACGTTTGTTAGCTTCTGGTCCGCGTGCTGGTTTATTTGAAATTAATCTCCCACCAAAGCAGCCTGGTTCTTCAATTATGCCAGGGAAAGTAAATCCGGTAATTCCAGAAGTTGTAAATCAAGTTTGTTTTAAAGTTATCGGAAATGATTTAACCGTTGCTTTTGCTGCTGAAGCTGGTCAATTGCAATTAAACGTAATGGAGCCGATTATTGGTTTTTCGATTATGGAATCGATTCAATATTTAACTAACGCTATGGATACTTTACGAAAAGAATGTATTGATGATATTACTGCAAATGCAGAACATTTGAAAAATGAAGTTCAGAATAGCATCGGAATTGTAACTGCTTTGAATCCGCATATTGGTTATAAAGCAAGTACAAAAATTGCCAAACAAGCTTTAGAAACAGGTGAAGGTGTTTATCAATTGGTTTTAGACCAAAATTTACTGAGTAAAGAACAATTGGATGAAATTCTAGACCCTAAAAATATGGTTGGACCATTATGAAAAATTTAACCTTCATCTTTATATTTTATTTCAACTTTAATTTGGGATATTCTCAAGATTCTATAATCAAGTCTTTGGATGTTATTTCTACTCCAGCTTTATCTAAACCAAGACCGATTGATTATGATATTTCTGATTGGAATGATTCTATGAAGAAAGACTTGAAAGAAAAATGGAGTTTAAGTTTTTCAGAAGTTATTTTGAGTTTTATTGTAGAAAAAAATGGTGAGATTTCTAATTTAAAGATATATTCTGAAGAATGGAGACCATCAGAAGAAGAAATTTCTGAATTATTAAATATGATTCATTTAAAAGGTAAATGGATTCCTGGTTCTACTAATAATGAAAGTTTAAGAACCACTTATACTATAAAAATGCTTTTTCAACAATAGTTAAAAAAATAACCTCCGAAAGTATATTCGGAGGTTATTTTTTAGTCGCAAGTTTATTAATATTGGTCTAATAAATATTTTACCAAATCGGTTGTTGTTACAATACCAACTATTTCTTCATTTTCAATTACTGGAAGCGAGTGGAAGCTTTGATTGTAAAAAATTTCAGCAACATCTTTAATATTTGTATCGGCAGTTACCGTAATCGGATTTTTTACCATTACGTTTTTCAATTCAAAAGAATCGTAAATTGCATTCAAGGCTTCTGTATTTTCATTACTTGTTCCGAAACCAAGTTTTTGAACATCGTTTTTACTAATAACTCCGATGATTTTTGAACCGTCAACAACTGGAATATGTCGAATTCCATATTCATTGTACATTTGGTTTACTTCACTAATTTTTTTTGTTGGATTCACAACAATTAAAGCTTTTGCCATAATTTGAGAAACGGGAACTCTTTGTTTCATAATTTATCTAGTTTTAGGTTTTTCTGTATAACAAAAGTCCGAATAGAATGTGTGAAATAAGCTGATTTTTATTAGTTGAAAATTGGATTATATTTTGTATCTTAATGTGTTATTTAAAAAAATAAAACCGAGTTTTTGGCTCGGTTTTGATTTCTATAAGCTCAACATATAAGCTTCTAATGATTTTATTTCTTCATCTGAAAATGATTTGATAATCGCAAAATTTGTTTTCATAACTTCGTACTGCGATGGGTCAACAATTGGTTCAGATTTCTGACGTAAAAAATCAAAAATTGAAGCGTTTTGTTCTTTGTATATTTTTGCAATATCTTTTATACTCGGACCAATTACTTTTTTGTCTGCTAAGTGACAAGATGCACAAGCAGCTTTATTACTTTCAAATAATTCTTTTCCGTTTGAAATTAATTGTTCTTCTGCAGATAATGCAGTTTCAGGATATAAAACCTCTTCTTTTTTTTCTTCTTTCTTTCCGCAAGATGCTAAAGAAATAGCGATTAATGCTAATGCTAAAATTTTTTTCATATCAATTTATTTTTTGTTTAATAAAACCGCAGCTTCTTTCGCAAAATAAGTTGAAATTAAACTAGCTCCAGCACGTTTAATACACATCAATTGTTCCATCATAATTTTATCGTGGTCTAACCATCCTTTTTCTGCAGCAGCTTTAATCATAGCATACTCGCCAGAAACGTGATAAACCGCAACCGGAACATTAACGTTATCTTTTACTTCACGAACAATATCTAAATAGGCTGTACCTGGTTTAACCATAACCATATCAGCACCTTCTTCTGCATCCCAAACTGCTTCTTTAATAGCCTCAATTCGGTTTGCATAATCCATTTGGTATGTTTTTTTATCTTTAGGAACAACTTCTCCAGTTTCTTTTGGAGCTGAATCCAATGCATCACGAAATGGTCCGTAAAATGCCGAAGCATATTTAGCAGAATAACTCATAATACCAACATTGATAAATCCGGCTGCATCCAAACCTTCGCGTAAACGTAAAATTCGTCCGTCCATCATATCAGAAGGAGCAACAAAATCAGCACCAGCTTCTGCGTGAGAAACTGCCATTTTTACTAAAGCTTCTACAGTTGAATCGTTTTCAACGTCACCGTTTTTGATGATTCCATCGTGACCGTACATTGAATATGGATCCAAAGCAACATCCGGCATTACAATCATTTCTGGAACTGCATTTTTGATGGCACGAATTGCGTTTTGCATCAATCCATTCGGGTTCCAAGCTTCTTTTCCTGTATTGTCTTTTAAATCGTCACTAACTTTAACGTAAATATTTACAGCACGAATTCCTAAATCGAATAGTTCTTTAACTTCCTTAACCGTTAAATCAATTGAACGTCTGAAAATTCCAGGCATTGATGAAATTTCGATTTCTTGATTTTCTCCTTCCACAATAAACATTGGGAACATAAAATCTGCTGGACTTAAACTTGTTTCACGAACCAAACTTCTAATAGATTCGTTTTGTCTTAATCTTCTACCTCTGTGTAATGGAAACATATTTTTTTATTTTTTAGCAATTTGCTATTTATTGTATTCTTGATTTTATAATTTAATTGGAATAAAATCTAAAGCATCGTCATAAACTTTTTTAACCTTTTTTGGTGTATTAAATCGATAACCGACTTCAAGTTTTACAGAATTGAAAGTGTTGTTAAATCTATCTGTTTTGCTTTCAAACGCAAAAGTTGTTCCGTTATATCCAATGAAAGAAAAAAAGGAATCTGTGTTGTAACCCATTTTTATATTCGTTGAAAATTCAATAAGTGGATCGATCGAATTGTTTATGATGTTTGTTCCTATTCCGATATTTACTCCTGCTCCTGCCATAAAATTCTTATTGATAACAAAGTTATAATAATATGATGGAGAAATAGTTATTGAGTAAATATTCATGTCAAATTCATCTGTTTTTTCTCTGGATTTTAAACTTGTATAATAAAATGAGAATTGTGGTATAAAACTTCCAGCGCTTTTTTTCTGCCATTGATTTTGGTTGAAAATCGTTTTGTATGAAAATTTATCATTTAAGACATAAGATGTTGTTCCTCCAATTTTCATCGATTTGAATTGGGGAAGATAAACTGTACCGATTTCATCTAGTTCCATATAAAATCCTTTTTGATTTATAAATGTTAATGACTGTGACCATTTTTTATGGTTAAAACGAAAACCTATATTAAAATTTTGTGATTTACCTTGTTCCATCCCCGTTTTTAAAAAACTTGGTGTGTAACCCAACGAAAAATCAATTAGTTTATAGGTAAAATTAAAATTTAATTTCCGCTCTATATTAGGTGTTAATGTAGCCTTAAGTGATTCTTTATCGTCTTTGTAACTTAAGTAAAAAGTGTCGCTGTTTTGTTGTATTGATAAACTAGTAACTATGTTTTCTTCGTAAGAAATAAACGAATCATTGATTGAATCATTCTGTGAAAAAACATTGCTACAATACAAACAAACGATGCTCGCCAAAACAATCTTTATAAAATGTGCCATAGAAGTATAATTTTGAAAAAAAGATCTCTAGGTTTCTGTTTACTTAAGTTGATAAAATGTAATTTTACAAAACAGAGATTTTTGTATTGTTAATTTATTGAAATAAATCTCGCAAAGGTATTCTTTTTAACATATTTAATAATATAATTTTATTTTTTTTTCGGAATTAGGTTCATTACATCATCATATATCTTTTTTCCTTTTTTAGGCGTTTTAAATCGATATCCAACTTCAAATTTAAATGCATTAAAAGTATTATTGTAATTTTCTCTCCGATTTTCGAAAGCTAATGAAGTTCCATTATATCCAATTGACGAAAAAAAATTGTCTGTATTATACCCGATTTTAATATTTGTTGCTACTTCAATTAATGGATCAACAACATTGTTAATAATATTCGCACCTATACCTAAATTTACGCCAGCTCCGATTAGTATTTTTTTATTGATTACAAAGTTATAATAATAGGATGGAGAAGTTGTTATTGAATAGATGTTTATATTAAAATCATCTTCCTTTTTTTTAGATTCTAATTTGGAATAATATGCTGTAAAGTGTAGAATAAAACTTCCTGTACTTTTACTTTGCCATTCTGTTGGATTAAATAACGTTTGATAAGAATAATTTTTGTTAAAAATGTACGAGGTAGTTCCTCCAATTTTAGTTGATTTGAATTGTGGAAAATATAAATGTTCAATCGTATTATCAAGATCTAAATAAAACCCATTTTGATTCATATACATAAAAGATTGCGACCATTGCTTATGATTCAATCTGAATGCAAAATTGAAATTTCTTGATTTATTCTGTGCTTTATTCGATTTCAAAAAATTTGGTGTAAAACCAACAGCAAAATCAATTATTTTATAAGTGAAATTGAAATTTAATTTACGTTCAAAATTTGGAGTTAATTCCGCTTTATATCTTTCTAAATGATCTTTATAACCTATATAAAAAGTATCACTATTTTCTTCTATTGACATACTTGTTATTATCATTTCATCGTATGAAATAAAATAATCATTTATGGTATCATTCTGAGAAAAAAGAATATTACAATGAAAGAGAAAGATAGTTGTAAAAATGATTTTATACATCAAAGAATTTAGTGTTTTAAACAATTATTATTATAATCGTTTTTATAGTTTTTTCGGAATAAGATTCATTGCGTCGTCATAAACCTTTTTAATTTTTTTAGGAGGATCAAATCTAAATCCAACAGCAATTAAAGCGTTTAATGAAGTGTCATCTAGTCGGGCTCTGTTTTCATTAAACAGTATATTCGTATTATTAACTTCTAAGTAGCCATAAAAAGAAGTTGTATTGTAACCTAATTTTGAATTAAATATGACTTGACAAAGTGGAGATGTTTTTTTGTTATGAATTTCAACTCCTGTACCAACTCCTAAGCCTCCAGACAAAAATACTCTTCGGTTTATAACCCAAGTGTAGTAATACGATGGAGTTAATGAAAAACTGTACATCTGTAAATTGAAATTTGCTTTGTCATCTTTGTTTATTAGACTTGTATAAAAAAATGAAAAATTAGGAACAAAACTTCCTGCACTTTTTATTTGCCATTGATTCTGATTAAACAATGCAGAGAAAGAAAATTTATCGTTGAATACATAAGATGTTGTTCCTCCAATTTTTATTGATCTGAAAGATGGTAAATACAAACTTTTGTCATCCAAAAACTCAGTAAAAAACCCCATTTGCTTTACAAATTCTACTGATTGATACCACTTTTTATGATTAAATCGTGTAGCAAAATTCATGTTGCTAGCCTTGTATTTATCAGCATTTGATCTTAAAAACCAAGGCGTGTAACCAAAGGATATGTCAATCATTTTATAAGTTAAACCAAAAGTAATTTTGTTTTTTATATTAGGATAAAATTCTAAATTTCGTTTTGTACCATCTATTTCTTGGTTTAATACAAACGAATCTGTATCACTTTGAAAACTTGCACTAACAATTACTTTTTCTCCGTATGAAACCATATATGGATTCAACGAATCTTTCTGCGCAAAAGTTAGTTCGCTGCAAAAGCAAATTAAAATTATATTTAAATATATTAATCTAACCATGTTTTAGGTTTTGCTAAAACCTTAATTAACCTTTCTTCTTCCGATCCAGCTTCTGGATGATGATCATAAACCCATTGAACATGTGGTGGTAAGCTCATTAATATCGATTCGATACGTCCGTTTGTTTTTAATCCGAAAATAGTTCCTTTATCATGAACTAAATTGAATTCTACATAACGTCCACGACGAATTTCTTGCCAAGTTCTGTTTGCTTCTGTATAAGGTAAATCTTTTCTTCTTTCCACAATTGGTACGTAAGATTCAAGGAAACTATTTCCAACTTCAGTAACAAAATTGTACCAATCTTCCATAGACATTTCATCTGTTTCTACTAAATGATCAAAGAACAAACCTCCAATCCCACGTGCTTCATTTCTGTGCGAATTCCAAAAATATTCATCGCAAATTTTCTTATATTTTGGATAAAAGTCTTCATTATGTTTATCGCAAGCTGTTTTACAAACTTGGTGAAAATGAATCGCATCTTCGTCAAATAAATAATACGGAGTTAAATCTTGTCCACCACCAAACCATGAACCAACTTTATTCCCCTCTTTATCATACATTTCAAAGTAACGCCAGTTAGCATGAACTGTTGGAACCATTGGGTTTTTAGGATGAATAACCAAACTTAAACCACAAGCAAAAAAATCTACATCACCAACGTTAAACGCTTTTTGCATCGTTTCTGGTAAATGTCCGTGTACAGCCGAAATGTTTACACCGCCTTTTTCAAAAACACCTCCGTTTTCAATAACACGAGTTCTTCCGCCGCCACCTTCTGGGCGTTCCCATAAATCTTGTTGAAATTTTGCTACGCCATCAACTTCTTCTAATTTTGAAGTTATGGTATCTTGTAATTGTTGTATATATTGATAAAATTTATCTTTCATTTTTGTGATAGTTTTGAGAAACTAGATTCTAGTAATCTGAAAAAATTATAATTTTCCAATCTTATTCATGATTTCAAATGAGAACATTTTACTTTCGTTTAAAATAAATTGATATAAATGTTTCGCTCTTTCTTTTAAAATTGGATTGGGTTGCTTCTTTTCAAAACCCACTAAAATATCAGCAAAGGTTTCTATTTGTTCCCAAGGCCATTCGTTATCTAAAAACTTCTGAAAGAAAACTTTTTCATCTCCATTCAGAATTTCTTCTTGTGAAAATCCACTTTCTTCAATGGTTTCCCAAAATAAAGCTTCATTCCAATTTTCGGGTACAAATGTAATTCCAGATAAACGTTGTAATATGGAATTTAATCGTTGTTGAATTTCGTCTTTTTTACTTGTAAGCATTTTGTTAGTTTTTGGTTTCCGGTTTTTAGTTTATAGTTGAAGCTATTTTCTGAATTAGAACATAAAGCATTTTCCTGATTTCAGTTAAATCATTTATTAAATTTACGTAAACTTCTTCAGAAATTAATTCTAAATCTTTACTTACTAAAAATAAATAATCCAGCTCATTTGCAGAGCCGGATGATATATTTAAAAATCTTATAAATTCTTTTTGTCCATTTCTACCACAACCTTCAGCTATATTTGTAGGAATTGATAAAACAGCTCTGTTTATTTGAGAGGTAAGATTATAGATTTCAGTTTTAGGAAAAGTACTTGTTATATTATAAGTTTTTAAAACTAATAAATGCGCCTTGTTCCAAACTGTATATTTTTTATAATCATACATAACTAAAAACTTTAAGCTTTAAACTAATAACTATTTATTATACTCTTTCACAGCTTCAATAAACGCTTTCGCGTGATCTACTGGAATATTTGGTAAAATTCCGTGGCCAAGGTTTACCACTAATTTATCTTTTCCGAATTCATCAATCATCTCGTGAACCATTTTCTTAATTGTCGGGATCGGCGAAAGTAATCTTGACGGGTCAAAGTTTCCTTGAAGTGTGATTTCGTTTCCTGCAAACAAACGTGCATTTTTAGGAGAACAAGTCCAATCAACACCTAAAGCAGATGCTTTTGATTTTGCCATATCGCCTAAAGCAAACCAACAACCTTTTCCGAAAACAATAACTTCAGTTTCTTCAGATAAAGCTTCTACGATTTGGTTGATGTATTTCCAAGAAAATTCTTGATAATCTACCGGAGAAAGCATTCCTCCCCAAGAATCAAAAATTTGAACTGCATCAACACCAGCTTTTACTTTTTCTTTTAAATATGCGATTGTTGTATCTGTAATTTTTTGTAATAAAACGTGCGCAGCTTCTGGTTGTGAAAAACAGAATCCTTTTGCTTTATCAAAACTTTTAGAGCCTTTTCCTTCAACTGCATAACAAAAGATTGTCCAAGGAGAACCAGCAAAACCAATCAAAGGAACTTCGTTGTTCAACATTTCTTTAGTTATTTTAATGGCATCCATTACATATCCTAAAGTTTCTTCAATATTCGGAACAATTACTTGTTCTACATCTTGAGCTGTACGAATAGGATTTGGTAACCAAGGTCCAACGTCTTCTTTCATTAGAACTTCAATGTTCATTGCTTGTGGAACTACTAAAATATCTGAAAATAAAATAGCAGCATCAGACTTTACAATGTTGATAGGTTGAACAGTGATTTCTGCAGCAATTTCTGGCATTCTACAACGTGTAAAGAAATCGTATTTTTCACGTATTGCACGAAATTCTGGTAAATATCTACCTGCTTGACGCATCATCCAAACTGGAGGTCTTTCAACAGATTCTCCTTTTAAAGCTCTTAGAAATAAATCGTTTTTTAACATATCTTTTGTTTGTATTTGCAGCTAATAGCAAAGCTAAAAGCTAAAATCTATTTGTAATAATTAATACATTGTTCTATTACATTTTCAACGGTTTGTTGGTTTGCAATAACAATGTTTGTTGTGATTCCTGAAAGTGCTTCGGCAGTTGTTGTACCTATGCAAAAACAGATTTGGTTTTCGATTTTGTTTTGGTTTAAGTAACTGTAAACTCCAGACGGACTAAAAAATAAAATAGCATTTACAACTGAATTTATTTTTTCGTGGTTTGGAGTGTTTTCATAAACCAAATATTCATCATATATAATGTTTGCTTTTTGCATTGCAATAGGCAAAACGTTACGTCTTAAATTTCCTGCAAAAAAAGCAATATGATTTTTATTGAATTTGTTTTGAATAATAGGAGCGAGGTCGCTAGCATATTCTTCAGATTCTAAAACCGTAAAACCATTGTCTTCTAAAAGTTTTTTTGTTTTAGAACCAACACAAATTGCAGGTGTTTGTTTTAATTCATTAATTGTTTCATTTTCTAAAACGCTTTTTACACCGTTTTGTGAAGTGAAAAGTAATAAATCAGGTTTGTTTTTTATTTGAAATGAAATCGATTTTATTTTAATGAAATCAGCTTCATCAACCGAAAAATCTGCATTTAACAAAAGTTCCTTTTGATTGCTCTTTAGTTTCTTTGTCGATAAAATGCTGATGTTTTTCATTTTATTTTTTTAATTGACTGCGTAATTCTTCCATTAATTGAGATCCGCCGTTTTCTAATATTTCTTTGGCAGAGAAGAATCCTAATTTTTTCCATTCAATCAATGGAACTGTTTTTTCTACTTCAAACTTTTGTTTTCCGTCTAAAGAAAATAAAGCTCCTTTGAAATACATCGTATCATCTTTCTCGTTGTATTTTGCAATAGCTCCGATTGGTGCTGTACAGCCACCTTCTAATGTACGTAAAAACTGACGTTCAATATAAGTTGCGATTTCTGTTTCTAAATGATTTAGTTGTCCAACTGCATCCAAAACATATTCATCATCTTGCATCGCAACAACTAACATCGCACCTTGAGCAGGAGCAGGAATCATCCAATCTAAATCAATAAATTCAGAAGGTTTTAAATTGATTCTTTCCAATCCAGCAGCAGCAAAAATAGCTCCGTTCCAGTTGTTGTCTTTTAATTTTTGCATTCGCGTGTTTACGTTTCCACGTAAATCTTCAACTAAATGCGTTGGGTATTTGTTAAGCCATTGTGCTTTTCTTCTTAAACTTCCAGATGCAATTGTTCCGTTTTCGTTTAAGAAATCAAGTTTTCCTTTATGAACTAAAATGTCTAAAGTATTGGCTCTTTCCAAAACAGCTGCCTGAATAATCCCTTGAGGTAAAGCTGTTGGAACATCTTTCATTGAATGAACTGCAATATCAACTTTTCCGTTTATCATTGCAACATCTAATGTTTTTGTAAAAATTCCTGTAATTCCTAATTCATATAAAGGTTTATCAAGAATAATGTCTCCGTCAGATTTTACAGCAATAATTTCTGTTTTATAACCTAAATCGTTTAATTTTTTTTGTACAGTATGCGCTTGCCAAAGTGCTAATTCGCTATCGCGCGTACCAATTCGTATAACTTTACTCATTTTTAGCAGTTTCTAATTGGAACACTTTTTCAATCCATTCAATACTATTTTCGATTTCAGTTTCTTCACTTTTTAAGTGATTTGCGAAATGTGTCGTAATTTTTTGAATGATTCTACTACTTATTAAATCGGCTTGTTCTTCGTTGAAATCAACAATTTTCTTTTTCTGATAATTCAGTTCATTAGATTTGATTTCTTCAAGCTTTGCTTTTAAGGCGTGAATCGTAGGAGCGAATTTTCTTGCTTGTGTCCAAGTAATGAATTCTTCTTTTATTTCTTCGATGATTGCCATTGCTTGCGGAACGTATTGTTTACGTTTTTCAAGGGTGTCATCTGTCATTTGAGATAATTGGTCAAGGTGAATTAATTCAACACCTTCTAATTCCAAAACATTGTCATTAACATTTTTTGGAATTGATAAATCTAAAATTAAAATAGGTTTCTTTAAATTTAAGATTTCTTTATCTATGGTAGGATTTTGAGCGCCAGTTGCAACTATTAAAACATCAGCTTTCTGAATCTCAGCTTGTAAATCTGCATAATCTTTTACGATTAAATTAAATTTACCTGCGATTTTCTGAGCTTTATCTTTGGTGCGATTTATCAAAGTAATTTGATTATTCTTAGTATGTTTTACTAAATTTTCGCACGTATTTCGACCGATTTTTCCTGTTCCGAAAAGTAATATATTCTTATCGCTAATGTTTTCAACGTTGTTCATTATGTATTGAACAGACGCAAACGAAACTGAAGTTGCACCAGTGCTAATTTCTGTTTCATTCTTAATGCGTTTACTAGCTTGGATAACAGCGTTTACTAATCTTTCGAAATAATTAGTAGTTAAACCTTTTTCGCGGGCATCAGTGAATCCAGTTTTTACTTGGCTGATGATTTCAAAATCACCTAAAATTTGACTATCCATTCCTGTTCCTACTTTGAAAAGGTGAGAGATAGCTTCGTTGTTTTTGTGCACGTAAGCAACACGCTGAAAATCTTCAACGGTTCCATTACTATATTCACATAATAAACTGATTAATTGAAAAGGATGTTCTGCAAATCCATACAATTCAGTACGGTTGCAGGTAGAAATAGCAATCATAGATTCAATTCCATTACATTTAGCTTGCTCAAGCAATTGAGATTTTGCTTGTTCTGTTAAACTAAATTTCCCTCTTGTTTCGGCATCTGCCTTTTTGTAATTCAATCCAACTACATAAAAATGCGTATGCTTCATTTTGTTGTTTTCTTCCATTCTTACTAATCCTAATAAAAAGTACACAAAGTTAAGACAACTAAATGTATAAAAACAACGCTAGAAGGACTAATTTTATCGGTTGTTGATTTTATGTTTTTTTTAGCGTTAGATTTGACGTAAAATATCTATTTTTGTAGTGTTTATGTATTCTTTGAATGAAATAATTTAGATTAATTCTAAATAAATATTCTCTATACAAAGATTTGTTAAATCTATAAAAACAACGCTATGAGTTCAAAGGAAAAAATAATTCTAGAAGACGATTTTGTTTGTCTTCGTTTTAAGAATGATGCTGTAAATGAAGTGGTTGTTGAAAAAGAACAACCTCACGGAATTATGCAGTTTCATTTTTGTTTGAAAGGAAATGCAACTTTCTATTTCAATAAAGGAACTTATGAGATGAAATTACCAGAAGAAAAGGGGTTAATCTTGTATAATCCGCAACGTTCTTTACCTTATCATATTAAAGTTGATAAAAATTCGTGGGTTATTTCTGTTTTGATTTCCGTAAAAAAGTTTCATTCTTTGTTCTCTACAGAAGCGGAGTTTATTCCATTCTTGAATAATGAAAATCGTGATAAAAAACATTATTCAGAAGTTCAGTTATCTCCATCAATAGCGATTGTTTTAAATCAGATTATGAATTTTCATTTGAATCCGATGGTTCAGAAAATTTATTACAAAGCTAAAGTTTATGAATTATTAAGTTTGTTGTTTAATACAAACGAAAACGAAGATGGAGAAAATTGTCCGTTTAGAGCTGATGAAGATAATGTAATCCGAATCAAACAAGCAAAAGATATTTTAATTCGTAATATGGTTGAACCACCAACTTTACAAGAATTAGCAGATGAAGTTGGATTAAATCTAAAAAAACTAAAACAAGGTTTTAAACAGATTTACGGAGAAACGGTTTATGGATTTTTGTTTGATTATAAGATGGATTTCGCTAGAAAACTTTTAGATAGCGGAACGTATAACGTTAACGAAGTTGGGATTAAAGTAGGATATAGTACAGCGAGTCATTTTATTGCGGCTTTTAAAAAGAAATACGGAACAACTCCAAAAAAATACTTGATGTCGATTAATATGAATTAAATCGATTTTAGAATAGATAAAAATTATAAAAATTTAAATTTAAATAGAACAAAGCGTAATACCTTTGTGAAAAATAAAGAAGATGAAGGGAGTTTTATTAGTAAATCTTGGTTCACCAGATAGTCCAGAACCTAAAGATGTTAAACCATATTTAGACGAGTTTTTAATGGATAAATATGTAATTGACGTTCCGTTTTTATTGAGAGCATTCTTAGTAAGAGGAATAATTTTACGTAAAAGACCAGAAGAATCTGCTCACGCTTACAAAAAAATATGGACAGATGAAGGTTCTCCATTAATCGTTCTTTCTGAAAGAATGCATAAAAAAGTGAAACCTTTGGTTGACGTTCCAGTTGCTTTAGCAATGCGTTATGGAAGTATGACTATTGAAAAAGGTTTACAAGAATTGCACGAACAAGGTGTTACAGATGTGATGTTGCTTCCTTTGTATCCACAATATGCAATGGCTTCGACTTTAACTATTGAAGTTTTGGCTGAGAAAATTCGTAAGAAAAGTTTCCCGAATATGAAACTTACTAATTTCCCTGCGTTTTATAACAAGCCTGGTTTTATCAGAGTTTTATCAGAATCAATTAAAAAACATTTAGAAGGTTTCGATTACGATCAATTGGTTTTTTCGTATCACGGAATTCCAGAAAGACATATTCGTAAAACCGATGTAACCAAATCACATTGTAAAATTGATGGTTCTTGTTGCGCAACTGCTTCGGAAGCGCACGCATTTTGTTACCGTCATCAATGTTATGAAACAACACGTTTGGTTGCAGAATATTTGCAGTTGCCAAAAGAAAGTTATACCTTAACTTTTCAATCGCGCTTGGCTGGTGATAAATGGTTAGAGCCATATACCGATGTTGAAATTGACAATATGCCAGCAAAAGGAATTAAGAAAATTGCTGTTGTAACTCCTGCTTTTGTTACTGATTGTTTAGAAACTTTAGAAGAAATTGCAATGCGTGCTAATGAAGATTTTAAAGAAAACGGAGGTGAAGAATTTTTAGCTATTCCGTGTTTGAATGATGATGACGAATGGTGCGAAGTTGTTGCCGATTGGATTAAAGATTGGGTTAAAAACTAATATTTATGTATTTATACTTAAAAGCTTTACATATCATATTTGTCGTATGTTGGTTTGCCGGACTTTTTTATATTGTTCGGCTTTTTGTGTATTATGCCGAAGCGCAAACAAAAGAAGCTTTAGAACGTTCGATTTTGACTAAACAATTGGCTTTAATGACCAATCGATTGTGGTTTATCATTACTTGGCCAGCTGCTATTTTAGCTACGATTTTTGGAGTTTGGATGTTGTTTGAAAATCCGTTTTTGATGCAACAACCTTGGATGCACGTAAAATTACTTTTTGTTGTTTTATTATGGATTTATCACATCAAATGCCATCAATTTGTAAAGCAGGTTGAAAATGATACACTGAAAAAATCAAATTCTTTTTTTAGAATTTGGAACGAAGGTGCGACAATAATCCTTTTTTCTGTTGTTTTTTTAGTAATTTTAAAAAGCGCTTTCAATTGGATTTTCGGCGTTGTTGGAATCATTGTTTTTTCAATGCTTTTGATGATGGGATATAAACTCTACAAAAGAATAAGAGAACGCAAAAACAATTAATGACAAAAGGTTTTAGTATACAAAATTCATCTTTACGATTTAGGATTTTCATTTCGATGATTTTTCTAACACTTGTTTCATCCGTATTGATTGGAATTGTTGCTATTTATCAATTCAAAGAAGAAGCCAAATCGTATCATCAAGACCGTTTACTTCGAAAAGAAAATTCCATAAACGAACATGTTAAGTTTGTTCTTGATAATACTTCATATCCGTTAACGACAGAAAATCTTCCGCTGATTTTCAAAGATAAAATTCACGAATTATCAACCATTCACAGTTCTCAAATCAATATTCACGATTTAGATGGTAATCTGATTATTTCATCTAAGGGGAATTTTAAAGTTGATGGAACAAATCAGTCTAAAATTTCGGATATTATTTTAAAAATTATCCGGTCTTCACCACAAAAACGTTTTGTCGATTTACGCTTATTAAACGGATACCGATTCCGTTCAGCATATAATTATATCGAAGATAATCAGTTTAAACCTTTGGGAATTATCAATCTTCCGTATAAAGAAGAAACCCAATTTTATGATGAAGAAATGCAAAGCTTCTTGATTCGTTTCGGTCAGATTTTTGTGTTTGTGTTTTTGATAGCAATTGTTTTAGCTTATTTTCTTTCGAGTTATATTACTAAAAATATTCAGTTGATTAGTCAGAAAATTCAAATGACTCAGCTAAATAAGAAGAATGAACGAATTAATGTTGCGCACGCTTCAAGCGAAATTCTTACGTTGATTGATGCTTACAACACGATGGTTGACCAGTTGGAAGAAAGTGCAAAAAAATTAGCACAAAATGAACGTGAACACGCTTGGCGAGAAATGGCAAAACAAGTTGCACACGAAATTAAAAATCCGTTAACTCCAATGCGATTAACGGTTCAAAGTTTTGAGCGTAGATTTAATCCAGAAGACCCAAATATTCGTGAAAAACTAAAGGATTATTCGAATACTTTGATTCAACAAATCGATACGATGACTTCGGTTGCTTCTGCTTTTTCAAACTTTGCTTCAATGCCAGCTCAAGAAAACGAAACATTGAATATTGTTGAAACTGTTGAATTGGCTTTGGATATATTCAATGAAGATTATGTTACTTTTGAATCTTCGGAAGAAGAAATAATTACTACTTTTGATAGAACGCAAATTGTTCGAATTATCAATAACTTGGTAAAAAATGCAATTCAAGCTATTCCAGAATATGAACCTTTTCCTTCAGTTAAAGTTAAGATTTATCGGACAGGAACTGATGTTTGTATTGAAGTAAAAGATAACGGTAGCGGAATTCCGGTCGAAATTAGAAATCGAATTTTCGAACCACAATTCACAACTAAATCAAGTGGAATGGGATTGGGATTAGCAATGATTAAAAATATGGTAGAATCTTATGGTGGAAACATTCATTTTGAAACTATTATCGATAAAGGAACTACTTTCTTTGTGAAATTACCTATAACTAACTAAATATATAAAACATGAATTTCGAAAATATTTTAATCGAAAAAGAAAATGCAATCAGTACGATTATTATCAATCGTCCTACAAAATTAAACGCTTTAAACAAAGCAACGATTGAAGAGTTACACCACGCTTTTAAATCTTTAAATGAAGATAAAGAAACGCGTGTAATCATCATTACAGGAAGTGGTGAAAAAGCATTTGTTGCTGGAGCTGATATTTCTGAATTTGCAAGTTTTTCAACTTCAGAAGGAGCTCAATTAGCGGCAAAAGGACAAGAATTATTGTTTGATTTCGTACAAAATATGAACAAGCCAGTAATTGCTGCTGTTAACGGATTTGCTTTAGGTGGCGGATTAGAATTGGCTATGGCTTCTCATTTCCGTGTGGCTTCAGATAATGCAAAAATGGGATTGCCAGAAGTTACATTGGGAGTTATTCCTGGTTATGGTGGAACGCAACGTTTACCTCAATTAGTAGGAAAAGGACGCGCAATGGAAATGATTATGACTGCTCAAATGATTGATGCGCAAACGGCTTTAAATTACGGTTTAGTAAACCATGTAGTTTCTCAAGAAGAGTTATTAACTTTCACGAAAGGAATTGCAACTAAAATCGCTAAAAATTCTCCAAATGCTATTAAAGAAGCAATTGCCGCGGTTAATGATAATTTCAAAGACGGCGTAAATGGTTTTGAAACTGAAATTAAAAACTTTGGTGCTTGTTTCGGAACAGCTGATTTCATTGAAGGAACAACCGCTTTCTTAGAAAAACGAAAAGCTGAGTTTAAATAAAATTTCAATATGTCATAAAAAAAACCTCAAAACGAACGTTTTGAGGTTTTGTGTTTATATAAAGTATGTTTTAAGCTATCTCAGAAACTCGAATGGTATTTACCATTCCTTTTTCGATAATTGGCATAGAAGCTAAACTTATTGTAAAATCACCAGATTTAACGTAGTTGTGTTCTTTAGCAATATCGTTAATATCTTCTATTGTGATATCTGTACTTTCATATTTATCATACCAAAAAGCGGTAACTCCCCAAAGTAAACTCAATTGAGTTAACATGTTTTTGTTAGATGTAAAAGCTAAAATATGCGCTTTTGGTCTCCAAGCAGAAATTTGGAAAGCTGTATAACCCGAATTTGTTAACGTGTTAATCGTTTTCGCTTCAATATCATTAGCTAAAATTGCAGCGTGTAAACAAATAGCTTTGGTTAAGAAACGATTTGTTTTAATTTTTGGATCGGTAACTTCAAGTTTAATTAATTCTGAATCTTCAACGCTTAAAATAATTTGCGACATTTTATCGATTACTTGTACGGGATAATTTCCTACAGAAGTTTCCCCAGAGAGCATTACCGCATCAGCTCCGTCCATAACAGAGTTTGCGACATCATTAACTTCTGCACGTGTTGGTGTTAAGCTTGTAATCATCGTTTCCATCATTTGTGTTGCAATGATAACCGGAATACGAGCTGTTTTTGCTTTAATAACTAATTTTTTCTGAATTAAAGGAACTTCTTGAGCTGGAATTTCAACACCCAAATCTCCACGAGCAACCATCAATCCATCACAATGAGAAATGATATCGTCAATGTTTTCAACAGCTTCTGGTTTTTCGATTTTTGCAATAACTGGTATTTTGTATTCAGAATGTTCTCGGATGATTTTGTGTAAATCTTCTAAATCTTCTGAAGTTCTTACAAACGAAAGTGCCATCCAATCTACTTTCAAGCCAGCTGCAAAAATGGCATCTTTGATGTCTTTTTCAGTTAAAGCTGGTAAAGAAACTTTTGTATTTGGAAGATTAACTCCTTTTTTAGATTTCAAAGGACCACCTTGAATTACTTTCGTTTTAACTTCTGTGTTTTTATCAGTCGCTAAAACTTCAAACATCAATTTTCCGTCATCAAGTAAAATGGTTTCACCTGGATTTACATCTTTCGGAAATTGTTTGTAATTCATATAAACACGATTTGCATCGCCTTGGAATTCTTTCTCAGTCGAAAATGTAATTTCATCACCTGGTTTTAAAACCACATCTTCTTTCATTACACCAACACGTAATTTAGGACCTTGTAAATCGGCTAAAATTGCAGTGTTGTATTTATGCGTTTCATTTAATTCGCGAATTATGTTTACTTTTTCTTCAATGTCAGCATAATCTGCATGAGAAAAATTGATTCTAAAAACATTAACTCCAGCTTCAATCATTTTTTGAATAGTTTCTTTAGTGCTGCAAGCAGGGCCCAAAGTTGCTACAATTTTTGTTTTTTTTCTTAATAACATATTTAAAATATTAAATTGTTTATCGATTTTATTTGTTCTGTATCAGCTAAATATACAGTTGATATGTGTTTTAGATTACTTAGTTTTGAAATAAACGAATCGATATCATAATAATCATCAATTTCGTCAATCTTTAATAGATAATCGAATTTGTTTAGTTCAGGAATCAAATTGATTTGCGAACTAAATTTATGGTCGATTTCTGTAAATAACGAGTTTTTTTGAGAGGTATTATTTTGAATAAAGGATTTGTTTTGAACCAAACTCCAGATTAAATCATTTCTAGAATCTTCAAATATGAAATGGCTAAAACTTCCAGTTCCAGTTTCGTTTGTAAATTCAATTTCTACGGGTTCTTTGATAAAGCGCATTTCTAACATTTTATTTAATGTAAATGCGACTTTATAATCTTCGAGATGTGTTTGTATAGCAATTAGTTTGAATTCCTCAAATGAGAATTCATCTAAACTTAATTTTACTATATTTTTTGATTTTTGGATTGCCATTACAAATTACTCTTTTACAAAATTACTACAAATAAGTAAGTTTAATTATAAAAAAGTAATAAAAAACAATTCCTTAATATTTAGGTTTGAAGTTTTCTTGTAATGCAAAATAAGCACGTTGAGCGGCTTTTTCTTCAGCTTTTTTCTTTGAAGTTGCTCTTGCTCTTGCAATAATTGATTCGTTGAAATATAAACGTACTGCAAAATATTTTGTATTCTCGCAGCCATCATCTTCATATGAATCGAATTTGAAAGTCTTTTTTTGTTTTTGACAATATTCTATGAATAAACTCTTGTAGCTAGTTATTTTGCCTTCAAGCTTTTCGATATCTTCAAGTTTAACCAGAATATTTTTTTTGATGAATTCTTCGCAAAAGAAAAATCCTTTGTCTAAATAAATAGCACCGATTAGCGCTTCTAAAATATTACCATAAATATTTTCTCCAAATTGATTTTTTTGGATTTTACTTTGTAATAAATCGATAAGTTTAAGTTCTTTTCCTAAAGTGTTTAGGTTTTCACGGCTCACGATTTTAGAACGCATTTTGGTAAGGTAGCCTTCGTCACCATTTGGTGAAGCGTGAAATAAATGAGAAGCAGTAACGGTTCCTAAAATAGCATCGCCTAAAAATTCTAATCGTTCGTAACTTATTTGATGACCTTTTTCGTCAATCTTGTTTGCTGAACGATGTGTAAAAGCTTGTTCGTAATAGGTAATATTACTTGGAGAGAATTGTAATAAAACGGAAAGTTTTTGGAAAAGAATCCCGCCTTCAACTGGGCGAGATTCTTTTTTAAATATATTAAATAAGAAATTCATTTAAGAAATCTTAGATATCTAATTTTTTTACTAAAACACAAGCATTGTGACCTCCGAATCCGAAAGTATTACTCATTACCACTTTCATGTCGCGTTTTTGAGCTACATTAAAAGTAAGATTTAGTTTGTTATCAATGTTTTCATCATCTGTGAAATGGTTAATTGTTGGAGGTACGATTCCGTGTTTGATTGAAAGAATACACGAAATAGCTTCAACTGCGCCTGTCGCTCCTAACAAGTGACCTGTCATTGATTTTGTTGAATTGATATTCAAATTGTAAGCATGTTCTCCAAAAACCTGTTTGATAGCTTTTGTTTCAGCAATATCACCAAGTGGAGTAGAAGTTCCATGTAAGTTAATTCCATCTACATCTGAAGGTTGTAAACCAGCATCACGTAAACAGTTAATCATTACATTTTTAGCTCCTAATCCTTCTGGATGTGGTGCAGTAATATGATGTGCATCAGCAGACATTCCGCCTCCGCCAATTTCGCAGTATATTTTTGCTCCACGTGCAACAGCATGTTCGTATTCTTCTAAAATCAAAGTTCCAGAACCTTCGCCTAAAACAAAACCATCACGGTCTTTATCCATAGGTCTTGAAGCTGTTTTTGGATCATCGTTTCTTGTAGAAAGTGCGTGCATTGCGTTGAAACCTCCCATTCCTGCAATAGTAACAGCTGCTTCAGAACCACCTGTGATGATTACGTCTGCTTGTCCTAAACGGATGTAATTAAAAGCGTCAATTATTGCATTTGTAGAAGAAGCACAAGCAGAAACAGTAGTGAAGTTTGGACCTCTAAATCCATATTTCATTGAAATGTGTCCACCTGCAATATCAGCAATCATTTTTGGTATGAAGAAAGGATTAAATTTTGGAGTTCCATTTCCTTCATTGAAGTTTGTAACTTCGTCTTGGAAAGTTTGTAAACCACCAATTCCTGATCCCCAAATAACTCCAGCTCGATCTAAATCTAATTTTTCTAAGTCAAAGTTGGCATCAGCCATTGCTTCCATAGTACTGACTAGGGCATATTGCGCATAGCGATCCATTTTTCTAGCTTCTTTTCTATCTATAAAATCTTCAACATTGAAGTTTTTTACTTCACATGCAAATTGTGTTTTAAAGTTTGAAGCATCGAAATGAGTGATTGGTGCAGCTCCACTAACTCCATTTATTAATCCATTCCAAAACTCTTGGATGTTATTTCCAATTGGTGTAAGTGCGCCTAAACCTGTAACAACTACTCGCTTTAAGTTCATATAATAATTTTTTATTATCGTTTATTTATTAAAAAAGGAAACCCAGCGTTTCGTAAATGATATTAGAAACATTGGGCTGCTATTTTCATTTGATTGTTGCCAATCTTTGTTCTTTCTTTTAATTAAAGCTTATGCTTTTTTTTAAAATAATAACACTCACGTGCTTTCACACGTGAGCAATGCTGTTATTATTTCTTAGCTTCTTCGATGTAAGAGATAGCTTGACCAACTGTAGCAATGTTTTCTGCTTGATCATCTGGGATTTGAATATCAAATTCTTTTTCAAATTCCATGATAAGCTCAACAGTGTCTAATGAATCAGCCCCT
>SMEN01000071.1_pt1 | contig 35710 bp, 34 predicted proteins | sample 2456271 | NCBI WGS metagenome assembly SMEN01 (sample SAMN10132593, study PRJNA489261) | soil metagenome | isolation source: day1 control-loamy sand soil ammended with raw manure from dairy cow... | place: USA | collected 2015-04-01 | reverse complement strand
AGGTTTCGATTCTGTTGAATAGTCTATTTTGTTTTGATGAACATTTATAAATCTTCGTATAGAAAACAATTCAACAACTGGTTATTACCTGAAAAATTTACTGTTAATTTTATAAAAATATAATTATTAACCCAAAAAACAAACAACCAAGCTAAAAAAGAAGAATACTATTGAATTTATGATATTAAACCATTTTGGTAGTTAGCAAATAGAAATCTTAATATTATAATTGCTTACTTAATTTATAGTAAAACTATTTCAAGATTAATATATCAAATCGTAAGTCGCAGCAGCGACGGAAGTAGTTAGCCCACAGCATGTTTTTTAAAAAAAATACACGAGGGCTTCGACTCTGCTCAGTCATTGAAGCCGTCTAATTGATGGAATCTACCGTGTTTTTATAACCCAAAAAGCAAGACCTCATCGGTCTTGCTTTTTGGGTTTAAAACGAGAAGCTTCTCAACTAGCAACGAGAAGCTTCTTATTGGGTAACGAGAAGCTTCTCGTTTGTAAAGAAGAAGCTTCTTGTTTGACAACGAGAAGCTTCCTTTTTTTTAATGTTACTTTACTTTTTTAAACTTAGCCGTTTTCAGTGCATCGTTGATACGTGTACCAGGGCGGTAATTCATCTTTGCTGCTTTGATAAGGCTTACATTAAAATCGGCTTCCGTTGCAGAGCCTTCATTACTCAAACTCGGATAAAAACTACCCAATTTGTCTAATCGAACAATTTTTCCGTTTACAATTTCGTTAACGATAACGTTTTCTAAAGCAATAATTACCCCTCGGATATCGGCCTCAGACAATGCTGAGAACTTTTCAATTTCTTTGGTTAAGTTATCGATGCTTATCTCGCCATCAGTTTTTACACTTGCGTACCATTTTTTTACGCCTCCACCTACAACTCCTGGTTGCGGCTTTTCTACTACATTGAATTTAATAGACATAACATTTTTTTTTTAAATTTTCTGACTTTAAATTAGTTATAATTATTTAATTAACAAAATATTTCTTTAAATGATAGATTTTGGATTATTGAACAGAGTAGTTTTATAAGCTTATAACGAAACGTCATTAGAGTGATGCGATTCTGAACCAAGTTATGAATGACAAAATATATATTTTATGAAGTCTGAAAGTCGAAAGTCTGAAAGTCTTAAAGTTGAAAATTAGGTAATTGAAGAAACAAAAAAAACTTCTTATGCGAACATAAGAAGTTACTTGTATATGAATAAGTGATTCTAAAAAAGGTTTAGAATACCATTAAAAATCTATTTTAAAATAGCGATGATTTGTTCTGCTAATTCGGTACCGATACGGTCCTGGGCTTCAAGAGTGGCAGCTCCGATATGTGGTGTTAATGAAATTTGTGTATTCATTAAAACCTGAACTGCTGGAGTTGGTTCGTCTTCAAAAACATCTAAACCTGCAAAGGCAACAATTTCATCATCGATAGCTTTAGTTAAAGCTACTTCGTTAATCACTCCGCCGCGAGCAGCATTGATGATTCCAACGCCTTTTTTCATTTTAGCAAATTCTGCTTCGTCAATTAAATAACCTCCTAACGCGGGAACGTGAAAGGTAATAAAATCGGATTGCGAAATTACTTCGTCAAAAGAAACGGTTACTACTTCGAAATCTAAGGTTTTACCATCAAAGAAGTCTAACGTAATGGTTGCCTTTTCAATAAAAGCATCGGTTGCGAGCACCTTCATACCCAAACCAATTGCGATTTTAGCAACTTGCTGACCAATTCGTCCGAAACCAACAATACCAATCGTTTTTCCTCTTAACTCTGTTCCTGCTGCGTAAGCTTTCTTTAATCCGTTGAAATTAGAATCTCCTTCCAAAGGCATGTTTCTGTTTGCATCGTGTAAGAAACGAACACCGCTAAATAAATGCGCAAAAACCAATTCGGCAACAGAAGCCGAAGAAGCACCTGGCGTATTAATTACTTTGATTCCTTTTTCGCGAGCGTAATCTACATCAATGTTATCCATACCTACTCCACCTCTACCAATAATTTTGATTGATGGACAAGCATCGATTATATCTTTACGAACTTTAGTTGCACTACGAACTAAAACCACATCAATTTGATGTTCGTTTACATAATTTGCTACTTGTTCTTGTGCTACTTTTGTTGTGATTACTTCAAAACCTGCAGCTTCTAATGTGTCGATTCCACTTTTAGAAATTCCGTCGTTTGCTAATATTTTCATCTTAATTCACTGCTTTTTCTAATTCTTTCATTACGTTTACTAACACTTCAACACTTTCTAACGGAAGTGCATTGTACATCGAAGCACGGTATCCACCAACCGAACGGTGACCACTTAATCCGTTAATTCCAGCATCTTTCCACATTTGGTCAAATAATTCTTTATGCGTTTCATCTTTCAATAAGAACGTCGCATTCATATTTGAACGGTCTTCTGTTGCAGCTGTTCCTACGAATAACGGGTTACGATCAATCTCGTTATATAACAACTCGGCTTTAGCTTCGTTTACTTTTTCGATAGCCTCAATTCCACCTAAGTTTTTCAACCAATTTAAAGTTAAATAACACGTATAAACGGCAAAAACAGAAGGCGTGTTGTACATACTTTCTTTTTCGATGTGTTTGGCGTAGTTTAAAATAGCAGGAATTTCACGACCGGTTTGGTTTAATAAACTTTCTTTAATTACAATCATGGTAACTCCGGCTGCACCCATATTTTTTTGAGCTCCAGCGTAGATTACATCAAATTTAGAGAAGTCTAACGAACGTGAAAAAATATCTGAACTCATGTCACAAATCACAGGAACCTTCGTTTCTGGAAATGATTTAATTTGCGTTCCGTAAATGGTATTGTTACTTGTACAATGGAAATAATCTGCATCTGCTGGAATTTCAAATCCTTTAGGAATGTGATTGTAATTTTCATTTTTTGAAGAAGCTACTTCGATAGTTTCACCAAAAGCTTTGGCTTCTTTCATGGCATTGTTTGCCCAAGTTCCGGTATTTAAATAGGCTGCTTTGTTTTTTAGGAAGTTATACGGAATACGTAAAAACTCCATACTTGCACCACCTTGTAGAAAAACAACCTGGTAGCCTTTATCTGTTAATCCTAAAAGTTCTAAAGCTAGTTTACGTGTATCTTCCATAACCGCAACAAAGTCTTTACTGCGATGCGAAATTTCAATGATAGATAAGCCTGAATTATTGAAATTTAGAACGGCTTGTGCGCTTTTTTCAAAAACCTCTTGTGGTAAAATACAAGGTCCTGCGCTGAAATTATGTTTTTTCATTAGTCTTCGAATACTTGGATGGTTGTTGATTTTTCTACTAAGTCGGTAAATTTACCAACGTAACGTGTTGCTTTTACAATGTGATTATCAATCCAATGGTAATTTCCACCACGCGGTTTGTTCATCAAAATACTATGATATTTGAAACCGTGTTTGTTTAACCAATTGGTAGTAACTTCTCTATGTTCTTCAGTTCGAGAAGTAAAGAAACAAATATAATGACCTTCGTCATACCATTTATTAACCGTTTCTAAAGCATCTGGAAATGGTTCGCAAGTTTCCATACGTTCTGGTTGTTCGTTCGGAACATCATCTGTAATGGTTCCATCAATATCAATCAAATAGTTTTTTACGCCTTCAGGCAAAACTGGACTGATGTCGTCTTTGTGTTCTAAATTCATTTTATGTGTGTGTTGTTATAAATTTAATATTATTCCGATTAAAAATCAATAATGAAATTATTTCATTGAATATTATTATTAAAAGAAAAAACCAGTCGGATTTCGACTGGCTTGATTCTTTATTTTAGTTGCTCAATCCTAAAGATTTTGCAGTTTTTTCTCTTAATTCTTTTAATAACTCTGGGTTATCATTTAATTTTTGTCCGAAAGATGGTATCATTTCTCTAAATTTCGCTTGCCATTCTGGACTGTTATATTTCTCAGGGAAACATTTTTCGATTAATTTCACCATGATGCTCACTGAAGTTGAAGCACCTGGAGAAGCTCCTAATAAAACAGCTAAAGAACCGTCACCAGCGTTTACCACTTCGGTACCGAAAGCTAATTCTGGTTTATTATCTTTGTTGCGTTTCATAGTTTGCACACGTTGTCCTGCAACTTCTAAACGCCAATCTTCTTTCTTAGCATTTGGGAAATATTCTTGTAAAGATTCAATACGTTTATCTGTAGATTTTAATACTTCAGAAATTAAATATTTCGTCAAATCGATATTGTCTAAACCTGCACCAAGCATTGTTCCAATATTACTTGGAGAAATAGATTTGAATAAATCACAGTACGAACCTGTTTTCAAGAATTTAGTTGAGAAACCTGCATAAGGTCCAAATAACAATGATTTTTTACCATCGATATAACGTGTATCTAAATGCGGAACAGACATTGGTGGTGCACCAACCGAAGCTTTTCCATACACTTTAGCTAAATGTTTACTAGCTAATTCTTCGTTCTCGCAAACTAACCATAATCCAGAAACTGGGAATCCACCGTAAGCTTTTCCTTCTGGAATACCTGATTTCTCAAGTAATAAGATAGAAGCTCCACCAGCACCAATAAATACGAATTTAGTGATGATTGTAGATTTAGTTCCTGTTTTTAAATCTTTTATTGAGATTTTCCAACGTCCGTCTGCTTGTTTCTTAATATCAGTAACTTCGGTTTCAAAAGCAACATTAACACCGTTTTGACTCGCTTGATGCTGAATCATTTTACGAGTTAAAGCTCCGAAATTCATATCTGTTCCCATATCCATATTTGTAGCAGCAACAGATTCATTGGCATTTCTTCCTTCCATAATCAAAGGAGCCCATTTTTCTATTTCTTTAGGATTTGTAGAGAATTCCATTTCTGCGAACAATGGACTTTTCTTTAAAGCTTGGAAACGATTTTCTAAGAATTTCACATTCTCTTTTCCCCAAACAAAACTCATATGTGGTACATGATTAATGAACTCACTTGGATTTTGAATGATTTTTTTATCTAATAAATACGTTAAAAATTGTCTTGTAACTTCAAACTGCTCACAAATATCTAACGCTTTAGTTGTATCAACAACACCATTTTTTTCTGATGTATAATTTAATTCACAAAAAGCCGAATGTCCTGTTCCTGCGTTATTCCAAGCATCTGAACTTTCTTTCGCTGCACTGTCTAAACGCTCGACGATTTCAATTGATAAACTTGAATCTAATTCTTTAAGCATTAAACCAAGTGTTGCGCTCATAATACCTGCACCAATTAAAACAACATCGGTTTCTGTATTTTTGTTTGTTGACATTTTTAAAATTATATTTTTTAAACTTCCTTTAAATTATGTAACCACAAAGTTCTGAAAAGATTACCATGCAGTTCGTATATTTTTTGTTAAAACATTTTACTATTTAGAAAATCTTGAAGCAAAATCGTTGCTGCAATCTCATCTACTAGTGCTTTATTTTGTCGTTGCTTTTTCTTCAATCCACTATCTATCATGGTTTGGAATGCCATTTTAGAAGTGAATCGTTCATCCATACGGATAACTTCAATTGCAGGATATAATTTTTTGAATTTAACAACAAACTCATCAATTTTTGGAGCAATTTCAGATGGTTCGTTATTTAAACGTTTGGGTTCTCCAACAATAACTTTAGAAACTTTTTCTTTAGAAAAATAATCTTGTAAAAAAGGAAATAATTGTTTGGTTTCAACCGTTGTTAAACCAGATGCGATAATTTGCATCTCATCTGTTATAGCGATTCCGGTACGTTTGCCGCCATAATCAATTGCCAATAATCGTGATGGATTAATATTCAAAAGTTCCGTAAACTGAGTTAATAGTTAATTTTTTAGATTCAGAAGCCTCTACTCTACCCACAATTTGAGCGTTTACATTAAACGATTTTGAGATAGCGATAATTTCTTCTGCAACTTCTGGCTTCACGTATAATTCCATACGGTGACCGCAGTTGAATACCTGATACATTTCTTTCCAATCGGTTTTAGATTGTTCTTGAATTAATTTAAACAATGGTGGAACATCGAATAAATTATCTTTAATTACGTGAACGTTATCTACGAAATGTAAAATTTTTGTTTGCGCACCACCAGAACAGTGAACCATTCCGTGAATGCTTTCAGAATTAAACTTACCTAAAATAGCTTTGATAATTGGTGCATAAGTTCTCGTTGGAGAAAGCACTAATTTACCTGCATTGATTGGTGAGTTCTCAACTTCATCAGTTAATTTCATTCCACCAGAATAAACTAATTCTTTTGGTACAGATGAATCAAAACTTTCTGGATAATTTTCAGCTAAATAATGCGCGAACACATCATGACGAGCAGAAGTTAATCCGTTAGAACCCATTCCTCCGTTATATTCTGATTCGTAAGTTGCTTGTCCGAAAGATTCCAAACCAACGATTACATCACCTGGTTGAATATTTGCATTGTCAATAACATCGCTACGTTTCATACGAGCTGTAACGGTTGAATCAACAATGATGGTACGAACTACATCACCAACATCGGCAGTTTCTCCACCTGTTGAATGAATTGTAACTCCGAATTTTTTTAAATCTTCGATTAATTCTTCAGTACCATTGATAATTGCAGAAATTACTTCTCCTGGAACTAAATTTTTATTTCTTCCAATAGTAGAAGAAAGTAAAATGTTATCTGTTGCTCCAACGCATAATAAATCATCAATATTCATGATTAATGCATCTTGGGCAATTCCTTTCCAAACAGAAATATCTCCAGTTTCTTTCCAATATAAATAAGCTAAAGACGATTTTGTTCCGGCACCATCAGCGTGCATAATCAAACAATAATCTTCATCGTTAGTTAAATAATCTGGTACGATTTTACAAAAAGCTTTAGGAAATAAACCTTTATCAATGTTTTTAATAGCGTTATGAACATCTTCCTTTTGAGCTGATACTCCGCGAAGTGCATAACGATTATTTGTTTCTGAATTCATATTCTTTTGTGTTGTTGGCGCAAATTTACTGCTAAAAACATTGTAAAGCAATTCATTAAACAAAATATTATAACGAAAAATACTCAAACACATTTTCATTAAAAAAACATGTTTGAGTATTTGATTTATTTCTTGAATTTAAAAAATAGAATTACAATTTTTCTATTCTTTTTTTACACTTCTTTTAAAACATCTATTAAAAAGTCGATTTCTTCTTTGGTATTTTCGTGTCCGAAAGAAACGCGTAAACTTGGCTTTTTAATATCTTCTTCGTTTAAGAATTCAGCTAACACGTGCGATGGTTTTTGACTACCTGATTGGCAAGCACTTCCTCTTGAAACTGCAATTCCTTTCATATCTAAACTAAAAAGAATCATCGCTGCTTTTTCTGGAGTGAATGGCAATAAAATATTTAATACATTATAAAACGTAGAACCATTTCCGTTGATTTTAATTCCTGGGAAGTTTTCTTCTAATTTAGCTTTACAATAATCACGTAATTCTGTAATTGCTTTACGTTCTTCATTTAAATGTTCATAAGATAATTCCAAAGCTTTTGCCATTCCAACTACTTGGTGAGGCGCTTCAGTTCCGGCACGCAAACCTTTTTCTTGTTCGCCACCAACGATTAACGCTTTTAAAACATTTTTCTTACGTATGAAAACAAACCCAGCTCCTTTTGGTCCGTGGAATTTATGTGCACTAGCTACAATAAAATCAACAGGAATTTCATCTAAAGGAATTTCCACTTTTCCAACAGACTGAACCGTATCGGTGTGAAACAAAGCTTTATTTGCAATACATAAATCTGCAACACGTTTTAAATCTAATATCGTTCCCACTTCATTATTTACGTGCATTAAACTAACTAAAGTCGGAATATCTTCTTTTAGCAATTCTTCTAATTGATTGTAATCGATTTCTGAATTTGGAAGAATATTTACATATTGAATTTCAGTTCCGTATTCTTTTGCCATTTGCTGAATAGAATACAACGTACAATGATGTTCAATTTTTGTAGTAATGATTCGTTTTACACCTAAATCACGAACAGCCGAACGAATAATCCAGTTATTTCCTTCTGTACCGCAAGAAGTAAACACAATTTCTGATGAAGAAACATTGAATTGCTTAGCGATTGATTTTCTTGCATTTTCGATTAATGCCTTACTGTGACGACCAACTGAATACGTTGAAGATGGATTTCCGAAATCAGCTCTTAAAACTTTAATCATTTCTTCTACCACTTCTGGTCGAACGGAAGTAGTTGCAGCATTATCTAAGTAAATTTGTTTCATTGTGTTGTGTGCTATTTTTTGCTTGGTTCTAGTTTCTTTAAATTTATGATTTTATAATTAAAAACCACAATCGAAGACAAAATTAATAAATATGAACCAATTTGTAACATATTTATTGATTCTTTAAAATAAAATATCGCTAAAATAAAAGTTATAATTGGATTGATGTAAATTAATATTCCAACTGTTGAAGCCGAAATTCCTTTTAAAGCGTACAAATTCAAATATAAAGGAACAATAGTAAACAAAACGGCAATCAATATAATGTAAAAGTAAAAATCGAAATCGGTTGGTAATACAAAATCACCTAGAAAACAATAAGGCAATGCCAGTAGAAAAATGACAAACATTTGTACCAACAAGACATTGAACTTATCAAAATACACATTTTTTTTCTGAGAAACCAAGTAAATCGAATAGGTAGCAGCGATTATAAAAGCATAAATCAGATTGCCTGGATTTGTGACATAATAAATTCCACAACCAATCAAACTAATCAGAATGGCAATCCATTGATGTTTTTCGATTTTTTCTTTAAGAATTAAGAAAGCAAAAAAAGTGGTTATAATCGGACATATCAAATAAGCAAACGAAGCCGATTGCACATTTACTTGATTGACTACATAAATAAATAAAAACCAATTTAATCCCAACAATAATCCACCAAGCGAAGTTAATAACAATGTTCGACTTTTATCTTTTGAAGGTAATCTTTTAAGCAATTGAAAATCGGAAATCAACTTATCTTTTCGAAAAAAAGCACTAAAAAGAACAATCAAAAAAGTAGAAAAAACGATTCTAAAAAATAAAATATCGAAACTAGAATAAGCCGTAATTGCTTTTAAAGCAATCGAGAAAAATCCCCACATAAAGAATGCGGAAAATGCGGCAATGTAATATTTTAATGCGTTCATTTTTGGGCTGAAAAATTTCGGCAAAGGTATTTTAATTAATTTGGATTTTAAATCATTTTCAAGGATTTGATTTTTGAAATTATTTTAAATAAATTTAAAATATTAAAACTAAATAGAAATGAAACAGTTTATTATCATTTGCTTATTATTCTTTTTTTATAAATCATTCGCTCAGGAATTTGAAATAAATGAACGTATAAAAATCAAACGTAAATATTCAAATGAAAATTTGATTACCGAAGAACATTTCGATCAAAAAGGTCAAATAATAAAATATAGTCAGATAAATTACAATTTACTTAGAAGTGAAGTTGTTAATGGTGTTTTTTACCCAATGGATATTCAGTATGATTCTTTGGTTAATATTTTCGAATATAATCAATTTCCTGAGCAAAAATTGAGCTATAGTTATTCTGCGGACAAGAATGGCAAATCAGAAATCAAACTGACGAGTATTTATTTTTTTGAAAATGATTTATTAATTGAAGAAAAAATTATTCTGAAAAATGATACAATTTCGAGACTAAACTTTTACAACAATCAAAAAGATTTAATTAAAGTAATAAACGAATCTGAATCAACTTATTTAATTGATTATGAATATAACATCGATTCTTTACCAATAAAAAAATTGAAGTACTTAGATAATTTAAACAATCTCATTTCTAAAGTTGAGATTAATTACAATGAAAAAAAGCAAAAACAAAAAGAATATTTTTACAATGATGATGAAAAACTTAAATCAACAATTTCATATTTCTATGATAACAAAAATCGACTTATAAAAACTGTGAAAACAACATTTGATTTATTCACAAACCCTAAACAAAAGCGAGATACAAAATTTATTATTTCTTATAAATATGATGATTTTGGAAATGTAATCGAAGAAGAAATATTCGATGATTTTATGGATAAAAAAGGTAAAGTTGACATTTATAAATATGAGTACGAATTTTATAATTAAGCCAGGAATCTACAACACAAACAGCACTTTCAGGAATATTTTTTAAGCACTTCTGGGTATGATGTTTTTGTGATATTTCAACAGATTCATCAACAATATCACATAAAAACACGATGAAATTAAATTTAAAATATATTAAACTAAGCAAAAACATTTAAATTTTTAACTTTAATATTTTTCACATAACGAAATGCAATTAAGACTTTAAAAACTAAAAAAAGTCACATTCATTATTCAAAACTGATGTAGTAATATTTTTTTAAAACTAATAACCAACCGTATAAATCGTTTTGCTGAATTTTTTATTTTCAATTTCATCGACTAAAGCAACAGCTAAATCTTCTACTGATATTGAACTTTTTCCGTTGTTATCAAAAATTGGATTTAAAGTACCAAATCTATAATTACCAGTTCTACCATTAATTATCCCAGGATGCATCTCAAAAGGCGGACTAAAATATAACCATTCCAACGTTTCTTCAGTCTTCAAATGATTTAAATAATATTCTCTAGCTGCTTTTGCAACTGTTTTGAATTCTTCTGGAAAAGCATCTGTATCTACTGCTTGTACGCCTTCTGCAACATATAAACTTCCAGATCCTCCAATCACAATGTAGCGCGGAACTTCTGCCAAACGAACAGCATTTTGTATAGAAATTGAACCTTTAATATAATCTTCTTGATAATTTGGATTGCTCCAACCTGCACTAAAAGCACTGATTAATACATCATATCCCTTGATTAACGAAACCAATTCAGTTGTATTATTAACGTCAAGATTTACATATTTAAGATTTGTAAAAGATGACTCTTTATCCGAATTTGAGATTCCTAAAACTTCAAATTTTCTATTTATTAATTCATTAATTAATGAAGATCCTACAAAACCTGTAGCACCAATTACTGCTATTTTCATATTTCTTAAATTTTATATTACAAATGTACAGCACTTATAGTTACTAATTGTTATACATTACCTTTTGGTAAGCACTTACCAAAAGGTAACTATATTTGTAAAAAAAATCATGAAAAAAGAACCAATTATTGTATCAGAAGAATGCAAAGCTTCTTTAGTTGGAATTAAAGACATGCAGGATATCATGAGCGGAAAATGGAAATATTTAATATTAGCTTCGCTTTACTTTATAGGAAAAATGAAATTTATGGAGTTACAACGACAAATAGAAGGAATTGCGCCAAAAGTGCTTTCAAAAGAATTGAAAGATTTAGAAGATAACCATATTATTACAAGGAAAGTTTGTGACACCAAACCAATAACCGTTGAATATTCGTTGACAGATATTGGGATTAGTTTCCATACTATAATCCTAGAAATGGGCAAATGTGGAATCGAATATCGTCGTCGAATATTGTCAGATTTTTCTCAAAAAACTTGACTATAACATTTGAAAGTTCTCATTTAGATCATATTTAGCGTTATAAATTTAATATAGTTTTCCGTAAGAAATAATATTTTAAATGAGAAATACTAATTTTTGATTTCTGCTCTTTAACTCCGATTTTGGAAACACATTATTGGCTTGAGTTTATTTTTTCAAAATTCAGAATAAATCCATCGGCGCCAACTCCGTTTGAAATTATATCTTGGTCAATAACCAAATTGTTATTCGAAATATTTAAACCACCATATTCACCATTATCAATTTGTAAGTATTTTTGATTGTTTATTTCAATAATTGAATAATTATATGTTCCACTAGCATAAATAAATTGAGTACTAGCCTCATTATTATTGACAACAACAATATTTTGGTTTTGAGAATTAAAAGCCCAAGTTATAGTTCCATTTGAATAATCCTCATTAACACCTACAAAACCACCACTTAAATTTTTCAAATTCCAAGTTCCATTTAATGATTGGTCCTGCGGAACAATATCTGCTTCTTCGGTGCATCCTGTTAACAGCAATAATCCGAAAAATAAAATCGAAATTAAGTTTTTAAAATTCATGATAAAATTGTTTTAGAAGTTAATAAATTACACAGTTGAATTTTTAATTTTTTGGAAGCTATCTAAAGATTATTGATCAAAACTTATTACAAAAAATATTGCCTTCATACAATAAGATGGTAATTAGTTATAAAATCTTTTTTCAAAATATGTTTATTCTAATGTTTTTAAAATTGATTCAGCTATTTCGTTTTGACCTTCATCACTTGTAATATATTCTCTATCTTTTTGATTTGATAAATAACCTAATTCTAAAAAACTCATCGGAGCCTGTACATTTTTCAATAAATAGAAATCAATTTTTTTAATTTCAGATTTTGTAAAATTTATATTTTCATAAAGCTTTTTAGCTAATTCTTCTGAATCCAAGTTATTTCCGCCATAAATAATCTCAAATCCATTTTTATCTTCCTCTACGTATGAATTTAAATGAAGTGAAATTACATAATCAGGCGATAATTTGTTTATAAATTCTGCACGATCACTTAGAGAAATGAATTCATCTTTTTCTCGGTTTAGTATGATTTCAATTTCATCATTTGTATTTAATTCTTTAATTTTTTTTGCGATCTCTAATACAATATCTTTTTCACGTAAATTTTGATTTACAGCCCCATAATCTTTTCCACCGTGAGAAACATTAATTACCAAAACTTTTTTATTCGGATTACTAAAACTCATAAAGATTGTCAAAGTAAATAATCCAATTAATTTGATGAAATTTTTCATAACTTACTGATTTAATTAATATTTACAGCTAAAATTCATATTAATTCAATATACGCATTTATGTAAAAGGTTGTCTTTTTAAAAATTAGTTTTTTTAACAAGGGTTTTACTAATAGAAAAAGCAACCCAAACGGATTGCTTCATTTCTGTTATACTTTTGATATTTTATCAACTGTTATAACTCTGAATATGTTAGAATTCACAGTTATTTTAATATTCCTATCGACGTTAGAAATGTAATAATTTTTACCAATTCTCTCAAAGCCATCTATTGGCGTTACCGTAATTACCTCAAATATATTTTCTTCGATTTCTGCTTTAGAAAAATTGCTATTCAATTTTTTGTTTATTCGACCGAAAACAAGCTCTGCATAGCAAATATTTTTCAGAATATTATTCTTATCAATGTTCATTTTGGGTGGTATATTTTTTTAGAGGTAAGTATAGAAACACCTTCTAAAATTGATTATTGTATTCATAAACTAGCAAAGGAGCACACATAGAGATCGCACCCACCGGGCAAGACGAAAACATATATTAACAGTTCATTATTGTGTATGACTGATGCAATCCAGTTTCACTTTGTTAGTTTTAGTTAGTTTTTTTATAAATAATCCAACTCTCTACAAGATAATAATCCCAGATTCCTTTACGCGCTGTAATTTTCAGGTAATATTCTTCTGGACTTGTGTGTAAATATTCTTCGATTGTCGTGTATTGAACATCAAATTTATTATGATGATCTTTGAAAATAAAATCAATATTACTTGAGTATTTTCCCGCCCAAAACTTAGTTATTTTACAGTCAAAAACTTCTTCAACATTTTGTTTAGCTACCCTATTGTTCAAGATGTCCCATGAGATTTTAGCAATTTGTCCTAAACTTAAGTATGAAAAAAAAGATCCTTGAATTAAGTAGAAGATGGTTAAAAAGATCCATAGTGTAACACCTCTGTTTGTAGAAAATTTGTTCATCAAAAACTGTCGACGACAAACCGCAAGTATAAAAAGACCTAAAATTGTTGGAAGTAAAAATATGTAGATAAAGTATCTATTATCGTGACCAATTGATTTAGGTTCTAAAAACAAGTAATATAAAATACCTAAAATCATGAGCCCGACGAGAATTCTATAATAAACTTTTTCTAATTTTTTCTCTTTACCAACTGTAAGTCTTTTTTCTGTAAACTTCATATTTTCAATTTTGTCAGTAGGTGTAAGCTGGTTTTCCCCATGATGTCATAGCGTGACTGCTAACGTTTACATGGGTGAAATATACATAATTTATTTTAATGTTAAAAAATATTCAAACATCAATAAAATTGGAAGGTACAAATCAATTTAATATTGCAAACTTAGTATTGATACAGCCATCATTCGAAACAAAAAAGCGAGGAACGCCCTCGCATTTAACCCACAATCTACCAATTCCCAATCCGTTTGAATTATGATTTGATTACGGCTAATATAGTATTGCTTTTTTAATCTCAAACTTTTATACTTTAGAAGTTATTGATCAAACTTTTAAATCTGATTTTGAAGCCCTACTTCATTTAAGCTTAACTTATTTTGTTTTAAACGATTTACATAAATATTAGTTATATGTGTCGCATAAACTCTTGTTATAGGTTTATTTGGCTACAATTGAATATCTAAAGTAGCATAATTTGTATTTTCGCCTATTGCAATTGCCTTCATACTGTTGTTGCCTAGCTGTATAATAGTTACTAAACGTGATTTAAATTCTAAATCATATTTCTATTTTCTTCCCATAAAAAAAACTCAAAAATATCAAACTTTGTGGGCATGTCCTCAAAAATCGTTAAGTCAGAATCATGTAGTCAATTTGTAGTCAAAAAAGAAAGAAAAAAAAACCTAACCATCTAAAAATAAGATGATTAGGTTTTTATTTTGTGGAGCCGCAGGGAATCGAACCCTGGTCCAAACAAGCAATCAAAGGGCTTTCTACGCGTTTAGTTTTTGATTGAATTTTCGTTAAAAAGCAAGGCCAAAAACAGCCACTCTTTACTTAACCTCTAAGGTGTTCAAACGATATCCGAGATACTAATCGTTCTAGGTTTACTTTTACGGTTCTCCTTGACAAAACGCCATAAACCAAGGCTTTTTAGGAGAATCCAGCTTTCCTATCTAATAGGAACAAGGCAATCTTACTATAATTCAGATTAAGCAGCTAAAGCGTAGTTTTCTTCGCCGTGTAAAAAGTTTGAAACATGATATTTACGAGCTGTGTTCCAGCGCTCGACGTGCTTACCGTTCAATTCCACTCGCTGTCAAAACCGATCGGCCCCAGAAGTAGGCTGCAAATATATAGAATAACTTTGGTTTTTAAATAAAAAAATCTCGCTTTTTCGCGAGATTTTTATCCATTATCTATTAAGATTTCATAGCAATACCTATAGTGGTTGATAATGAAACATTGAGTTCTAAAAAAGATAAACTTTGTGTGATAATCAACAAAACAACAAAAATACGATCTAATTTTTCTAATTTATAAAAGACGTAAAAAAAAATTACCACATTGATTTATACTCTAAATTAAATTTACAATTCAATAGTTAAATGCCCGTAAAACCATTTTTGAATAAATTTAATATAAACTCAACGCATATCAAATGTATCATTATTTATTATAAAAACAAAAAAAAATCTAAATATTTTCTAAATAAAACAGATACAATGTTACAAACTGTTAAAATCTACATTTACTAAACAATAAAATCATCGAATAAATTAAAATCCAAATCCCATTTTAGACTATCATCATACCATAAATGTCCGTTTTTTACAATTAAAGGCGAACTAAAATTATTCGTAAATAAAGCACCAGTTCCTAAACCTTGTAACATAGTCGATTCTAAATTATATGTCCACTGTGCAATAGCATTTAAACCAATGTTACTTTCTAAAGCAGAAGTTATCCACCATCCAATATTTCGCTCTTCAGCTAATCGAATCCATTCTTGAGAACCTTTAAAACCTCCTACCAAACTCGGCTTTAAAATGATATATTGAGGCATAATTTTATCCAATAGATTTTCTTTATCGTTCAAATTTACAATCCCGATTAACTCTTCATCTAATGCGATTGGCAAAGGTGTTATTCTACAAAGCTCTGACATACTGTCATATTGATTTTTTTCAATAGGTTGTTCAATACTATGTAAATCTAATTCAGATAATTGAGTTAATTTATCTAAAGCTTCAATCGAACTAAATCCTCCGTTAGCATCTACACGAATCTCAACAATTTCTTTAGAATAATTACTGCGAATGTAACGAATTAAATCCAATTCTTCATCAAAATTAATAGCTCCAATTTTAAGTTTTATACAATTAAAACCATTTGCAAGCTTATCATCAATTTGAGCTTTCATAAACTCTTTGTTTCCCATCCATACCAATCCATTTATTGGAATTGCAGCCTGAGAATTTGTAAATCGACTTGGAAATAACACAAATGGATTGTGACTTTCTAAAGATAAAAAAGCTTGTTCAACACCAAATTGAATCGAAGGCCAATCGCGTAATATTTCCCAAAGTTCATCTGACTTTTTACCAGCTTCAATCGATTGACAAACTTCATTTAACTTGTCCGAATAAACTAAACGATCATCATAAGATAAACCTCTAAAAATACAACATTCTCCTATTCCCCTTTTACCTTCATTTTCTAAAATCAGAAACCAAGTTTCCTTTTCTGTCATCACACCACGAGAAGTTCCTGATGCTTGTTTAAAGTTTAAAATATATTTTTTAACGGTAGCTTTCATATATAATTTCATAAAAAAAGCTTCTTTCGAAGCTTTAAATTAAATTTCTATTGACGAACCAATTTCTAATAAAATCAGTTGTTTATTGTGATTTGCAAAACGTTCTTTTGAAGTTTCGTGATGAATTTTAATGTATCCAAACGTATCAAAATGATAGCCTAAAACTTTATTAACTTGTAAAAATTCTGCCGCAATTGCAGCATCTTCCACATCCATTGTAAAATTACTTCCGATAGGTAAAACAGCTAAATCTAATTTGGTACGCAATGGAATCAATTTCATATCCTGTGTTAAAGCAGTATCTCCAGCAATATAAACATTCTTATTATTCGCACTTATTACAAAACCACCAGGTTGACCTCCGTAAGAACCATCTGGAAATGAAGAAGAATGAATGGCATTTACATATTTAACCGTTCCGAAATCAAAATTCCAAGAACCACCGTGATTCATCGGATGTGAATTAAAACCTTTAGCTTCGTAATGACCAGCAATTTCTGCATTTGAAACTATAACTGCATTTGGATTGTTTTTAGCAATCGTTTCAACATCTAAAATATGATCTCCGTGAGCGTGTGTAATCAAAATATAATCGGCCTTTAAAGCATTTACATCGATATGAGATGCCAATTCATTTGCAGAAATAAACGGATCTACAATAATATTTTTTCCTGCAACTTCAATAGCTAAAGAAGCGTGTCCTAAATAAGTAATTTTCATATATTTTTTACATTAAGATTAAAGCAATAGATAATAGTAAAGATATTAAAAAAGTAGTTAATGATAAACGTTTTAACTCTGGATCCAAATTTCTGGGATTAGTCACTGTGTTGACCACTTTTAGATTCTTTAACAAAGGAATAAACCCAAAAACAAAGGCAAATTGATACCATTTAAACCCTTTTTCCAAAGCAAATGTATTAAGTGCAATTACAGCTAAGACAATCAAATAGAAATGATACATACGTGCTTTATTGAAACCTAATTTAACAACAATAGTATTTTTTCCCATTGCGGCATCGTTTTCAATATCTCGCATATTATTCATATTCAAAACTGCCATACTCAACAAACCAATCGCAATTCCGGGTAACAAAACGGTAAAATCAAACGAATGCCCATATAAATAATACGAACCTAAAGTACTTACCAATCCAAAGAAAATAAAAACGAAAACATCTCCCAAACCGCGATAACCGTAAGCCGAATTACCGACCGTATATTTAATTGCAGCTCCAACACAAGCAATAGCAAGAATCAAATAAATTGTTGCTTGAATAAAATTTTCACTTCCAAATGAAGCATAAATAACACCGACAGAAGAAAGCAAAGACAAAACAGAAGTTATAATAATCGCCGTTTTCATTTGGGATTTAGTAATTTCTCCACTTTGAATGGCACGCTTCGGTCCTACTCTATTCTCATTATCCGTTCCTTTAACTGCATCTCCATAATCATTGGCATAATTAGATAAAACCTGAAAAAACAGCGTTGTTAAGAAACATAATCCGAAAATTAACCAATAATTCCATTGATTATGATACGATTGATAAGCACAAGCACTTCCAACAAAAATTCCAGATATTGACAAAGGCAATGTTCGCAAACGTGCCGCTTTAATCCACTTTTTCATTTAAACCAAATGTTGTTTGATAAACGAAGTAACTTTTTCAAATACTTCTTCTTTCTTTTCTTTATGAGCTGTATGCCCAGCACCTAAAACCCAATATTTTTCAGCGTTTGGAGCTTTGTCAAAAGCATCCATTTGAGCAGCAGTACCAAATTCATCAAATTCTCCTTGGAAAACTAAAATCGGAGCTTTTATCTGTGGAATAAAATGTTCAATATTCCACGCTTGATGCGATTCGCTCACCCAGGTTTCTGTCCAAGCCAAATACAAATCCATTACCTTATCGCCGTGATATTTTTCTAAAACTTTTGCAATTTGAGTCGTTTCTAATGTATGTTTTGCTTGACGAATTCCTGCTAATGTTTCTTGTTCAATCAAAACATGAACTCCTTCAATAGTTAATGAATGAATCTTATCAGGAAACATTCCTGCATAAATAGTTGCCACGCTAGCTCCGTCCGAAAATCCAAAAAGATGCACATTTTTAAGTTCTAATTTCTCAATCAATTCATCTAAAATCTGAGCTTCTTGCTCTAAATAATTGATTGGACGTGGAACGGTATAATTTGATGATTTTCCGTAACCACGACGGTCATAACTCAAAACAGAAACGTTTAGTTCTTGAGCTAAAATATCTAACCAATCGCGCCAAAGAACCGTACAACCCAACGAATCATGTAATAAAATCAAAGTATTCGTAGCATTTTGAGGCGTTACTTTTTTATAATAAATAGAACTATTTTGTATTAAAATATGATTTTCTTCAATCTGCATTACATCCAATTTAAATTTTGTTTTTCAATGTTATATAACCAAAAATTAACTCGGTTACGAATTTCAACTTCATCAGCAATCGAAAAACTCAAAAAACCACCAGCTGTATATAAAACAACGCTTCCTAAGTTTAAGTTCAAATGCCAAATGCGCTGATAAGTTTTTATTTTTTGAATTTTATGAGGTTCAATTATACTATAAGTCACATCCCAAAAACCACTTTTCTGAACAATAAAATGTTCGGTAAAATAGAAAAAAGCATTTTTGTAAGTTATCCATTGATATAAAGCGGTAACCAAAAACATTGGAATCGTTAGAAAAATATAAATTTCTTCGAACTGAAACCAAGCAATTCCGAAATAAACCATCGATGGAAAAATACTAAACCAAATAAAATGAACTACAAATTTACGAATACTTGGTTTGATTCCGTTTTCTAGTTGGATTTCTTTCTTGAAAATTTGGTCAACAATCGCTTCTTTTTCAGATTTATTTACTCCAGGAATATCGATTCCAATTCCTTTTTTGGACGTATTCTCATCGGAATCTGTTTGTAAAATTTTCAACATCAATACGTTAAGCAACTTCTGAAAATAATTCTGCGTTATTTTAAGAATTTGAACACGTTGCGATTTAATAATGGTATTTTTAGTTTCGAAAAGTCCGTATGAAATAAATAATTTTCGATTTACCACATCGATTTTATAATTATAATACTTCAATAAAGTTCGAACCAAATTAATGATTAATACCAACAAGAAAATTCCGACAATGAAAAAAGGCAACAACATGAAGGAAATATTTTTCTCTGCATAATCACCAAATTGAGAATATACATTGACCTCTTCGTCGCGATAATAGTCTTGAATTTTTTCGACAACTTGAATTAAAATAACAAAAAGCAGTGAAAACGTTTGAAGATAATTTCTTGTTATTCCAACTTTTACCAAACTAGAAAGTGAAATTTCAATAAACTTCTTTTTCGGTTGATTTACGATTGTTTGGTTTTCAATAGGATTTGAATCTATTTGAAGATATTCATTAATCGTTTTATCTTTTTCTAATAATTTCAATTTTAAAACATGCGCCACATCACCAGAGACTGCGTAAATTTTACCTTCAGTCTTTGATGAACCTGCTGTTTCAACTTCTACAGAATATAGATTTAATAGTTTGTGTAAAAAATTTTGATTTAAATTTACTTGTTGAATTTTATCAAATTTAACAACGGTTTTCGATTTATTTAGCCAACCTTTTTCAATAATAAATTCATTAGAATCTGAATTGATATAAAATTTGAAGTACAAAAAATTCAACACACTCAATATCGAAATCAAAAGAAAAGCGCTTCCTAATATTAAAGAAATCTTAAAAAATTTACTTGATTCGTCATCTCGAAAGAATAAAATCAAAACAAGTGGTAAAAACGATTTTACAAAAGGTTTTACAACATTAAAGAAAATAATTGCCAAACCTTTTTTGGATTGCCTTTGTGGCTGGTTCAAATCAATTTGTAGCATTTTCTTCTAAATTTTGGTCAGTAGAAATTGAATTACTATTTACATCATCATTACTAGCGTCTTCATTATCTGAAGTTTCTTTTAACTCGACTTGATTGATTTTATTTAATAACAAATTCTTTATTTTTTCTGCTTGTTCCAATTCTAAACCTGGAATCGCAACTTCGTTATTACTACTTGCCGCAGTATAACACTCAATCGTTGCTAATCCTAAAAAACGAGAAAGCCAACCTTGCTTTAAAACAACATGTTGCAAACGGTTATAAGGAACAATTTCATACGAAATGGACAAAACACCAGAACAATAAATCACGTCTTGTTCTCTGAAAGCAAAACTTTTTCTTTTAAATGCGATTAAAGAAAAGACATTTGAAATCATTATTATTAAAAACAAAATCATCAAAGCAATACCTTTATACAACCAAATGACTTCATCAAGAAACAAAATAGAAACAGCAACAGCGATTCCAAAAATAACAACAGTCGAAACGATTAAATTGAAAAGCAACACTTTTTTATAGCGTTTTGCAATTGGAGTTAATTCCGTTTTTTTATAATCAGGAAGTTCGTTAAAATTAATTGTTTGATTAGAAAAAGATTCCATTTTTAGTTTTTATCAAAAATACATAATTAGCCTTTATAAAACAAAAAATCCCAGCTTTCACTGGGATTAAATATTATTGTCTTTCATCTATAATTCCTTGAACAACTTCAGGATTAATCATCGTTGAAGTATCTCCAAAAGTATCTAAACGGTTGGTTGCAATTGAACGTAATAAACGACGTAAAATTTTCCCTGAACGCGTTTTAGGCAATCCTTCAACAAACTGAATTTTATCTAATTTTCCAATTGGACCGTAATGTGAAGTGATTAATTGATTGATTTCTTTTTTCACATTTTCACGATCACGTGTTGTACCTTCAACCTTTAAAGTAATGAAACCATAAAGGCCATTTCCTTTAATATCGTGATTATAGCCAACGACAGCACTTTCTGCAACTGCTGGATGTTGATTGATTGCATCTTCAATCGGCGCTGTTCCAATATTATGTCCAGAAACAATTACAACATCATCTGTTCTACCAGTGATTCTGTAATATCCAACTTCATCTCTTAATGCACCATCTCCTGTAAAATAGCAACCTGGAAAATCTGAAAAATAAGTTTGAACGTATCTTTCGTGGTCATTCCAAATCGTACGAGCCATTGAAGGCCAAGGGAATTTGATACATAAAGATCCCATTACTTGATTACCTGTAATTTCATTATGCAATTCATCCATCAAAACCGTTTGAATCCCAGGCATTGGTAAAGTTGCGTAAGTAGGTTTAGTTGGCGTCACATTTGCCAAAGGCGAAATCAAAATACTTCCTGTTTCTGTTTGCCACCACGTATCAACAATCGGACAACGTTTTTTACCAACGAAATCGTTAAACCAGTGCCAAGCTTCTTCGTTAATGGGTTCTCCAACCGAACCTAAGATTCTCAATGAACTTAAATCATGACCTGTAATATAAGAATAATCTTCAGTCATTAACGAACGAATGGCTGTCGGAGCTGTATAAAATTGAGTTACTTTGTGCTTATCGATAATATCCCAAAAACGACTTGGATTTGGATATGACGGAACTCCTTCAAACATCACAGTAGTTGCTCCGTTTAATAAAGCGCCATATAAGATATAAGAATGTCCAGTAATCCAACCTAAATCGGCTGTACACCAAAAAATATCATCATCTTTATAATCAAACACATTATTAAATGTATAAGCGGTTTGAATCATATAACCAGCCGTTGTATGAACCATTCCTTTAGGCTTTCCTGTTGAACCAGAAGTATATAAAATAAACAACGGGTCTTCAGAATCCATAATTTGAGCAACGTTAGATTCTTCGGCAGCTTCATATAAAGGAGCTAACCATAAATCACGTCCTTCTTTCATCTGAACCGCTTCGTTTGTACGTTTTACAACTAAAACTTTTTCAACAGCAGATAAATCTTTAATTGCGTCGTCAACTATATTTTTTAATTGAATTGTCTTAGCTCCGCGGAAACCTCCATCAGAAGTAATAACCATTTTAGCACCACAATCTTCAACTCTTGTTTTAATTGCTTCAGCAGAAAAACCTGCAAAAATTACCGAATGAATTGCACCAATTCGAGCACAAGCCAACATGGCAATTGCTAATTCTGGAATCATTGGTAAATAAATACAAACGCGATCTCCTTTATCGATCCCTTGAGATTTTAAAACGTTCGCCATTTTAGCAACACGCACATATAATTCGTTATACGAAATGATTTGTGCTTGCTCGTTAATATCATTAGGTTCAAAAATCAATGCTGTTTTTTCACCTCTTTTTGATAAATGTCTATCAATACAGTTTTTTACAATATTTAGTTTTCCATCGGTAAACCATTTGATATCGTGCTTTTCCATATCAAAATCAAAAACTTTATCCCAAGCTTGGTACCAAACAAAGTTTTCTTCTGCGATTTTACCCCAAAATTTACGTGGTTCTCTAACCGATTTTTTATAGTGTTTAAAATATTGTTCTAAGTCACCAATTTTATAATAACTCATGTTGTATCTTCTTATTTATTCGTTTCTATAAAATTAACTATTTTTTTTTTAATATTATTAACAATAACATAATTTAAAGAAGTTAAAAAAAATAAAAACACATTTTTATCGTTATTTTTTTGTTTTTATTTATTCTAAAACTTAAAATCAATTTTAACAGATTCATTAAATTCTGAAATCACCCCCTCAAAAACACGGGCTACAGTTTCAATTTCTGAAATTAATCCTACAATTTGACCAATTTCCAACTCACCTTCAACCAAATCCCCCTCAAACATACCCCTTTTAGCACGAGCACGTCCTAAAACTTCTTTTAATTCATCAATTGAAGCTCCTTTCTTATAAACCTCTTGAAGTTGGTTGAAAAATTCATTTTTAATCAAACGGACAGGTGCCAATTCTTTCAAAGTTAATTGCGTATCTCCTTCTTTTACATCTACAAGAAGATTTTTAAAATTATCATGAGCTGAACTTTCAACAGTCATCGCAAAGCGAGTTCCCATTTGAACACCATCTGCACCAAGAATCATAGCTGCATGCATTCCTTTACCCGTAGCAATTCCACCTGCTGCGATAACCGGAATTGAAACTTCTTTTGTCACCATTGGAATCAAAGTCAACGTTGTTGTTTCTTCACGTCCGTTATGTCCGCCTGCTTCAAAACCTTCGGCAACCACAGCGTCAACACCAGCTTCTTGAGCTTTTAAAGCAAATTTTGTAGAACTTACGACATGGACAACTGTCAAACCGTTTTCTTTTAAAAATGAAGTATATGTCTTTGGATTTCCCGCTGACGTGAAAACAATTTTCACACCTTCTTCAATAATAATGTTTAAAATTTCTTCGACATTCGGATACAACATTGGAACGTTTACTCCGAAAGGTTTATCAGTCGCTTTTTTACATTTTTGAATATGCTCACGTAAAACCTCTGGATACATTGAACCTGCACCAATCAAACCCAAACCACCTGCATTACTAACTGCTGCTGCCAATTTATATCCGCTATTCCAAATCATTCCGCCTTGAATGATTGGATATTTTATATTGAAAAGTTGTGTTATTCTATTCATGTCTTTTTAAATTAATTTGGAAATTGAAAGATACAAAAAAACCAAACTTTTTCAAGTTTGGTTTGATATAAGATTATAAAATCTAATTATAATTTTGAGATAACTCCAGATCCAATTAATTCTTCACCTAGATGCCAAGAAACAAATTGACCTTCGGTAATTGCGGATTGAGGTTCTTCAAACTTTACATACATTCCAGATTCAAACTTATATAAAGTAGCTTTTTGAAGCGGTTGACGGTAACGAATACGTGCCATAACTTCCATCGATTCACCATTTTTTAATGCTAAATCTTCACGTATAAAATGAATTTCTTCTGGTTTTACAAATAAAGATTTTCTGAATAATCCTGGATGAAAACTTCCTTGTCCTGTGTAAATTGCATTTTCATTTACATCAGTTGCAATAATAAACAAAGGTTCAACAGTTCCTCCTACATTCAACCCTTTTCGCTGACCGTTTGTGTAATAATGTGCTCCGTTGTGATTTCCTACTTTTTTACCCGTTTCTGGTGTATATTTAATAGAAGTTGATTCAGCAATTAATTGCTCTTCAAGAGAATTACACGTTTTCTCTTCTTTATTAAACACAGGATGATCTTTAGAAACTTCATAAATCAATCCTGCTTTTGGTTTTAATTGTTGTTGTAAAAATTCGGGTAAACGAACTTTTCCAATAAAACATAAACCTTGAGAATCTTTCTTCTCTGCTGTGATTAAATCATTTTCAGCAGCAATTTCTCTAACCTTTGGTTTTAATAAATCACCAATTGGAAATAATGCTTTTGATAATTGCTCTTGAGATAATTGACATAAAAAGTACGATTGATCTTTATTCGGATCAACACCAGCCATTAAACTATGAACTTCTTTACCGTCGATTATCTGAGTTTGCTTACGACAATAATGTCCGGTAGCAACGAAATCAGCACCAAGCTCCAAAGCGATTTTCATAAAAACGTCAAATTTGATTTCTCTGTTACACAAAACATCTGGGTTTGGTGTACGTCCGTTTTCGTATTCGTTAAACATATAATCAACGATACGCTCTTTATATTGTTCGCTTAAATCGACTGTTTGGAAAGGAATTCCTAATTTGTCAGCTACCATTAAAGCATCATTACTATCTTCAAGCCAAGGACATTCGTTAGAAATGGTTACCGAATCATCATGCCAATTCTTCATGAATAATCCAATTACTTCATAACCTTGCTCTTTTAATAAATATGCGGCCACGCTAGAATCTACTCCACCAGAAAGGCCTACTACTACTCTTTTTTTCATTGTAAAAAACTGAACTGCAAAATTACGATAATTCTAACGAAATCTACTTTGCTTTTAAGAGCATTTTAAGGTTTCTTATTGGACTTGATTTTTCTTCCATTGTCGAAATCAACTTCTTCTACAATAACTCCTGAAGCGTTTCTATAAATTGCTTTTCCGTGTTTTGCATCATTAACATAAAATTCTTCGGAAATAATTTGTCCGTTTTCAGTGTATTTAAACAATTTACCTTCTAAAACTCCATTCTTATAATTCATCTCATCCGATGGCTTTCCGGATTTATAATAAACTTTACGAACACCCTCCAATTTACCATTAACATAGGTTTCTTCAGACATTAGCGTTGTTCCATCCATATGAAAATAAATCCATTTGCCTTCTTTAAGTTTACCTTTAAAAATTCCTTCGCTTACTTTTTTACCTTTTGAATCATAAAAAGTTGTAAAAGCAATTCCGTTACCTTTAGAGAAATCTCTTTTAGCAATTACATTTGCACTTGGAGAATCGTCATAAAAAACAAAAACACCCTGTTCAACTCCATTTTCAAAAACACCTTCATAGCGTTTATTATTAGTTCCTTCATAATATCCAATCCATTTTCCTTCGCGCTTACCATTTGCACTGGTACGATTTGTATCTTGAGCAATCGAATTGAAACTACTAAATAGAATCAAACCGAAGAAAACTATATTTTTATAAACCTTTTTCATATTCAAAAATTTAATAAGCGAATTTCACTTAAATATCTACCAAAAAAAAAACAACCCTGAAAATTCAGGGCTGCTAAATATACTTAAAAAAAGAATTACTTTTTATTTTTCTTTTGTTGTTCTTGAGCAGCTTGTGCTTGCTCCATCATTTGTTGCATTTTACGTTGGAATTTACCTTGAGGTTTTTCCTTCGTTTTATTCTCTTCCATTTTTAATTTCAATTTATCATCATTTACAATTTTGTTTTTGATGACCCACATAATTAAAATAGTAATCATATTAGAAACAAAATAATACAACGATAATCCAGATGCGTAATTATTAAAGAAGAACAACATCATTAAAGGAGAAATGTAAATCATAATTTTCATAATCTTACTCATATCTGGCATACCTTCTTGTGGTGCCATTTGAGGCTGATCTCCGGTTGTCATTTTCATATAAAAGAAAATGGCTACAGAAGCTAAGATTGGGAATAAACTTACGTGATCTCCATAGAATGGAATTGTAAATGGCAATTGAATTACATTATCGTACGATGATAAATCGTCTGCCCATAAGAATGATTTTTGTCTTAAATCAAAAGCTGATGGAAAGAATTGGAACAACGCATAGAAAACTGGAATTTGCGCCAAAGCAGGTAAACATCCAGCCATTGGATTAACTCCTGCAGCAGAATACAATTTCATTGTTTCTTGCTGTTTTTTCATTGGGTCATTTTTATATTTCTCGTTGATTTCATTTACTTCTGGACGAATCAATTTCATCTTAGCTTGAGAAACATATGATTTATAAGTAATTGGAGACATTACAATACGAACTAAAATCGTTAATGCAATAATCGCAATTCCATAAGGTAAGAACGAAGCTAAAATTCCAAAAACAGGAATGAAAATAAACTCATTAATCCATCCGAAAATTCCCCAACCAAGTGGCATAACTTTAGTTAAGTTTTTACCTTCATAACTTTTTAAAATATCATAAGAAGCTGGACCAAAATATAAATTCATATTATAGTTTAACTCACCACCTTTGAATTCTAAAGGAACACTTGCTTGGAAATTTTTAGTAAAAGTAGTATCAACAGCTTCGTCTTTAACTAAATTTTCTGATTTTAAAACTGCTGATTTAAAAGTTGTATCTGTTAATAAAATCGACGTAAAGAAATGCTGTTTGAAAGCGATGAAATTTACATCTTTTTCAGTAGCATCATCAACTGCACTTGAAGCACTTAAATAATCGTCTTTATCACCGTCATATTCGTAAACCATTTCTGTATATCTATTTTCATAAGAAATACTTTTTTCGTTACGATATGCTTTTAACTGCCAATCTAAATCTGCAGGATTTGAACCATTAATTACATTAGTTAATCCAACCGTTTTGATTGTAAAATCTAACATATAATTATTTGGTTTAATCACATAACGATATTCTAAAAACGCATTTGCAGAAGATTTCAAACGCATTGAAACTACTGTATTTTCACCTTCTTTAGAAACAGTTGGTTCGAAAACCAAGTCTTTAGTATTGAAAACGCGATTGTCTTTTGTTTGAAACTTTAAGTTTAACTTAGAATTATTATCCTTAATTAAAGTAACGATTTCTTTTGAATTTTTAGAAATTGCGTGAATTCCGTTTAATTCAAGAGTTTTGATATAACCTCCTTTATTTGAAAAAGTAACAGTTAAAAAATCGGTAGCAACAACAACTTCTTCATCATAAGCAGCTGGTAACGTAGCGCTATAAGCGAAATCACCTAAAGCAGCTTTGAATTTTTCTGTTGCTAATGAATCGGTTGGAGGCGCATTAAAGATTTCTGCAACCGCCATTTCAGTGGTATCAACCTTTTCAGTCTTTTGTTTCTCATCTTCAAGTTTCTCATCTTCTTTACCGAAGTTTCCAGAAACCATCCAAAATAAAAGCCCTGCGAGTAATCCCATACCAATTAAACTACTCTTGTCTAATTTTTTTTCTTCCATTTAATTATTACTTAATTTTCAAATAATTCTTGAGGTCAATCCTCGTATTTTATCCGTTTACTTTTTTATTTACAGCCGCTTTTACAAAATTCACGAATAAAGGATGTGGATTTGCAACTGTACTTTTGTATTCTGGATGATATTGAACTGCCACGAAGAACGGATGGTCTTCGATTTCAACGATTTCAACCAATCTTGTTTCTGGGTTAACACCCGAAGCAATTAAACCAGCTTTTTCAAATTCTTCCAAATACGTATTATTGAATTCGTAACGGTGACGGTGACGTTCATTAATTAAAGTAGATCCATAAATTTCGTAAGCTTTAGTTCCTTCTTTAATCTCACAATCCCATCCACCAAGGCGCATTGTTCCACCTTTGTCTGTAATTGTTTTTTGCTCTTCCATAAATGTAATTACCGGATAAGGTGTATTATCATTCATTTCAGTAGAATTTGCATTTTCGAATTTCAGAACGTTTCTTGCGTATTCGATAACTGCCATTTGCATTCCTAAACAAATTCCCATAAATGGAATTTTATTCTCACGAACGTAACGAACTGCTTCAATTTTACCTTCAATTCCACGAGAACCAAATCCTGGGGCAACTAAAACTCCGTCTAAATTTTTCAATTTATCAGCTACATTTTTCACTGTTAACGATTCTGAATGAATCGAAACCACGTTTACCTTAGCTAAGTTTTCAGCTCCAGCGTGAATAAATGCTTCTAAAATTGATTTGTAAGAATCTTGCAATTCTACATATTTCCCTACTAAACCGATGTTAACCGTATGTTTAGGATTTTTTAATCTATGTAAGAAATCATTCCACTTTACTAAATCCGGTAATGACTTTTCAGGTAAATCTAATTTTTTCAATGCTACACGGTCTAATCCTTCCGCTAACATATTGTTAGGAACTTCATAGATTGTTGACGCATCGATTGATTGAATAACGGCTTCTGTTTTTACGTTACAGAAAGCTGCTAATTTTTGACGAATTTCAGTGGATAATTCGTGTTCGGTTCTACAAACTAAAATATCAGCTTTGATTCCGCTTTCCATTAAAGTTTTAACCGAATGTTGCGTTGGTTTTGTTTTCAACTCACCAGCTGCAGCTAAATAAGGAACTAAAGTTAAGTGAATTACAATAGCATTGTTTTCACCTAAATCCCATAATAACTGACGAACAGATTCGATATAAGGTAATGATTCGATATCTCCAACCGTTCCTCCGATTTCTGTAATAACAATGTCAAAATCACCAGATTTACCTAGCAATTGCATACGTTCTTTGATTTCGTTTGTGATGTGTGGAACAACCTGAACCGTTTTTCCTAAAAATTCTCCACGGCGTTCTTTCTCAATTACTGATGAGTAAACACGACCAGTAGTTACGTTGTTTGCCTGAGATGTTGGAACATTCAAGAAACGCTCGTAGTGACCTAAATCTAAATCCGTTTCTGCACCATCGTTTGTCACGAAACATTCTCCGTGTTCATACGGATTTAACGTTCCTGGATCAACGTTGATATACGGGTCAAATTTTTGAATTGTTGTACGATATCCTCTTGCTTGTAGCAATTTTGCTAAAGATGCTGCTACAATACCTTTTCCTAAAGAAGATGTTACACCACCTGTTACAAAAATATACTTAGTTTGTTTCATTATTTATTAATTCTGTTGTGTTGTGTTGTTGTTAATTAAACTTGGCAAAAGTACAACTATAATTTGTACTGCGGAAATATAAAATAGCAATTATAATTATTTTAAAGGTTTGGGATATTTGATGCGAATATTTCGAATCATATCTTCAAGACCGTTTAATTTAAGTTCGTAAACCAATTGCAATTGCTCGCCTAATTTACCTTTTGGAAAACCTTTGTTATTGTACCAAACGATGTAATGTTCAGGCAAATCAATGATGAATCTACCTTCATATTTACCAAATGGCATTTTTGTATGAGCTAATTCAACTAAAAGTTTTTGTTGTTCTTGGGACATGTAAAAGCGGATTTATAAATCGATGCAAATTTGAGTTTATCCAAAGTAAGATTTTCGATTTATTAGAAAAGGTAAATTTACTAATTCTGTTTTAGCTTAAATTATATTTGGAATTTAATTTTCAAGATTTATGAACATAAAATCAAAGTAAATAAAACTAAAAAAAGAACTCAAACATATTAAATTAAAGTTCTAAAATACTTCTTCAACATATCAACCTCGAATAAAACAGATATATTTTATCAACAGAATTAGGATAAAATTTATTGATATGATTTTTTTTTGCTTTATTTGTGAATAATTTTTTTTTATATGCAAATTTTAGTAGAAAACACAGAATCTAGTACACTTTACAAACTGCTAACAGGTTTAGTAATTCCACGTCCGATTGGATGGATTTCTACTAAAGATGAAAACGGAATAAACAACCTTGCTCCTTTTTCATTTTTCAATGTGGTTGGAGAAGACCCTCCACATATTATGTTTTCAACGGTTAGAACTGGAAACAAAAACAAAGACACATTAAACAACGTTTTAGCTACAAAAGAATTTGTTGTAAATCTGGTTACAGAAGATTTAGTTGAACAAATGAATCTTACTTCAAATAATGTAGCTTCAGATATCGACGAGTTTGAATTAGCCAATCTTACTCCTATTCCATCTCAAACTATAAAACCAATGCGAGTTGGTGAGGCAAAAGCACATTTCGAATGCGAAATGGTTCATCATTACTTTTTAGAAAATCATTCTAATGGTGGCGCTTGCGTGGTAATCGGAAAAGTAAAAATGATTCATATTAATGAAGAAATCTTACTCGATAATTTTAAAATCAACTTAGAAACTTATAAACCTGTTGCTCGATTAGCTGGTTCTAATTACAGCAAATTGGGAGAAATTTTTACAATCAAAAGAAACTTATGAAAATTACAGTAATTGGTGGCGGACCTGGAGGATTATATTTTTCCATCCTTACCAAAAAAGCAATGCCACATTGTGAAATTGACATTTACGAAAGAAATAAACCCGATGATAGTTTTGGATTCGGAGTTGTTTTCTCAGACGAAACTTTAGGTGAATTCTTGAAACGTGATATGCAATCGTACGAACTTATTCGTAGTGAATTTGCGTATTGGGATGACATTGTTGTAGCTCGTGACGGAAAACAAGTCAGCGTTGCCGGAAATGGTTTTTGCGGATGTTCACGCAAAACGCTGTTGAAATTATTACATCAACGTTGTAACGAAGAAGGTATTCGTTTACATTTTGAACAAAACATAGAAAGTTTAGACAGATTCAAAGATTCAGATATCATTTTAGCCGCTGACGGAATTGGAAGCGGTATTCGCACACAATTTGAAAAAGAATTCGGAACCCAAATACAAATGAAATCAAATCGATTTGTTTGGTTAGGCTCAACAAAACCGTTAGATGCGTTCACTTATTTCTTCAGAACAACTCCTTACGGAAGCATCGTTGCACATTCTTATCAATACGAAGAAGGAATGAGTACTTGGATTTTTGAATGTAGCAATGAAACTTGGGAAAAATTAAACTTCGAGGTTGATAACGAAAATTATACCGTTACTAAACTTGCAGTAATTTTCAAAGATGAATTAGACGGACATCCACTAATTACCAACAAATCGCATTGGCGTCAATTTCCACACGTAACCAACAAAAATTGGTCGTATAAAAATATTGTACTTCTTGGCGATGCAAAAGCTACGGCACATTATTCAATTGGTTCAGGTACAAAATTGGCAATGGATTGCGCGATTGGGTTATCAGATGCGGTAATTGCAAATCCAAACAACGTTCAAGCTGCATTTGAACAATATGAAAATACCAGAAGAAATCCGGTTGAAATGATTCAATATGCGGCAACCGTTTCTTTAGATTGGTTCGAAAATATGAACCGTTATTGTTATCATCCGTTTTATCAGTTTTCATTTGGATGTATGACACGTTCAAAAAAAGTTACCTACGAAAATTTACGTTTACGTGATAAATCTTACACCGATAAAGTGGTTAATGAATTTAAAGAAATCAATCATTTCGATTCAAATTCGGCTACATTTACGCCATTCAATCTAGGACATTTAAAAATTGAAAATCGTATTGTGATGTCGGCAATGGGACAATATAAAGCTGAAAATGGTTTAATTAACGATTGGCATTTTCAACATTACACATCTCGCGCACTAGGCGGATTAGGTTTGGTTTTCACAGAAATGACAGCAATTTCAGATGAAGGCAGAATCACACAAGGTTGTCCAGGAATTTATACCAATGAACAAACGTCTGCTTGGAAACGAATTAACGATTTCATTCATCAACATACCAAAACCAAAACAGCTATTCAATTAGGTCACGCTGGAAGAAAAAGTCAAATTTCTAAAAACTTGATTTCAGCTTCGCCTTTAGCATTTTCGGAAAATAGTTCAACTCCTTCAGAAATGAATCGTGAACAAATGCACCAAATCAGAAATGAATTTGCGATTGCAACTCTTAATGCCGAAAAAGCAAATTTTGATATGATTGAACTTCAAGCGCATCACGGTTTTTTGTTAGCAACATTTTTATCGCCTTTAACCAATACAAGAACCGATGAATTTGGTGGAACAATTGAAAATAGATTACGTTTTCCGTTAGAAGTTCTCAAGGCAATTCGTAATAATTTCCCTAAAGAAAAACCAATTTCTGTACGTATTTCAGCAACAGATTGGGCTGAAAACGGAATTACTGAAAAAGATGTTTATGCAATTTCTAAAGCTTTTAAAGAAGCTGGAGCAGATATCATAAATGTTTCTACAGGAAATACAGTAGAAAATCAACAACCAAAAGGTGGTAGAATGTGGCAAGTTCCATTCTCTGATGCTATTAGAAATACGGTTCAAATTCCAACCATTACCGCAGGAAACATTACAGATATTGACCAAATAAACACGATTGTTTTAAGTGGAAAAGCAGATTTAGTTGCTTTAGGAAAACCACTTTTATTAGACCCTTATTTTGCGATTAAAGCAAAAGCTTATGAAGCGATTGAAAATCTTGAAGCTCCGATATCATACGAAAAAGGAGTTCATACTTTATTAAGTTCAGAGCAAACTTCAAGAAATCAATTAGAGAAAATGAAACGTGCATTGAAACCAAAAAGTAATAAAAAATAAGTTATGGAAGATAATTTTGTTAGGTTTCATTTACCCGATTCAGATTTACAACCACAATATTCTTTTCTAGATTTACCGCAATTTCAACATCCTGATGATTTGAATTGTGTAAACAAACTTTTGGATGAACATTGCAAAAATGGTTTCGGAAATCGTGAATGCTTAATTACTGATTCAAATGTTTGGACATATCAAGATGTACTTGAAAAAGCCAATCAGATTGCACATATTTTAATTGATGATTTAAATCTGAAATCAGGAAATCGTGTTTTATTACGTTCTTGTAACAATCCGATGATGGTAGCTTGTTGGTTTGCAATTATCAAAGCTGGCGGAATTGTTGTAGCGACAATGCCATTACTACGTGCGAAAGAATTAGAAACTATGGTTGAATGTGCAGAAATTTCGCACATCATTTCAGATATCTCTTTAGCAGAAGAAGTAAATCTTATCAAAAGTAATTTCGTAAAAGAAAAACTATTTTTCGGAAATACAGATTTCGAGGCTTTAATGGAATCAAAACCGAAAACATTTGAAAACTATAAATCAAAGGCTAATGACGTTGCCTTAATCGGATTTACTTCAGGAACAACCGGAAATCCAAAAATGACTGCGCATTTTCATAAAGATGTATTAAATATTTGCGAAGCTTTTCCAAACTTCTCATTACAACCAACACCAAACGATATTTTCACAGGAACACCACCTATCGGATTTACTTTTGGTTTAGGCGGTTTGGTTTTATTTCCGATGTATTTTGGAGCCAGTACTGTTTTAATCGAAAAACCAAATCCTGATGTTTTATTAGCAACCATCGAAAAACATAAAGTTACCATTTGTTTTACTGCTCCAACTGCTTGGCGTATCTTAACAGAAAAATGTAAAGATTATAACATTTCGAGTTTACGAAAATGCGTTTCTGCAGGAGAAACTTTACCTTTAAAAGTTTGGGAAGATTGGTATAAAGCAACCGGTTTAAAAATTATTGATGGGATTGGAGCTACAGAAATGCTACATATTTTTATTTCATCAAACGATGAACATTTTAAAGCAGGTGCAACTGGGATTCCGATTTCGGGTTATGAAGCAATGATTGTCGATGAAAACGGAAAACAAGCAGAAAACAATGTTCCTGGAAGATTAGCAGTTCGTGGAATTACAGGCTGTAAATATTTAAATCGAACAGATAAACAAGCTGAATACGTTCAAAACAGTTGGAATATTACGGGTGATATTTTTAGACAAGATGAAGATAGTTTCTTCTGGTTTGTTGCTCGTGGAGACGATATGATTATTTCATCTGGTTATAACATCGCTGCAATTGAGGTTGAAAGCGTTTTATTGATGCACGAAGCTATTTTAGAATGTGCTGTTGTCGGAATTAAAGATGAAGAACGTGGTATGTTAGTATGTGCGAATATCATTCTAAAAGACAAGAACTTAGCATCCGATAATTTTAAAGTTCATATTCAAAATTGGTTTAAAGAAAATGCTGCGCCATACAAATATCCAAGAATAATTAATTTCTTAGAACTTCTACCAAAAACAGAAACTGGTAAAATTCAACGCTTTAAGTTGAAATAAGTTTCTATATTTATAAATAAAGAATTAAAATAATAAAATGAACTATTTTATAAAAGAAGAACAAATACGTTTTAGACATACCGATTTTGCAGGAATTGTTTTTTATCCTCGCTTTTTAGAAATGTTAAACGATTTAGTTGAAGATTGGTTTGAAGAAGCTTTAGATCGTCCATTTTCTAGAATTCACGAAACAAACGGAATTCCAACCGTTGATTTAAAAGTTCAGTTTAAAAATGCTGCACGAATTGGAGAAATCTTAACCAAAAAACTTTGGGTAAAAGAACTTAAAAATTCGTCTGTAATTTGTGGTTTTCATTTCATCAATCAAGACGATAAAACCGTTTTAGAAGGTGAAGTTACTTTAGTAAATGTTGCTATTGCTGAAGATAGAAAGAATATTAAATCGGAAGCGTTTAACGAAGAAACTAAAGAAAAAATATCAAAATTTATAATATAACATGAACAACTCCGACAGAGTTTGAAACTCTGTTGGAGTTAGTCTAAATGATAAAAAATGATAACATTTAAAAAATTTAAAGCCGCAACGGTTCAAACATCTCCTGTTTTTTTGAATGTTGAAAAAACAATCGAAAAAGCTATTTCTTTTATTAAAGAAGCACACGAAAACGGAGCTAAATTAATCGCTTTCCCTGAAGTTTTTATTTCAGGATATCCGTATTGGAACTGGATTATGACTCCGGTTCAAGGAAGCAAATGGTACGAAGAGTTATATAAAA
>SMEN01000068.1_pt1 | contig 36549 bp, 31 predicted proteins | sample 2456271 | NCBI WGS metagenome assembly SMEN01 (sample SAMN10132593, study PRJNA489261) | soil metagenome | isolation source: day1 control-loamy sand soil ammended with raw manure from dairy cow... | place: USA | collected 2015-04-01 | reverse complement strand
ATATACGTCTCCACTAACCCTCCCACAAAAAGGGGAGTTGACCGCATTATCCAAAGGTATTATTAATATGAAAAATTGTTTAAGTTAATTGATTAATCAGAAATTGATATGGACAGACTTCCTAAGCACATCACGCTCAAGCACTTGAACGCGTTTGTCGCCGTGGCCCAAGAGGCCAGCTTCACCCATGCCGCGCGTCGCCTTTTTCAAACACAATCCTCGGTTACGGGCCTGATTCAGCAGTTGGAAGTTGCCCTAAATACCACGTTGTTCAATCGCACCAGCCGGCGCGTATCCCTGACGCCGATTGGGCTGGAGTTCCTGCCACGCATCACCCGCCTGCTGGCGGACTTTGACGGGGCCATCAGCGATGTCATGCGTTATGGGGAATTGAAAAGTGGCCGGGTCAGTGTGGCGGCGGCCCCTTCTGCCATCACGGATTTGATTGCGCCGGCAGCCGCCAACTTCTCGCAACGTCATCCAGCAGTGCGTCTGTACCTGCGTGATGACAACTCCGGCCGCATCCAGCGTCAGATCGTGGCGGGGGAAATCGACTTTGGTTTGACCAGCCCCTGGGCAGATGTCCAAGGACTGGACACTGAGCCCCTGTTGGAAGACCAGTTTGGCGTGCTCTATCGCAGTGACGACAAGCTGATCAAACCCGATGCCAATGGCACCATCAGCTGGTCTGCCTTAAATGAACGCAAGTTGGTCGGTGTGGTGGATGAAACCGGCATCATGGCCGTGCTGCAATCACGGCCAGACTTACCTATCGAGGCCTCCGCCCCCTTTTACGAAGCTTCCAGCACGACGTCACAAGCAGCACTGGTGCAAAGCGGCCTGGCCATCGCCCTGCTCCCGGCCCTGGCGGCGCAACGGGTTCTGATGCCTGGCCTGACCTTCTCCTTGTTGCAGACCCCCACACTGGTGCGAACCTTATGCCTGATGTTTCATCAGGAACATGATTTGACGCCTGCCGCCGCGGCTCTGGCCGAAGAAGTACGCGCTTACGTCAAGAAGGCCCCTTTGCCACCGGGTTGCCGTGCTCTGTAAGTATGTGCAAATGTCGTGGGAGAGCGCCCCCGGCTAAGTAACAATAAGCACTGCAAGCCGTCGCCTTTTTTGCCACGACTTGGCCCTGCCTGCTCGACCCTTTCCATCCGATAGACGAACAGTAAAGCAAGACGTAGAATCGCCTCCAAGCCTCGCCTGATTAGAAAGCCATCATGCCAGTGCTCTTTCCTGGTCTGAATGGCTCACACAGGGCGAACCTGTAGCTCATCGTCCTGCTCATCAGGAGAAGCCATATGACGCAGTCCTCTTCGGCATCCAGTAACGCCAAACCGCTAGAGATTGGCGACATCACCGTTGTAGACAACAGCAAACTCAAAAAAGCCGTTACCGCCGCTGCCCTGGGCAACGCCATGGAATGGTTTGACTTTGGTGTCTACGGCTTTGTGGCCGCCACCTTGGGGAAGGTGTTTTTCCCGGATGCCTCACCGGCCGTACAAACCATTGCTGCTTTGGGTACCTTCTCGGTGCCCTTTTTAGTACGGCCTTTAGGCGGTGTTTTTTTTGGCCTGATGGGGGACCGTTTCGGACGCCAAAAGGTGCTGTCCCTGACCATTATCATCATGGCCATCAGCACCTTTTTGATTGGCCTAATTCCTTCTTATCTGAGCATCGGCCTGTGGGCTCCGATCTTGCTGCTGCTGTGCAAACTGGCCCAAGGGTTTTCCGTGGGGGGTGAGTACACCGGTGCCGCTGTTTTCGTAGCCGAATATGCCCCGGACCGGCAACGCGGTTTCCTGGGAAGCTGGCTGGATTTTGGCTCGATTGCCGGCTTTGTTTTAGGCGCAGGTTTAGTGGTCTTGCTGCAAACGTCCCTGACCGAAGAAACCTTTCAAGATTGGGGCTGGCGCATTCCCTTTCTGATCGCCGGACCGCTGGGTATTTTGGGCCTGTATCTGCGTCATGCGGCTGAAGAAACGCCGGCCTTTACCGAGCAACTGGAAAAGATGGAACAAGAAGACCGTGCCGCCCTGCAAGAGCGCCCCACCGTGTCTTTTCGCGAGATCTTCTCCAAGTACCGCAAAGCCCTGCTGATCTGCATCGGCATGGTCCTGGTCACCAACATTACGTACTACATGTTGCTGACCTATATGCCTACCTATCTATCTTCCAGCCTGGGGTACGCCGAAGAGCATGGCGTCTTCATTATTGTCGTGGTGATGATAGGCATGCTGTTTGTGCAACCTGTGGTGGGGTTTGTCAGTGACAAAATAGGCCGCAAGCCGTTCTTGCTGGCAGGTAGTTTGGGACTGTTGATCTTTGCTATCCCCGCCTTTCACTTTATTGGCAGCGACAGCAATGTGCAGATCTTCCTAGGACTGCTGATACTGGCCGTTTTGCTCAACTGCCTGACCGGGGTTATGGCCTCTACCCTGCCCGCTTTGTTCCCCACACGACTGCGCTATAGCGCCCTGGCCGCCTCCTTCAATATCGCCATTATTGTGGCGGGTCTGACCCCGACCGTAGCTGCCTGGCTGGTAGAGCGCACCAACGATTTGATGGTGCCCGCCTACTACCTGATGTTTGCCAGCGTCATCGGTCTGATCACGGCCTTGTTCCTGCCTGAAACGGCCAATCGCCCCTTGCGTGGTGACACCCCTACCGCCTCCAACCGCAAAGAGGCAAAAGAGCTGCTTCAGCAAGCCTACGACCATATTGAGCAGAGCGTGCAAGATGTGGAAGAAGCCATCGCCAAGGCCGAGGAAGAGCTGGAAGAATTGAAGCAAAAACGCCAGCGCTTGGTGGACCGCCACCCCGAGCTGGATTAACCCTGAGCCCTCTATATAGAAGCAGCCAGCGAAACAGGAATTTCGGGACCGGCACAGAGCCACACGTACCGGATTCCTGACATGCTTTAGCCCGCTCCAAAACAGAAAAAGCCTGAATCCGGTTTGCATCGGATCAGGCTTTTTTACACTGCAGCTTGGCTCAGCTATCAGTCTACGCTTCCGCCTTTGGAGGGCAGAATTAAACCGTCAAGCCACCAGACACTTCCAGGGTCGTACCGTTGATAAAACTGGCTTCATCCGAGGCCAGAAACGCGTACACATTCGCAATTTCCTCGGGCTTGCCCATACGGCGCAGCCAGCAGTGATCGCGGAAGCCTTGCAGGACTTTTTCGGGGATAGTCTTGAGGATGTCGGTCTCGATAAAGCCAGGACAGACCGCATTGACGCGAATGCCTTTAGGCCCCAATTCGCGTGCCCATGTCTTGGTAAATCCAATCACTCCAAATTTGCTGGCTGCATAGTTGGTTTGACCAAAATTGCCGTAAAGCCCAACCACGCTGGATGCGTTCAAAATAGCGCCGCTTTCCTGCTCCAGCATCACCGCAGCAACAGCCTGCGTGAAGTTGAACACCGCTTTCAAGTTCACATCAATCACGTCATCAAATTGCTGCTCGGTCATGCGCACCAGCTTGGCATCCTTAGTGATGCCTGCATTGTTGACCAGCACATCAATGCGCCCAAACTTTTGCTTCACATCCTCTACCAAAGCATCAATCTGCGCACGGTCAGTGACATCAACGGTGTAGGCCACTGCCGTCACGCCATTGCCGTTCAACGATTGCGCCGCTTTATTGACTGCGTCTGCATCCCGATCGCACAACACCACAATTGCCCCTTCCTGGGCAAACTTCCTGGCTGTTGCCAAACCAATTCCAGCCGCCGAACCGGTGACAACCGCCACTTTATCTTTCAATCGCATTCCAGCTACCTTTTAAAAATCACTCAACGCTGTCATGTATAAAAACAAGTTTGAAAGCCGTCACCCTGACTGTTGCCTGCAGACTCATTCACACCAGCACACTGTTTTTTACTCCGATCACAAGCGGACCGCTAGTAACAGCAAATAAATGTCCGGCAGGCACAATGGCCCCAAAAGGGGCCATTAAGCGGGACAAGAAAAGCCAAAACCGGGCGAACACCCGCCTCGTTAACAGTCTGCCAAGACATCATGACAGGCCAGCTTCATGGGCCTAGTCCGGGCAGAAGCTCCTAAAACCAGACGCGCACCACAGCTAAGCATTGGATGACAATCAGGCACTTTCCCAAGGCAAATCCGGAGCAATCAAAGGATCACCGTCATAGCCTTTCACCACACCGAAACGGGCGTCTGCTGCCCGCCAGTCACGTTGCGCTTGGGTGATGACTTCTTTGCTTTGTCCAACAAAGTTCCACCACAGCACCAGTTCCTCGGTAAAGGGTTCACCACCCAACACAATCACTCGGCAGCCTGCACTTAAACTCAGGCGGATCTGTTCTGCACCTCGGCCTATGTACGCTAATTCATTGGCTTGAAACTGCTCCGTCTGGATGCCCACTTGCCCTTGAACCACTAAAAAGCCGTACTCGAAATCAGGATTCAAGTTCAGCGTGATATCCCCCGCTTTAGGACTGTTCAAATCCATGCCCATCATGGGCGAATACAGTTTGCTAGGAGCCTGCTGCCCGGCGTAGCTGCCTGCCAACAAGGTGAAGTCGCACTCGCCTTCACGCCAACGCGGCAAATCTGGATGATGGTCAAAAGCCGGTTCACAGGCTGCCTCTTTGGCGGGCAAGGCAATCCACAATTGGACGGCATGCAACTTGTCTTCGCCAGGCAAAGACTCTTCGGTATGGCTGATGCCCCGCCCCGCTGTCATCAAATTCACCTGACCGGGCTTGACCACCTGCACATGGCCCAGGCTGTCACGATGCAAAACCTCGCCCTGAAGCATCCAGGTGAAGGTCTGCAGGCCGATATGCGGATGCGGCCCCACGCGCAAGCCCGTACCGGAGCTAAACACAGCTGGCCCGGCATGATCCAGAAAGCACCAGGCCCCGATCATGCGTCGTTGCGAGGAAGGCAATATACGGCTGACGGTAATCCCCCCGCCCACTTGTGCACTACGACCAGCAACGCGTTGAACACGCTTGTCCCCGTTCAGATCTTCAGGGCAGTCAAAGGATAAGGAGACGTCGGAACTATGCGTACTCATGGGGAAAACTCCAAAAATTGCAGGTACAGGGAGCTGGATCACCACCAGCAAAAAAGTGCTGGCCAACTAAGTGGCCAGCACTGTGCCAAAGCGCTTACTTACCGGAGGTAAATTTGGTGTGGCTATTGATCAGGTTGCGGTAGTCGGGAATGTGATTGGAGAACAAAGCACCCAAACCTTCCACGTCATTACGCCAATCACGATGCAGTTCGCATGCAACGCCAAACCAGGTCATCAACTGTGCGCCCGCCGAGGACATACGGTCCCATGCCGAATGGCGCGTCAGTTCGTTGAACGTGCCGGAAGCATCCGTCACCACAAATACATCAAAGCCTTCTTCCAGAGCCGACAAGGCAGGAAAGGCCACGCACACTTCGGTGACTACGCCGGCGATAATCAACTGCTTCTTGCCGGTCGCTTTGATGGCTTTAACGAAGTCTTCGTTATCCCAGGCATTGATCTGGCCAGGGCGTGCAATGTAGGGGGCATCGGGAAAAGTTTCTTTCAGCTCTGGGACCAGAGGACCATTCGGGCCTTCTTCAAAGCTGGTCGTCAAAATCGTGGGCAAGTTGAAGTACTTGGCCAGATCGGCCAATGCCAGCACGTTGTTCTTGAACTTGTCCGGATCAATATCACGCACCAAAGACAGCAGGCCAGTTTGGTGGTCGACCAGCAGTACCGCAGCTTGGTCTTTATCAAGGCGTTTATAAGGGGTAGTCATCTCAGGTTTCCTCAAAAAGGATTGAAAATATTGGGTGCCGGTCAGCACCCGGTACTGCTCCAACATGCTTGGGCTATCAGCGCTGCGAATCCAGCTGTTCCTGATTCTTGAATACGTCCTGGGCTTTGGCGTAGCTCTCGATCAGCAATTGATAAGTGGGGAAAATCTTGGTGTAAATCTGGGCCCATTCCTGAGCATCAGGACGGTTCCAAGTGCGTTGCAGTTCGGAGGCCACCGCACCCATATCAATAGGCACGACACCGGCCTGAACCATACGGGCCAAGGTGATTTCCTGCGCCATCTTGGAGTAGGTGCCCGACGCATCAATCACCACAAAAACCTTGTAGCCCTCGGCCACGGCACTGATGGCCGGGAACGCCATGCAGACGCTGGTGATGGTGCCGGCAATGATCAAGGTCTTGCGGCCGGTTGCTTTGACCGCAGCCACGAAATCCTCGTTATGCCAGGCGTTGATCTCGCCTTTGCGGGCCACGTACTGAGCGTGGGGTGCGTTCTGGTGAATTTCAGGAATCAAAGGACCGTTGGGGCCTTGCGGTACCGACGCAGTGGTAATTACAGGCAGTTTGCTCAGCGTGGCAATTTTTGCCAGCGCCGCCGCATGATCACGCAAAGTAGTCATGGGCATGTCTTTCACCGTCTGGAACAGGCCGCTTTGGTGATCGATCAGCAACATCACTGCATCATCAGGGTCAATTACTGGGGCGGCACCGTTAAAGTTGGCCACGTTATTGGAAAAAGTCATCTTGGTTCTCCTGAGGGATGAAAGGCGGGGGCTGCCGCTTCGTGCAGCCCCCGCAACCTTGCTCTACGATGCCGACCCTGGCGCCGTTGCGCCAAAACGGCCACTGCTGAAGTCATCCATAGCCTGCAAAATCTCTTGCTTGCTATTCATGACAAAGGGACCGTGTCCCACAATGGGCTCATCAATGGGTTCACCACTGATCAGCAGGACAATGGCGTCGTTATTGGCCTCAACACTGAATTGACTGCCACTACGATCCAGCACCACCAGCTGTCCTTCCCGCGCCACGCTTTGACCATTGACCAGCACCGTGCCTTGCAACACCACCAAAGCAGCTGTCCAGCCTTCAGGGCTGCTCAGCTCGGCAATGCCACCCTGATTCAGACGCATATCCCATACATTCATGGGAGTAAACGTCTTGGCAGGGCCAGCAGAACCATCCAGTTCACCGGCAATCACCCGCACCATGCCAGCAGCATCGGGCAACGCCACCACAGGAATCTGCTGATCCGTAATGGCTTGATAGCCAGCAGGTGTGCCTTTGTCCTTGGCAGGCAGGTTGACCCACAGTTGCACCATCTCCAGCGTGCCGCCCGAGCGGGCAAACGCGTCAGAGTGGTACTCCTCGTGCACAATGCCGGCACCCGCCGTCATCCACTGCACATCGCCGGGGCCAATGGTGCCCCCCTGGCCAGTGGAGTCGTGGTGCGAGACCTCGCCCTTGTAGACGATGGTGACGGTTTCAAACCCACGGTGTGGGTGCTGGCCAACGCCACGCTTGTGATTGCTGGGTGCAAACTCGGCAGGACCGGCGTAGTCCATCAGCAGGAAAGGGCTCAACTGTTTTGCGTGCGTGTGGTACGAAAACAGGGAGCGAACGGGGAAGCCGTCGCCCACCCAATGAGGACGGGGAGCGCTATAGATACCAAGAATGTTCTTCATGTCCATCTCCTTGTTTCAACATAAGAGACAGCTTAAACTCGGGACGACAACACCAGTAGCCCCCTAAATCTGCCATCTACGTTCCATTTATGGAACGATAAAACCACCATGCAAGATTTAAACGACTTGTACTTCTATGTTCAGATTGTGGATCACGGGGGCTTTGCCCCTGCCGGACGGGCCCTTGGCCTGCCCAAATCCACCTTGAGCCGCCGACTGGCAGCGTTGGAAGAACGCCTGGGTGTCAGGCTGATCCAACGATCCACCCGCCGCTTTACGGTTACCGAAATTGGCCAGACTTACTACGAGCACTGCAAGGCCATGTTGGTAGAAGCGGAGGCAGCCCAGGCAGCCATTGAGATGACCCGCGTCGAACCGCGTGGCGTGGTGCGATTGAGCTGCCCAATCACCTTACTGAACGCTCATGTCAGTAATATGTTGGCCGGCTTCATGCTGCGCTATCCACACGTGACGGTTCAACTGGATGCCACCAACCGACGTGTGGACCTGATTGGCGAGGCGCTGGATCTTGCCATCCGGGTACGCCCGCCACCGCTGCAAGACAGTGATCTGATCATGCGTGTGCTGTCCGACCGTAGCCAGTGCCTGCTGGCTAGCCCAGACCTGATCGAACGCGTGGGCCTGCCCAGTTCGCCCGCAGACTTGGCCGACTACCCCAGCCTGGGCCTGGGCCAACCTCAGCAAAGCCATACCTGGACCTTGTTTGGTCCCGATGGCGCGCAAGCCGTGCTGCATCACAACCCACGCCTGATTACGACCGACATGACAGCCCTACGCTGTGCTGCTCTGGCTGGCGTGGGCATCGTGCAATTGCCTACCTTGGTGGTGTGCGATCAACTGGCTGACGGTTCATTGGTCAAACTGATTCCAGACTGGGCACCGCGCCGCGAAATCATCCATGCGGTGTTTTCCTCCCGTCGTGGCCAGATGCCGGCTGTGCGCGCATTGCTGGATTATCTGGCCGAGCAATATCAGGCGATGGACGAGGACTGACACCCCTAACCGAAGCCCATCCCGGACACCCAAACAAAAACGCCCTGCTTTTGCAGGGCGTTTTTTTATGCTGAATCAGTAATCAGCCAGGGCAATCAAGCGCCGCCGTTGAAATCGCGCACTTGCTTTTCAGCTTCTTCACGCGCAATACCGTAACGCTCTTGAATCTTGCCGACCAGATATTCGGTATTGCCTTCTGCAACATCGACATCATCATTGGTCAATTTGCCCCATTTAGCCTGGATTTTTCCAGACAGCTGTTTCCATTTACCTTTGATCGTATCTTCATTCATATTTGCTCTCCTGTATTAAAGAAAATCAACGATTGATTATCCGTACAAGCATTACTCTGCTTTAACTTTCAAACCAGACGAGTCGACTTTCTTGACGCCCTTGACGCTTTCAGCAGCGGCAACGGCCTTTTTCTGTTCAATGTCACTTGGCACAGTACCAGTCAATGTTGCAACACCATTGTTGGTCTCAACAGAGATATCCGTGCTCTTCAAATCCTTGGTGCTAGCCAGATCAGCTTTGATCTTGGTAGTGATCCAGGTATCGCTAACAGCTTCGCCGGTGGTGGCTGAATGGTCTGCATTCACACCTTTATCATTTGCAAGGGCGCTGCCTTGAATGCCCAAGCTTAATGCGCTTGCCATTAATACACTGGATAGGATGGCGGACTTTTTCATACGTTATCTCCAATATCAGTAAAAGAGTTTTTATTAAAAAAACTGCTTCGCACCTGCTATTAAAAGGAGTCCAAATTAATCAACAAGGAAATTGTTGTTTTCAATGGATGAGTCCACCGTAACATTCGCTTCAGGCCCACAAACTACAAAATGCTACGATCAATTTCTTGATGAGAATTATTTCTCAATTTTCTCCGGCTCTGGCTTCTACTGCGCGCACCCCCCGCTTTTTCGCACTGCTCAGAGCGGCCAATCTCACCCCCACCCGATACGTGGCAGCCTATGCCAGTGCGTGGTTTCAGGGTGTTCATCGAGCAGCAAGACGCCCCCTGTTAACACCACTTTTTAAAGAGCCTGGCACAGCGTTCAGCTACGGCTGTCCTCCTAGGGACCAGAACGACGCTTCAGATACATTAAGTAAGGAACTAAGCAAACTTCATCAGGAAACCTTATTCCTGCTCCAAGCTTAGAGCGCTTTGCTGGACGATCCGGCCTTTCACGGACAGGGTGTAATCCTGCAGCTCAAAACCATGTTTACGGCATAGGGCTTGCACTGCCTCGCCAATCTCATCGTCATCCAGCCAATACTCGCTGCCCGACTCCGAACACACAAAGCGGTGATGGAAGTGCCTTGAGGCCAGGTAGTAATGAGCTTTGCCAGCAATGGTGCAGGTAGAAATCAAGCTCACATCCTGCATACGCCGCAGCACGGTGTAGATCGTGGAGATGGCAATATGAAAACTGCGGCGAATCAGCCGTCGCTTGATCTCTACCGCTCCCAAGGGCCGTTCTGACTGGGCGATCACAGACCAGATCGCCAGACGCGGCACAGTTGCATCCAAACCGACCGCCCGCAAAGCCTGAACACCGGAATACAGGGAATCTTCATCCATGACGCCCTGATCTAACATGGCTTGCTGATCATTCATCTTGTTCTCCTTGCAGCAACAAGACTGGCCTTGCCCAAGGCAAGACCAGTCTTAAATGAATCGCGGCCGCTACACCGTCTCCGGGTAGCGGCAGACGGGGTGCCTAGAAGCTGGCCGTCATGGTCGCAAAGTAGCGACGGCCGGGTGTGTAGAAGTTATTGCCTTCAGGACTGGTACCGTTGGGGTCTTTATCAAACAGGTTCTTGACGCCCAGATCAAACTTCAGGTTTTTGGTGGGCTGGTAGTTAAAGCCGAGATCAAAGATCGTGTACGCATTTTGAATGCGTTGCGAACCCGAAGAGCCGCTTTGGTTGGCCATGCGCCAGTCCAGATTGACCTGTTTGCCAATGTACTGAGCCTGCACAGACGCATTCAAAACGCTATTGATTTCAATATCCAGCGTGGAGCTGAAGGCCCATTCCGGCACTACGCTCAGCGGCGCACCGGTGTCCTTTTCTTCCGCTTTGAACATATGAGTAGCGCTGGTGCGCCACGTCAGGCGGTCCGACAAGGGAATAGTGAAGTTGGCTTCAATCCCGCGGCTAACCGCCTCTTGCGCGTTGTAGTACTGGTAAAAGTGTTGGCCGTTGATTTGACCCAGATAACCGGTTTGCAGTTTGTTCTTGAAGTCGGTATTAAAAGCGGTCACGCCAAATTCCCAGCCATCACGCTCCCAACCTGCACCAATTTCAATGCTCTTAGTGGTTTCAGGCTTCAAGTCCGCATTGCCTCGGGTACTGCAGGGAGAGAAACCGCCCGTACAACCCGCACCTTGCGATTGGCCCACAAAGTTGGGATTGCCTTGGCGCAGCGATGGAGCTTTAAAGCCTTCCGAATAACCACCACGCAGTGTCCATTCACTGCTCGGGTGCCAGACCAAGTAAGCACGGGGGCTGACCTGTCCACCGAAGTTGCTGTTGTCATCCCAACGAGCACCCAAGGTCAGTGTCAGGTTATCCAGCAAGTACAGTTGGTCTTCCATGAACAAGGCACGGTTATAGACCTTGTTGTAGCTCAGGCCCAAAACACCCTCTGCATTGGCGACGGAGCCCACGCTGTTGGCGTTATCCAGTTCATTACGCTGCCACTGTGCGCCCACCGTCAGTGTCTGCTCCAGACCCAGAGTAAAGGGCATGGACAGGCTGCCATCAATGACCAGATCCTTGGCAATAGCTTCGGTCGGGTAAGTTGCACCGGTCAACTGGTTATCCGCAATGACCGGCGCCGTTGTCGCATTTTCATACTTGGTGCGTGTCACAGACAGCTTGGAGGTACCAAAGCTGTAGTAACCGGTATGGCTCAGGCTGAGCTCTTCACGATCCATTTGTCGCGGGCCACGGGTCGCGGTGCTGGCCAACGGGTTGCTGCCTGCGGGATTGGGTCCCAATACTGTGTTGCGACGCGAATTCAGGTAGTTCAAAGAGAGGTCATGATCCTCGTTGAGCTCCCAATCCAGACGTGCGCCAAAGGACTTGAGCTTGCTGCCTTCACGGCCACCGCCAAAGCGGAAAGCCGTGGTGCCCGATGGCAATTCACTGTCGGACTGCTGGTAGGTTTGCTCACCATTCAAACGCAGCCGAAAGCCTTTGCCCAGGCCACCGCCAATGGTAAAGCCACCAAAGTAATCATTGCCACGGATGGAGTCTTCGTTGACCTCTCCACCCACACGGAACGAACCGCCCCACTTGTCTTCGGTTTTCTTGGTGATGATATTGATCACCCCGCCCATGGCGTCCGAGCCATACAAGGAAGACATGGGGCCGCGAATCACTTCAATGCGCTCAATAGACTCCGGCGGAATCCAGTTCACTTCGTTGCGCGAATAGCGGTCAAAGGTATCGCTGGAGCTGCCCACACGACGGCCATCTACCAGAATCAAGGTGTAGCTTTGAGGCAAACCGCGAATCTGGATGCTGGTGCCGCCGTCCGGCGTGGTGGCTTGGGACAAACCAGGCACGCGGCGCAGAACTTCGTTCAAATCCGCTGCGGGGATTTTTTTGATTTCTTCAGCCGTAATGACGGAAATACTGGCGGGTGCATCTTTCACATCCAGAGCCGTCCCGGTGGCCGTCACCACCACGGTATCCAGTTGAGTAACCCCAGGCTCAGAGCTTTGTGCAGACACGCCAAAACCCAGCAGGGCCAAGGCAATTGCCGCCGTCGTCTGGTTCAGACGATGAATCGAAAACGGAACGTTCATTAGATAGAAATTCTCATCAAGCAGAATATAAGAAGCGTGGCTTGGCTGACCCACGACGGGGTGAGATGGGCGTGTGCACGCCGCCTCAAGCAACAAGCTAATGAGAATTATTACTATTTATTGTTGTGTGAATTCGCCAGACTTAATAAACGGACAAGAGAAAGCGGCCACAATTTGCCACAATCGGCCACACTGGACCACAATCGGCAGCCCCGATCAGCTGGCAAGCCGCCTGCCGCGTCGCGTGATGCTTAGGCTACAGGCAGGGTAATAACAGCTCGCAAGCCACCTTCGGGACGGTTGTACAGGCTGACTTCACCACCATGGGCACGCACACAAGAGCGTGCATTCGCCAGGCCCAGTCCCGTACCACCCATTGCTTGATTGCGCCCCGTATCCAGGCGCACAAAGGGCTCAAATACCTGCTCCAACTTGCCTGGGTCTATCCCTGGCCCCCTGTCATCCACTTCGATGCGAGGCCCCTGCTCCTGCTGGCCAGCCAGCAAACGCACCGACACGTTGCCATAACGCACGGCATTGTCGAGCAGATTATTGAAAGCACGTTTCAAATGCACAGGACGGCAGCAATAGCGAATACCGGTGGGCACATCACAACTGATTTGTCGTCCCAAAGTGATTTGATCTTCTACCGCTTCTTTGAGCAACTCCCCCAAATCCACTTCCTGCGTGGGTTCCTGGGTCGCCTCGTCTTGGGCAAAGCGCAAGGTCGCATCGATCATGGCGCTCATCTCGTCCATGGACTGGATCATGGCCATGCGCAACTCATCGTCATCAATCAGTTCGGCCCGTATGCGCAAAGAGGTCAGCGGGGTGCGCAAATCATGCCCGATAGCAGCCAGCATGCGTGTTCTGTCGCTAACGTAGCGCATCACATGTTCCTGCATATCGTTGAACGCTTCGATCACCTCGCGAATATCGTCCGGTCCGTCTGCAGGCACCTTGCCCACCCGTTCACCACGACGGATACGCCGGGCTGCAGCAGTCAGCACCTGCAATTGGCGTACCATGCGGCGGCCGAAGAAAAACGCCACAATCAACAAAGGCAGCAGACCGAGCGGAATGGAAAAGCGCCAGATTCCCGCCAGCTTATTACTCATCATGGCGGGCAAATGGCGACTATGCAGCACCATGCCATCAGGCAAACCCAGCTCTATATCCATGACCCAGTTTTCGGCTCGATTCATGAACTCTGCCGTGCGATTCATCACCATCGCCTGTGGGTCCTGAAGATCGCGCTGCTTTAAATCCACCTGTACCCGCGTGTTCGGCCCCAACTCCAGACGATCTCGCAAGCGCTGCGCCAGTGCTGCTTCCTGCTCGTCCATGCTGTCACTATCAGGACTGCCCGGCGGCTTTATTTCGAACAAGGTGTCAGGAAAGCTCATCGCCTCGATCAGCTTGTTCGAGTCTTGGGGAAACTCCACCACGGCCCGATACACCGCCCCCACCCGCGCCTGGATTTCACGAATGGACAAGGCATGAACCTCGTTAGTCGTGTACATGCGATACGGCATCAGGATGGCTGACAAATGGGTGATGGTCATCGCGACCAGAAGCAGCGCAAACAGCTGCCCAACCATACTTCTAGGCAGCAATCTCATGGCTCGATTACCGCGATCCGCGCAGTAAACAAATAGCCATCACCGCGTACTGTTTTAAGCAAACTGGGGTGGCGCGGATCTTCTTCCAGTTTTTTGCGTAGGCGGCTGATCTGGCTATCAATGCTGCGATCAAAAGTCACCTTCTCAGAACGCTGGGTCAGGTCCAGCAACTGGGTCCGGCTCAAGACTCGATTGCCGTTTTCCAGCAATGCGTGCAACAAATGAAATTCAGCCGTGCTGATGGGGATCGACTGCTTTTGCGGGTTATGCAGCTCGCGCAAACCGATATTCAGACACCAGCCGTTAAACAGGAAACGCTTGTCCTGCTCCGGGGCTTGTACAGATTCTGCTGCTGGAGCCACCGTTTTGGGGCGCGCACGGCGCAAGACACTGCGTATGCGGGCCACCAGTTCACGCGGATCAAAAGGTTTGGTGACATAGTCGTCCGCCCCCACTTCAAGACCCGCTACCCGGTCCACCTGATCGCTGACCGCCGTCAATAAAATGACGGGAATGTCCATATGCTCGGCCACGTAGCGGCACAAAGACAGACCGTCCTCGCCAGGCAGCATCACATCCAGCACGATCAGTTCAAAGGAGCGTTGAGCCAGCACCTGACGCATGGCAGCGCCGTCGGCCACCGCCTCTACGTCAAAATCAAAACGTCGCAAATAGGTCGAAAGCGGATCACGAATGCTCTCGTGATCATCAACGATAAGAATGCGGGTGCGTGTACTCATAAACGGGGGGAACAGGGCCCTAAATGTGCGTCAACTGAACGCTTGGCCCCACTATTAAATGAGAAGCGTTACTAAATAAAAGCGTGGCCGCAGTTTAGCATCGTTTATCCGCGTCTGATCTTGTCATCTACGCTGGCAACACGCTTTCAAAACAGAAGGGGAGCAAGGCGCGTCCCATCGCACCTTGCCCCCTCTTGGCTTATCTACTCAGCATCAACGCAAATGGTGCACATCCTGCGTACCATATACCTGTACAGGTAAGCCCGCCTCCCTGGCCTTAAGCTGCAAGGCCAAATACTGAGAATAATGGCGTGACTGGTGCAAGTTACCGCCATGGAACCACAGCGCGGCTTGCTGGGTCGGCTTCCACATATTTCGTTGCTCGCCTTCCCATGGCCCTGGGTCTTTCGTCGTTTCTGAACCCAGGCCCCAGCATTTGCCCACCCGGTCAGCCATTTCCTGACCCGCCAGATCTGCAACCCAGCCATTCATGGAGCCGTAGCCCGTGGCGTAGACAATCAAATCAGCGGGTAGCTCCGTACCATCGCTCAGGACCACCGCATCCTCGGTCAGATGGCTGATGTCCGTGCGAGACTTAAGCTTGATGCTGCCATCAATAATCAGCTGACAAGCGCCTACATCAATGTAGTAGCCCGATGCCCGACGCAGGTATTTCATGAACAGGCCAGAGCCATCGTCGCCCCAGTCCAGCATGAAACCGGCATCTTCCAATTGCTTATAGAAATCAGCGTCACGTTCGCGGATCTTGTCGTAAACGGGAATCTGAAAGTCAGCCATGATGCGGTACGGCAGGGAGGCAAAGAGCAAATCAGCCTTGCGCGTAGTGACACCAGAGGCCAAGGCTCGCTCGGAATACAGATCCCCCAAACCGATCTCCATCAAGGAGTCGGATCGCACAATATGTGTGGAAGATCGCTGCACCATGGTGACGTCCGCACCCGCTTCCCACAAAGCAGCGCAGATGTCATGGGCCGAGTTATTGGCGCCGATCACCACGACCTTCTTGCCCGCATAGGCTTCGGGACCTGGGTGCTGCGACGAGTGCTGCTGTTCGCCCTTGAAGCTGTCCTGGCCAGTGATGGTGGGGATGTTCGCCTTGCCAGACATGCCTGTGGCAAAGACCAGTTGTTGTGGCCTCAAGGTCATGGGCTGACCATCGCGCTCAATCTCCACTTCCCAAGTCTGGCTGGACTCGTCATAGTGAACCCGCTTGCAGACCGTGCTGCTCCAGTAGTTCAGCTCCATAATCTTGACGTACATTTCCAGCCAATCCCCCACCTTGTCCTTGGGTGCAAAGACGGGCCAGTTCTCGGGAAATGGAATGTAGGGCAGATGGTCATACCAGACGGGGTCGTGCAGGCACAGCGACTTGTAACGCTTGCGCCAGCTGTCTCCGGGGCGAGCATGCTGGTCAATGATCAAAGTAGGCACATTCAACTGGCGCAGACGTGCACCCAATGCAATGCCGCCCTGCCCTCCACCGATAATCAAGACATAAGGCTGGCTAGACACGCCCAGCTCCGCCTGCTCCTGCTCCCGGCGTTCCTGCCAGGTTTGTCGCCCACGCTGGATTCCGTGCTCGGCACCCATAGGACGGCGCACGCCCAAAGGCTCCTCGTGCCCTTTCAGTTCTGACATCGTGGTCAGCAAAGTCCAGATCTTGCCTTGCTTCAAGCGGATGTGCCCGTAGCCCCGTGCCACCGCCGTCTCTACCTTGAACCAGCCTTCAAGCAGACCTTGCCCATCGTCACTGACGGGTTCAGCGCTATCTCGCTCAAATTTGGCGGAGGCAACGCCCGCTTGCTGCTGCGTCAGCATGTCGCGGATCTGATCGCGCCCTTCCATGGTCCGGATATTCCAGGTGAACATGACCAAGTCGCGCCAATAGCTTTCATCGGCAAACAAGGCGGCCACATCGTCTGGTGCATTGCGGGCCAAGGCATGGGTCAACTGTTCAAGAACCGTGTCGAGCTGTTGTGCAGACGGCTGCATCTCCTGCTGTGTTTGCATGATCTGTCTCCATATCGTTTTAATGTTGCGCCAGACTTTTACTGTCCAGCTATGGAGTACAAAGCAAACTTCATGCCAAGACGTACTTGGCTATTTCTGGCGGGGTATCACCTGACGACAGGGGGAAAACCTGTGCCAGGAGTGGCACAGGTGGTGCATCAGGTGTCGCACACTGTGTCATGTGTCGCAGGCCTAGGATCCGGCAGCAAGCCAGCACGTTTGATATAGCGGTGCAAGGTAGAGCGGCTGATCCCAAGCTGGCGCGCCGCAGCACTGACGTTGCCACCACAAGTCTGTAAGGCCTGCTGCCATGACAGCGCATTGGCACTGCCCTGCAAGGACTCTCTGGAGGCGCTGGCTGGCCGCAGAACACGCAAGGTCTCTGGCAAGTCATGCACTTCAATGCAGGAGCCTTCCGCCAGAGCAAGGGCCAGCACCAGCGCATTGTCCAATTCGCGCAGATTGCCCGGCCAGTCGTAGGCGTGCAGGGCCTGCCACGCCTCCGGCGACAAGCCCGGCACATCACCTTCGGACCGGCGACGACGCAGTATCTGCTGCACCAGCCACTCCACATCGGTACGCTGGCGCAAAGCAGGTAAAGGCAAAACCGCCGCATTCAGGCGGTACAGCAAATCCGCCCGAAACCTGCCTTGCTCAACTAAAGCACTCACATCATGATGGCTGGCTGAAATCACACGTATATCAACACGTTTGCCGCTACGCGCCCCCAAGGGCATGACTTCTGATTCTGCCAAGACCCGCAGCAGACGACTTTGCAAAGCCAGCGGCATATCCCCGATCTCATCCAGGAACAGCGTACCCCCGTCGGCCTCTTCGATCAGACCGGTACGGCCGCGTGCCGCGCCGCCCGTGTAGGTTCCCGCCAGATAGCCGAACAGCTCACTCTCAATCAGGCTCTCGGGCAAAGCGGCACAATTGACGGCCACAAAATTCCCCCGGCGCCCACTGGCGGCATGAATGGCACGGGCCAAATATTCTTTGCCCGATCCGGTCTCGCCTTGCAACAGCACCGGCATTTCACGTGTGGCCAGACGCGCCGCTTTGAGCAGCATGGACTGCATGGCCGCATCCGTACCCGCCAAGCCGCGAAGGGCGGGAGGCAATGCAGCATCCACCGCCGCCCCATCCATTCCCACAGACCGGCTGCTCAACACACGCCTAGGCTCGATAGCATGGGCAAACAGCACACTGCCGTCGCGTGCCATCACCACCCGCTCTTGTGTCGGGCGGTGGCGCATCAGCGTGGGTAGCTGATCTACGTCCAGATGCAGAAAGCGCATCAAGGCTTGCCCCAGCAAACCCGCCGGCTGACGCCAATCCAGCCCCGCTGCACGCGCCAAGATTCGGGCGCCAGTGTGTGTCATTCCTTTGATTCGCCCAGAACCATCAATGGCGATGGCCGCCTCCGGATCAATGTCCAGAAACTCCGGCGATTGAGACAAGCACAGAATCCATTCCTGACGATGGCAGGCCATCAGGTTGGCCAGTTCGATACGACGAGTCGCCGCATTCGCCAGATGCAAGGCCAGACCTTGGCTGGCCTTGGCTTCAGGAGACTGAAGCAAAGACAAATCCAGCACTGCCGCCAATTCGCCGTCGTAATGATAGATGGGCGCCGCTGTACACGACAGGGGAGCATGCATGTGATCGAAATGATCGCCTTGATGAATGGTCAGGGCTTCACCTGTCTGCAAACAAGTACCCACAGCACAAGTGCCGGCCCGTTCTTCAGACCACTCAGAGCCCATGTATAGGCCTGCCTGTCGCAACGCATCGCGCTGGCCATCCGCACCCAGGAAATCAACGGTCACGCCCTTGCTGTCGGACAGCAGCAGTACGTAGTTCAGCCCGGCCACCTGCTGATACAGACGGTCCAGCCCAGAGCGCGCAATATTGATCAGGGCTTCGGACTGCTGACGATGCTCGCGCAGCTGGGAGTCAGGCACGATATAGGCCTCGCAGGCCTGAGCGGGGTCGAGCCGGTGATGCTCGATACACCGCCGCCAGCTATGGATCACGGCCTGATCGCGCCGGGACTGGTTGCCCTGCCAGACAGCCGTGATCTCTTGAACATGTGCCACATGTGAAGACTGCATCCGACCTCATCCCTAAAACAGGCCACAGCCCGGGCGGGCGCGGCCTATCTTTTAGTGTGCCGCCATGATTAGTTGCCGTACATGGAGGTTTTCCTTGAGATGCGGTGCAACAAATCAACTGCTTTGCGGCATCTCTCCATTTGCCAAACGACGATTGATGTCAGCCAGCACCTCCGGCAAATCCACAATGGTGTCGATCAGATAATGCGGGCGCGAATCGCTGAACATGGCTCCAATACGTTCACGTTCGCTTTGCAGTTTGTCAGCAGGCAATTGCTTGAATTCTTCGTAGGTCAGCCCCAAGGCATTGCCAGAACACGTCAAGGCGACCGTCCACATACCGGCGCTGCGCCCTTCCACAATGCCCGGCCAGGTGTCGTCCACTTTGACGCAGGCCGCCACATCCGACACACCCAGTGCAATCACATTGGCCAGCGACTGAGCGGGATAAGGACGGCCATTGGGCACTTCGTCTGTGGCAATCACGCATTCAGCCATATAACCATTTTTAGCGGCCAGTTCGACAACCTTATCCATCACCACCTTGGGATAACCAGAACAAGAGCCTATTTTCACGCCCGTGCTCTTCAGGTTGGACACAACCTCCAGTGCGCCGGGAATCAGCGCGGAGTGTTCGGCAATTTTTTCAATTTGCAAAGGCATGAAGCGTTCGTAAATTGCGGTGACGTCCTCATCGCTGGGGGTACGGCCAAACTTGGCTTTGTAGCGCTCGGCAATTTCGGGCACATTGCACAAAGTGCGGATGTGATCCCACTTGCCCATGCCCATGGGGCCACGTGCTTCTTCCAGGGATACCTGAACACCGAACTCGGCAAAGGCCTCGACAAAAATCTGAGTAGGCGCAAAAGAGCCAAAATCAACGACAGTGCCTGCCCAGTCAAAAATAACGGCCTGTACTTGTTGGGGTTGCTGATACGTCATCTTCGTTCTCCAAACGCGGAATGCTAGTTACAAGAGCTAATGGGTGGATTCCAGATCCATGAACAAATCATTAATAAGTGGTCGGTCTTTTCGTAATTCCAGACAGCACAGGTAGTAGTCGATAAAAAAGGGATGCTGCTCAAAGGTGATCAGCCGGGTGCCGGGAATATCCACGTACTCCGGAGCCGATACAAAACCGATTCCCATCCCTTTGCGAATCGCATGCACAATGGCCTCGCGACTGTTCAACTCCATCACGCAATTCATGCTGATCTGATGCTGCTTACAGCCCTCCTCCATAATCTGACGGGTGCGTGAGCCCTTTTCTCTGAGCACCACAGGCTCATCCTGAAGCTGGTCCACCGACACCCGGCTTTGCGCACACCAGGGGTGCTGCTCAGGGACCACGGCAACCACCGGATAACGCTGGTAGAGCCGTGTGTACAAGCTGGGATCTAATTTGGGATGGGCCAACAAGGCCACATCCACTTCAAAGTCGTACAGCTTTTCCAGCACCTCGGATGCCGAGGAAAAATACGTCTTTAACTCAACATCCGGATTGTTCTGCCCCAGCTTGAAAACCAGATCCATCGCAATAGGCGGGGACACAGCCCCTACCCGCAACAGACCCGATTTTCGATGCTTGAAGCTTTCCAGCAACTGCACCGCTTCTTCTTCAAGATCAAACAAAGGCTTGGTGATCTCGTAGAGCTGTTTCCCGGCCGCACTCAGGACCAGCTGGTTGCCAGAGCGATAAAACAGCTCGACATCGAAACGCTTTTCCAACGCCCGGACTTGTTCACTGACGGTGGGTTGCCCAATGCTGAGATAACGCGCTGCCGAGGTGAAACCGCCGGTGTGCGCCACGGCATAAAAGGATCTCAGCCATTTGTGGTACTGGTGCATGGACTAGCCTTACTCTTGATTAACGACGTATGAATAGTGCCACCACTGCGCTGCACGAGCAGGCAATCAGCACGATCACGAAAATCAAAGAGGTATCACCCGTGGAATCCAGCACACTGCCAATCATGGGTTCGGCCAGACCTGCAAACAGATACGAGGAAAAATTCATGACGCCGGTGGCTGTACCGGATCGCTTGGCCCCCACCAGGTCCGGACACAGGGCCCAGAAACTGGATGCCGGTCCGTAGACAAAGAACCCGCACAGAAACAGGGCCACCAAACCGATAGAGCTATGAACAGGCAATGTCCACATCCACAGACTGGTCAGCGCACCCAAGGCGGTATAGAGCATGATGGCCAAGTAGCGCTTGGAGCCAAACAGGCGGTCCGAAATCCAGCCATTACTCAAGGCGCCCACCGCCATGCCGATCGGCAAGGCAATCGTGATCCATTTAGGATCGATCATGCTGTCGCCCGTCTTCCAGTCCGAGCCCAGAAAATGCACGGGTACCCACACAATCAAGCCGTAGCGAGCCGCATTCTGAAAGCCCAGGGACAGAGCAGCAATCAGCAGGCGCTTGTTTTTCAGTACTGCCTTATAACGCTCCCAAGATGACTCCTTATCGGCCTCTAGCGCCTTGGTCTTGTCATCGGCATTGGCTACTCCGGTATCGGCCAAGGGCTGAAAACCCATATCTTCCGGGCGCTCACGGGCCACCAGATAGAACACAATGCCACCGACCAACATCAGCAAGACAGGCAGCCTGAAGATCCAGCGCCAGCCCAGTTCCATTACATCAATCACAATGATCGAAGTAACGTAAGACAGTACGGAAGCACAGCCTGCGGCAAACACATACCAGCCAAACGCACGGCCTCGTTCGGAGACGCCCCACCAGTTGGAGATCAAACGGCTACCCGGCGCGAAACCCAAAGCCTGGAAGTAGCCATTCGCCCCCCAAGGGATGATCAGGCTGAAAAAACCCGTCGCAAAACTGGCGATCCAGTTGGCCCCGCAAGACAGAATGGCACCAGCCGACATGATGCGGCGGCCACCATACTTATCAGCCAGATTGCCGTTGATCGCCTGGCCAATGGCATAGGCCCATAACAAGGCGGCCGATACCCAGCCCAAAGCGGCACTGCTGAAACCGAACTCTTCTTTCAGTCCGGGAATGGCAAAGCCAAAGGTTTGGCGGCCCGTATAGAAAAACAGATAGCAAAACATGGCGGCCAATAGCATGCGCCATTGGGCTCGACGAAACGAGGGCATGCGTGCTGCAACGTCCCCCGGCAGACTTGATGCGTGAGTCATAATCAGCTCCTTTCATTCCCTTGCCGCTGGCGAGCCAGGCCGCAGGAATGCTCTATTCATGCTGTATGAGAAGGGGGGGAAATCTCCTCTCTCCCTTCCTGGGTTTGTCTCTCGTATTTTTTTCTTGCTCAGGCCGCGATGAAGTTCTTTCCGCGCGCACCCTGCATGGCGTAAGTGATCATGGCCTCTTGTTCTTCTGGTCCTACGCCATAGTCCAGAAACTCCGTCTTGACGCCCACGCTAAGTAAAAATGCGCGTAAATTGGCCTGAGCCTGCTGACGGTCAGCCCCGAACAAGGTTTCAAACACGTGATCCCGTGACGGGTCACAGCCCCAGGCCAGGCCCAACACATAGGGCAAGGTAAAGGAGCAGGCGATGCCATGAGGCAGGCCGTGACGCAGCGTCATCTCATACGAGATGGAGTGAGCCAGGGCAGTCTTGGTATTGGAAAAAGCCATGCCGGCTTTCAGTGCTGCCAGCGCCATTTTGGAGCGCAGCTGGATATTACCCAGATCTTTTTGCAGCAAGGGCAAATACGTCAAAATGTCTTGAATGGCGGAGATCGCAAACGTGTCGGAGATAGGATTGGAATTCACATTCCAGATGGACTCCAAGGCATGCGACAAAGCATCCAAACCGGTGGATACCGTCACCTTTTCCGGCACGGTCAACATCAGCTCCGGATCAATAATGGCGACGGCAGGCCAGGTTTGCTCCAGATGCAAAGAGTATTTCTTCTGTGCCTGCTGATCCCAGATCGTGGCCCACGGCGTAACCTCACTGCCCGTTCCCGCCGTGGTGGGTACCGCAATCAAGGTTTTGGCCTGGACCGGCGTAAAGGGCTTGCTCGTAGACAGCAGCTCCAGCAACTCCTGAAACGTCCCCGTTTGAGTGCCAATAATTAGCGCCTTGGCCGTATCGATTGCACTGCCGCCGCCCACTGCCAAGACCATATCCGTCTGCCCGGCCTGCTGCCAGAAAGCCTCGTACACATCCTTCAGATAGCTGACATCCGGATTGGGCTGCACATCCTCCACGATGTGGATCAAGCGATCCCCCAGCAGGCCTTGGATACGTTCAATCAGACCCAGCGATCGGGCCTCGGGAAACGTGACCAGGGTGACTTTTTTATCGGCCGCCAGTGTAGAGATTTCGTTCAGACTTCCAGCCCCAAAGCAGGTCCGAACCGGATTGGAAAAATACGCCGTCATGGTTTGCCTCCTTATTGTTACTAGTCATCGTAGGGGGGCATACCGAGGGGTACAAATCGATTAATCGGCCCAGGCCATCGATAGAACCAATAGGCTTTTTGTGCGGCAACACAAATATGGCTGGGGCTCATCACGCGTGCAGGGCGTACTCCTCTCTATTAACGACGGCCCCTTATACGACGCGACGACCAGCAGTAAAAAAATAGCTGATCAGGCGTTCGCCAAATCAGTCAGGTGCTGGGCAAAGCCTCCTTCAGCGCCGGCTGCGTTCACGTGATCGAAGTACTCGTACCAGCCGCTGGCTTTAATGCCTGCGAGCAAGGCGGCACATGCTTGCTGATCCGGAAAGCGCCAAACACCCATAAAGCGGTGTTCGCTGGCTTGGTCAATATCGTGCTCGGTGGGCGCTAGTGCCAGCACCTCAATGCCAAGATTGGATAAACCACCCATGGCCGCCTGAAGGCCACCCAGAAATTGCTGGCGCTGCTCGATAGGCAGTGCATTCCATTTTTCATTGGGGGTGTAAAGCTCGATCAGATAGTGAGACATGCGGGCTGTGTTCCTTTGGCGAAGAGCGCGCAACAAGCGCTAAAAAATTGGATAGGTGGGCTTTGAGGATAGAGTCTGTCAAAGAGACAAGCGCTTAGGCTGGCTTCTGGTCGAGATTGCCCGCGTCCTTGGGCGGCAAGCGAACAGCCCACTTGGGCTCAGCCGCCCGAGCCTGTAACAGCATTCGGAAACGGCTGGAAACCGCACCTGCTCAAGCATCACTCTGTGCTTTTCTGGTGTAGACAATCTCGGGATCTTGCTCAAGTTTCCCTACCAGAATCATCATTTGGTTAGATGTCTAATCTTATAGCCCGAAATTAAATTTCGCAAGCACTCTTCATGGAGGGATATCCGGGCCACTCCTACGTTTAATAAAAAAAGCCCGAGTTCAGCATGACGCCGAACCCGGGCTTTTGGCTACCGTCTTGTCAATCGGTAAACCGTACTTTCAAACGAATAAAACTCGCTTAGAACTGAATACGGACCATGCGCTCTTTAGTGCCCGCTTCCTTGCTATTGCCATCATTTTTGACGGACACATACAGGGCTTTTTCTGCAGGAATGTATTCCAGGCTATTAGGGTGCGGAGCCAACTCAATTGTTTGCAGCGGCTGGTAGTTCACCGTGTCAAAAATACTGACCGAACCCTTGCCTTCTTTTTCACGAACCCCACCGCGATTCGCGACAAACAATCGCTGCGAGGCCGCATCAAAACGCACCCCGATAGGCACTTCGCCGGTAGGCATCGTTGCCAGTGTTTTGCCATTGGACGCATCCAGGACGAAGACCTGATGGCCCTTGCTGCGGCGAGCGTATTCACGTTCCAGATGCAGATTACGGGCGTCGTCACGATCAATACCCTGGTCCACCGCAAAGAGGCGATTTTGTGCCGGATCGTAAGTCAGATTCAGGAGCTGATCGGCTTCGATTTCCCAGACCTGATCAATCTTTAAGGTCTGGCTGTTCACCACCATGATCTGGCCTTGCATATTGGACACAAACAAGCGGTTATTGGCTTCGTCCAGCGTGATACCAACGACGTTGTAGCCAAAGCCTGGCATCACTTTTTCCAGCTCCAGTGTCTCCGTGTTCACCACGAACAAGACGCTATCAAAGCCCAGGCCCAAACCGGGCGCAAACACTCGGTGGTTTTTCTTGTCCACAACAAGTTCACGGGTTTTGTACTGGTAGTCCTCGGTGATTTTGAAGCGCTCCATCATCTTCAACAAACCGTCTTTGCGCGCTTGTCCAAAATCAGCAGCGTTAATGGTGTCTTGAAAATTGATTTTGTCCTGCACAGGAATGCGCTTGATGACGGCATTGGTTGTGGTATCCACAACCGCGATGCTGCCGTTAAAGCCTTGGGTCAGATAGAGACGGTTGGCGCCATCATCCAGGGCGACCCCAAAGCTCTTGGCCTCCATCGGGATTTCCTGCTTGATGCCCAATGTCTTGGGGTCCAGGACCAACGTGCGGGACAAGGTTTCGTCTTTCCAGTCCGGGGACGATACATACAAGCTGGCTTGTTTGGGGCTGTAGACGATTTCCAGCACTTCGGCGGCAGTGGGTTTATCCATGATCTGTGCTTGAGTAACGGCCTGGTAGCCGGCAGGGGCAGGGGTCTTGGCGTGTACGTAGCCCGTGGACAATGCCATGGCAACGGCAAGGTACAGACCACGAACCAGATGGCGAGTAGTAAACGGCTTCATAGTGTTAGGCTCAAAAAAGTAAGAAAGGAATTACCACTGGTAATCAATCGTCAGATGCACATTGCGCGGTGCGCCATAGCGTGCCCGGAAGATCACGAAGTTGTCGTAGTAACGCTTGTCGAACAGATTGTTCACGCTAAGCTTGGCGTTCCAATGGCTATTCACGCGATAGTTCGCATGCAGACCGACCAAGGCATAGCTGCTATGGGTGGCTTCCAATGGCTTGCCGTTGCTGGCGTTGTAAGGACGGCCTGCCGTCCATAGATCACGCTTGCCGAACCAGTTCACCGTGGCTCCAGCGCTCAGGCCGTGCAGCGCACCCGAGAATTGGTACATGGTGCCCAGACGAAAGGTCTGACGCGGGATGTAGGTATGAATGCGCTCGCCCTGGCCGTCTTTAGTGCTGGCGTAGCTGTAGGACGCAAACACATTCCAGTTATTGTTGATCGCACCATTCAGCTCCACTTCAAAGCCCTTGGTTTTGTTGCCATCTCCGGAAGAGACATAGGGGCGGCTGCCATCGGGCAACAAGAAGTCATCCGGTACTGACGGGTCCAGCACGGCCAGGTTGTTTTGTCGTGTCTCGAAGGCCGCCAAAGAGAACTGCAAGGCTTCGTCCATCAGGCTACCTTTCAGCCCGATTTCACGGTTAACACCGGTAATGGGGTCCAGGAAGTTTTCGTTGATGTCTTTGTAGCTTTGCGGCTGGAACAGACGTGTGTAGCTGGCGTAGGCCGTCAAATTCGGATTGAAGTCGTACGTCACCCCGAAGTAAGGCGTAACTTCATTGCGGTTGCGCAGCTCGTTCGACACCCCTGTGAACTGGCCGGTTTTGCCGTAGTTGTCCCGGTAGGTCTTGTAGTCGGACAAACGCATGCCCATGATCACATTGAGCGGGTCAATAATGTTCAAACGTGTGCCTGCAAACAGGCCATATTCACGCGTGTTCACCCGGTTCCATTCACCTGTGCGGCTAACGCTGGGCTCTGGCATATAGCCATCCCAATCGTAAATATTGGGGATGAACCACGTACTTTCATTACTGATCTTCATGGTGTGCGTGGTGTCACGCTTGCGTGTGCCATTAAAACCAAACATCAGCTGATGTTCGCGGCCAAACAGTTCAAAGGGCCCGTTAGCCGACAGCTCCAGGTTGTCCTGATGCCGATAACCATTGGCCGCCAAATTGGCGCGTATGCCAATACCGGAGCCGTCGGGACGGACAATGGGATTGACTCCCTGCCCCCAGCCGGTAATCAAAGCATCCCCATCATCTCGCTGGTGGCTGTAGCTAAGCTTGGCATTCCAGCTGTTCTCAAACTCATGCTCAACTGAGAAAAACGCGTTTTGATGGCGTTTGTCCCAGTAAGTCCAGTCCGGCACCAGCGACATGGAACGCGTCACATCGATACGCTCCCCCTCAGTGTTAAACAAGGGCACACCCATATTGGCTTCGCCGCGTAATTTGGCTTCCTGATAGTCGAAGCCCGCGGTCAGAAGGGTGCGGTCTGTCAGGTCAAATTCCAGCATGCCGGAGAGCAGATCGTTCTTGTTGCTCTGGCGATCCATGAAAGAGTCGGCCTCTTTGTGCGAACCAATGATGCGCATACGCAAACGGCCATCCTGCATCAGCGGGCCGGTCACATCGGCCGTAATGCGCTTGTCCTGCCAGGAACCGTATTGCGCACTCAGCTTGCCGCCAAATTCGGCTTGAGGACGTTTGCGAATCAGGTTGATCAAGGCCGACGGTTCACCCGTAGGCGACAAGAGCCCGGTGGCGCCACGCACGACCTCCACGCGATCGTATAAATCCATATCCAAAGAAATAGGATTGAACGCACCACGTCCGGCAGCACGGTAACTGCTTTGCACGCCATCTACCTGCACATTGCTGATATCAAAGCCGCGTGCCTGAAACTGAAAACCACCGCCCACCGCAGCCGTATTGGCGGTGACGCCAGTGGTGAAGTTCATCACATCATCAAAGCTGGTAAGACCGAAGTCATCCATTTGCTGGCGTGTCATCACACTGACCGATTGCGGCGTGTGTTGGGTATCCATGTTCAAACGGGTAGCCGTGCTGCTGGTGCCGTTTAAGGTGTACAGGCCAGTGTCTTCAGTGGGCCGGTTCAAGGTGCCCTGCACGCGTACCGGCTCCAGCTGCGTGGTTTCACTGACTGGCCACAGATTGACGGTGTCGGCAGAGCGCGAATAGCGAATACCCGTGCCTGCCAGCAAAACATCCAGCGCTTGCGAGACGCTGTAATTGCCGCTTAGGCCCGCGCTTTGCTTGCCTTCAGCCACACTGCCCGCACCCACCAGATACACGCCGCTCTCTTGAGAGAAGCGCATCAGCACGCGGCTCAAGGGGCCGGCGGGAATGTCGTAGCGCTGAGTCTTGTCGGCAGCCGGGCTGTTTTGTGTGGCCGCCTGGGTGGGCTGGGAGCTCAACACCAAGGCACTGCCCGCCATCAGCAGGTACAAAGCCATAGCCAGAGGGCGCATTGGAGCGCAAGGCAATCCCGGACCCTTGGACAGGGAAAGTGGATCGGGGCGACGACGCATAAGTAGACATCCTTCAAAGACACGGGTCAGTCAACAATAAAAACGATGAACCTGAACGATGTTCTTGCGTTGATGTTCAGTACTTAGCGGCCACTAAGGCTCGCCTCCTGCTTCATTGGCGTCACGCCAATCAGGTCCTCTTACTGTCTTAAACAAGCGAGTCTCCAAAACCCGGAACCTGCTTTTGCACTTTTTTGTATTTTTCTGCCAAAAAAACCGACAAGCCAATGAAAACAATGAGGATTTTATTTTTTATAATTTTTGCTGAAAATCTGCGGTCAGGCACCCTACCCCATCAATTCACGGCTTCCACATTGGTCCACCAAGGCAGTGGTTGCCCGATGCGAATAGGCAAGGCTGAAGCCAGCATTTTCAGCACATGATCGGTGTCATGAAGAGGGAAGCTGCCATAGACTTTGAGCTCGGCCACGGACTCATCCACCCCCAGATAGCCTTTCCGATAACGGCTCAACTCCTGGATCACGCTGCGCAAAGAAATGTTGTCTGCCACCAGCACTCCTTGAGTCCAGGCCTCTCGTGCCTGGTCCGCATCCATGCTTTGTTTAATGTGCTGCGCATTGAAATGCACCTGCTTGCCCGCTTGAACGGTGGCGGTATTCTGACCCGTGGACGTAGACACTTGCACAGCGCCCTCATACACCGCCAACTGGGTGCAGTCCGGGTCCATACGCACATTAAATTGAGTCCCTAAAGCACGCATCGTCCCTTGAGGGGTCTGGACGGTAAAGGGGCGCGCCGTGTCTTGTGCCGTCTGGATAAAGATCTCGCCAGAAATCAGAACGATATGACGAGCCTGAGCAGTAAATTGCACATCAATGGCGGTCGCCGTATTGAGCCAAAGCTTGGAGCCGTCATCCAGAACAAGATGACCTTGTTCACCGGTTTGAGTGGAATGGTCTGCCGCCAGAGCCATCACACTGGACGGCAGCCAAGACTGACGCCAGGAAAACCAGCTTAATAAGCCAGTGCCTGCCAGTACGGCCACGCTGGCCAAAGCCCGCCGACGCATGTGCAAGCGCTCATTGGCTGTATTCAGTTTATCCACCACACGGCGGGAATCCGGTGCCGCTCGCACGGGTTCAAAACTGCTGCTGACCTCCTCCACATAACGCCAGGCAGTACTGTGCATTTCGTCCTGCCTTAACCAATGTTGCCAGGCAGAACGCTGCGCCGCACTGGCTTTGCCATCGCGCAGGCAGGCATACCACTCAGCCGCTTGCATCAATACCGCATGAGGAGGAGGTGAAGAAGAAAAATGGGAACCGTGCTTCATGAAGGGTGACTTAATACTGAGGTTCCTGGCGCAGCTCGGCTACGGTTTGGCAGGCATGCAAACTAATGCAGCCCAGCATGGCTTGAGCGACATACTTGCGCACCATACGGCCAGAAATGCCCATCTCCGCGCCGACTTCATCGTCCGTCATCTCGCAAATAACCGCCAAGGTAAAGGCTTTGGCAGCCTTAGGCGGCAAGTCGCTAAGCATGGTGCTGATCTCTTCCAGCGCCTGCAAAATCATGGCCTGACGTTCAGCCGAGGGGTAAAAAGTCTCTGGCGCGGCAGCCAAGATATCCAGCCATGCTTGTTCAATTTCCTGGCGACGCCATAAATTGATGCACAGGTTCTGCGCGGTCTTGCGCAGATAAGCCCGGGCTTGCCCCGGACTGGAAAACTGCCAGGTAGCGCGGCTGCTTAACAAGCGTACAAACGTGTCCTGCGCCAAGTCCGCCGCCTGGTCTGCCCCCCCCAGTCGGTGATGCAGCCAGCGCTGTAACCAACTATGGTGGTCGCAGTAAAGTGACTCGACCGAATCGGTCAAAGACACCTCTGACAAGGGAAGAACTGAAGATGACACGAGGGAGCTCCGCACTGATAGCTAATGAGAATCGTTATCAATTATAGGGCGGTCAATATGAAGTTCGCTACTAGTTGTTTGGACTCAAGCTTTCAGGCAACAGCAATCACAGCACAATTTCCGGCGCCGCAGCCCACACTGAAGATTCCTTCCTGCCTCGCTTACCCCTCTGGGCAGGTAGTCGAATCGAGGGCTTGCGGCACCTTTTCAAACCCATGCAAAGCCCAAAAAATTTGGGCAAGGTCCGAACAGGTCTACCGTTGTAAACCCACAATATTTCAATTCAGTTTAGGAGCAGATACGTCTGAACCTCCCCTAACTGCCGTCGGAGTCATCCCAAACCGGCGTCGGAAACTGCGCGAAAAATAGCTCAAGTCATTAAAGCCATGACTAAATGCAATGTCGGAAATAGCCTGCTCACGATAGCGGGGGCTCAGCAGTTTTCGATGGCACTCATCCAAACGACGACCCAGCACATAACTGGTAAAGGTCAGGCCACCCTGCTGAAACACTCTATATAGAGTACGCAGCGACACACCCGCCAGACCAGCAATCCTGATCGGAGACATCTCGGGATCTGTCAGATGCTCGTCCACTATTCGTAGCACCCGGCGAAGTGCTGGCCCTCCGCCTTGAACACTATTCCTTCCAAGGGAGGCGTACTCACCCGCAGCCACTGCCCCTGCCAGGAAATCAATCAAGGATGCATGCACGTCCAATTCATTGCCGGGCAGCTCCAGAGGATCTGTCTCATCTTCGGCCATGACGCCAGCCAAGGCTGAGACAGCCTTGGCCAATCTGCTCCGGGCGTGGCAATGCCACAGCACCATGGCATCAGGACCATCAGGATGCAAAGAGAGCAGTGAGCGGGGCACCAGCACGGACAAATGAGCAAAATCCCGAGAAAAACTGTAGTCCCAGCAGCGATCTGGGTCGGCGATAGTGATGTCTCCCGGCTGCAAAAGCAGGGATGCCCGACCCTGCCGCATCATGGCCTCCCCCTTTTTGGCGATGACAAGGAATACCGATGCATCATCACTGCCCTGCCCGGCCACTCCGTCCGTTTGAACCCGAGAAACATTGCCCGAGATAGCACTCACCAACGCCCCTGCAGAACGCCAGAAATGGCCCGAGAACAGATCAGGCCGCTCCATATTAAAAACCGTCGGGCCATAGGCTGCACAAATTGCGGCCTCCCAAGCAGCGAGTCCCGCCTCGCCCCTAAGGCCCCGGTCTGGAGTACTGATCATTGTAGGTATAGAGAGCATGGCTTCCGGTCTCGCGGCGGTCTGGAAGATGGCATTCATGGACAAGGAATTGGCGCACTACGCCAAGTCCCCAGGGAGCACTGATTCTAGAATCCTATCACGCATACTTTAAACATCAACAAAGCGATTCAAGGAGACAAAGCCATGACTGAAACCCCGGCCAAGCCTGCAACTGCGCAAGTACGCCATCAAAAAATCAACGTTTTTTTTAATCCGGAAACACTGCCCTGGACCCCCTGGGTGATGCCCAATACCTGGTTCAAATTACTGAACATAGATCTTAAAACAGGGGGGTTCACCATCCTGCTGAAAGTAGGCCCAAACACTCAGGCTCCGCTTCACCACCACATTGGCGCTATTGAGGGTTTCATGCTGGAGGGCGAATTTGGCTATGAGCAAGATCGGGGTTCAGTTGGCTGGTATGTGTGGGAAGAAACTGGCGCCATCCACACCCCCACCACAACGAGTGGATTTGTGATGTATGCAGCCGTTCACGGTCCACTGGCTGGCTACGATCAGGACGGGAAACTATCGGGGTTGGTGGATGCAGAAATGATGTTGCAGCTAGCCCGGGAAAATAATGCAGCTGCCCATATCCGGGTGCCTACTCTGTATGAGTTCCGCTAAGCCAAAACAGGCAGATGTGCTATCGCTACCAAACACCTGCCCAAAAAACTGATTTTGCAAAAATAAGAAGGAGACAACAAAATGCTGTGGCAATGGGGACAAACACAAAATGGCATCATTCAAATCGCATTCGTCGTACCAGACATCCATGCGGCAATGCAGCACTATGGTAGCGCTTTACAGGTAGGCCCTTGGTTTCTGGCCGAACACTTCGCTTTCGAAGAGCTCAAATACCAAGGCTTGCCGGTCACCCCTGATCTGAGCCTGTGTCTGGGTTTTTCTGGCTCCATGATGGTCGAGCTGATTCAGCAAAACTGTACAACGCCTAGCCCCTATATCGACGATAACGGCCAGCCCCGCTGCGGGTTTCATCACTGGGGAGTGGCAGCCACACCGGAGGGGTATCAAGCCAAGCTCGACTCGCTCTGCGCACAAGGACTCCCCCTGGTGCTCCAGGCGGTAGTTGGAATTGGCAGCCGCGCTGCCTATGTGGATGCCCGCCCTACCTTGGGGGGGATGATCGAGTTGATGGAGATAAGCCCTCCAGTCGAGGCCTTATTCACGCACATGCGTGATGTCACCGCGGCGTCGAGCCAAATCGGCCTTGTCCATCCTTTTCCAGGCCAAGCAGCCCCCTGCTGACCCACGATCTCGTCACACGGCCTGTCTTGTTTCCTAATCACCATGCCGTGTGACGCGCCGCTACTGTGGCATAGCTGCAGCCCACTGCAGCCTTAGGCCCGGCCCCTGTTTCACAAAAAATAATCTGTCGCCCCAGAACAGCGAGGCAAGCAAGCTCCTGTCTGAAGGCCAGCACACGCCCATACCAACTGGCCTGCCCAAAGCACCTGAAAGCGGCAACCAAAGCCAATAAATCGCGAAATTACGCGATATGGAGACACTTTTATGACACGCCAATTAGTGCTACGCGTCGTGCTGGCGCTCGCCAGTACGATGCTGCATCCGTCTGCTTTTTCTGAAGGTCACTACATCGGAGGGGTAGAAGGCACACAAGCTGCCAGCGTCCCGCCGCCCGGCGTCTACTTCATAAGCTATCTGGTGCACTACAACATGACCCGCTTCCAGGAGCCTGGTAGTCATGAACGCTTACCCACCCAAAACACAGGAACGATCAATGCGATGGCCAACGGCCTGGTCTGGATTACACCCTATCAATTGTTGGGTGCCGACTATGGCATGCAAGTGATTGCACCCCTTACACGGGCTTCCTTAAAGCTGGAGGGAGCGGGAGTCCGAGATCAACACACAGGCCTGGGAGATATCTACGTGAGCCCTCTTTTACTGGCCTGGCACGGTGAGCGTTGGGATGCAGTCACTGCGTTAGGCGCGTGGTTGGACAATGGCAAGTCTGACAGCCCCGTTATGCCCGGTAAAGGATACAAAACAACGATGTTGACGGGTGGGGCCACGTACTACTTTGATAAGGCCAAAACGATCAGTGGCTCTGTTTTGGCACGATACGAAATCAATGGCAGAAACAAAACGGGCATTCGACCTGGGGACCAGCTCACCATGGAGTGGGGTCTGGCCAAAAACCTCGGCTCAGTGCAGGTGGGTTTAGTAGGCTATAGCCAATGGCAAACCACAAATAATCAAGGGACAGGCACCTTTGGTCAACGTGGCCACCGGCACGCCTTGGGAGGCGAACTCATCTACCCGATCCCCAGTGCTGGGCTTGTCCTGAAAGGAGCCTTTTATCAAGAGGTGGACGTCAAGGCAGGGGATACGGCCCAAGCACGAGGCCAGCTACTCCGGTTTACGGTGATGAAACAGTTCTAAATCACCAAGGCTCAAAACGGTACATGCTCAGAGCTGGCACATAAAGCCAAGCACAAAAAGGGCCGCACACTAGGTTGCGGCCCTTTTAACACTTCAATCAAGGTCGAATGTTGAACGGATGCTGGATCACTCCACCGTCACACTCTTAGCCAAGTTCCTTGGCTTATCCACATCCGTCCCCCGTGCGCAGGCGGTGTGATACGCCAGCAATTGCAACGTCACGGTATGCAGGATGGGAGACAGCTTGCCGTAGTGTTCGGGCATACGAATCACGTGTACGCGTTCACTGCTGCCAATACGAGTATCGGCGTCGGCAAACACGTACAACTCACCCCCGCGTGCGTGGACTTCTTCAATATTGGATTTCAGCTTTTCCAATAGCTCGTCACGCGGGGCGATGGTGACAACAGGCATGGCCTCAGTGACCAAGGCCAGCGGTCCGTGTTTCAGTTCTCCGGCAGGATAGCCTTCAGCATGGATGTAGCTGATTTCTTTCAGCTTCAGTGCCCCTTCCATGGCGATGGGGTAATGCATGCCGCGGCCCAGAAACAAGGCATTTTCCTTGCTGGCAAAGCGGTCAGCCCAAGCCATGATTTGTGGCTCCAACGCCAGCACGGCGGCGATAGCGGTAGGCAGGTGACGCAGAGCTTTCAGATAATCACTTTCCTGTTCCTGGGTCAAATGGCCTTTGACTTGTGCCAGAGCGATCGTCAGCAAGAACAAGGCTGTCAGCTGCGTGGTAAAGGCCTTCGTGGACGCGACGCCAATTTCCACACCCGCACGGGTGATGTAGGACAGCTTGCACTCGCGCACCATGGCGCTGGTAGCCACGTTGCAGATAGTCAGGGTCTGCTCCATGCCCAAGCTGCGGGCATGTTTCAAGGCGGCCAAGGTGTCAGCCGTTTCACCGGATTGGGAAATAGTGACCACCAGGGTACGGGGATTAGGCACGCTGTCGCGGTAGCGGTATTCGCTGGCAATTTCCACGTTGACGGGGATTTTAGCCAGCGATTCGATCCAGTAACGTGCCGTCAAGCCAGCGTAGTAGCTGGTGCCGCAAGCAAGGATCAGCACATTGTCGATGTCCTGGAACACCTTGTAGGCCTGGTCGCCAAACAGCTCAGGCGTGACGCTTTCAATGTCTTGTAAGGTATCGCCCACAGCACGGGGCTGCTCGAAGATTTCCTTTTGCATGAAGTGGCGATAAGGGCCCAATTCAGCGGCAGCAGTGTGCAGATGCACGGTATGAACCGGACGATCTGCCGAACGGCCGTCCTTGTCCACAATCCATACTTTATTGATTTGCAGATCAATCACATCACCGTCTTCCAGGTAGATGATTTGATCGGTGGTGCCAGCCAGCGCCAAGGCATCCGAAGCCAGGAAGTTTTCGTTCTGGCCCACGCCAACAACTAGGGGCGAACCATGGCGAGCACCCACCACACGATGTGGCTCGTCCTGACAAAATACGGCAATCGCATAAGCGCCGGTCAAGCGACGGATCACCTGTTGCACCGCTTCAAACAAGTCACCGTTGTACAGGTGGTCGATCAAGTGAGCGATAACTTCGGTGTCAGTCTGGCTTTCAAACACGTAGCCAATGTCTTTGAGCTCGGCACGCAATTCATCGTGGTTTTCGATGATGCCGTTATGCACCAGCGCAATACGCGCTTTACCTTTGCCGGAGAAGTGCGGGTGTGCGTTATGGGTAGCGGGAGCACCATGAGTTGCCCAGCGGGTGTGTGCAATTCCAGTGAAGCCTTGCAGATTGTCTGCTTTGACCTGATCTTGCAGCTCGGCCACACGCTGAGTACTGCGTGCCCGCAACAACTGGCCCTGCGCATGAACAGCAACCCCGCAAGAGTCGTAGCCCCGGTATTCCAGACGCTTCAAACCTTCCAGCAGTACGGGAACAATATCGCGTTGCGCCACAGCGCCAACAATTCCACACATAGCCAACTCCTGTTCATGACCCTTTTTTCAGGGCCAGCTAATCAATCCAATCGCTTATTCTGATCTTAAACGCAAAAAATTTTATGTCTATTTTTTTGATGAAATGAATTAAAATTTCACTTAATTATCAATATGAAATAATAGAAATACATATCTTATTTAAAGAAATTTAATTTCATAATGGATAGATAAATCTTGTCATGATTGAACTCGACGATCTGGATCTGCGAATTCTGGAACAGCTGCAAAATGATGCGTCCATTAGCAATCAGGACCTGGCTTTGCGCGTGCATGCTTCCCCCCCAACCTGCCTGCGGCGAGTGCGTCGCCTAAGCGAACAAGGGGTGATTCGACGGCAAGTGGCCTTGTTAAACCCGGAACAGCTAGGCCCTAGTTTGACTGCGATTGTGGAAATTACGCTGGACCGTCAGGGCGAAGAATACTTGCAGCAATTTGAACGCCTGATGACCCCCGAACCTGCCGTGACGCAGTGCTATCGCGTCTCTACCGGGGTGGATTTCATTGTGATTTTGCAGGTGAGCGATATGGCTGCGTATCACAAGCTGGCTCATACCCTATTCACCAGCCAGGCCAATATCCGCAATATACGCAGCTTTTTTTCGATTCATCAGGCCAAGTTCGAGACGCGGATTCCCCTGCCTGCACCGAAGACTTAAGCCCTTTTTAGTGCGGTCGAACCCCGCGTCCGGCGAGGTCATACGGCTAGAGCTCTGGCTGTGGCTGTGGCTGTGGCTGTGGCTGTGGCAGGCACTAAAACACGAGTAAAGACCAGCACAAGAATCAAGCGTGAAACGTGCAACGACCGAGCAAACAGCCCTGCTCAGGTCCGTACGCGTTGCTGTACCAATTGCTGATACAGGCGTAAATAACGCTGCACCATGACGGCGGGGTCATGTTCCTGCACCACCCAGCGATAAGCCAAATCAGCCTGCTGACGCGCTGCGGCGGGATTACTCAAAGTGTCGTCCAACGCCTGTGCAATGGCTTG
>SMEN01000067.1_pt1 | contig 36590 bp, 23 predicted proteins | sample 2456271 | NCBI WGS metagenome assembly SMEN01 (sample SAMN10132593, study PRJNA489261) | soil metagenome | isolation source: day1 control-loamy sand soil ammended with raw manure from dairy cow... | place: USA | collected 2015-04-01 | reverse complement strand
AATCTTTAATTTTTTAAAACGTATTTCAAGAACGTATTTCAAGAACGTATTTCAAGAACGAATTTCAAGAACGAATTTCAAGAACGAATTTCAAGAACGAATTTCAAGAACGAATTTCAAGAACGAATTTTAAGAACGAATTTTAAGAACGAATTTGAAGAACGAATTTCAAGAACGAATTTCAAGAACGAATTTCAAGAACGAATTTCAAGAACGAATTTTAAATTGATTTAGAATTAAAATGTAAATAACAAAATAGGATGGTAGTGTTTTTGATATTTATTTATCAATTCTATGTTTAAATCTTTCATCTTTCATCTTTCATCTTTGTTCTTTCATCTTTGTTCTTTCATCTTTGTTCTTTCATCTTTGTTCTTTCATCTTTGTTCTTTCATCTTTCAAAAACTTTAATAAAAAAACATGCAGAAACTATCAAAAAAATAGTAATTTCGGCATCTTATTCTCGCTAAGAAATATAATTAAAAAGTAAAATGTTTCATTTCAACAAGAAATTCATCGACGTAAAAGACCATTCCATTTCTAAAGAATCTTTTGAATTATTCGAAGATTCAGAATATGAATTATTAAAAACAAATCCATTTCCAGAATTAACTGAACTTGGAAAATATTACGAAAGTGAAGATTATATTTCCCATACAGATGGTTCACGAAATCTTTTCGAAAAGGTTTATCAAACTGTAAAGAAGAAAACCTTAAACGATAAAATTAGTTGGATAAAATCATTTAAGAAAAATACAATTTCTATTCTTGACATCGGTTGTGGAACTGGTGATTTTTTGTTTCGAGCAAAAGAAGAAGGATGGAACGTTTTCGGTTTTGAACCAAATGAAAAAGCAAAAGCAATTTCAAAATCTAAAAATATAAATCTGATTGATGATTTAGATTCTTATCAAAAACATTCGTTCGATGTTATTACCATGTGGCACGTTTTAGAACACGTTCCAGATTTGGATAAACAAATCAAGCAAATCAAAACTTTATTAAAACCAGATGGACTTTTAATAATTGCTGTTCCGAATTATAAATCGTATGATGCGAGTTTTTATAAATCAGATTGGGCTGCGTATGATGTACCTAGACATCTTTGGCATTTTAGTAAAACTTCGATAAAAAAAATATTTCAAAATTATCAAATGCAATTGATACATATCAAGCCGATGTATTTTGATAGTTTTTATGTTTCACTTTTATCTGAAAAATATCGTTCTGGTAAAATGAATCTATTAAGAGCATTTTATATTGGACTTATTTCAAATTTAAAAGGAAAAAGTACCAAAGAGTATTCTTCTCACGTTTATTTTTTGGAAAACTTAAAATAAGATATTTATTTTTTATAATCTAAGTTTAAAATGTATTTATATATTCAGATTTTTTAAAAGTGTCTTAAATCGCAAATATGAAGGTCGTTTTTAATAGATGATTTTTTAGTTTTTTGAAATTTACTATAAGATTTATTTATACATGTGAAATTTTAAAAAATTATTGCTTTTAAAAAAAATGTCATACTTTTACAAAAAAATAATCAAGCTTTTAAAAATGAAAAAAATTTTTTTACTTGTAGGTTTTGCTGCAGCATTAATTTCATGTGGAGATAAATCTGAAACTACTTCAACTAATCCAGAAACAAAAGAAATTTCTGCTGGTTCTCAAAACATCGTTTATATCGATACTGAAAAGTTGATGAAAGAATATAAAGAATCTGTTGATTTCGAATCAAAGTTTAAAGCGATGTCTGAAAAAATGCAGAGCGAGCTTGAAGGAGATATGAGAAGATTCCAAAATGATGTTGCAGATTTACAAAAGAACGCGCAATCAAAAGGAATGGAATGGGCACAACAACGCGAAGCTGAATTAGGAAAACGTCAACAAACTTTAGCTCAGAAAGAACAAAACTACATGCAAAAATTTCAAGAAGAATCTGCTGTTGAACGTGACAGTTTAGTTTCTAAAATGAAAAAATTCATTAAAACATACGGAGCTGAAAAAGGGTTCGATTATGTTCTTGGAACTGGAGATGCTTCAACTGTTTTGTATGCAAAAGAAGGTTCTGATATTACTGCAGAAGTTTTGAAATTAATGAACGAAGCTTATGAAAATAAAGCAACAACTTCAGATTCTAAAACTACAGAAGATAAAAAAGAAACTAAAAAATAAGATTCTTTAAAATATATTAAATGCCACTCGAAATTTGGGTGGCATTTTCATTTTTAGTAAATTCCAAAATAAATTAAATTCAAATGGAAGTTTCACGTGAAGCCGCTTTAACGTTACAATTTATCAACCAAACCAATCGTTCTATTTTTCTTACAGGAAAGGCTGGTACTGGTAAAACGACTTTGTTAAAAGAAATTGTTTCTACAACGCATAAAAATACCGTGGTTGTGGCACCAACTGGAATTGCTGCTTTGAACGCTGGTGGCGTAACAATTCATTCGTTGTTTCAACTTCCGTTTGCAACCTTTTTACCAACGTATGATTTTATAAATTCCGATTCAGAATATTTCCGATTCGAGAATTATTCTACTTTGATTCGCCATTCAAAGATGAACAACATCAAAAAAGCCGTAATAAAAAATATGGAACTTTTGATTGTTGATGAAGTGAGTATGCTTCGTGCAGATGTTCTAGATGCGATGGATTTGATGCTTCGAACTGTTCGTAGAAATGATTCTGTTTTTGGTGGTGTTCAGGTTTTGTTTATTGGTGATTTGTTACAACTTCCGCCTGTTGTGAAAAATGAAGAATGGTATTTTTTAAAAAATTATTACAATGGAATTTATTTTTTCAATGCGAAATGTTTAGAACAATTTCCGCCGTTGTATGTAGAATTGAATAAAATCTATCGTCAATCAGATGATGTTTTTATTTCGATTTTAAATAATCTTCGTAATAACAAAATTACCAAGAATGATTTATCGATTTTGAATAAATACGTAAATCCTAAATTCGATTTCAAAAAAGAAAAAGGTTATATTACGTTAACTACGCACAATGCCAAAGCAGATAAAATTAATAACGAAGCTCTTGAAAATTTAAAAGAACAAGAACATATTTATCTTCCTGAGATTGTCGGAGAATTCCCTGAAAAGATTTTTCCGATGGAATATGAGCTGTGTTTAAAAGTCGGCGCTCAAATTATCTTCACTAAAAACGACATATCCTACGAAAAAAAATTCTACAACGGAAAGATGGGAATTATTTCATCTTTATCAGCTCAAGAAATTTTGGTTTATTTTCCTGAAGATAAAAAAACAATTGAAGTTGATAAATACGAATGGCAGAATATTCGTTACAAGATAAATGCTGATTCTAAGCAGGTTGAAGAAGAAGTTTTAGGTACTTTCACCCAATATCCAATCAAACTTGCTTGGGCAATTACGGTTCATAAATCGCAAGGTTTAACTTTTGATAAAGCTGCGCTCGATGTATCGAACGTTTTTGTCGCTGGGCAGGCCTATGTAGCTCTTTCTCGTTTACGTAGCTTAAATGGGCTTATTTTGCTTTCTGAGATAGATTTGAATGGCATTTCTTCCGATGAAGATGTAATTAACTATTCTAAGAACAAAAAAGATGCGGATTCTTTAGAACAAGATTTATCATTTGAAACACAAAATTTCTTAAAAATCAGTTTAATACAAACTTTTTCTTGGTTTGAACCAATGATGGATTGGGTACGTTTGGTTAAAACATTTGAACTTGAATCTGAGAAAAGTAAGAAATATCAGTATTTTTCTTGGGCACAACAGCAGTTAGAGCGTATAAAAACAAATTTTCAACACGCTGAGAATTTCATAAAACAAATTCATTCGATATATTCTTCAAATACGCCAAATTTGACGTACCTACAAGAGCGCTTTGAAAAGGCTTATGAATATTTTTATCCGAAATTAGACCAGTTGGCTTTTGAAACATTGTTTACATTAGAAAAAGTTAAGCGTACCAAAAAAATGCGCGGATTTTATGAAGAACTTTTGGATTTGGAAACCATTCAAATTCAGTTGGTTCTGCAATTAAAAAAGATGAATCGGATTATGCTTGCTGTTGCAGATGGTCAACCGATTACAAAGGAAACTTTGAAGTTGAATTCATTAGCAGAATATCGAATCAATCATTTGGTTACGATTCAGGATATTATTTCTAAAACGAGTTTGAATTTTGATGATGATGACGCAGCTGATGAAGGTTATTATGAGAAAAAAGTGATTCAAAAATCTGAGAAAAAAGTAACAACTGATGTTACATTTGAATTGTGGTTGAAAAAGAAAACGGTACAAGAAATTGCTGATTTCAGAAAGCTGACACCACAAACGATTTACGGTCATTTAGCTAAATTAATCAGTCAAAAGAAGATTAAAATTTCTGAAATTATTCCAAAAAATAGAATCAAAGATTTAGAAAATGCGTTCAAAGATTACGGCGATAAATCGTTAACTGAAATAAAAGCTGAAGTTGGAGATACCATTTCTTGGGAAGAACTTAGATTATTCAAGGCTACACTTGATGTTTAAACATTATCTTTGTCAAAATTTTTTAAAATGAAAAAAATAACTTTTTTAGTTAGTTTATTACTATCAACATCTTTTTACGCACAAGAAAATACTGAAATTCAAGAATCTACTTTGGAAAATATTTTTGAAGTAAATTATAATTTTCTAGGTTTTGGATTTTCATACGAGCATGTTTTAAGTAAAAATATTACTGTAAAAGGGGAACTTAGTTACGAAGGTGGAATTTTTTTTGATGAAGATTCAAGTGATTTTATTTTGGCTCCATCATTATCTGCTGAAGGACGTTATTATTACAATTTAGCTAAACGTGAGAACAAAGGTTTGAATTTGAAAAACAATTCTGGAAATTTCATTTCATTGAAAGCTCAGTATTTTGGTGATTATGCTACGATTAAAAGTTCTGAAAATATCTCAATTTATAACCAGTTTTATTTGGCTCCGATGTGGAACATAAGTAGAAATTTTGGTAAATCAAATTTTGGTTATGAAGTGGGAATTGGTGCTGGATATGGTTTTAAATGGGATAAGGATTATTCTACTAGTGATTTTATTTTACCACTTAATTTAAAAATTTCTTACAAATTATAATTTAATAAACCGATTTCTATTTGATTTCGGTTTTTTTTTAATCATTTTTCTTATTTTCTTGATAATTTTTTTATCTGTATCTTTATAAAAAATAATAATTTAGTTATGAAAAAATATTTTATAATTGGATGCTTTTTTGCTTCATTTCAAATTTTTGCACAAGATTTTAATCGTACGTTACATGAGGATGTTTATATCATTTCCGATGTCAATTCGATTGAATTAAATTTTAGTAAACCAGGAAAATATCAAGTTTTTGAAGGGTTTTCTCCAACAAATATCAATTGGAAATCTTGTTATGGAATTGACGGTTCTTCGATTTCATTACCAAGAAATTTACCTCGTCCTTTTTATGCTGTAATCACACCTGCTAAAGATACATTAATGGTTGCAGAACGTAAATTGATTATCAATGATTTAGATAATTTTAGAGATTTAGGTGGCATAAAAACCAAAGATAATCGGTTTGTAAATTGGGGACGTTTTTATCGTTCAGATGCTTTGAATGTATTACTTTCTTCTGAATTTAATTATATTGATGGTTTGGATATTCAACGAGTTTTTGATTTAAGATCTGATTTTGAAATTAAAACAGCGAAAGATAATCTTCCTAAAAACATTAGTTACGAGCATTTTCCAATTTTTGCTGATAACGATAGTGGTATGTTACAAGGTTTGCAAGCCAAAATGGCTAAAGGTTCATTCTCAAAAGCTGATGCTGAGCAGCTTTTAATTGATACTTACAAAAGTTTCGCAAATGAAGATGCTGAAAAATTTAATGTATTATTACATCAAATTTTTATTACTTATGATTATCCAAGTGTTTTCCATTGTACAGCTGGAAAAGATCGTACTGGTTTTACAGCTGCGATGATTCTTTCTATTTTAAACGTTGATCGTAAGACAATTTTGGATGAATATGAAATGACTAATTTTTATACCAAAGCTAAAATTGAAGATTTGATGAAAAATGTTTCGAAATTAGGTTATGGAGATAAAATTGAACCCGCTGCAATCGAAGCTGTTATGAGTGTAAATAAAAAATATCTACAAGCTTCTTTTGATATTATTGATAACAAATATGGTGGAATTGATGCTTTTATAAAAAATCAATTGGGTTTTTCAGATGCTGAAAGAGCTCAATTAATTCAAAAATTCACCTACAAATTATAATTTAAAAAACCGATTTCATATTGAAATCGGTTTTTTTATTTTCTGTGAATCAATCGTGTAAGTTTAATTGACAAGTCTGTAAATATAATTTTAGGATTTCCGTTGCGTTCCACGTGATACATAGCGTCAGACAGTTCTTGATAAATATCTAAAATGTTTTTATCGTTTACAAACGGAGCAAAATTTTCTAATTTAAATGTTGCATCTTCAGGTTTTATATAAACCAATTCATTCACTTTGTAATTGATTAACAAAGCTTGACGAAACATTTCCATACAATATTCCAAGAATTTCTTTTGTTTTTCTCGTCCGATTGCTGAAATTTCATCGCTCCAATTGATTAAATCAGAAATTACTTTAGCATTTTTATTTGCACGAAAAGCCGCACGAACCCAAGTAATAAACCATTGTTCAAAAGGTAAATCATTTTCTGTATGATTTAATATTTTTAATGCTTTGTTATAATTTCCTTGAGAGGAATTTGCAATAATTGCAGCTTCAGAAACATCACAATTTTCGTAATTTATTAACGCTTCTTGAATATCATTTGCAGCAAGTTTATTGAAATGTAAAACCTGACAACGTGATAAAATCGTTTGTAAAATTGCTTTTTCATCTTCAGCAATTAAGATGAAAACCGTTTTATCTGTTGGTTCTTCAAGTAGTTTTAATAATTTGTTTGAAGCTTCGGTATTCATTTTTTCAGCCATCCAAATAATCATCACTTTGTAGCCACCTTCAAACGATTTTAAAGAAAGTTTTTTTATAATGTTTGTTGCTTCGTGAACACTGATGTTTCCTTGTTTATTTTTAATATCAAGATGTTCGTACCAATCGTTAATGTTTCCGTAAATATCTGTTTTTAGAAACTCAAACCATTGATCCATAAAATTGTCACTTATGGGTTTACTTCCAACAGATTCGTTAGTCGCAACTGGAAAAACATAGTGAATATCTGGATGCTGAAAATTTTCAAATTTTAAATTATAAGCAGCATTTCCACCAGCATTTTCTTCGCCCATATTTTTGCAAATAATATATTGCGCATAAGCGATTGCCATTGGTAAAACACCCGAACCTTCTGGTCCGATAAACAATTGTGCGTGAGGAATTCGGCCAGAACCAGCACTTTGAGTTAAGTGCTTTTTTATGTTTTGTTGACCAATTATTTTAGAAAACTTCATACTTCAAATTTACAAAAATTGCTTGAATTTTCCCAGTAAAATAGCGGGAAATTATCAGTAAAAATAAAATTATTTTTTAATAAATAAATCCTTAATTTTATAGAAATGAACATTTTGTGTGTTTTATTCAATTTTTCTTAATCAATTCAAAAAACAAAAAATATGAGAGTAGTTTTAGTTGGAGCTTCTGGTTTTGTGGGCTCAAAGATTTTACAAGAATTAGTTGACCGCGGTCATTCTGTTAAAGCAATTGCTAGAGATATTAGTAAACTTCCAAGAATAAAACACGTCGAATGCGAATCTTTGGACATCAATGAAACCGATAAATTTGTAAATGCTATAAATGCTGCCGATGCCGTTATTAGTTCTTTCAATGCCGGTTGGACAAATCCAAATTTATATGAAGATTTTTTAAAAGGTTCAATAGCTATCGAAAAGGCTGTAATTGCTGCTGGTACCAAACGTTTTATAGTTGTTGGCGGTGCTGGAAGTTTGTATGATAAAGATGGAAATCAATTTGTTGACGGAGCAGATTTTCCTTCTCAAATAAAACCTGGTGCGACTGCAGCTCGTGATTATTTTAATCATTTAAAACAAAATCTAATTCTAAATTGGACGTTTTTTAGTCCAGCTTTAGAAATGCATCCTGGAACTTCTGGTGTTCGTAAAGGTGCATATAGAACTGGATTGAATGAACCTGTTTTTAACGATGAAGGAAGAAGTATTTTATCTGCTGAAGATGTCGCTGTTGCAATCGTAGATGAACTTGAACATCCACATTTTGTTAAACAACGTTTTACGGCAGCTTACTAAACATACAAAACTCAGCAGGAATGTTGAGTTTTTTTATGCTTTGTTGTTTATTAAATCAAAACCAAAATCCAAATAGAAATGTAAAATTCCTAGAACGATTAAAATTCCAATTTCTAGTATAAAAATTAGTTTTGCTTTTTTTCTTGATTCGATTTCTAATTGTTTTTTTTTTTGGACAAAAGCTATTGATGTAATGAAGAAAAAAAATATAGCATTTAGAAGATAAAAAACATAAATGTTGATTCTTACACCAACTTTTAGAATCAAATACATCGAAGGAATTAAGATACAAGCAGCCAAAATATTTTGCAAAGAATATATCTTTGTTCCTACAAGTGGTTGTACCATTAATTTTTTTGACACTTGATTTTTATCTTTATCATAAAATAAAAATGTTGCGATGCGAGCAAGGTCTAAAATTAAAATAATTGACAACGCAGAAGTGCTTATGCTGTAAACAAATATTACGATTATATCCATGTTCATGTTTTAAAATTTTATAAAATCTCAACTTTTTTAGGTTGATATTTATTGTTTAATAGCTTCATTATTATGATTTTAAGAATTAATTAACACATGTAAAAATAAGATAAAAAAATAGAAGTTTAATATTTTTCTATATTTGTGGATTATAAACAACTCAACACCATTAATTTTCACAATGAAAACAATTAAAGATTTCAATTTTAAAGACCAAAAAGCGATTGTACGTGTAGATTTTAATGTGCCTTTAGATGCAGATTTTAATGTTACAGACGATAATCGAATTGTTGCCGCAAAACCAACTATTGAAAAAATCACTAACGATGGCGGAATTGCCATTTTGATGTCGCATTTGGGAAGACCAAAAAACGGACCTGAAGATAAATTTTCATTGAAACACATCGTTTCTAAAGTAGAAGAAGTTTTAGGTAAAAAAGTAACTTTTGTTTCTGATTCAGTTGGTACTGAAGTTGAAGCTGTCGTTGCAAATGCACAACCTGGCGATGTGATTTTGTTAGAAAATCTACGTTTTTATGCAGAAGAAGAAAAAGGTGACGAAAATTATGCAAAACAATTAGCAAACCTTGGCGATGTTTATGTAAACGATGCCTTTGGAACGGCTCACAGAGCGCATGCTTCTACGACAATTGTAGCACAATTTTTCCCAGATAATAAATGTTTTGGTTTCTTATTAGCTAAAGAAATCGAAAGTATAGATAAAGTTTTAAACAGTTCAGAAAAACCTGTAACTGCCGTTTTAGGAGGTTCAAAAGTTTCGTCTAAAATCACTATCATCGAGAATATCTTAGATAAAATCGACCACATGATTATTGGTGGAGGAATGACTTTTACGTTTATTAAAGCTTTAGGAGGTAATATTGGTAATTCAATCGTTGAGGACGATAAATTAGATTTAGCTTTGGAAATTATGGAAAAAGCTAAAGCTAAAAATGTTCAGATTCACTTACCAATCGATATGATAATTGCAGATCGTTTTTCAAACGATGCAAATACTCAAATTGTTAATGTAAACGAAATTCCTGACGGATGGCAAGGTTTAGATGTTGGTCCAAAAACATTAGAAAGCTTAAAGCCTGTAATTGCTGAATCAAAAATCATTTTATGGAACGGTCCATTAGGTGTTTTTGAATTAGAAAAATTCTCTCAAGGAACCATTTCATTAGGAAATTTCATCGCTGAAGCGACCGCTAACGGAACTTTCTCGTTAGTTGGTGGAGGCGATTCAGTTGCTGCAGTTAAGCAATTTGGTTTAGAACCAAAAATGAGCTACGTTTCTACCGGTGGTGGAGCAATGCTTGAAATGCTTGAAGGAAAAACGCTTCCTGGAATTGCAGCTATTTTAAAATAGTATCAAAGGCATCTTTCAATTTTTTTTATTGAAAGATGCCTTATTTAATTAATTAAAAACTGAAAAGTTGATAAGCCCTTTTGTATTATGAAACAGACCCTTACTACTTTTCTTTTTGGAGTTTTTTCTTTAACTACTTTTGCACAAGAAACTGAAGTCGAAGTTAAAGTTCTTCCAAAAGAAATTCAAACCCCACAATCTTACCTAGATTCAATTAAGAAAACCTTTGTGAACCACAAAGCTGGAGCAAACATTGACAAAAAATGGGTAAACGAATTATTAAACGACGAAATGTTTGAAAACATGGAATCGGATATTAATAGCGTTTATTTAGACCAAGATGTTGCTTACGATTTATCAACCGATGTTTTAAAAGCTCGATTAGCTCAATTAGACAAAAAGTATCCATTTGACATCAAGTACAGTCCAACGCTAGAAAAAGTAATCAAAAACTTCTTAAAAAACAGATCAAAATCTTTTGAACGTTTAATGGCAGTTTCTGAATACTATTTCCCGATGTTCGAAGAACATTTAGCTAAGAGAAATGTACCTTTGGAAATCAAATATTTGGCGATTGTTGAGTCGGCTTTAAATCCAAAAGCTAAATCAAGAGTTGGTGCAACTGGCCTTTGGCAATTTATGTACCCAACCGGAAAACAATACGGTTTAGAAGTAAATTCGTATGTAGATGAACGTTCTGATCCTTTGAAAGCTACAGATGCAGCATCAAAGTATTTAGCAGATTTATACGAAGTTTTCGGTAACTGGGAAATGGTTCTAGCTTCTTATAATTCTGGACCTGGAACGGTTTCTAAAGCGATTCGTCGTTCGGGTGGTAAAACAAATTATTGGGAAATTAGAGAATATTTACCAAAAGAAACTCAAGGTTACGTTCCTGCATTTTTAGCCACTTTGTATATCTACGAATATCACAAAGAACACGGAATAGTTCCTAGAAAAGCGACTTTGCCATATATAAAAACAGATACAATTCATTTGAAACAAGCTATTGCTTTTAGTGAAATTTCTGAATTATTAGATATTTCTGTTGACGAAATAAAGTTATTGAATCCAAAATATAAATTAGATTTTATTCCGAATTACGATCAAGAAAAACATTCATTACGTTTGCCAATTGATAAAATTTCGCGTTTTGCATCAAATGAAAAAAAGATTTATGCTTATTTAAATTATCAAAAAAATTACAAACTAGAGATGAATATTGTTGACGAAATTGTAACTGAAAAGAGTAGTGCAATTGCTTCTAACAGTTCAAAATCAAAAGCTTCAAGCGCAGCTAAAACTTATGTAGTTAAAAAAGGCGATACGTTAAGTTCTATTGCAAAAAAATATGGAAATATTACTGTTGCTCAGTTGATGAAGAAAAACAATATCAAGAATGCAAGTAGTTTAAAACCAGGAATGAAATTAAAAATTTAAACACTAAACCAAGATTCAATTGAAATATTTATATTTAATTTTTATTGTTGTTTGTATAACTTCATGTTCAAAGAAGAATGAAATTACGACTGGAAAATTAAATCCATCTTTTGGATCGCGGAATCATATTACGGTTGTTATCGAAGATGATTTATGGAATGGAGAAGTAGGTGATAGTATTCGAAAAAGATTGGCTCAGACGGGTTTTGGTTTAGATAAAGATGAACCTATTTTTGATTTAGATCAATACAGTCCAGAGATCTTTTCTACTAAAGCTAAAACGTCTCGAAACATTGTAGTGTTTTCAAATTCGGATGATTATTTATTTACATTAGAAAAGAGTTTTTATGCAACTCCGCAAAATTTATTTTTTGTACGAGCTAATTCAAACAAAGAATTGATTCAGAATTTTAATACACATGCTGATTCGATTATTTCAGTTTTTCGAAAATCTGAATTGAATGAAGAACAACATGCTTTAGTTCGTAAAGAACTTTTAGATACCGATATCGTCAAAGAGTTTTTTGCATGTACGATTAAGATTCCGAAAACTTTTCAATTGGTTTTAGAACATGATAATTTTTTGTGGTTTCAGAAAGACTTGCCAACAGGAAATTCCAATTTAGTAATTTATGAAGTTCCGATTTCATCAATTGAAAATTCGAAAGATGATATTGAAGATAATTTAATAAAAGTTCAAGATTCGATTTCTAAACTTTTTATTCAAGGTTCAGACGAGAATTCTTATTTGATAACTGAAACTGGATTTTTTCCATCTTTTAAACCGATTCAAATACAAGAATTTTCTGGATATGAAATTTCTGGAACTTGGGAAATGGAAAATGATTTTATGAGTGGTCCTTTTTTAAATATTGCATTGAAAGATTCGTATTACGATAGATATTTAATTTTTCAAGCATTTGTAAACTATCCATATAAATCAAAACGCGATTTATTGTTTGAAATGGAAGGAATTATTAAAACAGTAAATTTTTATAATAACGAAAATTGAAATAAAGCGATTTAAAGAACTTTTTTGCATTGGTTGATATAAATCCTTAACTTTTTAAAATAAATCGATTACATCGAACCAAAAAATCACCGATTTAGATTTTAATCGTTACGTTAAAAAAATTTCATGTTTTGATTTATGAAACTGTTTTTTTGAAATGTAACGAATTATTAAATAATAAATTTCTATAATAATGAAAACTGAAATAAAGCGATTTAAAGAACTTTCTCTTCTTGATTTGTATAAATCCTTATCTTTAAGAAATCAAGTCTTTATAGTTGAGCAAAATTGTGTTTATCAGGATATTGATGGTTATGATGAAGAAGCAATGCATGTTATGCTGTACGAAAATGATGATTTAGTTGCTTATGCTCGAATTTTTGACAAAGGAATTAAATATGAAACCGCTTCGATTGGTAGAGTTGTAGTTTCGCCAGAAAAACGAAATTTAAATCTTGGTCATGTTTTAGTTAATGCTTCGATTCAAGCAATACATGAAAATTTCGAAACCGAAGAAATAACTATTTCTGCTCAAGAACATTTACAAAAGTTTTATGCAGCTCATGGTTTTGTAACCACTTCAGAGATGTATTTAGAGGATGATATTCCACATGTTCAAATGGAAATAAAATAAAGAAATCCAGCTATATAGCTGGATTTCTTGTTATAATCTTCTTTTTAAATCAATTACAGGTTTTGGATGTAAAATCATTGGATAATATTCAATCTTAACCGAACTGTTATCTAAACCAAAAGCTTTTTCTTCAGAAATACTGTTTTTACGAATTAAAGCATAACCATCTAAAACAATCGATTCGTACCAAGGTAATTCGTTATCGTATGTAATTACTTTTTCGATAATCACATATTTGAAATCACCCATAATATCATTTTTCTTTAATGATTCGTAAGTACTCATTGGGTTTACTTCACCTGAACAAGTTAAATCATCTAGAACTTTCTTAAATAAAACGCTGATTTTTGGAGCAACACGGAATCCTAGATAAAAATCAACACGCATAATTTTGTCAGAAATTCGTTTGGTTTGATATTCCATTCCGTGCGGTTCATCAAGTACGTTTACGTGAATCATCCAGTAATTATCTGCGCGTTTTGGGCGTTTATGTAAAATCGAATAAATAATTTTTGTTTCGACTTCGTCTTTGTTTTGTGCGTTTGTTAAGTAAATTAAATTGGTTGCGTATTTGGCAATTGTTTCATCTCGACTCAAATCGCAAATTACTTTTTCGTAATCTTTTAGTTTAACAAATTCGGTGTAATTCTTTCTAATTTTCTTTCCTAAATACCAAATACTCATTACAATCACAAGAAGTCCTGCTACAATTATTGAAACATAACCACCATGAGAGAATTTACTGATGTTTGCAATTAAAAAGCAAGTTTCAAAGCCTAAATAGAATACCAAAAATACGACGATAAAAATTTTATTATATCTCTTTAAAATCATATAAAAAGTAAATAAAATAGTCGTTGAAATCATACACATTACAATCGCTAATCCATAAGCTGCTTCCATATTACTAGATTCTTCGAAATAAAGAACAATCAGAATACAACCAATACACAACAACCAGTTGATTGAAGGAATGTACAATTGACCTTTGATTAAAGATGGATATTTCACCAAAACTTTTGGCCAGAAATTCAATCGCATCGCTTCGTTTATCATTGTAAAAGAACCCGTGATTAAAGCTTGAGCAGCGATAATTGCTGATAATGTAGCAATACAAATTCCAATTGGTAAAAACCAATCAGGCATAATCAAGAAGAATGGATTTGCAGTTATTGATTTTCCATCAATAATTTGCGTAAGCTTTTCGTTTTCTCGGGTTAATAGATAAGCACCTTGACCGAAATAATTTAGTAATAAAGTTGCTTTTACAAATATCCAACTGATACGAATATTCTTAATTCCACAATGTCCTAAATCGCTATAAAGAGCTTCAGCACCTGTTGTACATAGGAAAACAAAACCTAGTACATAAAAACCATCGGGATGTACTTTTAAAAGTTCAATCGCATAAACTGGATTTAATGCTTTGAAAATTTCAATGTTCTGAAAAGTGTACATTGCTCCAAGAATTCCCAACATTGAGAACCATGTCAACATCATTGGACCAAAAAACTTTCCAATGGTTTTGGTTCCGTAGCTTTGAAAAAAGAACAGAATAATGATAATTAAAATAACTATCGGAATGGTTTTGATATCAGGCTGATAGATTTGAATACCTTCAATCGCTGACGAAATTGAGATTGGAGGTGTGATAATTCCATCAGCAATCATGGCGCTTCCACCGATAATTGCAGGAACAATCAGCCATTTTTTATTGATTTTTTTCACTAAAGTATATAGCGAAAAAATACCACCTTCGCCGTTGTTGTCGGCCTTCAAGGTTAAAAAAACGTACTTGATTGTAGTTTGGATAGTTAATGTCCAGAATACTGCAGAAATTGCACCGAGTACAATATCTTTTTTTATAGCAGTTGTGCCAAAAATGGCTTTCATTACATACAATGGTGATGTACCAATGTCTCCGTAAATAATTCCTAAGGTTACTAAAAGTGAACCAAAAGTAATTTTGTTAAAATGCCCTGAATTTTGAGGTTTCAAATCAAATCATTTAAAATAATACTCCGTTAGTATTTATCAAATATTTCAAGAATATAGATAAAAATTTCGAGCAAAGGTAATTAAATATTATATCGAAAATTAAATCTGCTTAAAAAGCTTAATTATCTTAAAATACTTGTGTTATAAAATGATTTGTTTAGTTTTTTTAATGTTTTATTAGTTGAATTAACTAAAATCAAAAATTATTTATTGATAGTTTCAACAAACTTTTCAAACAATAATTTCGTTTTTAAGTCAATTTCTGCGTAAGATAGACGTTCTTTAGTTTGATAAAAAAACATCATAGCATAAGGTTGTTTTAAATTTGAATGAAGTAAATCTTTGTTTAAACGATAGGTTTCGCGTAATACACGTTTGAAATAATTACGGTCAACCGCTTTTTTAAAATATCGCTTTGATACAGAAACTCCGAATTCTAAAGGAACTTCATTCTCTTCCAACGGAGCATAAACCAAACGAAGTGGATATTTCGAAACCGATTTTCCTTCACTAAAAAGTAAATCGATATGTTTCTGTTTTTTTAATTTTTCTGCCTTTGGATATGTTGCGTTCATTTTGTTTTTTAAAAATGCAAATTTACGAAATACTAAGTTTAAACTCGCTTCTTAACATTAGTTTATATTCTGATTATTTTCTAGTCTAGTAAATTTTGCTAATTTTACCGCAAAATAATCCTCTAAATTATGTTAATCAATGTTAAACTAGATTTTTAGTGTAACATTTTTTTAAAATGATTGACCAATTCAATAATAAATATTTAACATCATGAACATTAACAAATCAATTTACTTATCGGCTGCTTTGGCTTTAGCATTAGCAAGTTGTAGTACTCAAAAAAGTAAACTTCCTAATTTAAGTACTTTACAACCAATCGAAAATGCTGATCATTTACCAACAAGAAAATCTAAATTATCTGAAAACGATTTAAAACGTTGGAGCCATTTAGATATTATTAATGATACAATTCCTGGAATGTCTGTTGATCGTGCTTATGCTGAAATTATCAAGGATAAGAAAGGTAATAAAGTAATTGTTGCTGTTATTGATTCTGGAATTGAGATTGATCATGAAGATTTACAACCTCAGATTTATAACAAAAATACTTCGAAAGCAAACAAGAAGAAAAATAAAAACAGCATTTATGAAGGTGATGTTCATGGTTGGAATTTCTTAGGAAAATCTAATGATGAGAATCTTGAAATGACTCGTATCGTTAAGAAAGGTGATGACGGATCAATGAAATACAAACGTGCTAAAGGAGAATTAGAAGCTAAGATTGCTGAGTTAGAACCGTTAAAAGAACGTATTGAAATTTTAGAAACAACTAATACTACATTAGTAAAATATTTAGGAAAAGAAGTTTATACAAAAGAAGATTTAGAAACGATTGTTGAAACTGCTCCTGAAGATGTAATCAAAGCTAAAAAATTAATGACTAATGTTTTTGCTTCTGGTAGAACACAGTCTTATGTCAATGATATCAAAGACTATTACAATGGTCAAATGAATGCTAACTTAAATGTTAACTTCGACGGTAGAGCTGTTGTTGGTGATAATCCTTACGATATCAATGATGTAAATTACGGTGATGCTGATGTAATGGGTGATCGCGAACATGCAAAACACGGTACTCACGTTGCTGGTATTATTGCTCAATCAAGAAATAACGGTTTAGGTGGAGACGGTGTTGCATCAGAAGTTGCAGAAATCATGTCTTTAAGAGCTGTTCCAAACGGTGATGAGTACGATAAAGATATTGCTTTAGCTATTCGTTATGCAGCTGATAATGGAGCAAAAGTTATCAACGGAAGTTTTGGTAAATATTTTTCACAAAATAATAAATGGGTTCAAGATGCGATTAAATATGCAGCTTCTAAAGATGTATTAATCGTTGTCGCAGCAGGAAACGATGCATTAGATTTAAATCCTTTAACTGGAGATGTAGATCGTTATCCAAACGATAGAAATTTAAATGCTTCAAAAGAATTTGCTGATAACTTTTTGGTTGTTGGTGCTTTAAACCCAAGATTTGGTGAAGGAATGATTGCTAATTTCTCAAACTTTGGAAACAAAGATGTTGATGTATTTGCACCTGGAGTTCAGATTTTTGCTACAACTCCAAACGGAAAATACGAATATTTACAAGGAACTTCAATGGCTTCTCCAAACGTAGCTGGTGTTGCTGCTTTAATTCGTTCATATTATCCAAACTTAACAGCTAATCAAGTGAAGCAAATTATCATGGATTCTGGTGTAACTGTGAATCAAGAAGTAATTGTTTCTGGTGATAAAAACGATAAACGTGAATTCGAAAAAATTTCAACTTCTGGAAAATTTGTTAATGCTTACAATGCTTTAATTTTAGCAGATAAAGTTTCAAGAGGAAAATAATTTTAAAAATATTTTAAAACTTTAAATCCACTTATTACTTAGATTTTCTTTGAGTAGTAAGTGGATTTTTTCAAATAATAAACCATGAAAAAACTATTATTCTTTTTCTTAAGTATCAGTTTTGTTGCAAGTGCGCAACATAACAATCCAAATCCCGGTTATTGGCAACAACATGTCGATTATAAAATGGATGTAAAGATGGATGTTGATAAATTTCAATATTCAGGAACACAAGAATTAAAATATACCAACAACTCAGCAGATACGTTAAAACGTGTTTATTATCATTTGTATTATAATGCTTTTCAGCCTGGTAGTGAAATGGATGCACGATTAACTTCTATCTCTGACCCTGATAAACGCATGGTAAAGAGTTTTAAGGGTGCAGATGGTAACTTGGTAAAGGAAAGTAAAATATCTAAGCTTAAATCGAATGAAATTGGCTTTTTGAAAGTTAATAACTTAAAACAAGATGGAATCGCACTTCAAACTAAAGTAGTTGGAACTATTTTAGAAGTTGATTTAGCTAAACCATTGTTACCTGGAAAAACTACATTATTAACAATGAATTTTGATGGTCAAGTTCCAGTTATGGTTCGTAGAGCTGGTAGAAATTCAGAAGAAGGTGTTGCTTTATCAATGACGCAATGGTTTCCAAAAATAGCTGAATTTGATTTTGAAGGTTGGCATGCTGACCCATATATCGGAAGAGAATTCCACGGTGTTTGGGGAAATTATGATGTAAAACTAACTCTAGATAAACGTTATACAGTTGGTGGAACGGGATATTTACAAAATCCAAACGAAATCGGTCACGGATATCAAGATGCAGGTGTTGAGGTTAAAATCCCAAAGAAACAAAAAACATTGACTTGGCATTTCGTTGCTCCAAATGTTCACGATTTTGCTTGGGGTGCAGATCCAGATTTTATTCATGATCGCGTAATGGGACCAAACAATGTTGAATTACATTTCTTATACAAAAACAACAAAGAAATCATCGCTAATTGGAAAGCTTTACAACCAAAAACAGTTGAGTTACTTCAATTTTTCAATTCTACTTTAGGTGAATATCCTTACAAACAATATTCTGTTATTCAAGGTGGAGATGGTGGAATGGAATACGCAATGTGTACTTTGATTACAGGAAATCGTAGTTTACCAAGCTTAATTGGTGTTACTGCTCACGAATTAGCGCATATGTGGTTTCAACATTTGTTAGCAACTAATGAATCGAAACACGGATGGATGGATGAAGGTTTTACATCGTTTATTGCTGATTTTGCTGTGAATTCAATCATGGAAAAAGAGAATCAAGAAGACGAAAATCCTTTCAAATCTATGTATGATAATTATTATTATATGATTGGAAAAAATGGAGAACAACCGCTTTCAACACATGCAGATCGTTTTAATGATAATATGAATTACGGAGTTTCTGCTTATAGCAAAGGAGCTGTTTTTATTACACAATTGTCTTATGTTATTGGTTTTGATAATACTATGAAAACCTTAAAACGCTTCTATTACGATTATCGTTTTTCGCATCCAACTCCAAACGATTTCAAACGTACTGCCGAACGTGTAACAGGTGCAAATCTGGATTGGTATCTAGTAGATTGGACGCAAACTGTAAATACGATTGATTATGGAATTAAAGATGTTGAAGCTAACGGAGACAAAACTAAAGTTACTTTAGAACGAATCGGAATGATGCCAATGCCTTTAGATATCGCAGTTATTTACGAAGATGGAACAACAGAAACATTTTATATTCCAAATACGTTAATGCGTTGGAACAAAGAGAATCCTTATAAAGAAATTCCAAGAACGGTTCTTAATGGTTGGGATTGGGCATATCCAACTTATAGTTTCGAAATAAATAAAAATAAAGGAACTATTAAAACCATTATCATTGATCCTTCTGATTATATGGCAGATATCAAAAAAGAAAATAATGTATATCAAAAAGTGGCTAATTAGTCACTTTTTTTTGTTTTATGATGTTTCTATTTGACTGTTTTTTATCTTCTGTTTAATGTTCGTTTTCAAGAATGTTTTAAAAAGGCATTATTGCTTGTTTTGTTTTTTATGCTAAAAAAAAATAAAATCTTATTATTTCTTATATTTTTTTAGGGATATATTTTTTTAGTGTTAATAGATTTTGAATTTTACCTATATGTTATATTTGTATTAAATCAGTGTAAAAGGGCTTTTTTGTTATGATATTCTTATAATTTTGCTTCAAATTTTAATAATTTTCAAACAAATCAACAGAAATGAAAAGATTTCAAAGTTTATTAGTTTTAGGAGTTTTATTTACGGGTTCAATGACTTATGCCCAAAATAAAGTTAACGGAGTTATTTATGACTCTTCTACTAAAACAGCGATTGAAGGAGTAGAAATTGTAGTTAAAGGTTCATCTGACGGTGCAATTACTGAAAGCAATGGAGTTTTTACTTTAACAACTGAATTCAATCAAGGACAAGCACAAATTTCATATTTAGGTTACGTTACAAAAACAGTAAACTTCAATACGAATGGAGCTAATGAAATTAACTTAGGTACAATTTACATCAATCAAGATGAGCAATCATTAAGCGAAATTGTTGTAATGGCACGTGGAGTAATCGACGTTGCTGACGGAAGAAGAACTCCGATTGCTGTATCAACAATCAAAGGAATTGAAATCGAAGAGAAAGTAGGTACTGGAGATATTACAAAAATGATGGTAAATACGCCATCAGTTTATGTAACTAGTGAATCAAGTGGTTTTGGAGATACACAAATGTACACTCGTGGATTTGATCAATCAAATACTGCTTTCTTATTAAACGGACAACCAATCAACGGAATGGAAGACGGAAACATGTACTGGTCTAACTGGTCTGGAATGTCTGATATTGCAAATGCAATTCAAATTCAACGTGGTTTAGGTTCTTCTAAATTAGCTATTTCTTCTGTTGGAGGAACGATTAACTTCATCACTAAAGCTACTGAAATGAGAGCTGGTGGTTTTGTAAAAGGAATGGTTGCTAATGATAATTATTTCAAAACAACTGTTGGTGGAAATACAGGTTTGTTAGATAATGGTTGGGGTGTTTCTGCGTTGTTTTCTCACTGGCAAGGTGACGGATATAACGACATGACGGCTGGTCAAGGACAAAACTATTTTGTTTCTATCGGTTATAAATTAAACGAAAAGCATAATTTCAATTTCTTAATTACTGGAGCTCCACAATGGCATGATCAAAATTATGCTAAAAAAATTAGTGATTATCAAACACATGGTTTAAAATACAACAACAACTGGGGTATGTTAAACGGGGAGCAATTTAATATTCGTAAAAATTACTACCACAAACCAGTTATGAACTTAAATTGGGATTGGAAAATTAACGAAACTTCTAACTTATCTACTGTTGTTTATGCTTCTTTTGGTAGAGGTGGAGCAACAGGAAATGAAGGTCCTTCTTTCAAATCTTTAGATAATGGAACACTTAATTTACAAAGTGTTTTTGATCAAAATGTGATCGATGGTGCTGGTAAAACTATTTTACGTTCTTCTGTAAATAACCACTCTTGGTTTGGTGTTGTTTCTAACTATCAAAAGAAATTCAATGATAATTTAACTTGGAACGCTGGTATTGATTTACGTACTTACAGTGGTGAGCATTTCAAACAAATGGTTAATGATTTTGGTGCTTCTTATTTTGCAGTAAACAACAATGTTAAATTGGGTCAATATAATGTTACTGATGTTTATTCGACAAATCCATGGAAAGCGTTAAACAATTACGCTAAAGACGGTAATCAACGTATTGGATGGGATTATTCTGAAACAATCAATTATGGAGGTGTTTTCACTCAGTTAGAATATGCAACAGATGATTTCTCTGCTTTCTTCCAAGGTGCGGTTTCAAACCAATCTCATGTTCGTTATGACAATTATCAATATGCAGAAGGAAACGATAAATCTGATAAAGTAAATAATGTTGGATATAACATCAAAGGAGGAGCTAGTTATAAATTCAATGATAATCATATGGTTTTTGGAAATGCTGGTATCTATTCTCGTCAACCTTTCCATGATAATATCTACTTAAATTTCAAAAATGACGTAAATCCATTCACTAAGAATGAAGATATCGTTGGTTTAGAGTTAGGATATAAATTTACTTCTGAATTTGTTGCAGTAAACGTAAATGCTTACCAAACTACATGGGCGAATAGAGTTGAATCTAATTCAAGTTTTGCTAATGCAAGCCAAATTGCAGAATACGATCCAACAGGAGACTTAGGTTTAACAGAGAATAGTATGTTATATTTTGTGAACCGTGGTGTGAAACAACAACATAGAGGAATCGAAATTGATGTTCAAGCTAAACCACTTTACAATTTAGATATAACTGGATTTGCTTCTATCGGAGACTGGACTTACAAAGGAAGTGCAATCCAAGAGATCAGAGACGAAGACCGTAATTTGTTAGGAACTAAAGTAACTGATTTAGACGGAGGAAAAGTTGGAAACGCTGCTCAAACTGTTTTTGGATTAGGTGCTAAATACAAAATTTTACCTAATTTATCTATTGATGCAAATTATAGATATTACCAAGATTTGTTTGCTGATGTTCAAGCTAAAGATAATTTAGAATTGCCATCTTACCAATTGGTTGATGCAGGAGTTTCTTACCGTTTAAACTTAACAAAAACAAACGCATTAAGTTTTAGAGTAAACGTAAACAACGTATTCGACGCAGAATACATTACTCAATCAAGAACTGCTATTCAAAACGCTGAAGGAGCATCTACTTATAAAGGAATTAACACTGCAAATCAAGTGTATTTCGGATTCGGAAGAACATGGAACGCTTCTGTTAAATTCACTTTCTAATCACTTATATTTACATATATCTTAAAAACCATCTCAATATCGAGATGGTTTTTTCATTTATAAAAATTCTTTATCGTTTCATAAGTTATAAATATGTTATGATGTATGATAAAAATCATATTTTATGGTATCTTTGCAAATGATAAAGTTTAAATCTATAAAATCATGATAAAAGTTTCAGAATCTGCAGCTAAAAGAGTTTCTCTTCTAATGGAAGATGAAGGTTTTGATCCAGTAAACGATTACGTTCGCGTAGGTGTGAAAAGTGGTGGTTGCTCTGGTTTAGAATACGAATTAAAATTCGATAAAGCATTAACTGACGACGATAAGGTTTTTGAAGACGCAGGAGTAAAAATCGCTGTCGATAAAAAAAGCTTTTTATATTTAGTTGGAACAACTTTAGAATATTCTGGTGGTTTGAACGGAAAAGGATTTGTTTTTAACAATCCAAATGCTGCTAGAACTTGCGGATGTGGTGAAAGTTTTTCGCTTTAATATTAAAATATTTAATAATTAAATGATTTAAAAATGAAAAACTTTGTTGAATTTGAAGTTTATCAAAAAGCTATTGAACTTACAAAGAGCATTTTTAAATTATTACAAGAACCTCAATTTACTAGAGAAACCGCTTTTTCTAACCAGTTAAAAAGAGCAGTAATTTCAATAAGTAATAACATTGTTGAGGGTTCTGAATACAATAACAATAATCAATTTATTCGATATTTAAAAATAGCAAAAGGAAGTTGTGCTGAGGTTAAAAGTATGTTGATTCTAATGGTAGAATTAGAGTTTGTTTCTTATGAAAATGCCAAACCATTACAAGATATGTCAGTTGTAATTTCACAACAGCTTTCCAATTTTATAAGTTATTTAGATCGTAATAGAAAAAAAGATTAAAATTCGAAACCTTTATATAATTAAATTATTGAATTTTTAAATCTTTAAATATTTTAAATATGTCAAAATATACCGAAGAAGAATTAAAAAAAGAATTAGAAACTAAGGAATATGAATACGGATTTTACACTGAGTTAAATGCCGAAACTTTTCCTATAGGTCTAAATGAAGATATTGTTCGTGCAATTTCTCAAAAGAAAGACGAACCACAATGGATGACAGATTGGCGTTTGGAGGCTTTTAGAATTTGGAAAGATATGGTTGAACCAGAATGGGCAAATGTAACTTATGAAAAACCAGATTTTCAAGCTATTTCTTACTATTCTGCACCAAAAGATGTTGATCCAAATAAAACGATTGACGATGTAGATCCTGAGTTATTAGAGATGTACAAAAAGCTTGGTATTTCTTTGGACGAACAAAAACGTATGAACAACATCGCAATGGATATTGTGGTTGATTCGGTTTCTGTGGCTACTACTTTTAAAGAAACATTAAACGAAAAAGGAATTATTTTCTGTTCGATTTCTGAAGCAATTAAAGAACATCCAGAATTGGTTAAGAAATACATTGGATCAGTTGTGCCAACAACAGATAACTTTTATGCAGCGTTGAATTCAGCTGTATTTTCTGATGGTTCTTTCTGTTATATTCCAAAAGGTGTTCGTTGTCCAATGGAGCTTTCAACTTATTTCCGTATTAATCAAGCCGGAACTGGTCAGTTTGAACGTACGTTGTTAATCGCTGACGAAGGTTCTTATGTTTCGTATTTAGAAGGCTGTACAGCACCTTCAAGAGATGAAAACCAGTTACACGCTGCGGTAGTTGAGTTAATCGCTTTAAACGATGCAGAAATCAAATATTCAACGGTTCAAAACTGGTATCCTGGTGACAAGAACGGAAAAGGTGGTGTATTCAATTTTGTAACAAAACGTGCTTTAGCAGAGAAAAATGCTAAAATATCTTGGACGCAAGTAGAAACCGGTTCTGCTGTAACTTGGAAGTATCCATCTTGTATTCTAAAAGGTGATAATGCTGTTGGAGAATTTTATTCAATTGCAGTAACAAACAATTACCAACAAGCAGACACAGGAACTAAGATGATTCACTTAGGAAAGAATACCAAATCAACGATTATTTCAAAAGGAATTTCTGCTGGTAAATCTCAAAATTCGTATCGTGGTTTAGTTAAGATTGGTTCAAGAGCTGATAATGCACGTAACTTCTCACAATGTGACTCTTTATTAATGGGTAACGAATGTGGTGCTCATACTTTCCCTTATATTGAATCTCAAAATTCAACTGCAAAGTTAGAACACGAAGCTACAACAAGTAAAATTGGTGAAGACCAAATTTTCTATTGTAACCAACGTGGAATCCCAACTGAAACTGCAATTGCATTAATCGTAAACGGATTCTCAAGAGAAGTTTTAGATAAATTACCAATGGAATTCGCCGTAGAAGCTAAGAAATTATTAGAAATCTCATTGGAGGGTTCTGTTGGTTAATCAAATTCACAATAAGAGAAATAATACAATATTAATATTTGTTTAAGTTGATAGAGATTTATAATCTCAAATCTTCAAATTTAAAAGATATGTTACAAATAAAAAATTTACACGCCTCTGTTGAGGATAAAGAAATATTAAAAGGGATTAATCTTGAAGTAAACGCAGGAGAAGTTCACGCAATCATGGGACCAAATGGTGCCGGAAAATCAACTTTATCAGCTGTAATTGCTGGTAATGAAAACTTTGAAGTTACAGAAGGAGAAATCATTTTAGATGGTGAAGATTTAGGGGATTTAGCTCCTGAAGAAAGAGCTCATAAAGGAGTGTTTTTATCTTTTCAATATCCAGTAGAAATCCCTGGTGTTTCTGTTACAAACTTCATGAAAACTGCAATTAACGAATCTCGTAAGGCAAAAGGTTTAGAAGATATGCCAGCTAGCGAGATGTTGAAGTTAATCAAAGAAAAATCTGAATTATTAGAAATCGATCGTAAATTTTTATCACGTTCATTAAACGAAGGTTTTTCTGGAGGAGAAAAGAAACGTAACGAGATTTTTCAAATGGCTATGTTAGATCCAAAAATCGCTATTTTAGACGAGACTGATTCAGGTTTGGATATTGATGCTCTTCGTATTGTTGCAAACGGCGTAAACAAGCTTAAAAACGAAAATAACGCAGTAATTGTCATCACGCACTACCAACGTTTGTTAGATTATATCGTTCCTGACTTTGTACACGTTTTACACGATGGTAAAATCGTTAAAACAGGAGGTAAAGAGTTAGCTCTTGAATTAGAAGAAAAAGGATACGATTGGCTTAAATAAGTCTGATAGTTTGTAAGTCAAAAGTCTGAAAGTTATGGGATGGAAATCTTTTGAGGAATTAAAATCATGGCAATTGTGTAGAGAATTTACTACTAATTTATATGAAATTACTAATCAAAAAACATTTCAAGACATAGATTTACAGCGTCAGATCAGAAGAGCAACAATTTCTGTTTCATCTAATATAGCTGAAGGTTTTGAACGTAATACTGACAGAGAATTTATTCAATTCTTATATATTGCTAAAGGTTCAGCAGGAGAAGTAAGATCGCAATTATACATTGCACTCGATTTAAAATTTATTTCAGAATTTCAGTTTAAAGAATTAAACTCAGAAATAGTTGAAATTTCAATGATAATCAGTGGATTAATTAAATATCTACAACAGAGTAATACGTCTAAATAGACCTGAATATTGTCATTGATAAAGACATATGGCTTTTATTTTTGACATTATGCATTATGACCTTAGACTTTAAGACTTTAGACATAAAGACTAAATAGAATGGATTTAAAAGAAAAATTATTATCATCTTTCTTAGCTTTCGAACAAAAAATCGATGTAAATACCGATTTACATGATGTTCGTACAGAAGCATTAAAGGTGTTTGAAAATAAAGGTTTTCCTACCAAAAAGGAAGAAGCTTGGAAATATACATCCTTAAATGCCGTTTTAAATAACGATTTTGCGGTATTGGCAAGTAACGAAATTCCAGTTGAATGGAAAGATGTGAAACAATACTTTTTAAACAATGTAGATACCTATAAATTGGTGTTTATTAATGGTGTATTTTCTTCACATTTATCATCAACTACTCACGATGGTTTAGATGTTTGTTTGATGTCATCGGCATTGACAAAGCCTAAATACAAGATGATTATCGATGCCTATTTTAATAAAATTGCCGATAAAAAGGATAGTTTAACAAACCTAAATACGGCTTATGCAGCTGAAGGAGCGTTTATAAACATCCCAAAATCAACGGTTGTAGCAAAGCCAATCGAGATTTTATATTTCACTACGGGTACGGTTGCAAACTTCATTCAGCCTAGAAATTTGATCATTATTGGTGAGAATTCTCACGTTCAAATCTTAGAACGCCATCAAAGTTTAACCGATGCGCCAATGTTTACCAATTCGGTTACTGAAATCTTTGGTCAAAAACGTGCAATTGTTGACTATTACAAGCTTCAAAATGATAAATTAACAGCTAATTTAGTTGATAATACCTTCATTTCTCAGAAGCAAGAAAGTCGAGTTTCGGTGCATACATTCTCTTTTGGAGGTAATGTTACACGTAACAACCTAAACTTTTATCAACAAGGTGAAAGAATCGATTCTACGTTAAAAGGAATCACGATTATAGGCGAAAAACAGCACGTTGACCACTATACTTTAGTGAATCACGAGCAACCAAATTGCGAATCGCATCAGAATTACAAAGGTATTTTTGACGATCGTGCTACTGGAGTTTTCAATGGTAAGATTTATGTTGATAAAATCGCTCAAAAAACGGATGCTTTCCAGCAAAATAACAACATTTTATTGACTGATAAAGCCACTTTGAACACCAAACCACAGCTAGAAATCTTTGCTGATGACGTTAAATGTTCGCATGGTTGTACGATTGGTCAGTTAGATGAATCTGCTATGTTTTATATGCAACAACGTGGAATTCCTCAAAAAGAGGCGCGTGCATTGTTGATGTATGCGTTTACAGATGAGGTTATTTCTTCGGTAAAAATACCTGATTTGAAGTTGAAATTACAAAAATTAATCTCCTTGAAATTAGGAGTTCATATCGGATTCGATATTTAGTTTTTTTGTTTTTGGTGTCATTTTTGAAAATTAAAAACTTCTTTTTATGTTTTTTTTGACACCTATTTTACCCTAAAATGTACTTTTTTAGTTTTCGAGTTTTTTTCATTTTTTAACCTCTCGAAACCCTTATAAACAAAGAGAAAAACGAGTTTTTACAGCTGTAAAAACTCGTTTTTTTTACTCCTTAATATATATATACATTTTTTAACCTCTTTTTTTGATTGTCATTTTTGTAAAATGAACTAAAATTAGATTGTATTTTTTCTTCATTTTTTTTACTACAATAGTATAGTCCATATCGTAATTGCATAATAGTAATTCCACAGATACATAGATTTTTACGCTTTAATCTACGCAATACATACAAGTTGTTTTACTTATTGAATGCATTGCTTTCAAAATCTGTAAAATTTAGTTGTTAGTTAATTTAATCTGCACATCTGTGACAAAAAAATAATTAATAGAACCCAAATATGTTGATAATTATTAATTAATGCACTGATTAACAAGTGTTTAGTTTTGTTTGTTTTGTGATTTTCGTAAAAAACACTGTCTTTTATCATAATTTTTTCTCTTATTGTTAGTATTATAACAATTATTTTTTTATTTGACTATTTAATTATGCTTTTTTGTGTTTTTTGGTGTCAACTCGACGTTTTTTTATTGATTCGACTTTTTGGTTGTTGTCTTTTTTAGCTAAAAACACGGTGTTTGTTGTCATTTTAACTTAAAATATGATATGATTAATATTTTGTTAACATTATCTTAGCTCTTGTGTTTACTGGCTTTTCTGGTAAATTGAGGTTTTATTTATCTTGTTTTAATGAATTAATTATGTTTTTTTTAAGTATTTATGTTAAAACTATCTAATTTTTTTATAATTTCACAGATATTGACTTTAATGAAAAGTTGACTAAATGAGTAACCAAAAATGAGTGATAAAAATAGTATTAACCTAAAAAAAGAAACACTATGAAATACTAAAAAAAATGTTATGAAAAGTATAAATGCTAAAAATTGAAAAAGAAAGCATGAGTTTTAAAAAGATTAATTAATTAGACTATGGGAAAAAAATATATTTTATTTTTGATTGTGTTTTTTGCAAGTTTCTTCGGATTCGCGCAAAACATAACCATTGGTGCAGGTAGTATGCCAGCTTCGGTTGTTGGTTGTGGCGATAACGCTACATTTGCCTTTCGAGCATTTGATATGCCGTCTGGTACTACAATTAATGTAGCATTACCTCCTGGAGCTAAATTTGTTGCCATTGCAACTGGAGATGTTACGGGTGTAGCAACTGCAACTGGTGCAACATTTACGCTTACTGCAGCTGCACCAACAGCTGGTTCTCTTATTGAATACACTGTAGCTACTGCATGTTCGCCAACTATTGAATCAGCGAACAGCCCTAAGGTGACTTATTCATCTACGGTTTTAGGTGCTCCGGTTGCAACAGATTACCCTTCAGTAAGTTATCCGCTATTAGAAGTAGCAACGGTTACTGGAGTTGGTTCTACTGCTATCAATGTAGGTCAAGCGGCAACCTATGATGTATTGATTGAGCAAAGTAATGCTTATAGCAATACCATCATGGTGGAAGTAAGACACAGCACAGCTGTAACTTTGAGTTTAGACAACCCTGCTATTGAGACAATAACTCCGGGAACTCCAAGTGGAGGTTTCCAAACCGATTTAATAACGATCAACCCTTCTCAAATTTCTACCGTTGGAAACAACAACAGCAAATTTGAAGATGGCGAAGGTTATACCTTTAGGGTAAAAGCAACTTTAACGACTTGTTCACCAAATGGAGAATCGTTAGAGTTTCATGCCGTTTATGGATGTGACGGTTCTTCGTGTTTGACAGGGAATACCACTACTGGTGGTTTAACCCAAAACGGTACCGGTACACCTTCGTTAACGATGACAGCCACAAAGGCTCCTTATCCAGGAATCATGGGGCAACCAGATAATGCCATATTTGTTTTAACCAATAATGGAACAGGGGTTGCACGAAATGTAGCTATACGTTTAGGGTTTTCAGATGGGACTAATAATTTTACTACAACTAAATTGACAACTTTTGATTTCTATGATGCGAAAGTTAATGGACATTTAGCAAATGAGAATACTAATACTGATGTTTTTAGTTTTAATTTCACGTCTGATCCGGATGGACCAGGTGTAGGTTTTGAAGATTTTGATGGAGACGGTATTTATAACGATCTATTACCAGGGGCTTCTGCTACTATTGACGCACTATTTAGGGTGATTCCAACAGGTGCCTATGCTATAGATTGTCAGTCTAGTCATTTTGGTATGTCCTATGCTGCTCTTCGCTGGCAGTTGCAATTTGATAATACATGTAATGTTCATACAAATTATAATGAAGCAAATAACAATTTAGGTTCAAATAGACCATTTAGTTTTGATGCAAGATCTGTATCAGGACTTATTGCAGATCAATTAGAACAATTTAATTTTGCTCCTGGAGATAAGTTTAAATTATTTTATTCATTTGGTACTGGAAACAATACATCTCTTAATAAAAATCTTATGGTGGATGGAGCCAATGCATTTTTTAGACTTGAAGTTGTGTTACCTCCAGGTGTAGTTCCAGATCCGAGTGTTTTACCCTCAGCTTCGTATAATGTATGGACTGTTACTTATAATGCTGCGGTAAGTAATCCGGCATTGGGAATTTTTTATTACGATGTAAAATCATCTAATACTAGATTAGAACCGAACTCAACTAGCTTTTATATTCCATTAATTGTGGATTCAAATTGTAATGTTACTGGAACTTTTAATGCAGAAATGAATGTTCGGCTACACCAATCCGATACTCAATTTATACCAACAAAAAAGGGGTGTATTTTAAGCCCAAACTTTACGTTAACTTGCGCTAATGGTGTTGGGTTGGCAATGGATTCATTTAACATGAAACGTCAAAGTTTCGGATTTACAGATGATACAGAAACTACTGCAGTAACAGAGGATACTCCGGGTATTTTGTTAAATAGTTATATAAATGGAGATAAAGCGGTTGCAGATTATCAATTGCGTATTGTAGATCCAACTGTGAGTTCTGCAAAAGTTCAGTTAGAATATGATAGAGATCAATGGCTACGCCAAGGATTTCATAATGCAGGTGTCAAGCAAATTGATATCACCTATACCGATCCAGATACCAATGTAGCCACTTCGTTTACGATAATGCCTGCTAATTTTGGTACGGATATGGTTACCTATACCGATTCGTATATGGTGGATGGAGTTATAAAATCAGGTTATACATTTGATATATTTAAATTGTTTGAACCAGAACGTACACTTTCAGGCATTACCAAAAAAGCAAATGCCATTATTGATTATAAGGTGCATTTTAGATTAACTGAAAATTATGGTGTTTCTGGTTCAGGAACTTATATAATAGATAATTTGAAATCTTATACTTTAATCAAACAATCGCCTAGCTCTCTAGAAATAATTGGAGATCAAAGAGCTGATGCTGCCAATGTTTATTATATAAGTTATGGAATAAATGGGGGTCAGTCATTAACAGCTAGACAGTGTGATAATTTTCTTTTAGTACTTTCGTTAAGTAATGGAACTGGATCTGTGATAGGTGATCTCTTTCCAAATGAGTTCCGTTTTCCAATATTGATTTCAAATCTAGAATTTCTAGTACCTATTGGAATTATACCTGTTGGGAATTACAGACAGAATTTTTTTCCTACAACAAACGATTATGTCTCTATTGACCCACCAATTATTGAATATGGGTTTAATGAAGATGGAACTCCAAATCCCAATGGAGTGTTCAATAAGTTTACTTTTGTGAATAATGGTAATTGGAAACGAGTTGGACTTACTAAAGGTAATAACATTACTGAAATAAGAATGAGTATTATTGTATCAAATAACTTTCTTAAGTATCAGAATATGTATTCAGCTTTTAGAACAGTTCTTTTACCAACAAGTGATGTTAAACTAAATACAAATCAAGAGACTCCAAAAGTATATACAGGTAATGTACTTCGTTCAGTTCCGTTAACTAATAATATGCTTTCTTATTTGGTTGCTGCAAACCCAACAATTTTAACTACAAATACCAATGTTGCCTCTTGGGATATTACCATTAGTAACACCAGTGCAAGTGCAGGAGATCTTCCAAATACTTGGATTGCTATCGAGGGACCAACAGGTTTAGATAACGTTACGTTTTGGTATGGTGCAACGCAATTGCCAACCATCAATTATGGTAACGGTAAATATTGGGCACATGTGGGGTCGGTTCCGTTTGGTGATCGTGTAATCAGAGTGCAGTCAACCAAGTTTGGTGCATGTGGTACGGGGCAATATACCGTTAAGGTAGGATTTGATTGTGCAGCGTATCCAGTAAGTCCGTTACAAGAGTTTACGGATCCTGCGTCTCCAGCGCCATATAGCAGAAATGTTACTTTAGATTTAATTACACAAGATCCTGCGCTTTCTGCAAGTTCTAGTGTAAACAGTAACAACGCTACAAAATTTGATATTTGTTCAGAGATTACAGAAACCCTAAACATTGCTAATGGAGCAAATGGGTATGCTTATGTGGTTTCGCCAGAGATTACCTTACCTAACGGTATGAGCTTGATCAATGGAAGTTTTATTGTAAGATATAACGGACAAAGTTATCCATTAAATCCAGCGGCAGTTATTGCTGTGGATGGTACAGGAAAGAAATTTAGAATCGACATAAATTCAAATGCAAATATTCCGTTTGTAAATCCAGGTTTACCAGGAACTACAGAGAGTAATGCAGCTTTACGTTCGTTCCAATTAGAGTTTAAAATGATAACGAGCTGTGACGCTAATGTTGCCAATCGTTTTGTATCGGGTTCTCGTGTAAATTATAGAATCAACGCACAGTCGGGTTGTGGACAACAACTGCCACTTGTAGCTGGTTTAACAAGTTTCCGTTCAAACCGTATCGATCTAAATGGGGCGCCTGCTAATAAAGAATACAGCAACTCTATTGTTTCTTTAGAGTCGCCAAACACGGAGGCAAACCACCATGTAGATGATCAAGATGAGTTCCAAGTAACCATTCAAAACATCAACGGAACCGTAGGTTTAGATCTAGAAACCATCAAAGTGTTTGTAGATGATGCTTACGATTACGTTCCGGGATCGTTTATTCAGGATTTTGGTGCAAGTACGCCAGGTTTTGCTATTGGTGCACCAACGATTTCGGTGGATCAAACAGGAAAACGTGTGATGGTATGGAATGTACCTGCAGGTTTTGCAGTAGGAAATGTTGTACAATTTAACTTTAAAGTTAAGGTAGTTGATCCAGAGTCGCTATTATGTGCGGATCAACAATACATGACATTGAATACCTATATAGGAGGTGACGTTCTTTGTGCAACTACAAATACAACTTGTAGTTTAGAATTCCCAACCGGTACTGAAAAAGAGGTTTTGTTAAAAGCTTACAAACCTACAATAGATGCGGTAATGACAAATTCAATTTTGTCAGGAAATAATACGTTTACTAACTATCAATTGGATTATGAGTTAACCAATACAGATGCGACATACGAAGTGAAGCCAGGTTTAGTAGTTCAGGTTTATAGAGATATTAACGGAAACGGTATCATTGACGCAAGTGATGTTATTGTTCCGGGAGCAAACTCTATAGCAACGGCTATTCTACCAGGTGGTACATTTACAGGTACTTTATCAGGAACCTATGCTGGTGCAATGGTTAATTTATTGGTTCGTTTCCAATCTGTACCAACGATTTCAGATATCTGTGAATCTGTGGTTATCACTTCATTCCCTTGTGCTCCAGGAGCTACGCAACCAATTTTTGTTGCAAGCACACTTCCTGCGCAAGCAGCTCCGGCTGATACAATTGAAGCTGTAAATATTCCTGCTCCTGCAAATGTGCGTGCAATTGATAATTACAGTAATAACGTAACGATTGATTTCGTAGAAACAGAAATTAGAACTCCAGGTGATTGTCCTGGAAAATATACTATAGAAAGAAAATGGACAGCAACAGATGATTGTGGAAACATAAGCGTTCATACACAATTGATTTATGTTGCTGATAAGATTGCTCCAGTTGCAACTTTGGCAGCTAACTTCTTAAATGTTACTGTTAGTTGTGATGATCCAGCTGCGCTATCTAATATTATTTCAATACAACCTACCGTTACAGATAATGTAACAGATCAAGCGTATTTGTTAGATCCAACAAAAGGTTTAACTTATGATAATGGTATAGCTTCGATCGTACCAGGTTGTGGTAGCTCGTTTACAAGAACAAGAACATGGACATTTACAGACGAATGTGGTAATGTAAGCAACACAATTACGCAAGTAATTAATGTAGTTGATACACAAGCTCCAACGGTTGTAACTGCTCCAAACGTTTTAAACAGAACAGTAGAATGTTCAGATGCACAAGGTTTAGCTGATGCTATCGCATTAGCGCCTGTTGCAACGGATAATTGTACAACTTCTGTGTTGGTTCCAATCGTGGTTTCAGACGTAACTGCTCCTGCAGCTAACTGTCCAAACGGATACGTAAGAACAAGAGTTTGGAATTTCGATGACGGTTGTGGAAACATAAGTGCAAACTATGTTCAAACCATTACGGTTGTGGATACACAAGCTCCTGTTATTTCAACAGTTGCAGGTGCATTAGATGTAACTATAGAATGTTCTGATTCTGCTGGTTTAAATGCTGCATTAACTGCAGTTCCAGTTGCAACAGATAATTGTACAGCAGCATTAAATTTAACTTTGGTTATTGTATCTGATATTACAACTCCAAACATTGCTTGTGGAAAAGGTTATGTTCGTTCAAGAACATGGAACTTTAAAGATGCATGTGGTAACACTAGTGCAAACTTTACACAAGTGATAACAGTTGTTGATACAACAGCTCCAGTTCTTAATACAGTTGCAAATGCTTTAAATAGAACAGTTCAATGTTCAGATACACAAGGATTAAATGCTGCTTTAGCATTAGTTCCTATTGCATCGGATAATTGTTCGATTAGAGCTAACTTGACTATTAATTTAGTAACTGATGTTACAACAGTAACTCCAGGTTGTGCAAAAGGTTATACTCGTGTAAGAACTTGGAATTTTGAAGATGAGTGTGGAAATGTAAGTGCTAATTTTGTACAAACAATAACTGTTATTGATACAGAAGCGCCAATCATAACTACGCCTACAAATTCATTAAACAGAACTTTAGAGTGTTCAGATGCAGTTGGTATTGCAGCAGCTGAAGCATTGTTCCCAACTGCAACAGATAATTGTTCTGGTGTTGCTGGAGTTACAATGAATGTGGTTTCTGATACTACAGTTAATACATGTGCAAAAGGTTATGTACGTACAAGAGTTTGGAATTTCACAGACGAATGTGGTAATACAAGTGCAAACTTTACGCAAGTAATTACAGTACAAGATACACAAGTACCAGTAGTTACAACATTAGCTAATTCATTAAATAGAACATTAGAATGTTCAGATGCAGCAGGTTTAACTGCAGCGATGGCTCTAAGACCTAATGCAACAGATAATTGTTCATCAGGTGGTGGAATTACAATGAATGCATCTCCAGTAGATAGAGTTGATTCATGTGCAAATGGATATGTTTTAACAAGAACATGGAACTTTACAGATGAATGTGGAAATACAAGTGCAGATTTTGTACAAATAATTACAGTTCAAGATACAAAAGCTCCAGTAATTGCTACAGCTACTTTTGCTTTAGATAAAACATTAGAATGTACGGATGCGGCAGGTATCGCAGCAGCTTTAGCTTTAGAGCCATCTGCTACTGATAACTGTTCTACAGGTGCTGGAATCACAATGACTTTACTTACTGATAATACAGTTACAAGTTTGAATTGTGCAAACGGTTATACACGTACAAGAATATGGAATTTCACAGACGAATGTGGAAATGTAAGTGCAAACTACGTTCAAACAATTATTGTTGTTGATACAACAGCTCCAGTAATTTCTACTGTTGCAGGATCTCTTGATAGAAATTTAGAGTGTTCAGATTCAGCAGGATTGAATGCAGCTTTAGCATTAGTTCCAGCTGCAACAGATACTTGTTCAGCAAATACAATTATTACTTTAGTTACAGATATTTCAACACCAAGTTTAACTTGTGGAAAAGGATATACTCGTGTAAGAACTTGGAACTTTAGAGATGCATGTGGAAACACAAGTGTGAATTTTGTTCAAACAATTACGGTAGTAGATACAACACCACCAGTTATTTCTACAGTTGCGGCTTCTTTAGATAGAACAGTTCAATGTTCTGATAATGCAGGATTGAATGCAGCATTAGCATTAGTTCCTACAGCAACGGATAATTGTTCTACAAGAGCAAGTTTGACAATGACTTTAGTTTCAGATGTTAAAACGCCTACTTGTATCAATGGTTATACACAAGTGAGAACTTGGAATTTTGAAGATGAGTGTGGAAATGTAAGTGCAAACTTCGTACAAACAATTACGGTTGTTGATACGCAAGCGCCTACAATTACTACAGCTCCAAATACATTAAATAGAACATTAGAATGTACAGATAGTATTGGTTTAGCTCAAGCAATAAACTTAGTACCAACAGCTACAGATAATTGTTCAGGTGTTGCAGGAGTTACAATGAATGTTGTTTCTGATGATACTGTTAATACATGTGCAAAAGGTTATGTACGTACAAGAGTTTGGAATTTCACAGACGAATGTGGTAATATAAGTGCAAACTTTACACAAGTTATTACAGTTCAAGATACACAAGCACCAGTAATTACTACAGTTGCTAATGCATTGAACAGAACTTTAGAGTGTTCTGATACAGCAGGTATTGCAGCAGCAAGAGCTTTAGTTCCAACTGCTACAGATAATTGTTCAACAGGTGCTGGAATTGTTAGAAATGCAATGCCAGATGTTACAACTACAACATGTGCAAACGGATATGTT